>Ga0209415_10012681_pt1 | contig 14008 bp, 10 predicted proteins | sample PeaSoiSIISIP2007_FD_187696 | JGI IMG/M metagenome (GOLD analysis project Ga0209415, IMG submission 187696) | Peat soil microbial communities from Weissenstadt, Germany - SII-SIP-2007 (SPAdes) (version 2) | ecosystem: Environmental > Terrestrial > Soil > Wetlands > Peat | place: Germany... | reverse complement strand
TTTCGAGATGAGCTCCGATGCCGACTGGCCTTGGCTCGCGCCCGACTTTTTCATGTTCTCATCCTAGAAGTTCCAGACATGATTGTGCTACGAAATTTGACCGGCTGCTATGGAGAACGCAATTCGTAAACTCAACCGTCTAGTGTTGGCCGGGAAGCGCCTGATGTGCTTCCCGTTACCGGTCATTCAACGACAAGCGCCCCAGAGCCATCGGTGAGGGTCGCCTGTCGACCCTCTGCAGCCCGTCACGATAAGCCCGCGCACCCTCTCGAATTTTTCTCTTTAATTCGCGGCGGCCGTCAAACACGGCATCGATGTTTGAGCGATTGCGCATAGGTATGCCAGTTTTGATAAGATCGAACCGACCCATAGGTTCTGCTTCAATATTCAACGATTCGCGACGATTTCTTCACGAAGGTTTGTACTATGGTTAATTCGGGATCGAAGATGGAACGAGGGCTTGAGCGTGTGCTGTTTTCCAGCCGGTGGCTGATGGCTCCCTTTTATTTGGGCATGGTCTTGGCGCTCGCCCTTATTCTTCTGGTGTTTATACGCGAGCTCGTAATGGAGCTTGCACATATTCCGAATGTGGACGCCGAGGCCGGACTTCTTCTTTCTCTGTCCCTAATCGACTTATCATTGACCGGTAATCTGCTGCTGATTGTGATGTTCTCCGGATATGAGAACTTTGTTTCTAAGATCCACATCGCTGATCACGAGGATCGCCCAAACTGGATGGGTACGGTGGATTTTGCGGGGATCAAATTAAAGCTGATTGCATCAATTGTCGCGATCAGCGGAATTGCGCTGCTGCGCTCTTTTCTGACCCTTGGTGACCTGGGCACTCCAATCGATAGTCATCGCATCGGTTGGATGGTCGCGATTCATCTGACTTTTGTCGTATCTGGCGTTCTACTGGCGGCAACGGATTGGATTACATCGAAGACCCATTAACACGTCCCGGCAAGCATCGGACAGAACGGCTAAGAACCCGCAACCCGGGGAATCCGCCGGTGTTGCGCGCGGGCCGGCACGGAGGTGATCGACTATGAACCCGGGGCTTCCTCGGGACATAATGCGGCCGCTTCAATCGCATCCGGCGTCGCTCGATGTCCCGTCACTTGCTCGATGTGAATGCGGTAGAAGATCGGCGCCGGCTGCTCGCGCTTCTCGCCGGCGGCGCAAGCCGTCTGCCACCACGTCTCGCGCTTCTGCAGAACTTCCAGAGCGTGCGCACGCGCGTGCCCATGTTCCGGGGTATCCGGCAACTCCTCATAGCGGCCAAACACGACCACGCTCATCCATTGGTAGTGATTCGTCCTGTCGTCGATCTCTACACAGACGAGGGGATTGGACCGCATCCACTCGATCTTTTGCCCGAGCGTCGTGATTCCGTAGAGGTGCTTGCCGTCGTACGAGAAATAGATTGGAACAATGTACGGCTGATCGGCGCGCACGCATGCCAACCTGCCGAAATACCCCTGCTCGAGCGCGATGCGGCATTCGTCCCCAGTCATCTCGTGAATTAGCATCCAAAATCCTCCCGGTGAGCATGTCCCTGCATTAAGACTAACCTCTTCCGTGGGGGGAACAAGGGGTCGCCCGGCCGGATTTGGCCGCATCGACGCCGCGCAGCCGCCGTAAAGCGGTGCCGGGACAAAAAAAAGGGCCCCGAACTCTTGCGAATCCGAGGCCCGATTCTTTTTTTTAAGCAATGACTCTTTTTGGTATCGCCGATCGCTTATTCGGCCGCTTCGGTATCTCCCGCGGGAACCGCGTCCTCCGATTCGCCGATGCCGCCGCTCACGTCCATGAAGCTGCGCCGGCGGCTGTCGTCCGAAGCACGGCGGCGTCGCGCGTGGTACGCAAAGCCGGTGCCCGCCGGAATGAGCCGGCCCACGATGACGTTTTCCTTCAAGCCGCGCAAGTCGTCCTTGAGGCCGCGTACCGCCGCCTCGGTGAGGACGCGAGTGGTCTCTTGGAACGATGCCGCCGAAATGAACGATTCCGTCGCCAGCGACGCCTTGGTGATGCCGAGCAACAGAGGTTCCCAGGTCGACTGATGCTTACCCTCGGTTTTCTGCTTCGCAATGACATCGAGCAGCCGCCCGCGATCCATTTGTTCGCCCCGCAGCAGCGCCGAATCGCCGGTGTCCAACACTTCGATCTTGCGCAGCATCTGCCGCACGATGACTTCGATGTGCTTGTCGTTGATCTTCACGCCTTGCAAGCGATACACGTCTTGGATTTCGCGTACCAGGTAATTGGCCAGCGCCTCGACCCCCTGCAACCGCAGGATATCGTGTGGATTCGGCTCGCCGTCGGCGATGACCTCGCCCTTCTCCACCTGCTCGCCTTCGAACACGTTGAGGTGACGCCACTTCGGGATCAGCTCCTCGTACTTCTCGTTGGCCTCGTTGGTGATGATCAGGCGCCGCTTGCCCTTGGTCTCCTTGCCGAAACTCACCGTACCGCTGCGCTCGGCCAGGATCGCCGAATCCTTCGGCTTTCTGGCTTCGAACAGGTCGGCCACGCGCGGCAAGCCGCCGGTGATGTCGCGGGTCTTGGAAGACTCTTGCGGGATGCGCGCGATGACATCGCCCACCGACACCTTGGAACCGTCTTCCAGGCTGACGATGGCGCCCGCGGGCAGCGCATAGACCGCCGGTATGTCGGTATTGGCGAACGTGACCTCTTTGCCCTTGGCATTGGTCAGGCGCACAACCGGACGCAAGTCCTTGCCGCCCGAACCGCGCTGCTTCGGATCCAACACCACGGTGCTGGTGAGACCGGTGACCTCGTCCACCTGGGTCGTGACGGTGATGCCGTCGACGAAGTCGGAGAACTTGATCATGCCGGCCACTTCCGTGACCACCGGGTGCGTATGCGGATCCCAGTTCGCGACCGACTGGCCTGCGCCGACCACGTCGCCGTCGTTCACCGTGATGGTGGCGCCGTACGGGATCTTGTAGCGTTCGCGCTCGCGGCCGAACTCATCCACCACACCGAGCTCGCCTGAACGCGACACCGCGACCAGGTGACCCTTCTCGTGGTGCACGGTCTTAATGTTGTGCAAGCGTATCGTGCCCTTGGACTTGACCTCGACGCCGTTGGCCGCCGCCGCTCGCGAGGCTGCGCCGCCGACGTGGAAGGTACGCATGGTGAGCTGGGTTCCAGGCTCGCCGATCGACTGCGCCGCGATGACGCCCACGGCCTCGCCGATGTTGATGCGGTGGCCGCGCCCGAGATCGCGCCCATAGCACTGGGCGCACACGCCGTAGCGGGTTTCGCAGGTGATCGGCGAACGCACCATGATCTGATCGACGCCCATTTGTTCCAGGAGCTTGACCAACTTCTCGTCGATCAACACGCCCGCCTTGACCAGCATTTCGCCGGTCGCGGCGACGACCACGTCCTCGGAGACCACGCGGCCGAGAACTCTCTCGCCCAAGCCTTCGACCACGTCGCCGCCTTCCACGATCGGCGTGATCGACAGCCCGTTCGCCGTTCCGCAATCGATCTCGGTGACCACGAGATCCTGCGCCACGTCGACCAAACGCCGGGTGAGATAGCCGGAATTGGCGGTCTTCAATGCGGTGTCGGCCAAACCCTTGCGCGCGCCGTGAGTCGAGATGAAGTACTGCAGTACATTCAAGCCTTCGCGGAAGTTCGCCGTGATCGGCGTCTCGATGATCGAGCCGTCGGGCTTGGCCATCAAGCCGCGCATACCGGCCAGCTGGCGAATCTGCGCCGCGGATCCGCGCGCTCCGGAATCGGCCATCATGAAGATCGAGTTGAACGACTTCTGGCGGACCTTGTTGCCCTTGGTGTCGGTCACCTCGTCGGTGCCGAGCTTCTCCATCATCGCCTTGGCGACCTGATCGTTGGTGCGCGACCAAATGTCGACCACCTTGTTGTAGCGTTCGCCGTTGGTGACCAACCCGGAGGAATATTGCTCCTGGATTTCCTTCACTTCGCGCTCCGCCGTCGCCAGGATCTTGGTCTTTTGCTGCGGGACCACCATGTCGTCTACGCCGATCGACACGCCTGCGCGGGTCGCGTAGTGAAAGCCGGTGTACATCAGCTGGTCGGCGAAGACCACCGTTTCCTTGAGTCCGACGGTGCGGTAGCACGCGTTGATCGTCGCGGAAATGGTTTTCTTGGTCATGTCCTGGTTGATGGCATCGAAGGACAGGCCCTTCGGCAGGATCTCGGACAGCAATGCCCGGCCCGCAGTGGTGTCGACGACGCGAGTCGTATGCACCAGCTCCCCTTCGGCGTCGCGGACATACTCCGAGAGACGCACTTTCACCTTGGCCTGCAGATCGATGTTGCGGCTCTCGTAGGCCCGATGCACTTCGGTGACATCGCCGAACGCCATGCCTTCGCCCTTGGCGCCCACGCGCTCGCGCGTCATGTAGTAGAGCCCGAGCACCACGTCCTGCGAGGGAACGATGATCGGGTCGCCGTTGGCGGGCGAGAGGATGTTGTTGGACGACATCATCAGCGCCCGCGCTTCGAGCTGTGCCTCGATGGACAGCGGCACGTGAACGGCCATCTGGTCGCCGTCGAAGTCGGCGTTGAACGCCGTACAGACGAGGGGATGCAGCTGGATCGCCTTGCCCTCGATCAACACCGGCTCGAACGCCTGGATGCCGAGGCGGTGCAAGGTCGGTGCACGATTGAGCAGCACCGGATGCTCGCGAATCACTTCTTCGAGGATGTCCCAAACCTCAGGTCCCTCGCGCTCCACCAGGCGCTTCGCCGCCTTGATGGTCGAGGCTTCGCCGCGGATCTGCAGCTTGGAGAAAATGAACGGCTTGAACAATTCCAGCGCCATCTTCTTCGGCAATCCGCACTGATGCAGACGCAGGGTCGGACCCACCACGATCACCGAACGGCCGGAATAATCCACTCGCTTGCCGAGCAGGTTCTGACGGAACCGGCCCTGCTTGCCCTTGATCATGTCCGCCAAGGACTTGAGCGGACGCTTGTTGGTGCCGGTGATCGCACGACCGCGGCGGCCGTTGTCGAGCAGCGCATCCACCGCCTCCTGCAGCATGCGCTTTTCGTTGCGCACGATGATGTCCGGCGCGTTGAGCTCCAACAGCCGGCGCAGGCGGTTGTTGCGGTTGATGACGCGGCGATACAGATCGTTCAAATCGGAGGTCGCAAAGCGGCCGCCGTCGAGCGGAACCAGCGGGCGCAGGTCGGGCGGCAGCACCGGCAATACGGTGAGCACCATCCACTCCGGCTTGTTGCCGGACTCCATGAACGCCTCGATGAGCTTCAAGCGCTTCGACAGGCGCTTGATCTTCGTCTCGGAGTTCGTGTTCGCCATGTCCTCGCGAACCTTGACGACTTCCGAGGGCAGATCCATCGACTTCAGCAGCTCGTGCACCGCCTCGGCGCCCATGCGGGCGTCGAACTCGTCGCCGTGCTCCTCGATCGATTCGAGATACATCTCATCGGTGAGCAACTGGCCGCGCTGCAGCGACGTCATGCCCGGATCGACCACCACGAAGGCCTCGAAATACAGTACGCGCTCGATCTCGCGCAGCGTCATGTCGAGCATCAAGCCGATGCGCGACGGCAGGGACTTCAAGAACCAGATGTGCGCCGTGGGGCTCGCCAGCTCGATGTGTCCCATGCGCTCGCGGCGCACCTTCGACTGGGTCACCTCGACGCCGCACTTCTCGCAAACGACTCCGCGGTGCTTCAGGCGCTTGTACTTGCCGCACAGACACTCGTAGTCCTTCACCGGACCGAAGATCTTGGCGCAGAACAACCCGTCGCGCTCCGGCTTGAAGGTGCGGTAGTTGATGGTCTCCGGTTTCTTCACTTCGCCGTACGACCAGGAGCGGATCATGTCCGGGGACGCGAGTCCGATCTTGATCGAATCGAAATTCTCGACCGGCACCTGCTGCTTGAACAACTTGAGTAAGTCTTTCATGGATTAGGCCTCGCTCTCGAGTTCGATGTTGATGGCCAGGGAACGAATCTCCTTGACCAGCACATTGAACGATTCCGGCATGCCGGCTTTCATTTCATGGTTGCCGTCGACGATCGCCTTGTACATCTGCGTGCGGCCGTTGACGTCGTCGGATTTGACGGTGAGCATCTCTTGCAGCGTGTAAGCGGCGCCGTAGGCCTCGAGCGCCCACACTTCCATTTCGCCGAAGCGCTGTCCGCCGAACTGCGCCTTGCCTCCGAGCGGTTGCTGGGTAACCAGGCTGTAGGGTCCGGTGGAGCGGGCGTGCATCTTGTCGTCGACCAAGTGGTTGAGCTTCAACATGTACATGTAGCCCACCGTCACCGGCCGCTCGAATTGCTCGCCCGTGCGCCCGTCGTGCAGAACGGTCTGGCCTGAGGTCGGCAGATCCGCCAGCGCGAGCATGCGTTTGATCTCCTCCTCGCTCGCGCCGTCGAACACCGGCGTCGCCATCGGTACTCCGTGGCGCAAGTTGCCGGCCAACTCGATGACTTCGGCATCGCTCAAGGATTTGATGTCTTCCTTCTGGCCGCCGGTCTCGTTGTACACCGAACTCACGAATTTACGGATCTCCGCCGCGGCCTGCTGCGCGTCGAGCATCTTGCCGATCTTGGCACCGACGCCCTTTGCCGCCCAGCCCAAGTGAGTCTCCAGAATCTGCCCGATGTTCATGCGCGACGGCACGCCCAGGGGATTCAGCACGATGTCGACCGGCGTTCCGTCCGCCATGTACGGCATGTCCTCGACCGGCACGATGGAGGAAATCACGCCCTTGTTGCCGTGGCGGCCCGCCATCTTGTCGCCCGGCTGCACGCGCCGCTTGACCGCCAAGTACACCTTGACCGTCTTGAGCACACCCGGCGCTAAATCATCACCCGCGGTGATCTTGATCTTCTTCTCGTCGAAGCGCTTCTCGAAGGCTTTGCGCTGGCCCTTCAGCCGCTCAGAGACCGTTTCGAGCCGCGCATTCGCCTCTTCGTCCTTCAGACGAATCTCGAACCATTGCTCACGCGGCAGGTCCGCGAGGTACGCCTCGTCGATGCGCGTACCGGGCTTGAGCTTCTTCGGGCCGGCCTCCGCCCACTGCCCCTCGATCATGCCGCGCACACGCTGGAACAAGTCGTCCTCGAGAATGCGTTGTTGATCGGCCAGATCCTTGCGCACGCGCTCGAGCTCCGCCTTCTCAATGGCCAGAGCCCGCGAGTCCTTCTCCACTCCGTCGCGCGTGAACACGCGCACGTCGATCACGGTGCCGTCCATGCCCGGCGGCACCCGCAGCGAAGTGTCCTTCACGTCGGAGGCCTTTTCGCCGAAAATCGCCCGCAGCAGCTTCTCTTCGGGCGTCAGCTGCGTCTCGCCCTTCGGCGTGACCTTGCCGACCAGGATGTCGCCCGCGCGCACTTCCGCGCCGATGAACGCGATACCCGCTTCATCGAGCTTCGCCAGCGCCGAGTCGCCCACGTTGGGGATGTCGGCAGTGATCTCTTCCGGACCGAGCTTGGTGTCGCGCGCGACGCAGGTGAGCTCTTCGATGTGAATGGTGGTGAAGCGATCTTCCTCGACCACGCGCTCGGAGATGAGAATCGAGTCCTCGAAGTTGTAGCCGTTCCACGGCATGAAGGCCACCAGGAGATTTTGGCCGAGCGCGAGCTCGCCCAAATGCGTCGACGGGCCGTCGGCCAGGACGTCGCCGTGCTTGATCGCATCGCCGGCTTTGACCAGCGGACGCTGGTTGATGCAGGTGTTCTGATTCGACCGGGTGTATTTGGTGAGCGAATAGATATCGACGCCGGGTTCGCCGGCGGTCGTCTCGTTGTCGTTCACCCGCACCACGATGCGCGAGGCATCGACCGAATCAACGCTGCCGCCGCGCCGCGCCACCACGGTCACGCCGGAGTCGATCGCGACCGCCCGCTCCATACCCGTGCCGACCAGCGGCGTTTCCGAGCGCAATGTCGGCACCGCCTGGCGTTGCATGTTCGAGCCCATGAGCGCGCGGTTCGCGTCGTCGTGCTCCAGGAACGGAATCAGGGACGCCGCCACCGAAACGATCTGCTTCGGCGAAACGTCCATGAAATCGATCTTGTCCGGAGTCGACAAGGTGAACTCGTTTTGCGTTCGGCACGAAATCAGGTCGTCGACGAATCCGCCCTTCTCGTTCAAGGTGGCGTTCGCCTGCGCGATGACGTATTGACCTTCCTCGATGGCCGACAGGTAATCAATCTTGTCGGTCACCTTGCCGTTGGATACGCGCCGATACGGCGTCTCCAGGAAGCCGTAATCGTTGGTTCGCGCATACACCGCCAGCGAATTGATCAAGCCGATGTTCGGGCCTTCCGGCGTCTCGATCGGGCAGACGCGGCCGTAGTGGGTGGGATGCACGTCGCGCACTTCGAAACCGGCACGCTCGCGCGTCAACCCGCCTGGGCCCAACGCCGAAACGCGCCGCTTGTGCGTGACTTCGGACAAAGGATTGTTCTGGTCCATGAACTGCGAGAGCTGCGAGGATCCGAAGAATTCCTTCACCGCGGCCGCCACCGGCTTCGCGTTGATCATTTCCTGCGGCATAATCGGCTCGCTCTCGGCGATCGTGAGGCGCTCCTTTACCGCGCGCTCGACGCGCACCAGGCCGATGCGGAAGGCGTTCTCCGCCATTTCCCCGACGCTGCGCACGCGACGGTTGCCCAGGTGATCGATGTCGTCCACGTGGCCGTTGCCGTTGCGGATGTCGATCAGGGTCTTCATCACCTCGATGATGTCTTCCTTGCTGAGCACGCCGGAGCCGGTGATTTCTTCGCGGCCCACGCGGCGGTTGAATTTCATGCGGCCCACCGGCGACAGATCGTAGCGCTCGCCGTTGAAGAACAGGTTCTGGAACAGGTTCTCGGCCGCGTCCTTGGTGGGCGGCTCGCCCGGACGCATCATGCGATAGATTTCCACCAGCGCCTCGAGGCGCGTCTTGGTCGGATCTATGCGAAGTGTGTCTGATATGTACGGGCCCCGGTCCAAATCGTTGACGAACAGTGTCCGAATTTGCGTAATGCCGTTCTCGATGAGCTTCGCGACCGTCGGAACGGTGAGGATCTCGTTGGCCTTGGCCAGGATTTCGCCGGTTTCGGTGTTGACGATGTCGTGCGCCAGGATCTTGCCCTGCAGATACTCGGTCGGCACCGGCAGACGCTTGACCTGCGCCTCTTCCAGATCGCGCACGTGGCGCGCGGTGATACGTCGGCCCTCCTCGACGATGACCTTCTTGCCGACGCGGATTTCAAAGGACGCGGTTTCGCCCCGCAGGCGCTGCGGGATGATTTCGAATTCGATTTCCCTCTTCGACAAGTGGAACACGTTCTTCTCGAAGAACATGTCCAACACCTGCTCCTCGGTATAGCCGAGCGCGCGCAGGATGATGGTGACGGGCAGCTTGCGGCGACGATCGATGCGCGCGAACACGCAATCCTTCGGGTCGAATTCGAAGTCCAACCACGAACCGCGATAGGGAATGATGCGGGCGGAGAACAGCAGCTTGCCCGAGGAATGAGTCTTGCCGCGGTCGTGATCGAAGAACACGCCGGGGCTGCGGTGCAGCTGCGAGACGATGACCCGCTCGGTGCCGTTGATGATGAAGGTGCCGTTCTCGGTCATCAGCGGCAATTCGCCGAGGTAGACCTCTTGTTCGCGGACGTCCTTCACCGGCTTCTTGGCGCCGCTGGCCTCCTTGTCGAGCACCACCAGGCGTACCTTGACGCGCAGCGGCGCGGCATAGGTCAAACTGCGCAGCTGGCATTCCTTGACGTCGAATACCGGCTCGCCCAAGCGGTAGCTCACGTACTCGAGCGTCGCGTTGCCGGAATAGCTCGAAATGGGGAACACGCTGTCGAAAGCGGCATGCAGGCCGATTTCTTCGCGCTTGGATTCGGCAACGTCGGCCTGCAGGAATCGCCGGTACGAATCCAATTGGATTGCCAGCAGATACGGCGTACCGAGGATGCTCGGACGCTTGCCGAAGTTCTTACGAATGCGCTTTTTTTCGGTGAACGAATAAGCCATGTGCGTGTCTCTCCAGGCGCTAGCGCCTTTACCGGGCGCTTACGCGCCAAATTTAACGAGGCCTACGCGGCCCCGCCTGATAGTTGCCCGCAGCGCGGGCACTAGATCGAAATCAAAGGCGCAGCCGATGGTTGCCGCCGGTCCGGCAACAACCACCGAGCTGCGCATATCGGCTCTAATCACTACTTGATGGCAGCCTTGGCGCCGGCATCCTCAAGCTTCTTCTTGATGGTCTCGGCATCGGCTTTCGGAATGCCTTCCTTGACCGTCGAAGGCGCGCCTTCAACCAGATCCTTCGCTTCCTTCAGACCGAGTCCGGTGATCTCGCGGATGACCTTGATGACGCCCACCTTGTTGGCGCCGAACTCGGTCATCGTCACCGTGAACTCCGTCTGCGCTTCCGCAGCCGGCGCCGCAGCCGCGCCACCGGGCGCCGCAGCCACCGCCACCGGAGCCGCCGCCGTGACGTTGAACTTCTTCTCCATGTCGGCAATCAGCTCGACCACTTCCATGACGGACATCTTGGAAATCGCGTCGAGGATTTCATCTTTAGTAACAGCCATGATTCTCTCCAAATCGTATTAAGGGGTCCTTATGACCCGAATCAGATTAAATTCGTCGTTGCCCACTACGCCGGCGCACCGCTCTTCTCAGCCTGCAATTTTTTTGCCTCAAGAACGGCAGCCAGCGTCCTCACCAACTTGGAATTGGGGGCAGCCAACGTACCGACGAACTTCGAAATCGGCGCCTTGAGCACACCCAACAGTTGCGACACCGCCTGTGCTCGCGTGGGCAATGAAGCCACGCGATCGATATCCTGGGCCTTGAGCAATTGCCCGCCCAGCGACACGAGGGTCGTCACCAGTTTGTCGTTGTCCTTCGCGAACGCCTTGACGATGCGCGCGGCCGCGCCCGGATCGTCGTTGGAGAACGCAAGGACAATGGGTCCTTTCAGCGCCGGAGAAATGCACTCGAAAGCGGTGCCGGCAACGGCCTTGCGCGCGAGCGTGTTCTTGACGATTCGCAGATAAACCCCTTCCTTGCGCGCCTTTGCGCGCAGCGCGGTCATCTGCGTCACGGTCAAGCCACGGTTCTCTGCGCCCACCACGGACAGGGCTTTCGCCGCGACCGCGTTGACCTCTGCCACCACGACTTTCTTCTCTTCTAACTTGAGTGCCATCCGGTCCTCCCGGTCAGAAGCGTCACACACCAGGCAAGAGCGCCATCGCTTCTGCCCACCCTTCGAGTACGCCGCCGTACTCGTGCGGTGCGACCTTCACCAGGAAATTCCTGATTCGGGTCCCACCATCTGCGCAGGCCGATCTTTAAGGGCCCCGGTTCTTCAAATGAACCAAGCCCGCCTGCGGTCTTCGACGGTGAGCACATGGAGCCTCGCGGCCTCACGCAACCCTCCATCAATTTTTCCCAGGCGCTTGCGCGCCACATCAACGGCGTCGATGCGACGCCGTCCGATAAATCTCTAACCCAGTCCCAAGCTGGACTGGTCGATCGTGATGCCCGGACCCATGGTCGAGGACAGCGTCAATTTCTTCAGGTAAATGCCCTTCGATGTCGCCGGCTTGATCTTCTGAAGATCCGCCACCAGCGCCAACAGATTTTCCTTGAGCGCGGCCGGCTCGAAGTTCGCGCGCCCGATTTGCGCGTGCACGATTCCGGCCTTGTCGGTGCGATAGCGCACCTGGCCGGATTTGGCGTTCTTGACCGCGCCCGCCACGTCGGGAGTCACCGTACCGACTTTCGGATTTGGCATCAGGCCGCGCGGACCCAAGATCTGGCCGAGCTGACCCACGATGCGCATGGCGTCGGGACTCGCGATCACGACGTCAAAATCGATCTGGCCGGCCTTGACCTTTTCCGCGAGGTCCTCGAAACCGACGATATCCGCGCCGGCGGCCTTCGCCGCATCGGCATTCTTGCCCTGCGTGAACACCGCCACCCGCACGGTCTTACCGGTGCCGTGCGGCATCACGGTGGAGCCGCGCACCTGCTGGTCCGACTTGGTCGCATCCACGCCCAGATTGACCGACACGTCGACGGACTCGTTGAACTTCGCCGTGGCGAATTCTTTGACGAGCTTAAGTGCATCATCGATCGCGTACGATTTGCCCGGAGTCAACTTTTCCTTCCAGACCTTGGTTCTCTTCACGGTCGCGGCCATTTTAGAGTCCCTCCACGTCGACACCCATGCTGCGGGCGCTGCCGGCGATGGTGCGCACCGCCGCCTCCAGATTGGCGGCGGTCAAATCCGGCATCTTCAACTTGGCGATGTCCTCGAGCTGCTTGCGCGAGACCTTACCCACCTTGGAGGTATTCGGCGTGGCGCTGCCCTTCGCAATGCCGATCGCCTTGGCGATGAGCACCGAGGCGGGCGGCGTCTTCATGATGAAGGTGAAGCTTCGGTCGCTGTACACCGTGATCACCACCGGGGTCGGCAAGCCCTTTTCCAACGACTGTGTCTGCGCGTTGAACGCCTTGCAGAACTCCATGATGTTGACGCCCTGCTGGCCTAGGGCGGGACCTACCGGCGGACTTGGGTTCGCCTGGCCTGCAGGAATCTGCAGCTTGATGTAGCCGGTAACCTTCTTTGCCATTGTCTAAACTCCTGTGGGTGCAAGCGCTGCTCTTACGAACAGCTCCCCGTGTGTTGTCATGCGCTTCGCGCAACCCTTCAACGGGGCCGATGCGGCCCCGTCCGATAAAAATCAGCCCTTTTCGACTTGCGAGAAATCCAGCTCCACGGGCGTCGAACGTCCCAGGATCTGCACCGCCACCTGCAGGCGGTTCTTCTCGTAATTCACCGATTCGACCACACCGTTGAAGTCGTTGAACGGACCGTCGGTCACGCGCACCACCTCGCCGGGCTCGAACAGCACCTTCGGCTTCGGTTTGTCGACGCCCTCTTCCACGCGGCGCAGAATCGACATGGCCTCTTTGTCGGTGATCGCCGCCGGCTTGTCGCTGGTGCCGCCGATGAACCCCAAGACTTTGGGCACCTCTTTGACTAGGTGCCAGGTGTCCTCGTCCATCTCCATCTGCACGAGCACGTAGCCCGGGAAGAATTTGCGGTCCGACTTGCGTTTCTGGCCGTCGCGCATTTCCACGACTTCCTCCGTGGGCACCAGAATCTCGCCGAACTTGCTTTCCAAGCCCGCGCGCTTCACACGGTCCTTGAGCGACACGGCGACCTTGTGCTCGAAATTCGAGTAGGCGTGAACCACATACCATCGCAGAGACATAAGTGCTCCAAATCCGTCAGGCCGACTGACCGGACAACAGCCGGGTCAGCCACGTGAGACCCCAATCGAGTCCCCAAAAAAACAAGCCCATCACGATGGCGAAAATAAACACCACGTATGTCGTCTTGATCGTCTCTTCGCGCTCCGGCCACACCACTTTGCGCAACTCGATGCGCGCGGCCACTGCGAACTGGCGAAACTCGCGCCCGTACCAGCTGAACCAAATGAGCCCGGCCGCCGCCGCCAATCCGGCAATCACCATTGCAATGCGGATCGCCAGCGACTGGTCCTCGTACCAGTAGAACGCGGCGATTCCCGCGAACAGCGCGAGAATCGCCAGCGTGAGCAGCGTCGTATCCTTCGCGGACGCAACCGCGGGTGTCTGCACTTCTGCCATGTTTACTGCTGTCCTACGCGCCCGCTCGAACTGGCAGGGCAGGAGGGAATCGAACCCCCAACCTGCGGTTTTGGAGACCGCCGCTCTGCCAATTGAGCTACTGCCCTGTATCTAGTCAGGCGCTACGCGCCGAATCTAACGAGGCCGCTGCGCCCTCGCATTGCCAGGCGCTTTCGCGCCACATCAACGGCGTCGACGCGACGCCGTCCGCTAAAAGATAAATCAAGCGATTACTTTCGCGACGACGCCGGCGCCGACCGTCTTGCCGCCCTCGCGGATCGCAAAACGCAAGCCCTGCTCCATCGCAATCGGCGC
>Ga0209415_10012680_pt1 | contig 14008 bp, 14 predicted proteins | sample PeaSoiSIISIP2007_FD_187696 | JGI IMG/M metagenome (GOLD analysis project Ga0209415, IMG submission 187696) | Peat soil microbial communities from Weissenstadt, Germany - SII-SIP-2007 (SPAdes) (version 2) | ecosystem: Environmental > Terrestrial > Soil > Wetlands > Peat | place: Germany... | reverse complement strand
GACTACGAATCTGAGGGTCGGGCGTTCGAATCGCTCCGAGCGCGCCAATAAATTCAACGACTTAGATTATTTGTTGAGCGGGTCTTTCTGGCGTCGGAAGCACCGCGCGCTGGCTGCAGGAGCCTGACACGACGCCGCGATCGCTGCGACAGATGTCCCTTGAACCGCCGTTCCGATCAGTCGCCGGCGGTCTGCGGGCCCGAACGCCAGGCATCCCACGTCGCGGCAAGCGGTTCGTAGGCCACGGGCCGGGTGGCGCGAAGGTCGGTCACTTCGTCGAAGGCGACGCCGAACATCGGCGCCTGGTTCCAGATTACACGGGTGCGAAAGACAAGGCCCTCGCGAAGGAGGAGGACCGGGACTTGGCCCCGCAGGACGGTCGGCGGCGCTGCCAACAGGCGCGCCCCGCGCTCGCCGATATCGCGGAACGTGACCTCGACGACCCGGCTGCGGTCGACCAGCGCTCGCCCAGCCAGGAAGACCCGGCGCCGCGGCCCGAGCCGCCGCTCCAGCGTTCCAGGATCGTCTTCGAACTCGCTCGGGCTGACAGAGTTCATGCGGTTCTGCTGATGCGGACGAAACGGCACGCTCCGCTGCATCGGCTAGCAATCCGTTAACCTCGTCGCGATCCGCGCCGTCCGCGAGCGGCGGATTGACGGAACGCGCCGCGGACGAGGCTCGTTGTTGGCGAGAAGCCGACCAGGCAGCGTTTGCGGCGCTGCACGCTGATCGCAAGGTGATGCTTGACCAAGGCAGACCCGTTAGCCGAGCGCAGAGCGACGCTATCGTCCCGTTCTTGATTTCACCGCGGCCGATTTCTCGGCGTTCTTCGCGACTTTCATCTCGACTAGGCGCCGGACCAGCGTTTCTGGGAGTGGCTTGTCGGGGGTGAAGCGAATGGCGCCCTTGCTGGTGTCGTATCCCTTCAGTTCGTCCGCGAACAGGCCCACCGTCGAGCCGTTCCACGCGTACAGCGCGCAGTGGCGCCTGGCCGCCGCAAAGCCCACCAGCATTCCATTGAGCCTGAACGCCGGCATCTGGTAGCTGATGCATTCTTCGGCCTGTGGCGCGGCCGCGCGGATCATCTCCCGCAGCGCCTGCAGGGCGGCCCGCTTGTCTTCGCTCAGCCGCGACAGGTACTCGTCGATCGTTCCAGGCTTGTCGATCACGCTCCGTACTCCATCGCCTGCGGCATAGCGGCTTCGCACCAGACGGGACGTGGCCCCAGTCCGCAAGCCGGACTTCAGAGGAGGTCCGAAAGAAGTCGCGACCGACCGGCGCGGCCTGGTCAAGCGGGCGAGGGGCGATGCGGCTGGCGCCGCCGCCGACATAGCCGCCGCCAAGGCGTCCGAGCCGAACGTCGCGGCCCGGTCAGGGCGCTATGAGCTCGTGGACTAGGCGCTCAACGAGATAGCGCTAACGAAATGACCCCGCCGGCCGGAGCCGACGGGGCCATCATGTCCACTTGGGGGGATTGCGGACATCTGCCGGCCGCTAGGGGGGGCGTCGCGGCCGAGACACCACATATGGGTAGCGTCAGCGACCTCCGCTACCTCCGGCGGCGCGCTTCTTCACGAAAATGCGGCGGCGATTCGGCGCTACTGTTCCCCACGCGGCATCGCCTTGCGCACCTCGGGGTCGAAGCCGGTGGCGGCCCACTCGCCCTGAGCGGTGTTCCAGTGCGAGAAATAGAGCCGGGCCTTCGGATCCGGGTGCATCGCCAGCCGCTCGGGGATCAGGAGCCAGTCGGCCAGCGCCGGGGTGGGCGAGCGGATGTAGCGATTGGTGGTCGGCAGGGCGCTGCGCAGCCAGCCGCCGCGCGCGTAGTACTGATGCCAGGTGCGCCGCATCTGATGGCCGTCGCCGTCCAGCCGGGTGTGGAAGGTCGCGGTGTCGTAGAGCACGCAGGTTCCGGCCGGGCCGTGGATCGGGACCTCGCGATAGTCGTCGCCAAGCTGGGTGAACGCCGCCTGCAGGGTCTCGAAGCGGTGGGTGTTCGGCGCCACACAGAAACAGGGCGCGCCCGGCGCCACGTCGGTCAGGTAGTGGATCGCGCACAGCCAATCGCACGGCATGTAGGGCGTGCGCGTCAGCCGGTCCTCCCGCACCGCGTCGTGGTGGAAGTTCATCGCCCCTGGGCCCGCGCCTTCAGGCGTCTCGCGAAGGTTGAACTCCGAGAAGCGGACGTGCTCCTCGCCGCCCAGCAGGCGCGCCACCACCGGAAACGAGCGCGGGTGGCGGGTGTAGGGGTCGAGTTCGGGGTAGTCGAGCAGGGGCTGGGAGAAGATCAGGCCCTGGTTGCGATGGTGCGGCTTGCGCTTCTCCGTCAGGCCCCACGACTCCGGCCGCTCGGCCTGGGAGCGGTCGCAGAATTCGTTGAGGTGACCGAGCTCGGCCGGCGTCAGACAGTCGGACAGCACCACGAAGCCGTGGCGTTCGAAAAACGCGCAGGCCGCATCGATGTCGCGGTGCGGATCGAACCTCGCGACCGGCTCGCGGCTGATCCGGCCGAAGCCCTGCAACGCGGCCTGCGGATCGCCGCTGCGGTTCTCCTGCGGCTCCAGCCGCACCTTCACCTGCACCCGCTCGCCCGCCATTCGCGCCCGCTCCCCGCAGCCAACCCAGGGCGCCAAGCTTCATCGTCTCTTCGGGCTTTGCAATCCCGTGGCGGAGATTTGATTGAGGCGCGGCGCAATAGTCGCTGCCACCGGCCGACGCAGCCGCGCCGAAGGGCGCGTCAAGGATCGATCCTGTCGGACTCCGTCGCGTCGGGGATTGCCCGGTGGCGCGCCATCGTCCAAGTCGGGCGCCGATGAGCGATGTTGCGGCGCCCACTCCCATCGACCGGCTCGCGCCGGACGACGCCGAACGCCTGGACCGCGACGGCTATCTGCTGATGCGCGGCGCGGTGCCGGGCGGATGGATCGAGCCGCTGCAGGCCGCGTTCGAGGCCGGGGAGCTGGCGAACGATCGCTGGCCCGTGCCGCGCGGCCGCGAATGGCGCCACGCGCTGGTCGATCTCGATCCGATCGTGCAGCGCGTCTGCCGCCTGCCACAGGTGCTGGCGGCGGTGGGCCAGTCGCTGCGCGGCCCGTTCTTCCTGGCGCAGGTCGAGGGGCGCGAGCCCAGGGTCGGCGGCGGCGCGCAGGGGCTGCACCGCGATGGCGGCCACCAGGACGGGGCCGAGGCGACCCCGCCCGAGTTAGTCTCGATGCTGGTGTTCCTCGATCCCTTCGGGCCGGCCAACGGCGGGACGGAAGTCGCGCCGGGCACCCACCGCGGCGAGGGCCTGCTGGCGCGGTCCGGCCTGCCGCATCCGCAGGCGCGGGTGCTGGAGGGCGCGGCCGGCGACATCCTGCTGTTCGACGCCAACCTGCTGCACGGCGCCACACGCAACGTCAGCGGCGCCCCCCGCCGCTCGCTGCTGGCGACCTATGTCGTGCAAGCGCTGAAGGACAGCTACGACGCCACGCGCGGCCTGCGCTCGGTGCGGATGGACACCGGCGAGCTGTTCGACGCCGGCGGCGGTGACGGGCCCCGAGAACCGGCGTAGGCTTGTCGCCATGGCTATCGTCGACACCGCCCAGCTGAAGGTCGTCGAACGCCTGCCGGGCTGGCGCGGGCGGGTGTTCAACTCGCCCAGCATGACCTTCGTCCACTACGAGTTCGACGCCGGTTCCAGCATCCACGAGCACGCTCACGAGCAAGAAGAGGTGTGGAACGTCATCGAGGGCGAGCTCGAGGTGACGATCGACGGCGCCGCGCAGGTGGCGCGGGCCGGCATGGTGGCGATCACGCCGCCGAACACCCGCCACTCGGTGCGGGCGCTGACCGACGGCCGCGCCATCGTGGTCGACACGCCGCTGCGCTGGGATACCGGCGAGCCGGGCGGCTAGATCGGCCGGAACGCGCCGACCAGCAGCTCGCCGCCGCCGCGCCGCAGCGACAGGGTCCAGCGGTCGAACACCAGGTCGTAGCCTTCGGCGCGCAGGCCGCTCGACAACGAGACCGCGGTCAGCGCGCCGCCGGCGCCCGCGAAGCCAAGGCCAAGATCGCCGCTCTTCAGCCGGAGCAGCGCCCCGGGGCGAAACGGGCGGCGCAGCGGCGCGGTGAGCTGCGGCGAATGACCGGCGAGACCGGGCGCGAACACCACCTCGTGTTCCAGCGTCGCCAGCGGACCGGCGAGGCTCTGCAGCGTCGTCGGCGCGAAGTCGAGCGTCTCGGGCCGGGTCGTGCCGAAGGTCAGGATCACCCGCTCGCCGGCCTCGCCCCCGTCCTCGGTGGAAAAGCAGATCAACGGGCGCGCGCCTTCCGCGGCCACGAACCAGCGGCCCGGCTTCATCGTCTCGCGCTCGACGATGCGTGGAAAGCCCTCGAAGTAGACCGGCATCGAATCGCACCCTCCGCGCCGGATATTGCGCGGGCGGCCGCGTTAAGTCAGCGGGTGGTCGCGGTCCGGGTTCCTGGAGCGAGGCTCAGAACAGCGCCCGGCCGGAGATGTAGACGTTGTACTGCTGTTCGTTGTTCTTCAGGTCCGCCTCGCCCTCGAGCGCGACGTAGGAGAGCGGCGTGCCGGCCTTCAGCGAGAAGCCGGCCACGATCCAGCCGCCGTTGACGTCGCCTGGCGAGAGCGTGAACGGATTGCCGCCGGTGAAGGCGGCCGTGGTGCTGGCGATATTGCCGAAGAACACCTGGCGGTAGCCGCCGAAGATCTCCGGCCGGAACCAGGCGTCGTGGCCATATTGCGTGCCGATGGTCAGGAGGGCCGCGCCGGTCATCCGGTCGCTGTTGCGCCGGGCGATCGACAGGTCGAAGCCGGGGCCGGCGCCGCTGTCGGCGTGGGCGTTCTCGCTGAGATCGAGATAGTCGGCGCTGATCTCGGGCCGGATGTAGAAGCGGCTGATGTGGAACTCGTAGGCGGCGCCGGCGTGGGCGTCGGCGAAATAGCCGTTCCACTTGCCGGTGCTGGTCTCGGCGACGCCGCTGGTGGTGAAGTCGCGCCGTTCGTTGAACCAGGCGTAGCCGCCCGCGCCGCGCAGCGAGAAGCGCAGGCCGCCCCAGGCGCGGCGGTAGTAGGCGCCGATCTCGGCGATGTCGGTGACGAGGTTGCCGGTCACCGGCGAGGCCGTGCCCTGGCTGCCGACGTTGATGTAGGCTGCGGTGACGCCGATCGCGCCGCCGGCCGCGCCGGCCTTCTCGTAGCCGCCGACCAGGCCGAACATCTTGTCGGTTTCGCCGAGGGTCTGGCCGTCGTTGCGCTTCAGGGTCTCGTTGACCTCCTGCAGCCAGGCGCTGGCGCCCGCGACGCGCGTGCCGGCGTCGGGAGTTTGGCCAGCCAGGTTGGAGATTTTCTGGGTCGCCGATTCCAGCGACTCGAAGGTGCCGATGCCCTGGTCGGGCAGCATCTGGTTGTAGAGCTGCAGGAAGCCGTACTTGGTGGTGGGCGCGATGATCGCGTTGGCGAGGTTGCTGTCCTTGGTCAGCGCCTGGAACACCGCGTTGAAGGCCGCTGTGCCGCTGGCGTTCAACCCCAGCTCCTGCGCCGACTTCAGTGTCAGCGTGACGTAGAGGTTGGCGGCGTCGCTCGACGACGACGCGGTGTAGAGGAACGGCGCATTGCTGAGCAGGGTCGAGCCGAGATTGCCGACCGTCAACGCGCCCGCCGCGCCGCTGGTCTGCACGAACAGATACGTGGCGGACTGCGCGGTCTGGATGCCGTCGAGCGAGATGCCGATCTGCGCGCCGTTGGCGAAGCTCGCCGTGCCGTCGGGGCCCGACTGGCCCGCGTGAACCGTGGTGTCGAACAGCGGCGTGGTGTTCGCCGCGCCGATGGCGAAGGTCGGATCGGCCCGCGCCGTCAGTTCGCCGCCCAAGCCCACCGCCAGCGTGGTGACCTGGTGGCCCTCGGCCTTGGTGATGTCCACCTTGGCGGTGGAGCCGGCGGTCGTGGCGACATCGAGGGTCAGGTTGCGTTGGCCTGCCAACTCGCTGAGCCCGCCGCTGGTGGCGCCGGCCTGGATGTTGAAGCTGTTGACGCCCGCGCCCAAGAGCACGTCGCCGGTGATCGACGGCAGCGCGCCGGCGCCGATCAGCGCCTCGCTGGCGACGGTCTGGCTGACGGCGATGGTATAGGTCCCGGTGCCGCCTGTGCCGGTGCCCGCGGCGGTGATGGTGGTGCCGGCGGCGATGCCCGTTCCGTAGAGGGTCTGGCCAACGGCGAGGTTGCCCGAGGCGACGGCGCTGACCGTGAGGGTCGTGCCGGAGATCGAGCCGGTGAACTGCGGCGCCGGCTTGCCCTCGAAGGTGACCGATGGCGTCTCGGTGATGGCGGTGCCGGTGGTCGAGGCCGAGACGTCGATCGCCGTCCTGTTGCCGGTGAGCACGAAGCTGCTGTCGGTCGGGATCAGCCCGGCGGCGATCTGGCCGGTGTTGGTGATCGAGGCCACCGTGCCCGATTGGTCGATGATCGCGCCGGCGGTGCCGCTGGTGGCCTTCGAATCGGTGATCGAAGCGGCGATGGAGCCGGTGTTGACGATCGAACCGACGTTCGCGCCTGGGGCGATGGTGATGGCCAGCACGCTCTGCGGCGTCGTCGCCGTGATGCTGGCGGTGATCGAGCCGTCGTTCACCAGCGACGTCGCCGTTGTGCCCGAGCCGATGCTGATCGCCGTCGAGCTGGCGTTCAGCGACGAGGCGCTGATGGCGCCGGTGACGTGCACCCCGCCCGTCAGGTTCACCGTGCCGCCGTTGCCGATCTGGACGGCGGTCGCCGAAACCGGACCGGGCAGATGCGGCGTCGTCTGCACGTCGTAGACGCCCGCGGCGTTGACCGTGCCGCCGATGACCAGACCGAACGGGTCGGCGCTGGTGTTGCCGACGGTGATCGCCTGGCCCGAAGCCCCGATCACGATCGCCGGCGCAGAGCCGAACTGGGAGATGGTGGCGGCGGCCGTGGTCACCGCGCTGGTGCCCGTGCCGGTGGTGATCGCCGCGGCGACGGTGATTCCGCCCGCGACGCTGCCGCCGACCGTAACCGCCGAGCCACCCTGTTCGACTTCGTCGGCGCTGACGTTGCCAAGAATGGATAGCGTCGTCGGGGCCACGGTCGAACGGTAGCCCGTGGCGGTGATCGCGGCGCCGAGGTTGAGGGCGCCGCCGATCGGCGCGCTGGTGACGAGGCCCTGGGCCCCGACGCCCAGGACGCTGATGGCGCCGGTGATGCTGACATTGCCGCCAACCGCGCCGGCGATGTTGATCGCGGTCGTCTGGTTGCCCAGCATCGTGATCGTGCCGATGTCGGTCAGCGCGCCGGTGATGCCGGTCTCGATCGAGATGCCGGTGGAATTGTCGCCGGAGACGCCGATGGTGGCGCCGGTGTCGTTGATCACCGATCCCGTGAGGATGCCGGGGCCGACCACCTGGATGCCGATCCGGTTCGTACCGGTGGCGAAGGCGCCGTCGGCGATCCCATCGTTGTTGTGGTCGCTGGCCACATAACTGATCCCGAGCCCGATGGACCCGATGTTATCGATGTTGCCGGTGTTGCCGCCCAGGCCGAGCACGCCGACCGTATTGCTCACGTCGGTGTTCGAGATGCTGGTGCCGGTCTCGATCGTGACGTTGTTGCTCGAGTTCAGGATCACGCCGGCGCCGGTGGTGTTGGGCGACGCCGGCGGGCTGCCGCCGGTCTTGGGCGTGATGGTGCAGCTGGACCCGGTGGAAATGTCCGAACCGTTCGTGCCCGTGCCCGCGGCCGGGCACGCCGCGAACGCCGACCCGCCGATCAGGGCGAGCAGCGGCGCCACAGCGACCGCGGTCAGGAGGACTCTGCGCATGAAACGAACTCTCTGACAGCCGCCGACTGATTGTCGATAGCAAGCCTTGACGCCTAATGCGACTGCAATACGGCCGCATTCAAGCTACAGCGCAAACCCCGCGCCACTGTCACGCGCACGACACATGGCCCTATTGAAATGCAACCGGAGTCCAATGCTGAGTCGCCGCTGATGGCCGTCGAGCCTGTCGAAGCACCGCCGCGCCGCACGCCCGTCGGCGTCGCCTGGACGCCGCTCGCCGTCGCGGCGGCGGCGCTGGCGGCGCTGATTGCCTTGGTTGCCGGGCGCACGGCCGATCCCGTTGCGGCCATCGTGGCGGCGGCCATGGTGCTCGCCGTCGGCGTCGGGCTCAGCCTCTGGGTCCGCGACCGGCCGCAAGCCTCGGCCGAGCCGCTGTCGGCGCGGCCGGCCGGCGGCGCGCTATCTGGGGCCCTGGTCGCCAGCTACGCCGTGCTCGAGGCGTTGGAGGACCCGGTGCTGGTCGTCTCCGGCGAAGAACCCGACGACATCGCCGGCCGGCGGCTGATCTACGCCAACGCAGCGGCGCGCGAACTCTTCCGCACCAGTCGCGAGGCCGGCCCGCTGGTCACCGCGGTTCGCGACCCCAAGGTGCTCGACACCGTCGACGAGGCGCTGTTCGGCGGCGTCTCCGGCGAGGCGTCCTACGCGGCCGGCGGCGTGCAGGACCGGGTCTGGAAGGCCAGGGCCCGCCCGCTCAAGGGCGTCGGCGGTCAGCGGCTCGCCCTGCTCACCTTGCGCGACGAGACCGAGCTGCGTCGATCGGAGCGCACCCGCGCCGACTTCCTCGCCAACGCCAGCCACGAGCTGCGCACGCCGCTGGCTTCGCTGACCGGCTTCATCGAGACCCTGCGCGGCCACGCCCGCGACGACGTTGTCGCCCGCGATCGCTTCCTCGCCATCATGCACGACCAGGCCGACCGCATGGCGCGGCTGATCGAAGATCTGATGAGCCTCAGCCGCATCGAGCTCAACGAGCACATTCCGCCGCAGGGCCGCGCCGATCTCAGCCTGACGGTGAAGGACGTGATCGATGCGCTCGAGCCGATGGCCGATGAGAAGAAGGTGCGCTTCGAGCTTCGCGCCCCTCAGACGCCGACACTGGCCCGCCCGGCGGACCGCGACCAGATGGTTCAGGTGATCCAGAACCTGGCCGAGAACGCCGTAAAGTACTCGCCGGCGGGATCGTCGGTGGTGATCGAGGTGCTGGGCGACGTCTCGGCGGAGGTGGCGATGGCCCCGCGCCAGCTTGGCGCGGCGCATCTGTCGCTGCTGACCCCCGATCACGCCGCCGATCAGCGCTACGTCGCCCTGCGGGTCGCCGACGCCGGCCCGGGCATCGCCCGCGAACACCTGCCGCGTCTGACCGAGCGCTTCTACCGGGTGGAGGGCCAGAAGGCGAGCGACCGGCCGGGCACCGGTCTTGGCCTGGCCATCGTCAAGCACATCGTCAACCGCCATCGCGGCGGCCTTACGGTCGAGAGCGCGCCCGGCGAAGGCACGGCGTTCAGCGTCTTCCTGCCGACCGTGCCGGAGAGTTGCGAGTCCGGGACGCCCGCCACCGCTTCGCGCGTGGCAGGCTCATGACAGCACCCTGAGGACAGTCGGGTTAGGGAGAGTCTTCGCTCGATCGAAGGGAGCCGACCATGCTCAAGCTCGACCACGTGGTGTTTCCAGTGTGGGACGCGCAGGCGAGCCTCGCGTTCTACGCCGACACGCTGGGCCTGCCGCTGGCGCAGGCAGTCACCGGGGACGACTGGGGCGGCAGGGCCTGGATGATGCTGGTCTTCGCCTTGGCCGAGGGGCGAGAGCTGGTGCTGGTCGCGCTGCGCGGCGCACGCCCGCCGCCGCCCGACGGGCTGCCCCGCGACGTCCGGCACTACGCCTTCTCGGTCGACACCGGGTCCGAACAGCAGGCGTGGCGACGCAAGCTGGACGCCGCGGGCGTGGCTTTCTGGGAGGAGGATCACGGCGACCGCCAGTCGATCTATTTCGAGGACCCTAACGGGATCGTGCTCGAGATCACCACGCCGGCGTCCGACGCCCGGCCCGCGGCGAGCGGCGCGGCCCTGGAGCGCGCCCGATCGTGGATTGCGGGCGCCGTCGCCTTGACCGGCTGACCGGGTCGCGCCAAAGCGCCGAGGCATGAACATCCTCGTCGTCGGCTCGGGCGGTCGCGAGCACGCGCTGGTCTGGAAGATCGCCCAGTCGCCGCTGACGCGTCGCCTCGTGTGCGCGCCGGGCAATCCCGGCATGGCGGCGCTGGCCGAGCTTCGCGCCGTCGGCCCGACCGACGTCGCCGGCCAGGTGGCGCTGGCCCGCGAGATCGCCGCCGACCTGGTGGTGATCGGCCCCGACGCGGCCGTCGAGGCCGGCCTCGCCGACGCCCTCGCGGAAGCCGGGATCGACTGCTTCGGCCCCACCGCCGCCGCGGGCCGATTGGAGTCGTCCAAGGCGTTCACCAAGGCGTTCTGCGACCGCCACGGCCTGCCGACGGCGCGCTATGGCGTGTTCGACCAGGCAGGGCCGGCGAAGGCCTTCCTTGACCAGTTCTCGGCCCCGTTCGTGGTCAAGGCCGACGGCCTTGCGGCCGGCAAGGGCGTGGTGATCGCGACGGACCGCGCCGCGGCCGAGGCGGCGATCGACGGTGCGCTGGGCGGGCGCTTCGGCGCGGCGGGCTCGCGGGTGGTGATCGAGGAGTTCCTCGAGGGCGAGATCGCCTCGCTGTTCGCGCTGTGCGACGGCGCCGCCAGCCTGCTGTTCGGCGGCGCGCAGGACGCCAAGCGCGCCTACGACGGCGACCAGGGCCCCAACACCGGCGGCATGGGGACCTACGCGCCGGCGTCGGCGCTGTCGCCCGCCGTCGTCGAGGCCGCCCGCACCCGGCTGATCGAGCCCGCCTTCGCCGGCATCGCGGCCGAGGGCGCGCCTTACCGCGGCGTGATCTTCTGCGAGATGATGGTGACGGCCGAAGGTCCGAAGCTGGTCGAGTTCAACGCCCGCTTCGGCGACCCGGAATGCCAGGTGCTGATGCTGCGCCTGCAGAGCGACGTCGTGCCTTATCTGGCGGCTGCGGCGACGGGGCGTCTCGCCGAACTCGCGCCGCCGCAATGGCGCAGCGAGGCGGCGGTGTGCGTGGTGTTGGCTGCGCGCGGCTACCCGGAGGCGCCGCAGACCGGCTCGGTCATCCGCGGCGCCGAAGCGGACCTGGGACCGGGCGTCACCGTGTTCCATGCCGGAACCCGGCGGCGCGAAGACGGTGCGCTGGTCGCCGCCGGCGGTCGCGTGCTCAACGTCTGCGCGGTCGGCGAAAGCGTCGCCGAGGCGCGCCAACGCGCCTACGCCGCGGTGGCAAAGATCGACTGGCCCGAGGGCTTCCACCGCACCGATATCGGCTTGAGGGCGGCAGGCTGAGCGCTTTGCAAGCACCCCTGCCCATCGCTAGAGTGAGTTCAAACAGACGTACGGGGATGGAGAGACGCCGATGGCCGAAGCAGAGGCGAGCGAGGAAGAACGCACGCGCGAGATGCTCAACACCGGCACCAAGGAGGTCGCCGAGAGCCATCGCTTCAACGAAGACGCCCTTCACGGATGGATGCAGGCCAACGTCGCGGGCTACCAGGGCCCGCTCGAAGTGCGCCAGTTCAAGGGCGGCCAGTCCAACCCGACCTACCAGCTGATCACGCCGGGCAAGAAGTACGTCATGCGGCGCAAGCCGCCGGGCAAGCTGCTGCCGTCGGCCCACGCCGTCGACCGCGAATACCGGGTGATCACCGCGCTCTATCCGACCGGCTTTCCGGTGGCCAAGAGCTATGGTCTTTGTACGGATGATGGCGTGATCGGCACCATGTTCTATGTGATGGACATGGTCGAGGGCCGGATCATCTGGGACCAGAGCCTGCCGATGTACACGCCGGCCGAGCGCTACCCGATCTACATGGCGCAGGTGAAGACGCTCGCCGACCTGCACAACACCGACTACAAGGCGATCGGCCTCGAGGATTACGGCCGCACCGGCAACTACATGGCCCGGCAGATCGACCGCTGGACCAAGCAGTACAGGGCCTCCGAGAGCCAGCGCATCGACACCGTCGAGCGCCTGATCGAGTGGCTGCCGAAGACCTGCCCGGTCGACGACCAGACCTCGATCGTCCACGGCGACTACCGCCTGGACAACATGGTCATGCACCCCACCGAGCCGCGGGTGATCGCGGTGCTCGACTGGGAGCTTGGCACGCTCGGCAATCCCCTGGCCGACTTCACCTACCTGCTGATGGGCTGGGTCAACGGGGCCATGGCCGCGATCCCGGACAAGAAAGCCCACGGCGCGCCGACGATCGAGGAAGTGGTGGACTACTATTGCCAGCTGACCGGCCGCGAGGGGCTGCCGGATCTCAACTGGTACTTCAGCTACAACATCTTCCGCCTCGCCGGCATCATCCAGGGCATCGTCGGCCGCGCCCGCGACGGCACCGCCAACAGCCCCCAAGCCGCCGCCATGGAAGCCCGAGTGCCGATGCTGGGCGAAGCGGCCTGGAAGTTCGCGCAGAAGGCCGGGGCCATCTAAAGCGCACGCCCCCGGGGATGCAGCGTCAGACGGAAATGTCGAGCAGTCCGCTGGACCCCGGCGGCGGCGGCGATGCCGTGCTTGTAGGACTTGTGGACGACGAGACAGAAGCTGGCTTCGCCGGCGCCGAACCGGCGATCGTTGAGCCGCTGGTCAGCAAGCCGCCCAGCGTGAAGGCCGGACTGTGAGTTGGCGTTGAACCGGCTTTAGCGTCGATGCCCCAAGGTCCGGCCTGCGGATCGGCGGGATTGATGTCCTTCGTCGCCTCGGCCACCTGTGTACAGTTGTTGCACAGATAGCCGTTCACGAGGACTGGCGTTGGGTAGTTGGCGCTTATCACCATGACCGCGGTCCATTCTGGTCGCTGCTTGCTCTTAGTCCGCTAGCCTTTCGAAATCATTGCGCAATCTGAGATCTCGCTCACGGGATGCGGCGACGTGTCCACCGGCTGATCACCTGAAGTAAGGAACCAGCAATTCGACTCCTCTACTGCTCCCCATCTATTTGCTAGAGGGGCAGACATGCGGTGCGAAGGGGCCGGCCCGTGAATGAAGCGCTCAAGAAGTTGCGGGTCCTGGTGGTCGATGACAATCAGCACATGCGAGCCATCGTCGGTGCGATTCTGAAAAGCGCCGGCATCACTGCCACGCGCGAAGCCCGCGAAGGCGGCCATGCTCTGGCGATCTTGAGGGACTTTCCCGCCGACGTGGCGATCGTCGACTTTCAAATGGAGCCGATGGACGGGCTGGAGTTCACGCGCCAGTTGCGTGATCCCGCAACCAGCCCCAACCCGACCTTGCCCGTCATAATGATCACGGGCCACGCCGACGTTGCTCGGGTGGCTCGGGCGCGCGACGCCGGGGTGAATGAGTTCCTCGTAAAGCCGGTGACGGCACGGGGCGTACTCGACCGGCTGCACGCGGCCATCTTCGTTCCTCGGGCGTTCATCACGGCAAAGACCTACGTCGGGCCTGATCGCCGTCGCCTCAAGCTGTCAGACCCGAGGCTTCCGCGTCGCCGGGCGTCCGACACGGACGCCACCGGCGGATAGCGCCACCAAGCTGGCCACCCTGTTGTCACGTGGGCTCTCTGGTCAGACTACGCGACGCGCCGCACCGCCAGAATGCCGGCAAGGATAGATGGCTAGCGTGGCTCGTTTTGAGACACGGCTGGCGATGTAATCCCAATAAAAGATAACTATTAAGGCCAATTAACCACGAATCTAAAGGCCCATGTAGGTGGTTTATTAGTGTTTTGAGCGTCAAGCGAATAATATTCGGCCGGCAATTCCTTTGCATAGGTCACGCAGTCTTTTGTCAGCGTCCCAGTTCGCAACAACTCGGCCGAGCCTGCATCATGGACGGCCTATCGCAATGGGAGAACATGCGATGAAGAACTTCGTTCAGCGTTTCATTGCCAACGAGTCCGGCGCGACCGCCATCGAGTACGGTCTGATCGTCGCCCTGATCGCCGTCGTCATCATCGGCGCGGTCACCACGCTCGGCACCAATCTCAACACCACCCTGAGCGCCGCCGGCAGCGCGATCGCCTACTAAGACGTCCTAGACGCCAAGTTCGGTGAGGCCGC
>Ga0209415_10012679_pt1 | contig 14009 bp, 16 predicted proteins | sample PeaSoiSIISIP2007_FD_187696 | JGI IMG/M metagenome (GOLD analysis project Ga0209415, IMG submission 187696) | Peat soil microbial communities from Weissenstadt, Germany - SII-SIP-2007 (SPAdes) (version 2) | ecosystem: Environmental > Terrestrial > Soil > Wetlands > Peat | place: Germany... | reverse complement strand
AGCAGCGCGAAATAGCGCTCGCCTTCCTTGGGCGAGCGGATCTGGCCTTCCACCGTGTCGCCGGTCCTGAGGCCGAACCGGCGCACCTGGCTCGGGCTCACATAAATGTCATCCGGTCCCGGCAGGTAATTGGATTCCGGCGAGCGCAGGAAGCCGAAGCCATCCTGCAGGATTTCCAGCACCCCATCGCCGAAGATGGCGGTGTCGTTGTCCGCCAGGCGCTTCAGGATGGCGAACATCATGTCCTGGCGGCGCAGGTTGCTGGCGTTCTCGATTTGCAGATCTTCGGCGAAAATCAGAAGATCCGAGGGGGATTTGCGTTTCAGTTCTTGAAGGTTCATTGGATTCCGGGGGTAGCGAGGGAAAAACGGGTCTGCTGCTGAGATGGTACGGAGGATTCGGCCTTGTCAGGCCGGGATCACCGGAGGCCAGATCACCGGAGGACGGGATGCAGCGGGTCGACAGAAGGGTCCGCCCGAACCGGGCAGCGATCATCCAGTATCCGAGGGTCCTTGCCTTGTCAAATGAACTTTCGGTCAAGAAATGCTGCCGCCGTTTTTCAGAACGGCTTCAGCACCGCCAGGAGCACGATGGCGACCAGCAGCAGGGTCGGGATCTCGTTGGCGATGCGATAGAAGCCTTGGCCATGCCGGTTGGCGTCGCTAGCGAACTGCCGGCGCCAGCGCGCGTAGGCGGCGTGGATCAGTTGCATCAGGAGCAGGAGCGCCAGCTTGGCGTGGAACCAGGCCTCGCCCCAATGATGGCCGAGGAAGGCGAGAGAGAGTCCGAACGCCCAGGCCGCGATCATCGCCGGATTGAGGATCCCGCGCAGCAGCCTTCGCTCCATCACCTTGAACGTCTCCGAGAGCTCGGACCCGGGCTTCGCCGCGGCGTGATAGACGTAGAGCCGCGGGAGATAGAGCATCCCCGCCATCCAGGCGATGACGGCGATGATGTGGAACGCCTTCAGCCAGTCGTAGAGATCCATCAGCCGCCCTTCGTCGTTGGTCCGCTCGCCGGCACCCGCATGGCGCAAGCCTTCGCCTGGCAACCGGCGCCGAAGGCCACGATAGGCCGGTTTGCAGTCTCGGCATCTCGCACGATTCGCGCCAGCCCGGCGATGAAGGCCGGATGGGTCCCGACGGTAGCCACGCGGACATAGCCGGTGGCGCCATGGTCGGCCGCGAGCTTGCCATAGTCCACGTCGAGCTCGACCAGGGTTTCCGAATGTTCAGAGACGAAGGAGACGGGCACCACCAAGATCGCCTTCTTGGCCTCGCCGGCCGCCACGATCAGCTCGTCGGTTCCCGGCCCGATCCAGGCAAGCGGTCCCACGCGGCTTTGGAATCCCAGCTCCCAATCCCCCTGGCCGAGGCCGAGCGCGGAAGCGAGCGCCCGGCAGCTGGCGCCCACCTGCTCGACGTAGGGGTCTCCCACCTTGACGATGCGCTCCGGCAGGCCATGGGCCGTGAAGATCACCGCCGGCTCTCCGGCTTGGCGTGCGCGGAGATCCTCGAGGCCCGCCTTCGCCAGTTCCGCCAGCGCGGCGATGAATCCCGGCTCGGTCGGATAGCAGCAGACGAATTGACTCGGCGCCGCGATCCCCGCCTTGGCCGCGGCCGCGCGCCAGGCCGCAAAAGACGATGCGGTCGTCGTCGTCGAGTATTGCGGATAAAGCGGCAGAAGCAGGATCTGATCCGGCTGGAACCGCGCAACCGCCGCTGCCGCTTCGTCCGAGAATGGATGCCAGTAGCGCATGGCGATGAAGACCCGGGTCTCCCGGCCAGGATCTTGCAAGCAGGCCTCGAGGGCCGCGGCTTGGGCCAGTGTGTTGGCAAGCAGCGGCGAGCCGCCGCCGAGCCTGGCGTAGATCGCTCGCGCCGCCCGCGCGCGCCGGCGCGCGATGAAGCGAGCCAGAATTGCCCGCCAGGGATTGGCCACCCGGATGATCGCCGGATCGCTGAACAGGTTGGTGAGAAACGGCGTGACGGCCTCTAGGCTATCTGGCCCGCCGAGGTTGGTCAGGACGACGCCGAGGCGCTTCATGCTGGCGCGGGCGCCTTCCAGCCACGCACTAAGTCTACCAGCTCGGCTACATGCTCGGGCGGCGTATCGGGCAGGACACCGTGGCCGAGATTGAAGACGAAGGGCCCATTGCCCAGTATCCGCAAGATCCGTTCGGCTCCCTGGCGCATGGCTTCGCCGCCTTCGACCAGGAGCAGTGGATCGAGATTGCCTTGCAGGGCGGTCCGGGGTTGCAGCTCCTCCGCGGCCCAGGCGAGAGGCAGGCTGCTGTCGAGACTGAGGGCCGCCGCTCCGCTGGCGAGTGCAAAATCCCGATAGAGGACCCCGGCGCCGCGGGGAAAGAGGATCACCGGGACGCTCGGATGCCTTTGCTTCAGCGCGGCAACGATGCGCGCCAGTGGTGCCAGCGACCAGCGGCGAAGCTCCGCTTCGGCAAGGCAGCCGGCCCAGCTGTCGAAGACCTGCAGCGCCTCGGCGCCGGCCTCGACCTGTGCTGAAAGATAATCGATCGTGGCATCGCTCAAGAGATCGATGAGACGAGCGAACATTTCCGGCGCGCGGTAGGCAAGCCGCCGCGCGCCTTGAAAATCGCCGCCGCCCTTGCCTTCCACCATGTAGCAGGCGACGGTCCAGGGCGCGCCGGCGAAACCGATGAGCGTCACGTCCTTTGGCAATTCACGGCGCATCCGGCGCAGGGTCTCGAACACCGGGGCCAGGTTTTCCCTGACCGCCGGAAGCGTCAGCCGATCCAGCTCTTCCGGGCTCCTCAGCGGTTCCAGCACAGGGCCCTTGCCTTCCACGAACTCGACCTTGCGACCGAGGGCATGGGGCAGCACCAGGATGTCGCTGAACAGGATCGCTCCATCCAGGCCGTAGCGCCGGATCGGCTGCAGGCTCGCCTCCACCGCCAGATCCGGCGTGAAACAGAACTCCAGGAAACTTGCCGCCTTGGCCCGCGTCCGCCGATATTCCGGCAGATAGCGCCCCGCCTGGCGCATCAGCCAGATCGGAACCGGACTACCGGCCTGTCCGGTTAGCGCACTGATGAGAGGTTTTGCCACCATTGTCTCGCGGCCGATCGAGTTTTACCGGGGACCCTTTCTACTATCTAAGACTCTATAGAAAGGTTGAAGTAGTAGATGGGGCTGGAGAATCGGGGATTATGGCTCGTCCACAGGCGAGCCATGGGATATAGAGCAAGCAGGGCAGGCTCGGTCGGAAATCGTGGATAAGGAGCGGATATCGCGGATTTCGGCGCCGCGCAAGCCGGGGATAGCGGGGATGGATTTGCTGGCGTCGAGACTTGTCCTCGCTATTGAGGGATTGGGGACCGATCCCATCCGCCTCGCATAGGATGGGTAGGAAAAGAGCTCTGGCCCGAAGCGTTTGGCCGTTTCGCTCCCAGGGCCGGGTTATCGACAATTCGTCCACAGGGACAATGCGCTCATGAATGACGAAGTCCGGCGCTTCCATCTTCACCTCGTTTCCGACGCCACGGGCGAGACCATCAACGCCGTCGCCCGCGCCTGCCTGGTGCAGTTCGAGGGGATCGATGCCGTCGAGCATGTCTGGCCGCTGATCCGCACCGTCGGACAGATGGATAGGGTGCTGGCCGACGTGAAGGACCATCCCGGGATCGTCCTCTTCACCCTGGTCAATCCCGATCTGCGCGAACGCCTGAGGGAAGGCTGCCGCGATCTCCAGACGCCCTGCATCGCCGTGCTCGACCCGGTCATTCTTGCCCTTGCCAGCTTCCTCGGCCTCCAGGCCTCGGGTCAGCCCGGCCTGCAGCATGAGCTCGATGCCCAATACTTCGCCCGCATCGACGCCATGACCTTCGCCCTCGTCCATGACGACGGCCAGTCGGCGCGCAGCTACAACGAGGCCGACGTGATCCTGATCGGCGTGTCGCGCACCTCCAAGACGCCGACCTGCATCTATCTCGCCAATCGCGGCATCAAGGCGGCCAATGTGCCGATCGTGCCCGGCTGCCCGGTGCCCGACGAGCTTCTGGCGGCGCGCCATCCCCTGGTGGTGGGGCTGACCAAGGATCCGGGACAGCTCATCCAGATCCGGCGCAATCGCCTGCGCCTTCTGGCCCAGGACGAGCAGACGGATTACGTCGATCCCGACGCGGTGCGCGAGGAAGTGGCCCAGGCGCGCCGGCTCTGCGCCGAAAACCGCTGGCCGGTGCTGGATGTCACGCGCCGGTCCATAGAGGAGACCGCGGCCACCATCATCCAGATGCTGGGCGAGCATCGCAGCCGGCCGGCGGCCGGCTGAGAGACTGCCGGCACGCTGTTCGTTCGTGACGCCCCGGCACCCGTGACAATCGTCCTCGCCTCGGCCAGCCAGGTCCGCCGCGCCCTGTTGACGGCAGCGGGCCTCGATCTCGTCGTCGATCCGGCCCCGGTGGACGAGGCGGCCCTTAAGGCTTCGTTCGCGGCCGAAGCTGCGGGGCCCGCCGAGACCGCCGAGGCGCTGGCCGAGCTGAAGGCAGGCCGGATTTCGCCCCGCCATCCTGGGCGCCTCGTGATCGGCGCCGATCAGATCCTCGAATGCGAAGGCCGCAGCTTCGACAAGCCGGCCGACCGAGCGGCCGCGCGTCTGCAACTTCAGGCGCTCCGCGGCCGGCGCCACAGCCTCTACAGCGCCGCTCTCGCCATGCGCGACGGCCGGCGTCTGTGGCATCATGTGGCCCGGGCGGATCTCACCATGCGCGGGTTCAGCGATTCGTTTCTCGATTCCTACCTGGACCGGCTGGGCCCTGCGGCCACGGCCTCCGTCGGCGCCTATCAGCTGGAAGGCCTGGGCGCCCAGCTCTTCGCGCGCATCGAAGGCGACTATTTCACCATTCTCGGCCTGCCGCTCCTGCCGCTGCTCGAGTTCCTGCGCGGAGTGGGGGAGATAGCGCCATGACCGCGCTTTCCGGCCGGGCGAAGCTCGCCGGCGTCTTCGGCTGGCCCGTCGCCCATTCGCGCTCGCCGCGCCTGCACGGGTTTTGGCTCGAACGCCATGGCATCGACGGCGCCTATCTGCCCTTCGCCGTGCGCCCGGAGAATCTCGCCGCGGCGCTGAGGGCCCTGCCCGTCCTGGGCCTCAAGGGCGTGAACCTCACGCTCCCCCACAAGGAGGCGGCTCTTGGCCTGGTGGATCGCGCCAGCGAGGAGGCCAAGCGCATCGGCGCCGTGAACACGATCGTCGTCGACGGCGATGGCGGGCTCGAGGGGCGCAACACCGACGGCTACGGTTTCCTCGCCCATCTGAAGGCCAACGTGGCCGGCTGGCGGTCCACTTCCGGTCCGGCCGTTCTGCTGGGCGCAGGCGGTGCCGCGCGGGCCATTGCGGTCGCTCTGCTCGATGCCGGCGTGCCCGAGCTGAGACTGGTCAATCGCACCGCTGAGCGCGCGGCCGAGATTGCGAAGACGCTCGGCGGCAACATCGCCCCGGTACCCTGGCAAGATCGTGGCCTTGCGCTGGAAAGTGCCGCACTTCTGGTCAACGGCACGACGCTCGGCATGGTGGGTCAGCCGCCGCTGGATCTCGACCTTTCCCGGCTGCCCCGACAGGCGCCGGTTTACGACATCGTTTATGCGCCGCTGGAGACGCCGCTGCTCGCTGCCGCGCGAGCCCGGGGCCATCCTTGCATCGACGGCATCGGCATGCTGCTCCACCAGGCGCGGCCGGGCTTCGCCGCCTGGTTCGGTGTCGAGCCCGAGGTGACGGCGGAACTGCGCAGCTTCGTTCTGGCCAGCCCATGAAGGTGCTGGGGCTGACGGGCTCGGTTGGCATGGGCAAATCGACGGCGGCCGCGGCACTCCGGCGCATGGGCATCCCGGTCCATGACGCGGATCGCGAGGTCCATCGGCTATTGGGACCGGGCGGGGGGGCGCTCGCGCCCGTGGCCGCGGCATTCCCGGGGGTCATCCGCAACGGGTCCGTGGATCGTCAGGAGCTGGGCCGGCGGGTCTTCTCCGATGCCTTGGGCCTGGCGCGGCTGGAGGCGATCCTCCATCCCTTGGTGCGCGCCGCCGAAGGCCGGTTCCTCGCCCGTTGCCGGCGCCAGCGCCGGCGGCTCGCCGTGCTCGATATCCCGTTGCTGCTGGAGACGGGTGCCGCGGGACGCTGCGATGCGGTCTTCGTGGTGAGTGCGCCTCGCCGGGTGCAGTTGGCCCGCGTGCTGGGCCGCCCCGGCATGACCGAGGCCAGGCTTCGCGGCGTGGAGGCCCGCCAGATGCCCGACGGCGAAAAGCGCCGCCTCGCCGACGTGGTGATCCCGACCGGCCTCGGCCGGCGCTTCAGCCTCGACCGCCTGCGCCGGGCGGTGAGGCGGTTAGCCAATGGTCCGGCGGACGCTTGACAATTGAATCAGCGACGGTCAGTATTTTCGAACAATACAAGAACGAAATTCGATAGGCACACTTATGCCGATTCCGGTGTCCGCAGAAGTTCAACAGATCGTACAGGCGTTTTGTAACGAGCGCCGGCTAGCCGGAGTGGCTGCCTCCCTGGTTGGCGACGCGAGCATTACACAACTAGAATGGGAGTTACCGAAGGAAGCCCCTCAACGAGAAGATCGGCAAATCATTGAATCAATTCGTGCGGCCGTGGCGGCGGGAGAGGACCCTCTAGGCGAGGCATTCTGTCGTTTTCGCAGTCTGAAGCACCGTCGAGCATTGGGTGCGGTATATACGCCGCGGCCTATTGTTGATTCGATGGTTGCGTGGGCCGCATCTGAAGGCCCGATTGAGCGAGTGGTCGATCCGGGTTGTGGATCGGGGCGGTTCTTGCTTGCCGCAGCCCGGCAATTTCGGAATGCGTCACTGATCGCCATCGAGGTCGATCCGCTTGCGGCGCTAATCTTGCGGGCAAACTTGGCGCTTTCCGGTCACGCCGCGCGTGCGCGGGTGATCGTGGACGACTATCGCAGCGTAGAACTTCTCCCGATCAAGGGTTCAACGCTGTTCATCGGCAACCCTCCATACGTGCGTCACCACGATCTCTCGCCTGAGGGAAAGACATGGCTGGCTGCCAGCGCGGCAAGGGCGGGAATAAAGGCAAGCAAGCTTGCTGGATTGCACGTTCATTTTTTCTTCAAGACGGCTGAACTCGCGAGGGCGCGCGATATTGGCGCTTTCGTCACTTCGGCCGAATGGCTCGACGTCAACTACGGCGAGGCTTTGAGGCGTTTGCTCGCCAATGGTCTCGGCGGGACTTCTTTGCATATTCTCGATGCGAAATCCGCGCCATTTACGGGGGTAGCCGCGACCGCCGCAATCACCTGCTTCCGGGTAGGACGCCGGCCAGCGAATCTCACCGTACGGGCCGTGCCCGCGGCCGATCAAATAGGTGATCTCTCGAAGGGCCAGAAAGTGAGCTGGGATTCCGTCGTGACGACGCCACGATGGTCCAGGTTGATACGGCCCGCGACCCCTGCGCCGACTGGCTACATCGAGCTTGGCGAGTTATGCCGAGTGTCCCGAGGGCAGGTGACAGGGAACAACGCAATTTGGATCGAAGGAGCGCATACAAAAGCGCTTCCGGCTACGCTTCTGGCCCCGACTATCACGAAGGCGAGAGAATTGCTGAAAGCCGGCGAACGCATGGATGATTCGGGAAGACTGAGACGCGTCGTTAATCTTCCGGCAGATCTGGATTTGCTGGAGCCTGCTGAAAGAGTGGTTGTCGAGGCGTTTCTGCGATGGGCCCGTTCGAATGGTGCCGAGAGCGGTTACATCGCCCGCCATCGTCGGGCTTGGTGGGCCGTTTCACTCTATGAGCCAGCGCCAATCGTCTGCACTTATATGGCCCGGCAGCCTCCAGCATTCGTGCGAAACATCTGCGCAGCGCGACATTTGAATATCGCTCACGGACTCTATCCCAGGCAGCCGCTTCAAGAGGCTGAATTCATGGGCTTGGTCAGGTATCTGCGGGCCAATGTTCCGATGACAAGAGGCCGGACCTATGCCGGGGGGCTGGTCAAGTTTGAGCCGAAGGAGCTTGAGCGAATCCCTATTCCGGGGTTAGAAGCCTTGCAGTATGAGGTTACCGCCAATCTGGACGGAAAAGCAGCTTGATGCCGAAGCGCAATTGGCGCGCAGCCGGTTTCGTGCCGAGAGGCTGGGCGAACCGCTGGAAAATTGGAAGCAGGTCTTCGACAGGCACAAATCCCAATTCGAACGCCTCTTCGAAGAGTATGGGATTGCCTGGCTCGATAGTCTGAAAGCCGAGCAGATTGCCGCGATCTTCCGGGAACACCTCGGCGACGCTCTGCGATATCTGGCCGGGCCACCGATTTCGGACGACGATCTCGGGGTTCTGGCTGAAGTAGAACCTCTGACTGCGGCGCGGCTCGAGAACGATTCGGCTGCTGGGAGGCGCGTGCTTGCTACAATTGTCCAGGCCCTCGATACCAAGCGATTTCCTTGGGTACTCGAAAAGCGGGACCCGACTGACGCGGAGAAGTCGGCTTCGATCCTTGCTTCAGCCGCGCTGATTACAGCCCAGCGACTGTCAACGGCTCGCCGCAACGAGAGCAAGAAAATGCAGGAGCAAGGGGTCAAGGATTTCCTCGCGAAGGAGCTCGCTTTCAAACAGGTCGCAACTCGACGGATTCGAATACTTGAAGACGCTCCGAGGCGCGGGGAATTCTGCGGCGAAAGCATGGTCGGAACCCGCAAGGCGGATATCCTGGTTCGCCTCTTTGATGGGCGACTGATGCCCATCGAGTGCAAAGTCTCCAACAGTTCCTTGAACAGCGTAAAGCGCATCAACAACGACGCGGCCGTGAAGGCGCGGGTGTGGAAGGATGAATTTGGCAGGACTCAGGTGGTGCCCGTAGCGATGTTGACGGGCGTGTACAAGGTAACGAACCTAGTGCAGGCGCAATCGGAAGGACTGTCATTGTTTTGGGCCCACAAGCTCAAAGCCCTGAAGTCGTTTATCGAATCTACGCGCTGACCGGCTCGAGTTCGTCGACAAACGTGGGAACGCCATGCGCGAAGTGATCCTCGATACCGAGACCACCGGTCTCGATCCCTCTTCGGGCCATCGGGTGGTGGAGATCGCCTGCCTGGAGCTGATCAACCATCTGCCCAGCGGCCGGCGCTTCCAGACTTATCTCAATCCGGATCGGGACATGCCCGACGACGCCTTCCGGATTCATGGGCTGACGGCGCGCTTCCTCGCCGACAAGCCGCGCTTCGCCGACATGGTCGAGGAGTTCCTCGCCTTCATCGACGGCGCGCCGCTGGTGATCCACAACGCCGAGTTCGACATCGGCTTCCTCAACGCCGAGCTGAAGCTCGCGGGCCGCGCGCCGCTCCCCGCCGGCGGGGCGGTCGACACGGTCATGCTGGCCCGGCGCAAGTTCCCCGGATCGCCGGCGAGCCTGGACGCCCTCTGCAAGCGCTTCAACGTCGACAATTCCGCGCGCGAGCTGCACGGCGCGCTGCTCGACGCCGAGCTCTTGGCCGAGGTCTATCTGGAACTGATCGGCGGGCGCCAGGCGGGCCTCGACCTGGCTCAGGGCGAGGCGCTCGCCGCCGCCGCGATGGTCGCGGCCGGCGGCCCGGTGCGCCTGGCCCGGCCCCATGCAGCCTCGCCCGAGGAACTGGCCGCCCACGAGGCGCTCCTGGAAAACATCAAGCAGCCGGTCTGGCGGGACTGACGCCGAGGCTTCCCGCGTCTCTGTAGCGATCTTGCTTGCGCCTACGCCTCAGGCATTTGCGGCAGGTGTGGCAGGAACCTCCGGCGTGGCGCCGGCGCGGCGCTGCATCTGCTCGCGGTAGACGGCGACGAAGTCGATGGGGTTCAGCAGCACCGGGGGGTAGCCGCCATCGCGGGTCGCCTTGGCCAGAATCTCCCGGGCGAAGGGAAAGAGAGTCCGGGGTGCCTCGATCATGAGCAGCGGCGTGACGTGCTCCTCGGGCACGCCGGTCACGTCGAACAGCCCGGCATATTCGATTTCGGCGATATAGACGGTCTCGTTCTCCCGCTGGGCGCTGATGCCCAGCACCAGGCTCACCTCGTACTGCATCGGCGCGATGGTCCGGGCGCGGACGTCGAGATTGAGCTGACCGCGCGGCACCTCGCCCCGCCCGACGAGCACCGCCGGCGCGCCCGGGTTCTCATAGGAGAAGTCCTTCAGGTATTGGGCCAGCAGCTTGAAGGGTGCGGGCGGGAGCTGGGCGGCGTCGACGGGCGTGTCGGTCATCGGAAGGCCTCTCTGGCGGCGGGCGACGGCGGAGCTTCGGCGAAAACGCGGCCCTGGCTATCACGGAACGCTTGTCGGCGCCAGATCGACCGCGGTGCCGGAATGGGGATCGAAGCGCAGGAGATGGCCGTTGGGTACCGTGAGGCCGGTGAGCGCCCGGATGAAGCCCCAATGGGTGATGACGGCGGTCCGTTCCCAGTCGTCCCTTCCGGCCATGCGGCGGCGGAAATCCTGGCCCCGGGCAGCCAGCGTCGTTTCGCTTTCGTCCAGATTGGGCCACCAGCGCTCTTCCAGCATGGCGAAATCGACGGCGGGCCAGCGCTGCTCCAGGGCGCTGCGCGGAGAGCCGATGTCGCAATGGAACAGGCAATGCTCGCGCACCAGGGGCTCGATCTCGACCGCGAGGCCAAGGGCCGTCGCGACGATGGTCGCGGTTTCGAGCGCCCGGGTATAGGGGCTGCAAATCAGCCGCTCGAGGCGATGGCGCTCAAGTTTCGCCGCTGCGTCCGCGGCCTGGCGCCGGCCGTCCTCGGTCAGGCGCGGGTCGGGAATTCCCGGATCGACTCGCGTCCGGCTGTAGACGACATTGAATTCCGATTGTCCGTGGCGAAGGAGTATCATGGCGCTGGTCGGGGGCTGTGGCGGAGGCCCCGGCTTGCCCTTTCCCCGACGATTTCCTATGTAGAACCGACGGGGCCAGCTCTAGCGCATCCGGATGTCCGGGGGCAAGCCCAGGGGCCGATCACGGGGACGGCTCCAGGGCACGACCCGAGGGAACGACCCAAGGGAATTATCACGGCGCGATATCGCGAGGATCCATGGGCGGCGGCTTCCAGTTTCTCGACCTCATCTTCTTCGCGGCGGTGGCCGTGTTCCTGGTCATGCGCCTGCGCAGCGTGCTCGGCCGGCGGACCGGCACCGAGCAGCGCCGCGATCCCTTCGCCGGCGCGCCGGCGGAGAGCCCGCCGGCCGCCCTGCCGCCGCGGGCGCTGCCCGATCTCGCCGCCAAGCCCACGGTCGGGGCCGAGCCTCCGTCCCCGCTCGCCGCCGGCATCGGCCATATCCGCGAGGCCGACCCTTCCTTCGAGGAGGCCCATTTCACCGCCGGCGCCCGGGCCGCCTTCGAGATGATCCTGCAGGCCTTTGCCGCAGGCGACGCGGCCAGCTTGCGCCCGCTGCTGAGCGACGAGGTCTTCGCCAATTTCAACGGCGCCATCGAGGAGCGGCGCAAGGCCGGCCATACGCTGGCGACCACCCTCGTGGGCATCCGCTCCCTCGACGTCATCGAGGCCGATCTCCAGGGCCGTAACGCCGTGGTCACGGTCAAGATCGTCTCCGATCAGATCAACGTTACCCAGGATGCCGGGGGCAAGACGGTCGAAGGCGATCCGACGGCGGTCACCGCCATTACCGACATCTGGACCTTCTCCCGCAACACGCGGTCGCGCGACCCCAACTGGACCCTGGTCGCAACCCGCAGCCAGAACTGATCTCCCTTGCCAGGGGGCGCCAAGCCATGGGGCGCCAAGTCTTCGGGCGCCGGACTATGGGGCGCCAAGCCCTGGTGCGTGAAGTCTTGGGGCGCCGATCGTTGCTGCTGCTCGCGGCGGCGCTTGCGGCCTGCGTGAACAGTCATGCGCCACAGCCTTCCGCTCCGGGCGCGAAGCTCATCCTTGCGCCCGTCCCCTACGCCGAACTGCCCGGTTGGTCCGAGGATGATCTCGCCCAGGCGCTGCCGGCGCTGAGGGTAAGCTGCGCGAAGATCGCGACGCTGCCGCCCGATTCGCCGGAGGGTCCCGGCGCGATTGGAGGGCGCGGGCGCGACTGGGAAGCGCCCTGCCGAGCGGCGGCGGTTCTGCCGGACGACAGCGCGGCGGCCCGGCGTTTCTTCGAACGATACTTCCAGGCCTTTCGGCTGGCCGATGCCGCGAGCGGCGACCGGGCGTTCCTCACCGGCTACTTCCAGCCCGAAGTCGCTGGCGCCCGGACGCCGCGTCCCGGCTTCGCGGTGCCGCTCTATAGCCTGCCGCCGGACCTCGTCGCACCAACCTACAGCCGGGCCGAGATCGATGCCGGCGCGCTCGCCGGACGCGGGCTGGAGCTGGTCTGGCTGGCGGACCCGATCGATGCGTTCTTCGTCTCGATCCAGGGCTCGGCCGAAGTGGCGCTGGCCGAAGGCGGGGTCATGGCCATCGGCGTCGCCGGCAGCAACGGACGGTCCTATGTCGCCATCGGCCGCGATCTGGTAGCGCGGGGCGAGATCCCCGCCGACAAGATTTCTCTGCAGACGATCCGCGCCTGGCTTCGCGCCCATCCGGCCGAGGCGCGCAGCGTCATGGAAAGCAACCCGCGCTACATCTTTTTTCGCGAGATCCCTGGCGGCGGGCCGATCGGAAGCGCCGGCGTCCCCCTGACCGCCGGGCGAAGCCTCGCCGTCGACCCCGCTTTCATGCCCATGAATGTGCCTGTCTATGTCGACAGCAGCGATGCAAGGGGCCGGCCCCTGCAGCGCCTGACCCTGGCCCAGGACAGCGGTAGCGCCATCAAGGGGCCGCTCAGGGCCGATTTCTACTGGGGCGCAGGCTCGGCCGCCGAAACCGAGGCCGGCGCCATGCAGTCGCCCGGCCGGCTCTTCATGCTGCTGCCGCAGGGTATGATTGCCGCAGCGCGGAGCATCATCCAATGAGCCGGCGTAGCGACGACGCCCTTTGGCAAAAGGCGATGCAAGGCGTGAAACCCTTGCCCAAGCGCGCGGCACCGGCGCCGCAAGCCCCGAAGCCCGCCGCGCCGGAGCGCAAGAAGGCTCAGCGCCCGGCGATGACGCCTGCGCCGCCGCGGCCCGCGATCGCCTTGCCGCCCCGGGACCTTGGCCATGGCGAACGGGTCGATCTCGACCGGCGTTCGGCCGAAAGGCTCTCCCGCGGCCAGCTTCCTATCGAGGGCCGGCTCGATCTTCACGGCTTGACCCAGGCCGCCGCGGCCGACCGCCTGGCCAACTTCCTCGGCCGGGCCCAGGGCGAGGGCAAGCGCTGCGTGCTCATCATCACCGGCAAGGGCGGGTCGGGAGAACGTCCAGGGGTACTGCGCGAGCAGGTGCCGCGCTGGCTGAACCAGCAGCCCAATCGGACCCGGGTCCTCGCCTTCGACTATGCCCGGCCCCAGCATGGCGGCGAGGGCGCGCTCTATGTGCTGCTGAAGCGCCGGCGGGATCTGTGACTCCCTTCGGCCGGCGGCTTCGCGAGCTGAGGCGCGAGCGGGGCCAGACCCTGAAAGCCATGGCCGCGTCTCTCCACGTCTCGCCCGCTTATCTCTCGGCGCTCGAGCATGGCCATCGCGGTCGCCCGGCGAGCGGCTTCGTCCAGCAGGTCTCGGCCTATTTCAACCTGGCCTGGGACGACGTGGACGAGCTGAGGCGCCTGGCCGAGCTCTCCCATCCCCGGGCCATGGTCGATACCGCCGGCCTCGACCCGCTGGCGACCGAACTCGCCAACCGCCTGGCAGAGGCGATCGGCAAACTCGATCGGGAGACGCTCGAGAAAATCCTCGCCCTGCTCGGGAAAAAACATGATTAGAGCGGGACCTTTGTTTTCGTCACCCCCGCGAAAGCGGGGGTCCAGGGGCCGTCAGCTTTCTTGCCGCTCCGGATTCCCGCGTTCGCGGGAATGACGAAGGGGGAGGCGATCTGTTCAGACGCTAGAGCACTATCCGAGCGGAATGAATCGCGGGGGATTCCCAAGGAGCTGAAAATCTGATTCACCTTTCACGCTGG
>Ga0209415_10012676_pt1 | contig 14009 bp, 11 predicted proteins | sample PeaSoiSIISIP2007_FD_187696 | JGI IMG/M metagenome (GOLD analysis project Ga0209415, IMG submission 187696) | Peat soil microbial communities from Weissenstadt, Germany - SII-SIP-2007 (SPAdes) (version 2) | ecosystem: Environmental > Terrestrial > Soil > Wetlands > Peat | place: Germany... | reverse complement strand
GCGGCCGCCGCAATCTGCAGCATGTGAATCAGGTGCTGCGATGCCGATCCCGGCCCCAGGCCGCCATCGAGCAGCGGCTTCGACCAGTCGTTGATCACCTTCGCCGGATCGAAATCGTACTTGCTGCCCAACCCGTGGCACTCCGGACACGCTCCATACATGCTGTTGAACGAAAACGACCGCGGCTCCAGTTGCGGCACGTTGATGCTGCAGTCCGGACACGCCAGTTTTTCCGAGTAAAGCTGCTCTTCCCCGCCGACTACCGCGACCTGCACCAGCCCGCCCGCAAGCTTCATGGCCAGCCCGACCGACATTTCCAGCCGGTGCTCGATCCCAGGCTTCACCAGCAACCGGTCAATCACCACTTCGATGGTGTGATTCTTGCGCTTGTCGAGGTTGATTGGCACATCGTCGTCGAGACTGACCAGTTCGCCATCCACCCGCGCCCGCGTGTATCCGTGCTTGACCAGCGTTTCCATCTCTTTCTTGAACTCGCCCTTGCGCCCGCGGACAATGGGGGCCATCACCATCACACGGTCGTCCGGCGTCAGGGCCAGGACTCGCTGCACGATCTGGTCGGCCGACTGGCGGCTGATCGCCCGCCCGCACTTGGGGCAATGGGGCACGCCGATCGAGGCGAACAGCAGGCGAAGATAGTCGTAGATCTCAGTGATGGTTCCGACGGTCGAGCGCGGGCTGCGGCTGGTGGTTTTTTGCTCGATCGAAATGGATGGGCTAAGTCCATCAATTGCATCAACATCCGGGCGTTCCATTTGATCCAGGAACTGCCTCGCGTAGGCCGACAGGGTCTCCACATAGCGCCGCTGGCCCTCGGCGTAGATCGTGTCAAAGGCCAGCGATGACTTCCCCGACCCGCTTAGCCCGGTCACCACCGTCAGGGCGTTGCGCGGAATCTCGACGTCTATGTTCTTGAGATTGTGCTGCCGGGCGCCCCGGACCGAAATCTTGGTAATCGCCATTGGGACAGTTGTCTTTAAATCCGCGCCCGATTTCCCCTTCGTAATGTGGACGGGTGCCCAGATTTGCCTGAGAGTGGGATTGCGCAGCTCTACTCCGTATCTTAGTCGTTAACAGCGCGGAGCGTCAACGCGGTGCGATTGCATGTAGATTGAAGAATCGCCCGCTGGATTCATCCGGTTTCGAAAAAAATCTGAGGTTGGTTGATCGTGATCTCGTTTTTCATGCCCGTCATGCTGTTTTGCACAGTCCTTGCCTCGGTAAGCCTGGGGGTCTTCTTCGCGTACGTTGCTGTGATCGGCATCCTGTACTCGTTCGGCCGCCCACGCCGGCCCGAACCCATTGGACGTTCGCGGCTGGTCCTGGTTCCGACACAGAACCACGCCAGCGGCGACTAGGCTAACTTGTCCCTTTAATTCAGCCCGCCATTCCAACCCGCTTATTCCAACCCACAAGCCCGATGGGGGGAAATCGCCGCTTACCTTCCGAGAATGAAGTTGACAGGCAGGTTCCTTTGTCGTACATTACTGTTCGGTTATGGAACCGATTAGTTATGAACGGGCGGCTCGGCTCGACGCCACCTTCGCCGCGCTCGCCGATCCCACACGGCGCGCGATTCTGGCCCGCCTGGCTTCCGGCGAGGCTTCGGTAGCCGAGTTAGCCGAGCCCTTCGCCATGACTCAGCCCGCGATCTCGAAACATTTGAAGGTGCTGGAGCGCGCCGGCCTGATCATTCGTGGACGTGAAGCGCAGCGCCGTCCTCGCCGGCTGGAGGCGGCGCCCCTCGCTCAGGCCAGCGAGTGGCTGGAGCGCTACCGCGAGTTCTGGGAAGAGCGCTTCCAGCGCCTCGACGCCCTGCTCGGCCAAATGCAGCACAAGAAAACCAGTAAGACCGTCCGCGCGAAGCGGAGCTCGAAGTCAAGTTCACACGAATTAAGGTGAGAGTCATGAATAACCCCCGCACTCTGAAAGTCACGGCCCAAGGCGATCGCGAGATCGTCATGACACGCGTCTTCAACGCTCCACGCAGCCTGGTCTGGGAAGCCTTCACCAGGCCGGAACTGCTCAGGCAATGGCTCTTCGGTCCTCCTGGCTGGGAGATGCCGGTGTGCGAGACCAGTCAGAAGGTCGGCGGCAGCTATCGCTACGTGTGGCGCGGTCCCGATGGCAGCGAAATGGGCATGGGCGGCGTGATTCGCGAGTTCACGCCGCCGGAGCGCATGGTGGGCACGGAAAGGTTCGACGATCCCTGGTACCCGGGCGAGGCGCTCGTGACCATCGAATTGGCGGAAGCCAGCGGCCAGACCACGCTCACCCAAACGCTGCGCTACGAGTCGCGCGAAGCCCGCGACATCGTCCTGAAGTCGCCGATGGAGGGTGGCGTGACCATGAGCTACGACCGGCTGGAGAACATGCTGGCTGCCGGAACCGCACGATAGGACGCAGCGCCAGCATTTCCAAGTGAGATACAAGGAGATCTCATCATGACCGGTTTCGCGCCCGTGAATGGGCTGAATCTCTATTACGAGGTCCACGGAGCCGGCGAACCGCTGATTATGCTGCACGGTGGCTTCGGATCGACTGCGATGCTGGGCCACCTGTTTCCACCGTTCGCACAAACCCGCCAAGTCATTGCGGTAGACATGCAGGCGCACGGCCGCACGGCCGACATCGCCCGTCCCATCACTTATGAAGCGATGGCCGACGACGTTGCCGGGTTAATGCAACACCTCGAGATCAAACACGCTGACTTCATGGGCTACTCGCTTGGAGGCGGCGTGGGCATGCAGCTTGCTTTCCGTCATCCTGCGCTGGTCAGAAAGCTGGTGATCGTTTCCACCGTTTTCAGGCGCGACGGATGGTTCCCGGAGATTCTGGCGGCCATGGCGCAGATGGGTCCGGCAACTGCCGAAATGATGAAGCCTTCGCCGCTCTACAAGACCCATGCTCGCATCGCTCCACGGCCCGAAGACTGGCCGGTCCTGGTCACGAAACTCTCTGACTTACTAAGGAGAGAGTACGACTGGTCGAAGGAAGTGGCCGCGATCAAAGCCCCGACGATGCTGGTGTTTGGCGACGCCGATTCCATCCGTCCGGCGCACATCGTGGAGTTTTTCGGACTGCTGGGCGGCGGAAAGAAAGACGGCGGCTGGGACGGCTCAGGCATCTCGAACGCGCGCCTGGCCATTTTGCCGGGCACGACGCATTACAACGCCTTTTCATCGCCGTTGCTGGCTCCGGTGGTCGCGCCGTTTCTCGGCATCCCCTGAGCTGAAAAGCGCCTCCCCTCCATCGTGTTAGCATTTCGCTAGAGCCGACTGATCCGCGGCAGGCCAATGTTTCGTCCCATGTTCCGCAACATGTTCCGCGACATATTTCTTTGCGCCATCATCTCGTCTCTTCTGCTTTCGACGCTCTTGCTGCGGCCGAATTCAGCTTCTGCCGCCGAGCCGCCCTGGCTTGAGATCCACTCCCCGCATTTCACCGTCGTCACCGACGCCGGTGACAAGAAAGGCCGGGAGGTCGCCCTGCGCTTCGAGCAGATGCGCGCCGTTTTCGCCAGCCTCCTCGGAAAAGAACGCCTCAACCAGCCGGTTCCGCTGACCATCCTTGCCCTCAAGAACGACAAGGCCTACTACCAGGCTGGCCCGCTGCGCCAGGGCCAGCCCATTGATGTTCCCGGATTCTTCCTGCACGGCGACGATCAAGACTTCATCATCCTCAATCTCTTCGAAGAAGAATCCTGGCGCGCCGTCGCCCACGACTTCGCCCACATGCTGATCAACTACAACTATCCCCCGGCGGAAGGATGGTTCGATGAGGGCCTGGCCGAATATTTCAGCTCCATCCGCCTCGACGACAAGCAGGTCGAAATCGGCGGCGATCCTGAGCTGAGCCCATCGGTGACTCAGGATCTGCTCGGCAATCAGCGTGACAACCACCCGCCCAAGTCGCTGACGGAACTGCTCGGGGCGCAGGTCTGGCTGTCTCTGCCCGATCTGTTCACCATGAAGCACGACACCAGCACCTTGAGCGAGGGCACGCACCACACGCTTTACTATGCCGAAGCCTGGATCGTGATTCACTACCTGCTGCACGAGAAAAGACTCCCCGAGACCGGGACATACTTCGATCTGGTCTTGAACCAGCACGTGCTGGCGGAAGATGCCATCCAGAAAGCGTACGGCATGAGCTCGGCGCAAATGGAGCAGGCAGTGAAGGATTATTTCCACTCCCAGAGCACGCTGTTGAACGCCCTCGGCAATGCCCGTCTCCGGACCCAGGACACAGGACACTCGACCAACCCGCCGGAGTCCGAACAGGCTTACAGTTTCCCGACTCCGGTCGGACCCGACGACTCAGCAATTCTCTCCAAGCCGTTGCCCGAGGCCGATGCGCGGGCGTTCTATGCCGGTGTGCAGGTGCGCATCCCCGAGCGCCGCGAGATCGGGTTAAAGGATCTAAGAACACTGTCTACGACACCGACTCCCGCAGACGTCAAGGCCGAAACGAAACAAGAGAAAGCTCAGAAGAATTCTGAAGACCCCGATCAGCTTCCCACGAACACCTCGGGCAATGCGCTGGCGCACCGCATCCTGGCCTGGGACCACATTCAGCACGGCGAGTTTGACGACGCCCTCAACGAACTCAGTTCGGCGGCTGCCCTCAATCCGCGGGACCTCTGGGTCCGCTATTACCTCTCGGTGCTGAAGCAGCGCCTGGCGCAATCCAAGCACACCGAGATGCAAGGCCTGGCCAACATGATGCTCGACCTCCGGGGCGTGCTCGAGTGGTATCCGGAATTCGCCGACGCCTACGATTTGCTGGCCCAGGCGCGCAACGAAGGCGGAAGCACGCCCGCCGCCATGCAGGCCGAACGTGCCGCCATGATGCTCAGCCCGCGCAACGAGAACTACGTCTATCACCTGGCGCTGATTTACATCGCCAGTAAAAAGTGGGAAGCGGCTGAAGCCCTGCTGGACCGGCTGCGCGCCAGCAATAACCCGCAGATCTCCACTCTGGCCCGAGAGAAGCTGGCCCAGGCGGCCAGCGAACGCAAGTACGGCATCGCCGGTGCCGCCGGCACGCAATCCAAACTCGCACCGCAGAAAACGCCTTTCGACGTTCTGGACGAAGACGCCGCCAAGCGCTCAGAAGCCGAAAAAGCTGCCAAGGTTGGAGGTCCGGCCGACCAGCGCACCACCAAGTTTTTCAAGGGCCGCCTCGTCGCCGTGGACTGCTCCCAGCCTCCGGCCGCCATCCTCACGGTCACGGCCGAAGGAGTGGTGCTGAAACTTCGCGCGGTAGATTACAAATCTCTGCTGCTGATCGGCGCCGACGATTTCTCCTGCACCTGGAAAGACCGCCAGGTCAACGTGAACTACAAACCTGGCGGCTTGACCGACGGCGACCTGGTGTCCCTGGAAGTCAGGTAACGATGTGGGCGAGTTGTGCCCTCGCGAATGCCAGGAGTGCATGTTTTTGCAATCTGTGGAACTGAAACGGGTGCACTACTCCAAAGCCGCGCCCCTTGCACCTTTTCTCGAGTAGGCGCAAAATGTACAGTTGACGCAGTACTAGCCGTCAGGCTGGTTTCTGGCCCCCCTTGGCTCCCCGGTGCCTGGCCCATCTTAAGGAGGTCGTAATGAAGACCCATATCCCGGTCGCACTGCTGGTTTGTGCGGCATTCAGCTTTCCCGGATCGAGACTATCAGCGTACGCCCAGAGTTCAGCTCAGTCGGCGCCTGCCGCTCAGACGGCCGGCATGCAGCCCGGCGACACCGTCCGTGAGCCGCTGCCGCCCGCGACCAAGACCAATTTCTGGGACGGCGACGATCCCAACCTGGTCAATCTGGTCACCCACCCGTTTGCCAACAAGAAGTACGTCGAGCGCTTGACGCGTCCGATCAAGGACCGCCTGAACGAGCTCGATCAGTTGACCACAACCAATGCCAGCGCGATCAAGGACGTAGACGCCCGCGCCCAGCACGGCCTGCAGTTGGCTTCGGAAAAGACCAGCCTGGCTGACGAGCACGCCACCGATGCCGGCAACAAGGCGCAAGTGGCCAAGCTGGCTGCCACGGACGCATCCACGCACGTTGCCTCAGTCGAGCAGAAAGTCGGCAACCTCGATCAATTCAAGCCCAGTGCGCTGACGGAGATCCGATTTGCTCCCGGCCAGACGCTGCTCAGCAAGAACGCTAAAGATGCGCTCGACCAGATCGCGGCCCCGCTGAAGGGCCAGCACAGCTACGTGATCGAAGTGCGCGGTTATTCTGCCGGCCACGGCCAGACCGCGATTGCAGCCTCGCAGAAGATGGCCGACTCGGTTGTCCGATATCTGGTGCTCAACCATGAGATCCCGGTGTATCGCATCTACGTGCTTGGGATGGGCAACACGCCCATCGAGGACGGCTCCAAAACCAAGCGCATCAGCGGCGGACGCGTCGAAGTGAGCCTGCTGAAGAACGACCTGACCGCCTCCGCCCAACGCTGAAGCCAAAGTCGCGCCAAAAAGAAACCCTCCCGCGGGAGCGGGAGGGGTCCCTGGAATGGTTCGGCTTCTAGGCGCGCACGACGTTTGCTGCCTGGAAGCCCTTGGGGCCCTTCAGCAGATCAAACTCCACGGTTTCGCCCTCGTTCAGGGTGCGGTAGCCGTTCTCCTGAATCGCGGAGAAGTGCACAAACACGTCTTCGCCCGTGGAGCGCTGGATGAATCCATAGCCCTTCGCCCCGTTGAACCACTTCACTGTTCCTTTCTCTCTCACGGATACTACTCCTTTCGCTATCGCGAAGAATCGTTCCTCCGGCGTCCTCGATCGTCGCCCCGGTCGACCGAAGCCCCCTCAAAGAAACCGGCAGAACGTTGGGCTGCCGTCTTGGCCGTGTGGCAAACCGGAAATCACTCCAAAAAAGAAAAGCTCCTCAATCCCCAATGCGTCAGTTGCGCAGAGGAGGACTTTCGGAGCCGACTATTTGGCGCATTTCTACCACGCAGACCTGACTTCAACCTGACAAACTGGTCTCACCACCGGACCAATTTCGCAACAGATAATAAGCACTATTAAAACGTTTCGCAAGTGGAATTAGAAAGAAATCGTAATCCCGGCGACAGATCATCCCGCGCACCCGCAGAACGCCGATAACTTTAACAAAGATAAAGGAATAGCCATTTTTTCCGCTCCTTTGCTCGCTCCGGCCCTGTTCCCACAGTCTGGTAGGATGGAGCCAATCCCTGTGCCAGAACCGCCCATTTCGACGCTTCGCGAGGCCCCAGCCAAGCCGTCCGCGCCAGCCCGCCCGCGGCCTCATCAATCGCCAGGATTGGTCTACTCCACGGTCCAATACCTCATGCGGACCGACGTGCACACCTTTGCCTTCTCGGTCGCGGCGAACGCCATCCTGTCTTTCTTTCCGTTCGTAGTGCTGATGATGACGCTAATCCGCCGCGTCTTTCACTCCCGAGTCATGGGCGACGTCGTGATCCAGCTTTTGCGCGACTACTTACCCGCCGGCCAGGACTTCGTGATCCGCAACCTCAACGCGATGGTCAATTCGCGCCAGCGGGTGCAAGTTGTATCGCTGGTCATTCTTCTGGTGACTTCCTCGGGCGTGTTCCTTCCTCTCGAAGTCGCGCTGAACCGCGTCTGGCGCTTCGAGAACAACCGCTCTTATCTGGGCAATCAACTGATTTCTTTAGGCCTGGCCTTTAGCTGCGGAGCGCTGGCCTTGCTCTCAATCGCGCTGACCGCCGGTCCCATGGCCTTCATGGGATTTCTGCTGCGCGGCTACGGCACCGGCTTTGTGCGGCTGGTTGGATTTCTCATGATGAAAGTGTTCGCCATCGCCGCCAGCATCGCCATCTTCTTCCTGATTTACTGGCTGCTGCCCAACGGCAAAGTCCCTGCCCGCGCAGTGCTGCCCGCGGCCATCATCATGGGACTGCTCTCCGAGGCGCTCAAGTATTCTTACATCATGGCGCTGCCCTGGCTGAATTTTCAGGAAGTCTACGGCCCCTTTGCGCTCTCGGTGAGCCTTATGTTCTGGGCTTTTCTGTCGGGGCTGCTGCTTCTGGCTGGAGCGCACCTGTCTGCGGAAGAACATCTCCGGAACGCGTTGTGAGAGTGGCGCGCGCAAAAAAGCCGTCTGCCACGGCAGACGGCTCCTCAATCTACTAATGCGCTAACTACTTCTTCGGCTCGCCGATCGAGAGCAGTTCTACCTCGAAGATCAAAGTCGCTCCCGGACCGATATCGCCGCCCGCTCCGCGGTCGCCATAGGCCAAATCCGGAGGAATAAACAACTGCCACTTCGATCCCACGGGCATCAGTTGCAGGGCCTCGGTCCAGCCCTTGATCACCCCACCCACGGGAAACGACGCCGGCCCGCCATGTTTCTCGGAACTGTCAAACTCTTTTCCGCTGATCAGCGTCCCGCGATAGTTGCAGCTCACGGTATCACTGGCGGTCGGCTTGGGCCCGTTGCCCTGGGTGAGAATCTTGTACTGCAAGCCGCTAGGCAGGGTCATGACGCCTTCCTTCCCCTTGTTGGCGGCAAGAAAAGCATCGCCTTCTTTGCGACTGGCCGCACCGGCCGTCCGAGCCTCCTCGTCGTGTTTCTGCTGCACATCGGTCTGAAGCTGAGTGAGCAGCTTCCTGACATCATCATCCGACAGCACCGTTTTCGCTCCGGTCATAGAGTCTTTCAGCCCGCGGGCCAACATGGCTCCATCCACCACCGCGCCAACGCCCTGCCGCTTCAGATCGGACCCGATCTTCATTCCGAGGGCATAGCTTTGCTTGTCTTTCTGTGTCTTAAGAATCAGACCAGGAGCGGCTTTTGCGCCCGCAGGAGCCTTCGCCGCGGCACCCGTTTGCGTTTTGGCCGGAGCGGTTTTCGTTTGAGCTGGCGCAGCCGCTGGAGTCTGAGCCGGCAGATTGCCCGCCAGCATTATTCCGAGCGCCACCAATTGAATCCCCACTGACGTAAGCTTTTTTGGCATAGATTTCTATTGTCCCATTGCGGGTGAGAATGGGCAAACAAAGGCGTCATTCAACGAAAAAAGTTCGATTGGGGCCAGCCGCAGATCGGTCTCGTCAGGAACGCTTCCCGATGATGGCCTCCAGCGCGTTCCGATATCCCCGGCTGCAGGAAAGTTCTTTGCCGTTCTTCAGGACCACGACGTACTCGCCGCTGTTCACCGGAATCAACTCTCTGATCTTCCGCACGTTAACTACCGTGGACCGATGAATGCGAACAAAATCGTTAGGATCAAGCCGTTGGCAGATCTGCCCCATCGTCTCACGAATAAGATGAGACTCCTTGCCCAGGTTGAGGCGCACATAATTGGCGGAGGCCTCAATCCATTCAATCTCATTCAGACTAAGAAACACGACCCGGCCTTTGGTTCTGATCACCAGACGACCCTCGGACGGGGCTGCCGGGAGCATCTCTGACTTGAGCTTGGAGAGCAGATTCAGAATGCGATACGGGATCTCGGAGTCCCGAGATTTGTTCAGCTCCACCCGGGCCCGGCCGATGGCATCGTGGAGCCGTTCCCGGTCGAACGGCTTCAGCAAATAGTCGAGAGCGTGAGCCTCAAACGCGCGGATTGCGTATTGGTCATAAGCGGAGGTGAAGATGACCAGCGGCATTTCTTCGGGCAAGAGTTCGCTAAGCACCTGGAAACCGTTCAGATCCGGCATTTGTATGTCCAGTAGAAGAAGATCAACACGGCCGGTGCGAAGCGCGGACTCGGTCTGTCTACCGTCCCCGCACTCGGCTACGATCTGGACGTTTGCCTCTGATGCCAACAGGATGCGCAGCTTTTCCCGCGCGAGTTCCTCGTCATCGGCGACGATCGTACGTATGACGGCACGGGATTGCTCAGAAGGCTCAGCGGGATTGGGATGCACCGTCACCGGTAGCCGGCCGTTCAATGCGTTAGTAGACATCAATTTAGACGTGCAACCACACAGATTGATTATCCGCCAAGCTCTGGCTGATCTGCGCGAGTTGATCTGTGATTGTTAGAAGCCGGATACTTGGCTGTGATCTGTCCGGTGGGATGAATAGCAGCTTTCCTGGGACGGATCGCAGCTCCCGTGGGGCAGCAGGGGATGTGGTTGCCAAATATCAGGACAACATCGTGTTTCAATAAGCATCTGTGGTGTTCGGCGCTCCACGACCGGTTCCTTATACTCTGTGTCCTCACCCTGTGGCGGTTGACCCAGTGAATATGAAAACCAAGTGCGAGGGTTGTGCCCGCGGGCTCCCGCCGAATGGGGAAGCATACGTTTGCTCGTTCGAGTGCACCTTCTGCGTTGACTGCGCATCCGCGAAGCAGCACATCTGCCCCAATTGCGGAGGTGAACTGGTTCTCCGACCCCGGCGTAGAGGTCCGATCGCTGGAGAGGCGAGCGGAGACACAATACCGCCATTCCGAATCCGTCCCCAGGTCTTGTGGGCAGCGAGCTTTGGCGTGTGGGCGTTTGTTGCACTCGCCGGGATAGGGACCACCGTTGCATACCAGTCGGTCCTGGGGCGGCCACTCGGCCCGGTCGCTGGCCTGCTCTTGAGTCAGTTTCTTACCTATTCTCCGCTGACCCCTTTTGCTTTCGAACTGGCTCTGCGATACCCCATCCAACGAGGGAATTGGGTGAGGCTATCGTTGTTGTACCTGGCGGCTGGATTGGTCTTCAGCCTGGCGCACGTCATCCTAAAAGCCGCAACCCCTTACGGCTACTGGGACAATACCACGCGTCAATGGAGCTTCGGCCTGTGGAACCCCAACCTGCACCGGTTTCGGGAAGTCTGGATCGTCATTAAGAGTATGTTCATCGGATACGTGGTGAACGATATTACCGGAGCGTTTATACCGATTCTTCTCGTCGCTCACGTGGTCTCGTACTATCAGCGCGCCCGGGAGAAGGAACTTCGCACCACGCAACTGGAGGGGGAGCTTGCCAAAGCGCACTTGCAGACCTTGAAGAATCAGTTGCAGCCTCACTTCTTGTTCAACACGCTGCATTCGATCTCCGCCCTGATGCTGACGGACGTATCCGGAGCAGATCGCATGATGACCTCACTCAGCGATCTGCTGCGCATGAGCCTTGAAGACGACGGATTCCAGCTCACGCTCCTGAGCCGCGAGGTCGAGTTCTTAAACGTTTACCTGGATATCGAGAAGGTTCGCTTTCGGGATCGGCTCCGGGTCGTGCTCGACATTCCCCCGGAGTGTTTCGACGCCCTGGTGCCGCATTTGCTGTTGCAGCCGCTGGTGGAGAATGCGATTCGCCACGGAATTTCAAAGCTTTCGAAGCCGGGAGAGGTCCGCGTCGTCGCCAGGAACGAGGGCCGTGATCTCGAAATCTGGGTCTGTGACGATGGACCCGGCCTTGCCGGCCCTCCCGAGAAGGTTTTTCAACACGGAATCGGCTTAAGGGTGACCCGGGACAGGCTCCTGGCTCTTTACGGCGACGACCATAGCTTCGAGATTCGAAACGCCTCCGGGGGCGGAGTGGAGGTGCGTTTGCGCATGCCATTTAACGTGGCTGCAAAGACGACCAGGTTGGGAGCGATCACCTACGGCTGACGCGGCCAGTTGCAATCACGACGCAGCGAATCAGCTTCCTACTTCAGCTTTTCATACTCTGCTTTGGCTTCTTTCAGGATGGGGATATCGGGGTCAGCCTCTTTCCAGACGTTGAAGAAGTCCTGATAGGCGGCTTTGGCCTTGGCGGTGTCGCCCGACATAACGTAGGCCCGGCCAAGCTGCAGGCGAGCCAACGCGCCAAGCAGGAAGTTCTGCACGATTCCGGAATGATTAATGAACTTCTGGAATTCTGCCGCCGCTGCCGGACCGTTCTTCTGCGCCTGATAGGCCAGGCCGCGAACGTAGGCCGGATACATTGCTGACGCGATTCCCGGCGGAGGTCCGCCGAGCTCGTACGGAAGGGCGGGTTCCAGCGCCACTACCGCGCGGTCGGGCGCCTGTTGCGCCAAGTCAGTTGCCGCCTCAATCACCGGAAACCAGTACACCTTGAGGTACGTGTTGACCGGGTCGGACTTATGCAGCCCCTCAACCAGACTTTTCGATTGCGACATTTCGCCTGCGCGCGCCAGTGCCAAAGCCGCCAGGACTTTCACATCGCGCCCGGGAGAGAGCGCCAAAGCGCGAGTGACTAACTGCCGCGCCAAAGTGGCGTTGCCCAGTTCAACCTCCCGGATCGCCTGAACCGCAATCCACTGAGCCCCGGTTTCCTTGGCATCTGCCCGTACGGCCGAATCGGCGGCACGCCTGGCCAGGTCGCGTGCCTTCTCCAGGTGCCCATAGTAGGCTTCCGTATCGGCCTGGGTATCGAACAACTGGTCTTCTTCTTCGGGACGGCCGGCGGCCCATGCCAACTGGCGCTCCATTTCCGCCGTGTCCCCGGAAAGAAAGGCCAGGGAATACAGATCGCCGCGAATCCCTAATCCATCGAAATTCTTCTGTTTCGCTTCGTCGAGGATCCGGCGAGCGTCCTGCATCCGATTAACATTGATGTACAAACCAGCCAGATTCCCATAACCGCCGACCGTGCTTTCCAGCTTGGTCTGAGTCTCGGTTTCGGCAATCGCTTTGTCGTACTGCCCCAGAGCCGAGTGGATTACTCCCAGATTTCCCGGCGGCACCATGTCCCGCGGGTAACTCTTCGCCCACAATTCGTATGCTTCGGTCGCCTTTTCCACTTCCCCGGTGACATGCTGGAAGTAGAAAGCCGAGATGCGATACCGCTCGCGTTCGCTAACGCGGTCCCGCAGCGAATAGGCTTTCCTCGCATTCTCCTCGGCCAGGCTTGGACGGCCGAGATTGGAGTACTCGACGGCAATTCCGGCGTAGGCCATGGCGAAGTTCGGATCGAGTTCGAGCGCGCGCTTCATAAATGGGATGGCTTCGGCGTCGCCCTTGGTGCGCCCGATGGAGATGCCCATGCTGTAAGCTTTTAAGGCTTCGAGCGACGGCGTCGTCGCTTCCACCGGCACATCGAACTTCTGCACCGAGGCCAGCGACTCGCCGAGTTTCGTGCGCAGACTGCCCGCCGCCCTGTCGAGGGCTTTCAGGACGTCCTGCTTTCCGCTTGCCTCTTCCTGTTCTTTGGCCAGAAGATCGCCGGTGCTGCATCCGACAGCATCCAATCCAACCACGTATTGGCCGCCAAGGTTGGAAATGGAACCCAGCACGATCGCCTTGCTTCCCGTCCGCGTGCAAAGCTCCCGCGCTACTTCGGGAGTGATGCGTGTGCCGGACTGCTTCCCCATCAGTCCCAAGGTCTCATTCACCCTGCGATCCGAAAGAATGTTGACGAACGGCGACTGTCCGAGCTGCACGGCCAGCGCCTGCTTCAGGGCATCGTCGAAGACGGCGTCCCCGGTCTTGTTGTCGAAATCGGCCAGAACCACGGTGTCTTTCTCGGTCAGCGTGGTTGCCTTCTCGGCGCCAGTTCCCGGCCGTGAGTGCCAATAGAGGCCAGCGGCGACCACGACCGCGATGAGCAAGAGGACAACGGGAACCAGGACTCTCCACAGCTTGCTTCCGCCGCTCGCCGCAATGGCCGATACCTGCGCAGACCCCGATGTAGAAGAGGCCGCGGCAAGGTGGGCAGAGGCCGAACCGGGAATCACAGCCGGACCTGACCCTGATCCCGGAGTGGCCAGTGGGGCCGGCACCTGGTGAGACCCGCTTTCCTGCGCAACTGGCATCGTCCCGGAAGTCACTGCTCCGGCGCGGCCGGTGTCAGCGTCGCGCTTGAGCCGCTGCAGGTCCGTCCGCATGTCGGCGGCGTGCTGGTACCGCAGATTGCGATCCTTCTCGAGCGCCTTGTTGATGATGTCTTCCAGCTTCGACGGCAGCGCGGAATTCAACCGTACCGGCGCGGCCGGAACGCGATTCAGAATGGCATCGAAAATCTCCGCCGTACTCTCTCCGCGAAACGGCACCTGGCCCGTCGCCATCTCGTACAGCACCACTCCGAACGAAAACAGATCGGTGC
>Ga0209415_10012675_pt1 | contig 14009 bp, 12 predicted proteins | sample PeaSoiSIISIP2007_FD_187696 | JGI IMG/M metagenome (GOLD analysis project Ga0209415, IMG submission 187696) | Peat soil microbial communities from Weissenstadt, Germany - SII-SIP-2007 (SPAdes) (version 2) | ecosystem: Environmental > Terrestrial > Soil > Wetlands > Peat | place: Germany... | reverse complement strand
CGGCATGCGCCCTGACTCACTCCGCCAACGAAAAGGTCATTACATACCCAGAGTGGGGAGGGTACTTCTTGGGGGCCAAGGGCAGACTGGTGTTTTTCAGAGAGCCGGACGGGTTTAATGCAGGAATGCCGTTCGTCGTTTACGATTCGCGAACCGAGACCAAAGTTTTTGAGGAGGACTCCTACCATGACACGACCTTATTCAACCAAAAAGCGGAGAATTCTCCCTTCAATCACATGCGCGTTATAGAGGGAAGAGATGGACAGTTCACATTAAAGTACCTCCGCGTAGTTGAAGCGGATTGTGATTTGCACAGTGAAAAATCCTCATGTTGGGAACGCGTCAGAAAAACACTGAAGTTGCAAACCACTGAAGCGCCCACCTGCACGGGGTACCAGGCCATCTCGACCCGCTTTGAATCAGCAGTTGCCTATCCGGTCGAGGTTACTCTTTTTCCGAAGCCCGTCACTAAGACTATCGAAGGTCCCGTGAGATGCTGGCCAGTCGATTAACTGCTGCGAGATAAAGGTTCGCGTGACCATGAACGCCTTACCCTTAATGTCCATGCGGCTGTACATAGGACCATTTTCGTTAATCACCACCCTGTGCTTGTGGGGCTACGTCCTTTGGAGTTGGGTAACGTGGCTGAAATTGGGTGGAAAGTGCGCTCCACGCTGGAGAGCAATCATGGTGGTTGCTGGACTTTGTTGCGCCACAATCTCTACCGTTCTTGACGCATTCCTGTACGTCCACGCTGTGTTTACAGGAGGTTACCCCTTATTTCATCCAGTTGAATTGATGTGCATACGGCTTGGCAGTTTGACGGCGATGCTCGGAATAATCTGTGCTCTCGCAGGGAAGGGGCGACTGCGCCTGTCTGTCGCTATAATCTCTATATTCAATCTGTTGCTCTGGTTTTCGGACGCCATGGCACTCTAAGATTCCCGCCTAACTCTGATAAACGCGGTCACGAGAAAAGTGGAATCGAGCCCAAAACCAGCTTGCCTGATGTCCGGCTATCCGACGAACCAGGAGTTGAAGGAATCCGTGGACGTGCGTGCTAGAATTCTTTCACATGGGCCGCCGTGACATAATTCACGTTCCTGTTCTTGCATTGATCGCCATGGCCCTGCCCGTCACACTTGGCGGCACCCTAGACGCATCTGTGGACGAATGCGACCGGACTGCACAGATGCGAGTTTACTCGAATGCATCTTTCATCGAAGATGCGGGTGATGTCGTTGGATACGAATTGGCCGTCCAGCGGCGTGAAGGCACTTCGATTGACGCGTTACTGTATGTTTATGAAGGCGTGCCAAATAAAGACGGCATATCTGTTTCAGGCCACATTGCTGGCGGAAAACTGGCGATGGAGGGCGACTGGGTAGAGCACCTCATCGAACATCCTTCAAACAAAGAAATCGTCGAAACACACCACGTCAAAGTGAATGGAGCACTTGATTCGACTTGGTTTCGAGGGACGATAAAGATTGCGGGGCTTGCTACACCCATTAAAGTGAGGTTGAAGCACGTAAGCCACATCTGGATGTGCGGAGGGGGTAACACGTAATCTTGATTATTAGAAGGAGGATGTCCGATAACCAGGACTTAACCGCCGAAATCGTCAAGTTCCCTGTGGTGAGGCGATACAAATTCTTCAACAAACAAGCCAAGCTCGACGGCTTTTTGCTCTGCGAAGATGCACCGATGAGGCACGCCGATATACATGTACAAGTCCCAGCCGATGTGAACAAAAGCGTCTTTCCCCCCCAAACGACACCACAATTTCTCTTGGAGCATTTGCCGGATGACATCGGCAACCTCGTCCAGCGGTAGAGTGCTCCCGTTGCGAAACGCAAGTTGCGAGCCCTGATGATTTTCTAAGTCCGCTACCGTCATAGACAACAAACCCGCTTCCCGAAGGAAAGCAACGGCCGAATTCACATACGCCATTTCAACACGTTCGTATTCTTCTACAGTCAGAACTACGCCGGAAAAGGATTCTCCGACCTGCCGGAACATAATCCAGTCCTCTCGCAAATAGTGGCCGCCTGCGTCGCGGAACTCCGGGTTGTACTTCGTCACGCGGTACTCGTACACGACTCGACCTTTTTGCTATGCGCTTACGGACAAAGCCTAGCATTGGCTGCATCCGTTCGTAAGTCCTGATTAACGCGCTAACCGCACAAGTGGAATCGGGCCCGGTCCCAAGTGTCGGATGCGCGACTGCCAGACAGGTGCGCTGGACGCCGAGACTCTTCAACTCCTAGTAAGCTATACAGCTATGATGAGACTATCGTTACTCGTCCTACTGCTATGTGCAGGCGGGTGTTCGCAGTATCAGTTCTGAATTTGATTTTGATTTCGGGTGCCCCATGTTTGTCACACAATGCGAACGTGGCGTCTGTCGGTTTTCTAGCTCGAGTTTCCGGGTACTTGAGTTCCATCTTTCATCTCCAGTTCCTCGATCATCGAAATTTGCTTCCACCTGCCTGCGCCGCACCTTCCTGACCAACCGCAATCCCATCGCCTCATGCTATAATACCTTTTAATCTTTTCCCCGCGCCCCAAGGAATCATCAACGGCCAATGACCGAGTCACCCAAATCGCAGTTGCTTTTATGAAGAACTTGTCTCTATGAATAAGCCGCGCATCTCCATCGTTGAATTCCTCAACACCGCGCCACTGGTCTGGGGATTCACCGACGGGCCGCTTGCAGGCCGTTACGACCTGAGCTTCACCGTCCCTTCCCTCTGCGCCGAAGCTCTGCGCGCGGGCCAAGCCGACGTGGCCATCATCCCCGCGATCGAATATCAGCGCATACCGGGATTGGTCGCGCTGCCCGGTATGGCCGTGGCCGCGCGCGGCGAAGTCCGCAGCATCCTGGTGATTGCTCGTAAGCCCATCGAAATGGCCAAGCGCATCGCGCTGGACACCAGCTCGCGCAGCTCTGTCGCCCTGGTAAAACTGCTGTGCCGCAATTTCTGGGGAATTTCTCCGGAGTTTGTCGACGCCGAGCCCGATCCCGCGGCCATGCTCGCTTCCGCCGACGCCGCGCTCGTCATCGGAGATCCCGCGCTGCGCATCTCCGTCAAGATGGAGCTGCTTGCGGCCAAGGAACCCAACGCGGAATCCTGCTGCAGCGGCGACCCCAGCGAACATGCTGTCCCCGGCATCGAAACATTGTACGTTTATGACGTTGCGCATCAATGGCGTGAGATGACCGGACACCCCTGCGTTCTGGCCATCTGGGCCGCGCGCCGCGAAGCCGTCACTCCCGAACTGGTCGCCGATTTTCTGGCCTCCAAGGAATTCGGTCTCGCGCACATCGAAGACATCGCCGAAGGCGCTTCCCTGAAACTCGAAATGCCCGTGGATCCGCTCGAGCGCTACCTTCGCCAGAACATTGACTACTCGCTCGATGCGGATAATCTCGCCGGACTTGAGCACTATTACAAATTGTGCGCCGAAGCGGGACTGATCCCCGCCGCGCGCAAACTGGAGTTCGCCGAATTCGCATCCGGCGCCACCGCCGCGGGTTCCAATTCCACCGGATCCGGCGCGGCAGGGTCCAGCGATCCCGAGTCCAGCACTGGAGAGTCCGGCGCCGCGGCCTCTGACGCCCTTGGGCCCCATAAGGTAAAAACGCAAATATCGCATTATTAGAAAAATTTGATTTCTCCTTATTTAGTTGACCGGTTGACTAAATAAGAATCGCAATGCCCGACACCGCTCAACCCATTGGAACCATTGGAGTTATCCGCCGCTTCCCCGTCAAGGGCATGGCCGGGGAGGAACTCCCAGAAGTTTTCGTCACTTTCGCCGGACTGGTTGGCGACCGCGTTTACGCCTTTCTCGATCCTCAAAATAAATCCGATTTTCCCTGGATCACTCCGCGCATTTTTCCGGAAATGCTTTTGTGGAAGCCGCGTTTTATCGCTCCTCCCTCGGCAGAGGAAGCGCACCCCGCTGCGGAAAAATATCGTGTGGAAATTTCAACGCCGGAAAAACACTTTCGCGATATTTCCACTCCTGAATTTCGCGCCTATTTGCAAAATAAAGTTGGCCGCGAAATTGATTTCCGTTTTTCGGAGCGCAGCATGCACGACACATTGCCGGTTTCAGTTTTTGGTCTGCCAACTTTCGATGCGCTCAGCAAGGAAACTGGACGTAATCTGGATCAGCGCAGATTTCGCCCCAATTTTGTTGTGGATTGGGCGGAGAAAACTCCCTTTCTTGAGGATTCATTCGTTGGCCGAACGATTCACTTGGGCGAAAAACTCGCGCTGCGACTGGTAAAAAAAGATATGCGCTGCAAAGTGATCACGCTCGATCCCGACACCGCGGAAGCAGCGCCGGAAGTTTTGGAAGTGGTGGCCAAAAAACACGGAAACTGCTCGGGAGTTTACGGGGCGGTGCTGCGCGAGGGAATCGTTCGACGCGGCGACCCGGTTTTTGTAGACTAGAGAAGCACAAGAAAACGCATGTCACTGACCATTCAAGAAACGCTTGATCTGTTCGCCTCCGATGATCTAATCGGCATCGGCATGGCCGCAACCGCCGTGCGCAACAAGAAGAACGATCCGCGTGTGGCCACCTACCAAATTGATCGCAACATTAATTACACCAATTTCTGTACGGAATATTGTTCCTTCTGCGTGTTCTATCGGCCGATGGGCGCGAAGGATGGATACATTCTTTCACTCGAAGATATTTACGCGAAGATTGACGAGATGCTGGAACTCGGCGGCACGGGAATTTTGCTGCAGGGCGGACTGCATCCCGATTTGCGAATTGAATATTACGAGACGTTATTGCAATCCTTAAAGAACAAATACCCTCAAGTGCATCTGCATTGTTTTTCCGCGCCGGAAGTTTTGTGCATCGCGGAAGTGTCCGGGATCTCTGTTTACGACACGATCGCGCGATTGAAGGATGCGGGACTCGACTCGATTCCCGGAGGCGGCGCGGAAATTCTGGACGATGAAATCCGCGCGCGCATCTCCCGCCTGAAATGCACCAGCGATGAATGGGAAAATATGCACCGGACCGCGCACTCGCTGGGGCTGCGCACAACGGCGACGATGATGTTCGGCTGCGGTGAAGAATACCGCCATCGCGCAAATCATTTTGATCGAGTGCGCCGCATCCAGGAAGATACCGGCGGCTTCACATCCTTTATTCCTTGGATGTTTGCGCCGGAAAATACTCCTCTGGGCAAGAAAGTTCCTGAAGCCACGGCCGTGGATTATTTGAAGACGCTGGCCATCAGCCGCCTCTATTTGGATAACGTGGATCACATTCAATCCAGCTGGCTGACACCGGGAATAAAAGTTTGCCAGGTGGGATTGCAATTCGGCGCCGACGATGTGGGCAGCATTTTGATTGAGGAAAATGTGGTTTACGCCGCAGGCGTCCGCAATCGCACCAACGAAGAAGAACTGCGCCGAATTATTTCCGACGCCGGCTACATCCCCGCACAACGCGACACGCTCTACCGTTCCTACGCTTTGAAATAAATTTCCGCGGAGAAGTTTTCATCTCGACTGTACCTCAGTACAGTATTGTTTTCGGACGGAGAACCAGAATCCTTCATTCGCAGCGGAAGCCCAGCCGTTACAATCCTCGTATCTTCTTCGAGGAGTAACCATGAACTCTCTCCGCCGCTTTTTCGCTGTCGCACTATCTCTGTTCTTTTGCGCATCTGTTGCGGGCGCACAATCTCCGAGTAAGCCCGTCACGGGCAGCGAACTGCTTGCACTTGTCGCTGGTCAATCGTTTGACGCAAACGTCATTCACGAAATGGAAACGCGTGGACTGGCGTTCCGTCCCTCGGAACATTTTCGCGCGCTGCTTCGCACCGCTGGCGGCACAGACATAGAAGTTGCGGCAATGGACAAGGCAAAACTTTCACCCAGCGCGGGAGATCCGGAGCAGAAAGAGAATCCGGAATTGCTCCGGCACATTGCAACGGCCGGGATGCTGATGAAGGCGGAAAAATATGAAGACGCTGCAAAGGAATTGGATGCTGCGCTGAATATCAAGATAACACCGGGGGCTGGTTTCGTGATGGCCACGCTTCAAGAACGCACCCAGGATTGGGATACTGCAGCGGCGATTTATTCCAAGGTGCTGGATATGTCGCCGGACTTCCCCGGCGCGCACGCCAGGTTATCTTATGATGCGTTGCACCTCGGTGACATTGATACAGCATTGCACGAAGCGCACGCGGCGATCACGCAAAATCCGAATAACTCCGAGGGTCATTTGCGGATGGCTATGGGACTGATGAATGCGGACAAATTTGATGCCGCGCTGTTCGAGTTCAAGGAAGCTCTGCGCCTGAAGCCCGACTACGCGGCCGCGCACTATGACCTCGGGATGCTTTACTCGAAGCAACACAAATTTGACCTCTCCATACCGGAATACAAGAAGGCGATCAGTTTAGAACCTAAGGAAGCGGAATATCATTACGGACTTGCGATCGACTTGGATGATTCAGGTGATTTGAATGGGTCGGTCCGCGAATATTATGAAGCAAAGCGAATTGATCCTTCGAGGATCGACATCAGAAATAATCTCGCGGGGGTTTTGGAGGTTACAGATCGTCCTGCCGCAATTCGCGAATACCTTGAGCTGATCGCGATGGCCCCCAATTTTGAATACGCCTATCTCAATTTGGGCATCGCGCTCATTCACTCGGGTGAACCGAAAGAGGCGGAAACTGAACTTCGCAAGGCGGTCGAGTTGGACCCATCAGACGCGAATGCTTATATGAACCTGGGGTCAAGTCTGGAACATCAAGGCAAATTCGATTCAGCGCTCAAAGAATATTTGCACTCTTCGCAACTGGATCCGGGAATGGCCAAAGCACACCGCGGCCTCGGCGCCATATATCTGGACCTCAAAGATTATCCGGCATCGGTCCGCGAATTTCGCATTTGCGTGAACCTTGCACCGAGTGATTGGACCTACCACGACCTACTTGCCCAATCTCTGGACATAACCTCAGACCTGGATGGCGCAATCGCCGAGGAAAAGGAATCGTTGAGGATGGTATCGAACAACCCTCCTGTCTTGGCAAGACTCGCGGGCTTCCTCGAGAAAAAAGGCGATTTCGCCGGGGCCCTGGAACAATGTCATCAGGTGGGGCAGTCGGGAGTTTACATCGATGACGCGACGAGGGCCGATTGTGACGCACTGAAAAAGTGCCTGACTGCCTCTGCCGCACCACTAGCTCCAGCGAACACCGGCGCAGGGCAAGGATCAAGTGTGTCCGCAGCGGAAAATGTTCCCTCTGCTAAAGGGGATTTCGATGCGATTTTACCTCGTCCTGCCGTCGTCCGACCCAATGAGAATGTGGAATCCGAATGGCGACAATCGCGCGACGCTGGTGCTCAGGCACTCATGGCGGGGGAATTCAAGGATGCGCAGAAAACACTTGGCACTGCCGTTTCATTGGCCGAGATGCTTTCACCTAAAGATGACCGATTGACCCAAACGATTGGGCTTTATGCCGTCTCATTCCAATTTGATAGTCAATGGCCCAAAGCCCGATTAATATTTCAGGTCAATTTGGATTTGGCGGAACAGATGTTTGGGTTGAAATCCGTTAAAATTGTCGGGCCACTCACGGAATACGGAAAATCGGCGCTTTCGCTGAAAGACTACACTACGGCGGAGGGGGCTTTTTTAAGAGCTTTTAGCATTACGGAAAGAAACCTGCCCCCGGGCGACTACTACATCGCGGTTTCCCTGCAACAACTCGGCAGTTGTTACGAAGCCGAAGACCAGTTCGTGAAAGCGGAAGATTCCTATCAGAAAGCGCTCGAGATCGCCGAGAAGAATCTGACGCCCAATGACTATCGCATTGCGGACTCCCTTGCGCAGCTTGGCGATTTCTATCAAGCGCGAAAGGCATATGAGAAGGCGGAACCTTTGCTTCTCCGCGCCTATGCTGTGGACGCACATAATTCAGGCGGCGAAGGTGGAATGCCTGACAAATACATCGGGAAAATGATCAGCCTCTACAATGCATGGGGACAGTTCGACAAAGCAGAGCCGTTCTGCCGCAAGATGCTCGCACTGTTTGAACAACAGTATGGTGTCCAAAGCCCGAGGGTGGTCGGCCCTATTCAATCGCTCGCCGAGGTGTTGGACAAGGAAGGGAAGACTGAAGAGGCGGCGAATCTTCGCAAGCGGAGCGATGCGATCCAATCTGCCTCAGCGGCGAAGAATCCGTAAGCGGCGGCTTACGGACGCGTCTTCCTTATCACTACAATTTCGACTTCTTCATTTTCGTCGATATTCAATGGCTCGGTGGGATGGAACGCGCCATTTTTGTATTGGGCGCGGATGGTGCGACCGGAGGCGGCTAAGGCTGAACCAGCGGAACTGGAGTTTTCCGTTGAAGGCGAGGGGCGCGGAGTGGAGGCGTGTCCGGTGGAGGAGAGGACGCGGGCACCGGGGGTGCCTTCGCCGGTGCGGTCGAGGGCGGTGTTGGCGAGGGCGTCGGCTTCGCTGTTGAGTTCGCGCGGGATGTGCTCGATGGCGAAATAGGCGAGGCTCTTGGACTGGCGCAGGGCGCGCTCGTGAAGAGGCTTGAGCGATGCGCTTTTCACTTTGTAGCGGCCCTGCATCTGGCGGACGAGCAGTTCGGAATCGCTGCGGACGCGCAGGCGCAAAATATTTGTGGAGGCGCAATAATCGAGCGCGGTGATGAGCGCGAAGTATTCGGCGACGTTGTTGGTGGCGCGGCCGAGATATTTTCCAAGCTGATAGACGACGGAGCCGTCGGGGCGGCGAATGATTACAGCGTAAGAGGCGGGGCCGGGATTGCCACGCGAGGCGCCGTCCACTTCGGCGGTGAAGATGTCGGCGGGATGTTCGGGTTCAGCGAAAAGGCGGGAGGGAATATGTTCGCGGCGGCGAGGGGTCATGGTCGCGCCTTTATTGCTTCAACTCTCATGAGCCGGCGCGGCGGCCTGGGCATTCGTCGCAGCGCCGGCTTCGGCGGGCGGAGCGCCGCCGGCGAGCGGAGGGGCGACAGGCTCGGCGTAATAGAGGATGCGGCCACAGGATTCGCAGAGATAATTTTCCTCATTATCCGGGCGGCGAAGGATTTGATAGATGTGCGGGCGGACTCGGACCCCACACTTCATACACATTTCGTCGCGAACTTCGGCGAGCGCGCCGTGGCGATGCTTGGAGATGCGCTGGTATTCGTCGAGAAGAGATTCGGGGATGTCGGCGACAACGGTTTTGCGCTCGCCTTCGGCGGCGGAAAGTTTTGATTGAACATCGGCGCGCTCGGTCCCAAGTATCGCGCGCTCGCCGGCGGCCAGCGCTTCGGCTTCCTTCAAGGCAAGCTCGCCGGACTTAATTTGGCGGTCAAATTCCTCGCCGGAAACCATGCGCTCGAGAAGACGATCTTCGGCGCGGGCCATTTCGGCCTCGGCGTTGGTGATTTCGTGCTGGAGAGCGCGGAATGCGTCGTTGGTTTTCACTTCATAGCTTTGATCACGGTACTTCTTTCCCTTGTCGCGCCACTGCTCGACATCGAGTTCGTATTTTTTTCGATCCTTGAGGCTTTGCGTATGGGCGTCGCGGGCGGCTGCGAGCCGGCTCTTAGCAATGGTGAGCTTTGATTCCACTTCGGCCAAGCGCGCAGGGAAGGCTGCTACCAGACGGCGAAGATCTTCGAGACGCAGGTCAACATTCTGCAACTCAATGAGGCTCTTAATTTGGGCTCGCATCTGAGATACATTTTAGCACATGGGGGCAGCGGGCACCCGGAAGGGCAGAGTGGAAGCGGGCCGCCGGCAAAGAGAAGGATTGTTACGAGCAAACAGCGACATGAAGTACAGACAGACCGTCCAGGCGGCGACCGTTTACTTTTGCGATTACTGATTTACAATCTCACTGGATTTGGAGCGCGCGCAGTGACAGAGTCATTGCCATGTTAGAGCGGGGCGTGTGGGCGGACGTCAAGGTGGGCGACCTCCACTTGCGTCTATTTTCAGAGCATAATGCAATGGGTGTGCAGTCGTCGGTTTACGACGTCAACGGCAAGAAGTGGATTGCGCCCTCCGAAGAAGTTGAGGACATCGAGCAAGGAAAAGACATAGCCGCGGAGCGCGCGGAAGCATACCTGAAAAACAACGCCAACGTGGAAATGCCACCGCTGGAATGGAAGATGGCGCGGTCGGCGTAGGAAATATCCTCCCTGACAGATACAGAATAAAGGAACACAGGCTGAAGACTGTGCTATCTGCGGATTACTCGTAGCGCAGTGCGACCATGGGTTGGACACGCATGGCGCGGCGCGCTGGGATGTAACAGGCGAGCGCGGCGATCAGCAATAAGGTGAAAGTTGCGCCGAGGAAGGTAACGGCGTCGAGCGGCTTCACGCCATAGAGAAATTCAGCCACCAGGCGCGTGAGTCCCCAGGAGCCGAGCAGGCCGGCAACTGCCCCCACGATCGCGGGACGCAGGCCTTCACCCAAGACCAATCCCAAAATATCACCGGGCATGGCTCCGAGCGACATGCGGATGGCGATTTCGCTGGTTCGCCGCGCGACGGAGTAGGCCAGGACTCCATAAATCCCGATGGCCGCCAGGATCAGGGCGAGAAGGCCGAAACCCGATGAGAGACGGGCCATCGCGTTTTCCGTAGCGAGATTGTTGTCAATGCCTTCCTGAAGCGACTGCATGGAGCCAATAGGCAGGTTCGGAGCAATATCGGAAAACACTTTCCTGACGCCGACGTCGAGGGCCATCGGATTTCCGGCGGTCCTCAACTGGAATATGACATCGCCGCCCTCCGAGGGCATGAAAATCGATGGATGAATCTCCTCACGCAAACTCGCATACTTCGTGTCGCCGACTATGCCCATGACCTCGGACACCTTTTTGTCATACACGAGGTGAGCACCGACTGGATTCATATTTTTCAGGTAACGATCGGCGAAAGCTTTGTTGATCCAAATCACGGGCGCATCTTTGCGGCAATCAGCGAGTGTAATACCACGGCCTGAAAGCAAAGGGATCTGCAATGCTTCAAAATATTTCGGGCCGACGGTCAGGGCCTGCGTTTCTGCGTCCGTCAATTCCGGACGCTCCTGAATTTTCACGCTGGTAGTCCACAGATTGCCGACCAGCATTAAATCGCTGGACCAGGTTGCGGATTGGACGCCGGGGAGAGCGGCAAACCTGCGATTGAGTTCCTGCGTAAGCGCGGGGACTTTTTCATCCGGGATTTTCGCGGCGGTCGGGGCAATGGCAAAAGTAAGGATTTGACCAGTGTGGAACCCGGGATCGAGAGATTCGAGATTGATGAGCGTGCGAAGGAAAAGGCCCGCTCCGACAACGAGGATCAGGGCGACGGCCATTTCGATGGCCACTAGCACGCGTCCCACGCGATTGCCGGCCTCTCCGCGAGGGCCGCTGCTTCCGCCGGCGATGCCTCCGGCTGCCTTGAGAGTGGCGCCCGGCGAAACGCGGGTGCTGGTGAGAGCGGGGATGAGTCCAAATAGAATTGCGGCCAATGCGGCAACCGCGGCAGCAAATCCGAATACTTGAAAATCGGGGCGGAACATCGTGAGAAGCGATGGGCTGGCCCCTCGGAAGAGAATCAAGACAATTGCGCGGCTGGCCCAGTAGGAGACGAACAAACCCACCGCGGCACCGAGGAATCCGAGAAGCAGGCTTTCGGTAAGCAACTGGCGGAGCAGGCGCCCGCGGCTGGCTCCGAGCGCGAGACGCACAGCGATTTCCTTGCGGCGGGCGGCGGCACGCGCCAACAAAAGGTTAGCGATGTTTGCGCAGGCAATCAGGAGGACAAGGCCAGTGACGCCCATCAAAAGATATAGCTGCGTAGAAAATCTGCGGCGAAGATTGGCGAGGCCGCGTTCCATGCCGGTGATGGCGATGCCCAGGTCCGCGTCCACAGCTTTTTTGGGGCGGTCTGGATTTGGAGGCTCGGCATTGACCGCGGTGGCGGTGCCGGCGAGAGAGGCGCGAAATAGAACTTCTGACTCGGCGCGGGCCTGGCCGGCGCTTACAGCCGGTTTCAGGCGGGCGATGAGATAAAGCCAAATGGAACGCGCCTCCCACCTATCCGGTCGAGGTTTGTTGAGGACATCACAGGAATGAAGAGGCGCCCAAAAATTTGGTCTGCTGCCCGGTGAAATGCCAAAAAATTCGGGCGGAGTAATTCCCACGATGTTAAAAGGTACGCCATTCAAGATGACACTGCCGCCGACCACAGAGGGATCAGCGCCGAATTGTTTCTGCCAATAGGTGAATTCGAGGATGACGGCGGGAGGCGCGCCGACTTGGTCGTCACCGGGATTTAGGACGCGGCCGTACGCAGGATGAACTTCGAGCACAGAGAAAAATTCTCCTGTGACAAACTGGCCGTTGGCCCGCGTGGCATGGCCGTTCCGATCCACTTGAACACCGACCCCGCCACCATACGCCGCGATGTTCTGAAAGGAGTGGGCGTTCGAGCGGAAATCCAAGAAAACAGGATAGGAAAAGGAGCAATTGGAGCGGTCGGAGCCAGGATCGTTCATGTCGCAGCCGCCGTAGGAACTGGAACTATTCCAGACATAGGGGCCTTTGGAGTGGGACATCCAATGGAGGAGGACGAGCTGTTCGGGATGTCCGACGGGAAGACGAGTGAGCATGATGGAGTTGACGAGGGTGAAGATGGCGGTGTTGGCGCCGATGCCCAGGGCGAGAGTTAGGATGGCGACGGCGGCGAATCCGGGGCTGCGGCGGAGCTGACGGAAGGCGTAGGAGATGTCCTGCCCGAAACCATCAAACAGACCAGCGTTTTTTGCAGATGCCGACGAGCTCCCGGCTGAAGGCAAATTGGAGGACAGGAAATCTGAACGCATGTTCACCCCGCGTCAACGAAAGGCGCAAATTCGACCCCGGTTCCATGATTATAGACTCCGTGGGGTGAAGAAAGGTTAGGGCGAATTTACCGGAGATTGGACTTGCCGATATGAAGCGGGCAGGTTGAGGGTTAGTGGATTCGCACCAGGTGGCGCGCAAATCGGTGGGAGGGAGGTGAGAGTGTGCCATGCTTCGTCCAGAGGTTAGGAAATTGGGAGAGCCTCCCAACCCCCCAAGCGGGTCCGCCAAGCCGGACAGTGCCACCCGGATGCAGCCACGCTACACATTTGCGGCGACAACGGAAATTACGGACTCCTCGAGCACCATGCGGCTTTCGGGAAGAGTGTCTGAAATCAGCCGGAAGGGATGTTACGTGGACAGTTTGAACACTTTTCCGGTGGGGACGATGCTCGACCTGCAAGTACTGCGCGATCAAGGGACTTTTGCGACAAAGGGGAAAGTCATCTACGTCCACGAAAGATTTGGGATGGGAATCGTGTTTGTAGATCCGCCGGAGGGACAGTTGAAAATCCTCGATGAGTGGCTCTCAATACTTCCGCCAGTTGTGACCCGATAACGGCCGACCCAAAAATAATCAAGCAAAAGAATTTCCCCGTCCCTACCCAGCGGGGCGGGCCACAGGAAGCCGACTCTATTCTATGAGGCGGTTGTATTTTCTGAGGACTTCGCGAAGGCGGTCGTGCGGGAGGGCAATGACTTTGTGATTGTTTATTCCGGTCATTGTTTCCGCGGCGACCATGGCGTTGATGACGGCCTCTTCGACGGACTGAACCGTGGCGGCGAAGAGCGGCTCGATCTGATCGTTGGGCAGCATTTTCAAATCAACGACGTGGTCGCGTGAGCCGGCGTCCCGGTTGGCAGTGGAGAAAGCGATGAAAATGTCACCGCTGCCATTGCCGGAGATGCTGCCGTCACGGCCAAGACCCAATGAAACGCGGCGGGCCAGACGCTTGAGTTGATGCGGAAGAAGAGGGGCGTCGGTGGCCACGATGACGATGATGGAGCCGCGGTCGGCTCCGCTGAATGGAACGGAGGCATAGGCGGCATCCTGCGGAATTTCCCTGCCGACCGGGACACCTGCGATG
>Ga0209415_10012674_pt1 | contig 14010 bp, 10 predicted proteins | sample PeaSoiSIISIP2007_FD_187696 | JGI IMG/M metagenome (GOLD analysis project Ga0209415, IMG submission 187696) | Peat soil microbial communities from Weissenstadt, Germany - SII-SIP-2007 (SPAdes) (version 2) | ecosystem: Environmental > Terrestrial > Soil > Wetlands > Peat | place: Germany... | reverse complement strand
GGGATGATGGTCTGCACCGAGCCCTTGCCGAACGACCGGGTGCCGACCAGGGTCGCCCGACGGTGATCCTGCAGCGCACCCGCCACGATCTCGGATGCCGATGCCGAGCCGCCGTTGATCAGGACAATCACCGGCTTGCCCTTGGTGAGGTCACCGGGCCGTGCGTTGAAGCGCTGGGTCTCCTCCGGATCCCGTCCCCGGGTCGATACGATTTCGCCGCGCTCCAGGAACGCGTCCGAAACCGAGATCGCCTGATCGAGGAGGCCGCCCGGATTGTTGCGCAGGTCGATTACATAGCCCCGCAGCTTGTCGCCCGATATCTGATTGTTGATGTCGGTGATCGCCTTCTTGAGGCCGTCGGTGGTCTGCTCGTTGAACTGGGAGATGCGGACATAGCCGACATCGTCGCCTTCGAGCTTCATGCGGGTCGAGCGCACCCGGATGTTGTCGCGAGTGATGGCGATCTCGATCGGGGCATCGTTGCCCTTGCGCATGATCTTGAGGCGGATCTTGGTGTTCACCAGTCCGCGCATCTTCTCGACCGCCTGGTTGAGGGTCAGGCCCTGCACCGCTTCGTCGTCGAGGTGGGTGATGACGTCGCCGGCCCGGATGCCGGCCTTGGCGGCGGGGGTATCGTCGATCGGCGCAACCACCTTGACGAGCCCGTCCTCCATGGTGACTTCGATACCGAGCCCGCCGAACTCGCCGCGGGTCTGTATCTGCATGTCCTTGAAGCTCTTGGTGTCCATGTAGCTCGAATGGGGATCAAGCCCATTGAGCATGCCGTTGATCGCCGATTCGACGAGCTTGCCGTCGTCCGGCTTCTCCACATAGTGCGAGCGCACCCTCTCGAAGATGTCGCCGAACAGGTTGAGCTGGCGGTAGGTGTCCGCCTGCGCCGCTCTCGCGGTCGAGCCAATCAGCAGCCGGGACGACGGCTGAACTGCAACGAGTGTCACTGCGGCGCCAGCGACGGCGCCGAGGAGAACCAGAGAAGTCTTGCGCATCATCCACGAACCTTTTCGTTTTCGGTTGCCGCCCACCACGGACTCGAGTCGACCGGTGTACCGTCTTTCCGGAACTCAATATACAGGACCGGCTGAGATGAACCAATCGCAGAAGATGAGCCAGCCACAGAAACACCAGCCGTAGAAACACCAGCCACGGAAACAGATGCAACTTGCGTGCCGCTTCCCATCGCCGCAACCGGCTCTCCGGTCAGAACGAACTGGCCGGGGTCGACCGTGATCCGTTCCATACCTGCCAGGAGCACATGATAGCCGCCGCCGACGTTAAGGATCAAGAGTTGTCCGTAAGATCGGTAGGGCGCCGCATAGACCACCCAACCGTCGCTGGGTGCGGTCACTTGGGCCCCCGGCCGGGTCGCAATCGAGGTTCCTTTCTCGCTGCCGCCCATGCCGTCGGGCGCGCCGAATTCCCGTATCTTAACACCGTTGGCGGGCCAAGACAGCTTGCCTTTGGCGGAAACAAAGGCAATTGCGGGCGCCATGCGGGACGGATCCTTGAGTGCCGCGAGACCGGATCGTGCCTCGCCGGCAGGTTTTGAATCCTCGCCGGGCCGCGCTGAGCCGCGTGTCGAGCGCCCGGTTCCGTCCAGGCCCTGCTCGAGCTTTCCGATCAAATCTTTGAGATTATCCACCTGTCGCGACAGCGCGAGCGCCCGCTGGCGTTCGGCCGAGATCGCCTGTTCGATTTCGGCCTGCCGCTTCTGGCGCTCCTCGACCAGCGCCGCCATCCTCTTTTGCGTGTCGGCCAGATCGGCAAGCTGGCTGGCCAGCTGGTTGCGCTCGGCCGCCGTTTCCTTTTTCACGCGCGCCAGGTCGGCGAGCTCGACCAGGAGCTTGTCGGTCTCGCCCCGCATGCTCGGCAGCACCGCGCCGAGGGACATCGCGGTCCGCAACGATTCGATGGCGTCTTCCGACCCGGCAAACACGGCCGGCGGCGGACGGTGCCCAATGCGCTGCAGCGCTGCCAATACTTCGACAACGATCGCTCGCCGGCCATCCAGGGACATGCGGATATCGGCTTCATTGCTCTCGAGCTGACGCAGATGGATTTCGGTGGCCGCAACCTGCTCCTCGCTCAGCCGAATCCGGGAGGCGGCGTCGAGCAATGCCTGGTTGAGCTTGCGGCGTTCTTCGGCAATCGAATCGTTTTCGGTGGCAAGCCGCTGCTCGGATTCAGTGGTCTTGCGCTGTTCCGCCCTTACCGAATCAAGTTCCTGATCGCGCTGCTTGAGAAGATCGAGGGTGGCGGGGTTCCCGGCCTTGGGGGCGGGACGCGGCGTCTGCGCCAGTCCGGGCCCCGACCCCAACGTCAATACGGCCGCGACCGCCGCGAAGCTTCGCAACACGCACGCCGTTCGGGCGAGGGCTTTCATCGGCGCTGTCATCGGCTCCAGGCGGACGTTGAAGAACCAAAAGCACAAGGCTCAAACCAAACCTTGATAGGGGCGAATTGGGGCAGCATAAGGCCATCGCCTATCGCGGCGAGGTCGCCTCGGTCCCCGACCCGCAAAAACACGCTATCCACAGACCCAGCATCAGTCGCGATGATAGGGATGCCCGGCCAGCATCGTCATCGCCCGATAGATCTGCTCCATCAGCATGATTCGGACAAGCTGGTGCGGCCACGTTACCGCCCCGAAGGCGAGGATCAGGTCGGCACGGTCGCGCAACGCGGCGCCGAGGCCGTCCGCGCCCCCGATGATGAAATACACGACCTCGCGCCCCCCGTCGCGCCAGCCGCGAAGGCGCCCGGTGAAGGAATCGCTCGAATAATTCTCGCCCCGACTGTCCAGCAGCGCGGTGACGGCGCCGTCCGGAACGATGCTCGCCAGCGCGATGGCTTCTTCGGTGATGCGGCGCTCCGCCTCGCGGGCGCGACTCTCCCTGACCTCGATGATTTCGATGCCGCGGACGCCCAGCCCGCGTCCGACCTTGGCGGCGCGGTCGCGATAGCGCTCGGCAAGTTCACGATCGGGGCCGGCCTTGAGCCGGCCGACCGCGGCAACCACGACCCGCATCCATCGAACTCCGGCGCCGCGACGCTGGCCGGCACACGACCGTGTCCGAAAAGTCAGCGACCTTTCGGAAATCGTGACCCTGAGCCTTCACGCGATACTATCCGAAAAGTCCGCGAATTTTCCGGATATCGCGTGTTAGCTCGCTTGGCGCGTGCCTGCCCGGCCGCCGCGCGACCACATCTTTTCGAGATTGTAGAACGCGCGGACTTCCGGCCGGAAAACGTGGACGATCACGTCGCCGGCATCGATCAGCACCCAATCGCAATGGGGCATGCCCTCGACCCTGACGCCGGCGAGCCCGGCGTCGCGGAGGTCTTCGAGCACGCGATCCGCCACCGATCCGACATGGCGGTTGGACCTTCCGGAGGTCACGACCATGTAGTCGGCGAGGGCGGATTCGTTGCGCAGGTCGATTGTGGAGGTGTCCTCCGCCTTCATGTCGTCGAGGCGGGCGAGGACGATGCGAAGCGTCTCGTCGGCGTCAGGACGCACCTTCGAGACGATGTCGGGACTGCGGCGAGCGCCGGCCCGCGAGATTGCAGCAGTGGACAGTGGTCCTTTCCTTTCGGTTCCGCCGTCCCGGGCACCCTGCCCGGGGCCACCGGCATAAGATAAGTACAACCCGTTAACGGTTTCAACTGTCTTTCGAGCCTCCGCGGTCGGTTCGAGCGAAAATTTCGTCGTCTGGAGCTCAGGCTGTTCTGCGTGCTCGTTCACGTGGGTCGTGATCTCCCGTTACGATGGGTCCGACGCAAACACCACAGCCTATATTTTGCCCCCCGTTTGACGACGATTTTGCGACTGGCGCACGGCCCGCAGGGCGGTCGACGACAGTGGTGATTTCAGGCCATGCAGGAAAACCCAGGCAGGTGGGCGGCGACACGGCAGCGATACCGCTGCGTTTTCCGGGACGCGCTGGCGGCCCAGCGCCTGCGCGGTGACGCTCCCCATCGCGTAGAGGCTCGGCCCGAGGCGATCGATCACCACGATCGGCACCATCCCGGCAATGCCGCGCCACTTCTGCCAACGGTGGAAGCTGCGCAGATTGTCGGCTCCCATGATCCAGACGAAACGGACCCCTGGGCAGTGCGAAACCAGATACCGGATGGTGTCGTAGGAATAGCGCACCCCGATTTCGGCTTCGACGCCGGTGATGTCGATACGCGGGTGATGGGCGAGCGCGCGGGCGGCAGCCACGCGTTCGTCGAGCGGCGCAAGACCGCTGGTGTCCTTGAGCGGATTGCCGGGCGTCACCAGCCACCACACCCGGTCGAGCGCGAGCCGTTTCAGCGCCAGCAGGCAGGCCGCGAGATGCGCCTCATGCGGCGGATCGAAGGTGCCGCCGAACAGTCCGATCCGCTGGCCGCGAAAATGCGGCGGAATACGGTAACGCGGGACGCTCAAGACCGCAGAGGGCGAAGCGGCAACAGGCGACGCGGATTTGCTGGAAATCACGTCAGCCCCGGGAAGTACGGCGCGGCGTCGAGATGATACCGGCCGCCGCCGTCATGGACGCGTCTGACCAGTGCCGCGCACACGATACTTGAAAGTCGTCAGCTGTTCGACCCCGACCGGGCCGCGCGCATGCAGCCGCCCGGTGGCGATCCCGATTTCGGCCCCGAATCCGAACTCTCCGCCGTCTGCGAATTGCGTCGAGGCGTTGTGCAGCACGATCGCGGAATCGACCCGCGCCAGGAATTTTTCCGCAGCGGCCGTGTCGGCCGTCACGATGGCGTCGGTATGGTGCGAGCCGTAACGCTCCACATGCGCAATGGCGTCGTCCACGCCGTCGACCACCTTCACGGCGATGATGGCGTCGAGATATTCGGTGGCCCAATCTTCGACGGTGGCGGGTTTCACGCGGGCGTCGGCCGCCTGGGTGTCGCGGTCGCCGCGGACCTCGCAGCCGGCCTCGGCCAGCATGCCGACCAGCGGCGCGAGGTGGGTCGGCGCCGCGGCGCGGTCCACCAGCAGGGTCTCGGCGGCGCCGCAAACGCCGGTGCGGCGCATCTTGGCATTGAGCACGATGGCTTTCGCCATGGCGAGATCGGCGGCTCTGTCAACATAGACGTGGCAGTTGCCGTCGAGATGGGCGAACACCGGCAGGCGCGCCTCGGTTTGCACGCGGGCAACCAGGCTCTTGCCGCCGCGCGGCACGATCACGTCGATCGCGCGGTCGAGCCCGGCCAGCATCAGTCCCACGGCGTCGCGATTGCGGGTCGGCACCAACTGAATGGCGGTGTCCGGCAGGCCGGCAGCGCACAGGCCGGCCGCCAGGGCTGCGTGAATGGCGCGGGACGAGCGGAAGCTGTCCGACCCGCCGCGCAGGATGACGGCATTTCCGGCCTTGAAGCTCAGCGCTCCGGCGTCCGCCGTGACGTTGGGGCGGCTCTCGTAGATCACCCCGATGACGCCGAGCGGCACCCGCACCCGCTCGATCCGCATGCCGTTCGGCCGGTCCCAGGCCGCCATGATGGCGCCGACCGGGTCGGTGAGCGCCGCCACCGTATCGATGCCGTCCGCAATGGACGCGATGCGCTTCTGATCGAGCTTGAGCCGGTCGACAAACGCCGCCGTCGCCCCGGACTTCTCGGCGTCCGAGAGGTCCTCGCCGTTGGCCGCGAGGATCGCCGGGGCCGCTGCCCGGACGGCCTGCGCCATGACCCGCAGGGCTCGCTCCTTTTCAGCGGCTCCGGTGGTTGCCAGGATGCCGGCGGCGGCGCGCGCATTGGCGCCCATCGTCCGCATGACGACGGCGATGTCGCCGAGGACCTTATCCCCAAGTCCCTCGATTGCTTTCAGCGGGCCGCTCATGTTCCGACATTCACCTGTCACGAAGGCTTCCTACCATGTTCAGCGCTAGGTCGCGAGCCTGCGGGACAGCGCCAAAATTTGAAGATTCTGTCTTTGGGGCGCGGAACCAAATCCGCGGCGCGTGCGTTCTAGCAAAGTTGCGTGGCGTTTTGGCGTTGTCGCATTTGGTGCGCGTTGGTGGTTGTTGCGTCTGCTGGTTGTGTCCGCGTTTCGTAATGGATTGATGGAGCGATTGCCATGTCCACGCAGCCTCGGCTTCCCTCGCGGTTCCCGGTCGGGACCCGCTATGTCGTTGAAGGTGAACCTGGAAAAGGCGGCGAACTGCGGATCGTTTCGCGGTATGTGGTCATGCCGAGCGGGGTGCGCTACGACCTCATGACGCCCGCCGAGCGGGCGCGCAAGCCCGCCGACCTCGCCCGCAAGGAGCGCGGCGGTTCGGAGCGCCCCCGGAACACCCGGCGTCGCGCCGGGTAGTTCTGCTCGCATTTGTCCGGATACACGAATGCCCGGCCACCGGCCGGGCATTCTGTTAGATGGCCGGGTCAAAGGACCCGGCCCAAGAGCATCCAAGGATCACCGCGCCAGCGGGTCGGGACGGATCTGGAACTTGACCACCTTGGGCTGGGTCCCCTTGCCGGTCTCCATGTGGAATGGCGTCCGGTTGCCGTTGGTGGTCCACAAGCCGCGGCCTTTCCAGCCGGCATTCGGATCGTCGATGCGGCCGTCCATCCACTTGGCGTAGAAGCCGAGCGGATACGGGACCCGCATGTTGATCCACTTGCCGTCCACCCACGCCAACAGCGATTCGTTGGCATCGCCGGTCGCCATCGGGATATTGTTACCGAGGCCCGCGGTGTTGAACTGGTCGACAAATGTGAAGTAGCTCGCCTCGGCGCTACCGCCGCCACTCACGGTCTTGAACTGCGGGCCCGGGAACGGGATGAGGGTCCAGCCCTCCGGACACATTTTGCCTTCGGCGGCCTGCGGGCCATTGAGCGGGCCCTTGCACTTGCGGCGATCGAATGCGCCCATGTGGCCGCTCGACAGCGGCACGTAGGCGACGCCGTTGCGGTCGATGTCGAATCCGCGCGGTCCGTAGCCCGGCGCCGGCACCTCGTAGATCTCCCCCAGCGCCGTCTTGGACGGATCGGAGCCCGGATCGAGGCGCAGGATGGCGCCCGGGAAGCCGAGCACCGAGCCCCAGACGGTGCCGTCTGCCGGGTTCACGCCGATCCCGTAGAAGGCCGCGTTGATGCGCTTGTCCTTGGTGGGATCGACCGGCTGGTTCGGCTCGACGTAATCGTCGCGCTTGCCGTTGCCGTTGGTGTCGATGACCACGGGCGTCCAGCCCTGGGCTTTTGCGTCGTCGCCGGTCTCCTCGTACACCTTGCGGTTCAGCCACCCGATGGCGCCCTGTGCCGGGCCGCCGGCGCTGGTCCACAGGGTGTTGTTGGCGTCTTCCGCGAACACCAGATGGTGGGTGTTGAAGCAGGTCCGGATCAGCTTGGTGTCGCCGGTCTTCGGGTTGTAGTAGGCGAGATGCCGGGTCGATTCCTTGATCGGGAACGCCTGGGCGGACGGATGGGTCGAGCCGGCTTGGCAGAATGCCGGGTTGGCCGGCTTGCCGACGCGTGTGGTGATCCACACGTCGCCTCGCTCATCCATCATCGGATTGTGCATGCTGGTGCGCGCATCCCAGATCGCCTCGTCGCCATAATATATGGACGGCGCCATGGTGTTGCCCTTGGTCGATTCCATGTCGGTCTCGCGGACCGGCATCGTGACCTTGGTGGCGGTGTTGGTCACCGGATCGAGCACCGGGAAGTATTCCGAGCTTTCCTCCGTGGAGCCGTAGCTCTTGCCGTTGGCGTTGACGGTCGGCTTGCGCTTGTCGGTCGACACCTGGTCATGGAGGTAGACCTTCGGATCGGCCCAGTCCCACTGGGTAATGACGATGTTGCGCTCGACGCCTTGCGGGCGCTCGGGCTTGGCGAAGGGCAGCTCGCCGGCCGCGACGCGATCGGTCCATTTGGCCAGGTTCGCGATGCCTGCCGTGCCCTGCCGGCCGATCGCGGCGGCCATCTGCACCATCGCCTGTCCGGATTGGATGCGGCGCTCCCACGCTTCGACCGAGTTCTTGAAGGTGCCGAGTGCCGGCGAGATGGTGCGGGTCGCTTTGTTGCCGAGCTGGTGGCAGGTGTAGCAGCCGTTGGTCTTGACCTGATCCAGGAACTGCTCCTGGGTCTTCATCGCGGTCGGGATGCCGTTGCCGGCCGATCCGGTGCCGGTGCCGGGGAACTTGCTCTTGTCCGGGATGTCGAGCATCGCGTACCAGTAGATGGCCGGATAATATTCGGCCGCGGCCGCCGCATTGGGGGCAGGCACCGCGGTGATGTTCACGATCTTGCCGGGCTCGCTCGTCGCCTTGGCGGAATCCACGAGGCCGTAACCGCGCGCCCACACCACGTAGTTCGCCTTGGGGAGATCCGGAATGACGTAGCGGCCCTGATCGTCGGTGACGACGGTCTTGCTCATACGGGTCGGCAGATCGGTGGTCTCGGCGATCACCCATACGCCGGCTTCCGGCCCGTTCGGTCCGCGTACCACGCCGCCGATGTCGGTGGCCCCGATGCTCACGGCGCTCTGCTGTGCGCTCACCGCTGTCGGTGCGGCACCAAGCGCGAGCGCAAGCGCGATCGCCGCCACGCCCAAATACAATCCGCGTTTTGTCGTCATGTGATCCTCCACGTGCTGCATCTCGAGATGAATTTCGATCGGAGCAAGCTCCGTACAATGCAACGCAAACTCGGCCGGCTGACCCGGCTTTCTTTGCGCCATTGACGCATATTTCGGCTTGCTTTGCAAAGACGCCGGGGCGCGCCTGGCGAAATGACTACGCCGCCTGTTCGCGCCGCTCCGGCGCAAAGCGGCCATAAAAAAGTTCATTTCGCGCCGCCATGTCGAGGAGGAGGCGCGACGGCGCAAAGCGCGGGCCATGCCTTGCGGCGAGTTTCTCGCACAGCGCGACGAAGCGCTTCGTCCCCATCATGTCGATGTAGGACAAGGTGCCGCCGGAGAACGGCGCGAAACCGAAGCCCAGGATCGAGCCGACATCGGCCTCGCGCACGTCGGTCAGCACCTTTTCCTCGAAGCAGCGCGCGGTCTCCAGCGCCTGGATGCCGAGCAGGCGATCTTTCAATTCCTGCACGTCGATGGTGTCGGGATCGAGCTTCACCGGCTGCAGGTCGGCGAGGCCCGGCCACAGGCGCTTCGGCGCCTTCTCCGGATAGTCGTAAAAGCCCTTGCGGTTCTTGCGCCCGTAGCGGCCGAGCTTCTCGACCATGTCGGAGAGCAGCGCCTTCTCGCGGGCGTCGATCGAGCCGGCGCCGAGATCGGCCTCGGTCGCCTTGAGGATCTTCCAGGCCAGATCGACCGCGACCTCGTCGTTGAGCGCCAGCGGCCCGACCGGCATGCCGGCCATGCGGCCGACATTCTCGATCATGGCGGCCGGCACGCCCTCGGTCAGCATCAGGTGGCCCTCGCGCAGATAGGTGGCGACCACGCGCGAGGTGTAGAAGCCTCGCGAATCGTTCACCACGATCGGGGTCTTGCGGATGGCGCGGACATAGTCGAGCGCCGCCGCCAGCGCCGCGTCGCCGGTGTCCTTGCCGAGGATGATCTCGACCAGCATCATGCGCTCGACCGGCGAGAAGAAATGGATGCCGATGAAGCGCGACGGGTTCTTGAACTCCTGCGCCAGCGAAGTGATCGGCAGGGTCGAGGTGTTGGAGCCGAAGATCACGTCGGGGCCCATGGCGGCCTGCGCCTTGGCGTAAGTCTCGGCCTTCACGCCGCGATCCTCGAACACCGCTTCGATGACGAGATCGCAGTCCTTCAGCGCCCCATAGTCCGCCGTCGCGGTGATGCGCGCCATCAGGGCGTCGCGATCGGCCGCGGTGGCGCGGCCCTTGTTGACCTGCTCGGTGATCAGCTTGAGCGATTGCGCCTTGCCGTTGTCGGCGGCGCCCTGGTCGCGATCGATCAGCACCACCTCGATGCCGGCCTGCGCCGTCACATAGCCGACGCTCGCCCCCATGAAGCCGGCCCCGATGATGCCGATTCGCTTGAACCTGGCGGGCGGGATATTGGACGGCCGCCGCGCGCCCTTGTTGAGATCCTGCATCGACACGAACAGCGAGCGCATCATGGCGGCCGCTTCCGGGGAACGCAGGATCTTGGTGAACCAGCGCGACTCGACCCGCAGCGCAAGGTCCATCGGCAACTGCAGGCCCTCGTACACGACCTGCAGGATCGCCCGCGCGGCCGGGTAATTGTCGTAAGTCTCGCGCCGATAGATCGCGTTCGCGGCCGGAAACGTCATCATGCCGGCCTTCGAATAGACGGGCCCGCCGGGCAGGCGAAAGCCCTCGACGTCCCACGGGTTCTTGGCCTTGCCGCCGGCCTTGATCCAATCCTTGGCGGCCTTGACGAGCTCTTCGGGCGGCACCACGGCGTCTATCAGCTTCATCGCCTTGGCGCGCTCGACGCGAAGCTGGTCGCCCTTGAGGAGGAATTGCAGCGCATCCGCCGGCTGCAGCATGCGCGAGATGCGGGTGGTGCCGCCGGCGCCGGGAAACAAGCCGACCTTGATTTCCGGCAGGCCGAGACGGGTCTTCGGGTTCTGGGCGGCGACGCGGTAGTGGCACGCGAGCGCGAGCTCGAAGCCGCCGCCGAGCGCGGTGCCGTTGATGGCCGCGACCCAAGGCTTGCCGCAGGTCTCGATACGCCGATAGACCTGCGACAGCTTGCGGCTTTCCTCGAACAGGCGCGAGGCGGCCTGCTCCTCGCCCTGTTCCTTGACGAATTTTGCAAAGGTGCGGCCGAGCGACTCCAACAGCGTCAGATCGGCGCCGGCGCAGAACGTGTCCTTCGCCGAGGTGATGACGACGCCCTTGACGGCCGCATCGGCCGCGACCTGCTCGACGATCGCGGACACCTCCGTGATGCCCTGCAGCGTGATGACGTTCATGGACCGGTCGGGCACGTCCCAGGTGAGGAGCGCGATGCCGTCGCCGTCGATGTCCAGCTTGAAATTGGTATAGGTCATTGACTGCTCCTCATGTCATTCCGGGGCGCGGGCTATTGCCCGCGAACCCGGAATCCACCGGCACGATTGCTGGATTCCGGGTTCGCAAGCTTCGCTTGCGCCCCGGAATGACGACGAACTACCGCTCCGAGCCCGGATAGGGCTCGCCCGACTTGTGCAGATAGCGCATGCCTTTTTCGTCGCGTTCGGCGCGCAGGTCGATATCCGGATATTCGGCGCGCTCGCGGATCGCGCGCGTGCCGACCTCGAGATAGACCGCATCGCTGCCGCTGCGGTTGACGAGGCAGTGGCCGTTGGCAACGCCGGCCTTGAACCCGGCCGCATCGCCGGGCCGCAACACCACCTCGCCGCCGTCCTCGCACAGCACGACTTCGCCGGCCAGCACGTATACGAACTCGTCCTCGGTGGCATGCCAGTGCCGCTGCGCCGAGGCGGCGCCCGGCTTCAGGGTGGTGAGGTTGACGCCGAACTGGTCGAGCCCGATGGCATTGCCCAGGCGCTTGCGCACCCGCCCGAGCACGATCTGCCGGAACGGCTCCGGATATCCGGTGATCGAATCGATCTTGAGATTTGCAATATCAATCTTTGGCATTTCGCCTCGCTGCTGGTTCACACACGCTCGACGATCGTCGCCGTGCCCATCCCGATGCCGATGCATAGGGTGACGAGCGCGGTGTTGACGTTGCGCCGTTCCATCTCGTCGACCGCGGTGCCGAGGATCATGGCGCCGGTGGCGCCGAGCGGATGGCCGAGCGCGATGGCGCCGCCATTGACGTTGACCTTTGCGCCGTCGAGATCGAACGCCTGCAGAAACCGCAGCACCACCGAGGCGAACGCCTCGTTGACTTCGAACAGATCGATATCGCCGATCTGCATGCCGGCCTTGCGCAGCACCTTATGGGTGACGTCGACCGGGCCGGTCAGCATGATGGCGGGCTCCGAACCGATATTGGCGAACGCCTTGATCCTCGCCCGCGGTTTGAGGCCGGCGCGCCGCCCGGCCTCGGCATTGCCGATCAGCACGGCGGCGGCACCATCGACGATGCCGGAAGAGTTGCCGGCGTGATGGACGTGATTGACCGCTTCGACCTCCGGATGGGCCTGAATGGCCACCGCATCGAAGCCGCCGAGCTCGCCCATCTGCACGAATGATGGCTTGAGCTGCGCCAGCGACTGCATGGTGGTCGATGGGCGCATGTGCTCGTCCTTGGCCAGGATTGTGATGCCGTTCGGGTCCGTTACGGCAATGACCGATTTGGCGAAGCGCCCTTCGTCCCAGGCCTTGCCGGCGCGCTGCTGGCTTTCCACCGCGTAGGCGTCGACGTCGTCGCGGGAGAAGCCGTATTTGGTGGCGATCAGGTCGGCCGAAATGCCCTGGGGCAGGAAATAGGATTTGAGCGCGATCGACGGGTCCACCGGCCAGGCGCCGCCCGACGCCCCGATGCCGACCCGGCTCATGGACTCGACGCCGCCGCCGATCGTCATGTCGTGCTGGCCGGACATCACTTGCGCCGCGGCGAAATTCACCGCATCGAGCCCGGACGCGCAGAATCGGTTGATCTGGACGCCCGGCACGCCGTTGCCGTAGCCGGCGCAGATCGCCGCGACCCGCGCAATGTCGCCGCCCGCCTCGCCCACCGGATCGACGCAGCCCAGCACCACGTCGTCCACCAGGGCGGTATCGAGACGGTTGCGCTCCTTCAGGGTGGCGAGCGCCTGGGTGGCGAGATTGAGCGCCGTCACTTCATGCAACGCACCGTCAGCCTTGCCGCGGCCGCGCGGCGTGCGGACATGATCGTAGATGAACGCGTCGGGCATGGGATCTCCTGGATGCCAATCGGCTGGACGCCAATCTCTGGCTGCCTCTTCGCACGCGTATGTCACAAGCTCCGTATTTCACAAGCTCCTGGCAATCAACAGCTTCATGATCTCGTTGGTGCCGGCATAGATGCGCAGGACCCGGGCGTCGCGGTACATCCGCGAGATCGGGTACTCGTCCATATAGCCATAGCCACCGAACAATTGCAGGCAGCGGTCGATTATTTTTGCCTGGATGTCGGTGATCCAATACTTCGCCATCGAGGCCGTGACGGTGTCGAGCCCGCCGTCGACATGGCGGCCGACGCAGTTGTCGAGGAACACGCGGGCGACGGTCGCCTCGGTCTTGCATTCGGCGAGCACGAACTTGGTGTTCTGGAACTCGATGATCTTCTGGCCGAACGCCTCGCGCTCCTTGACGTAGTCGATGGTCAGCCGCAGCGCGCGCTCGATCATGGCCTGGGCGTGGGTCGCGACGATCAGCCGCTCCTGCGGCAGCTCGCGCATGAGCTGGGCGAAGCCCTGGCCCTCCTCGGTGCCGAGCAGGCTTTCGGCCGGCAACGCAACGTCCTCGAAGAACAATTCCGAGGTGTCGGCGGCGTCGAGGCCCATCTTCTTGAGCTTGCGCCCGCGCCGGAAGCCGCTTGCGCCGTCGGTTTCCACCACCATCAAGGACACGCCCTTCGCGCCTTCCTTGGGATCGGTCTTGGCGACCACGACGACGAGGTTGGCGTGCTGGCCGTTGGTGATGAAGGTCTTCGAGCCGTTGAGCACGTAACCGTTGCCGCGCTTGACGGCGGTCGTGCGCACGCCCTTGAGATCGGACCCGGTGCCCGGCTCGGTCATCGCGACGGCACCGATCAGTTCACCGGTCGCGAGCCGCGGCAGCCAGCGCCGCTTCTGCTCCTCGGTGCCGTAGTGGAGAATGTAGGGCGCCACGATGCCGGAATGGAGCGGGCCTCCGAACGAATCGAATCCGCACAGCGCCAGCGCGCGATTGATCACCGTCTCATGGGCGAAGCTGCCGCCGGCGCCGCCATATTGCTCGGGCATCGCGGCGCACAGCAGGCCGGCCTTGCCGGCCTTCGTCCACACCTCGCGCTCATACATGCCCTGCTCGTTCCAGCGATCGAGATGCGGCACGAATTCCGCGTCCATGAAACGGCGGGCCTGGTCCTCCAAGAGGACGAGGTCTTCGGTCATCCAGGACAGACGGGGGAGATCG
>Ga0209415_10012673_pt1 | contig 14010 bp, 14 predicted proteins | sample PeaSoiSIISIP2007_FD_187696 | JGI IMG/M metagenome (GOLD analysis project Ga0209415, IMG submission 187696) | Peat soil microbial communities from Weissenstadt, Germany - SII-SIP-2007 (SPAdes) (version 2) | ecosystem: Environmental > Terrestrial > Soil > Wetlands > Peat | place: Germany... | reverse complement strand
TCCAGCACTCCCCAATTCACCGCAACGATCCTTGACCCAGGTGTAAGTGGAGGAAGCTACACTGGAACGTTTTATGCGGGTGACATAAGCTATGAGGATGTTAAAATAGATGCCTATGGAAACGTCACATTCAACAGCATAAAATGCGACATCATCGAATGTTAGGCGGGGGTTTAAAATGAAAACTATAGAACAATCACTTCTTCAAGTGCCTCTAGCGATTATCAATTCATGGATAACTCAGTATGATCAGTTCCTAACGGCTAACACAAAAGAGGGTACACCTCGAATGCTGATAAATTCGCAGGGGCTTGTGGCGAATAATTATCATGATGAAAGTGGTCGCGGGTCGTATATGGCTACGCAGTCGGGTACCTCTGAATCCCAGCTAATGAGCATACGATCCGCGTGTTATGCTTATGAGGCTACAAAAGATATCACTTGGTACAATCGGGCGTTGTTCCTAGCAAATGCCTTGATCCCAATCTTATACCGTGGAACTGCACCATCGGGTGATTTATGGTGCGCTCATTGGCTGTTTGATGTTAAGGGAGCATACCCAAGTGAAAACTACTATCTAAATAGTTCTTTTACGTTTAACGATGGCATTTGCACAATTCCTGCTGGATCTCCTAATTACGGTGATCTTATAAGATTAGTATGGAATGCTAGAACGCTCACATCAACTTTGGTATGGCCTAATCCTTTTTCAGACGTCAACGGAACCTCTTACAATATAGCTGATTTTACTACCGATCTAACGACAGGAACAACGGTAACCTTAACAGACCTTACAGTAAATGGGTCATTATATGTAGTGTATTGTGCTGGAACGGGAGCTGATATTGAAGAAAACCAAGCACATGAAGCTTGGCCTGTTTGGAGATTCCTTGAACCTGCTGAGATTGACAGTGCAGGAGATTCTCAAGCTTGGGCACTAGATACCTTTAATCTCCTGTATGAAATGACAGGGAATGTGCTTTGGCAACAGTGCTTAAATGCAACTATGGCGACCATTCCTAACGTGTACAACATTACGGACAGTGATAGTTTTGTTGAAGCTACTATAGCCAGTTCAAGCGCCCTTGATGCGGCTGGTTCTTATATTTACAGCACATCGAGTCCAGCAGCATCGGTGACTAGAAACCCACTGACGGGTTATGTGCAGATCAACGTCCCTCTACAGTCTGGGTCAACGGAAACGGATTATGGAGTTGGTGGTATGACTCAGTCTTGGGTAGCAGATTCAAGTATATCTGCTTCGATCAGCTCAACGATACCCATGAGACTGTTCGCCTATATTGACGAAACATCAACCTATAACCCTGCTCAGCGATACATGATGTCGTGTTATTTAACGGGTAGCGGATTACAAGAAATCACTTGGCAGCAATCCGACATTGTAACGATTCAAAACCTTTTCTGGTCGCCTCAGTGGTCTATGGGTAGCTCTCCTGGATCAACTTTTACCGATCCTAATAGTAGCGTTGTGGTTAATATCGTAAATAGCAGTAATCCAGCTTATGCCGCAATTACCCTAAACCAAGGAACTGATTATACTTACCCAACACCCACAACAGCCGATCCCGATCCAGCGCCCATACCCTATGCTGGATATGCTCAATTTGCTCCTACTCCTACGCAAGCGTGGCCCAGCATAATACCTCCTATAGCCTACTCTTTATCTGGTCCTTGCAATTTGAGGGTAACCGACTCGGCAGGATGGGTGTGGTACATGGCATTACCGAGTGCTGCTTCATTTACCGTAGGAACGTTTAGTTGGTCAGAGTTTACGATTTATCCATACTACAACCCAAATGGTACGCCACCAACAGGGCTAACTCCAGCCACTGGATCTATTCAAGAAGTTTTATTTGATGCCCAAGCTGAAGGGGTAGAACTAAACCTATACTACGTGGGTTCTATATCGACAATTCCGACAGGACTAAATTACACAACGTTTGCGGTACAGGATGTTACTGCAAGTGCGCACACTGTAACAATCGATTATATTAAGCCTATGCCTCAACCTGTCATTCCGTATATACCCTATGCCGCTCCATTTACAGTTAATATTTTATCAGGATCAATCGTGCAATGGCGCGGAATGCCTTATGCAGGGTATCAAAACCCATTTATCTGGCAAATGCTTAATATTCCAGCAGGAGTGACGACACAGTTACAATTTCTAACCGACGCTCAAGCAGCCTACACGGCATCAACTGGGGTTACTGGCCCCTTTGCTCCATGTTTCTTATGGGACAGATGGGACACCCTGCAATATGGGGCAGCAAATACATGGACTTGGAATGGCTCAGACCCGAACACATTATGGGGTGGTTTCCAGTATCGAGCGTTGGAGGCTACTGCGAGGGCACTATACAACGATCCTTCTCTTACGCAAGCAAAAACTATTGTTATGAGTTTTCTGACGTTCATCAGCAACTATTGGACGAGTCCAAGTAATGTCATTATCACAGATTTTCCAGAGGGCACTACGCCTACAAGTGCTAGCGGTGATGAACCACATATGGCTTCCTTGTTACTAAGGGCGTGCATATACGCCTACTTATCAGGAGCAACTGGGATAGATACACAACTATGCCTTACCTTAATCAATAGGTGCTTACTATACCTTCAACGTCTTTTCATACCAATAAGTACTGTTCCATTTTCTACAACTCTCGTAGAGGGCACTTGGTCACCTGTCCCAGCAGGTAATGAATGGTATGGGTTCTGGGGTTCGGAAATTATTCAATCGTTATCGATGCTAATAAATAACGCTCCGACTATTACTACCGATAGCATGTCTACTTTCCCCAGAACGATCACGGCACTTGTCGAATTCGACATGGTAGATGTAGGGGCGCAAAGTAACTGCACTCCAACATCAAACTCAATAGCGGGTATTGGTGGGGTGGCTCAGGCTACGGATGGCATGACGCAAACAAGAAAATACATGTGTGAGGAAAACAATTGGACTTTGTTGGACGGTAGTTTTTATACGCCACCAAAGCCAACGGACAACGTGGTTAATGACTCAATTGGTTGGTGGAGTGCGGTAATCTCGGACTTGAATGGTAATTTTGCTACACCTTATCCAACACTAACCTTGACACTTTCCCGTCCATTTACAAGTCTTGGATTAACGTTTGTATTCTCGCCACTCACGGGTGATTATTGCAATTTGATTCAGATAGTGACCACGGATAATATGTCTAAACAAAATACTTATACTGTTCATCCGACTTCTGCAGACTATTTTTGGAGTCAACAACTTACGGATATCGTCAACGTCGTAGTAACGTTCTATAGCACAAACAACCCTTACAGACGAGTACATACAGTAGAAGTGTTATTTGGCGAACAGTTCCTATGGACAGGCCAGAATCTTTTTGACCTTGATATTTTGGAGGAACTTGATCCACTTGGCAACAGCGCACCTCCAAAAGAAGTACACGCAAGTATTGCCAACAGCTTAAACAATTTTAATTTGTACCTTGGCAACTTGCAAAATAAACAGCCCTTAAAACCCTATCTTTCCCTCTTGCTCAGTAATGGGACGCTTATGACAGTGCCTATGGGTACTTTTTACCTGTACAACTGGCTAGGTGATGACAATTACTTATCTTCGACCCTGTACGCAAGGGACATGCTCGACATAGCGGACGGAACAACGTTTTACGCATCTACATACACAGGTAGCCCGATAACGCTTTATAACTTAGCCGTATCAGTTATTCAGGACTTCGAAACACAAGCAGACTTGAAAGTGAATTATCAAATTGACACTGCCCTACAGAATATTAATACAAGCGGCGTTTTGCCGGTTATATCACATCATGACGCGCTAATGTATATAGCTCAGGCTGGTATGGCGGTTGTATATGTGGATAGATACAATACCCTCACCATAAAACGCTCTGTAAGTCAACAACCCTTAAACTCAACGTCTTCTATCCAAGAACTACCCTTAACCATGCAGGAAACTTATCCGAAAATTGCGATTCAGGATGCTTACAACTATTTTACGTTGAACATTTATTCTAATACTGGAGCGGCTACAGCAGGCAATATCTACAGTGGCAACGTTACAGTTAATGGCACAATATCAACATGGGTAGCCTATACCACTCCTGCGACTCCCACTTCCTGTGTGGCTACTTTAACGGGTGGAACGCTAGTAAGTGCTGTGTATTATGCTAACGCTGCGAACCTAACAATCACTGGCGCTGGTTCAGTCGGCATATCAATCTCAGGGCTTGCGATTACTAGCACATCTATACAACAGATCGTTAATAACTCAGGAACACAACCCAGCAACGAAGTTGATCTTGACAATCCTCTCGTAACCGATGCGACCGTGGCGACAAATATTCTTAATTGGTATGCAGCAGAATGCCAGAATGTTTATCTGTACGAAGTTGAGAGCTGGATGGACTTTTCGTGGGAAAACGGCGACGTTATCTATTGGGATTCGCAATATTACACAGCACAGAAACTAGCTAAGATTATTCGGCAAGAGTTTAGATTTAGTGGGACTCTATCGGGAACGATCAACGGAAAGGGGTGGTAAGATATGGCGTGGCAAACACCTGTCACCAATTGGACAGCCCAAAATTACTTTAATTATTTCGACTGGAATCGTATAGAAAATAATATAGTCGCACTACAGGCTATGCTCCTTAAGCAAGGGTTTGATTTCAACTTAACAACGATAACCTGGCGCACAGATGGAAGTTTCCTTGACTTCTACGACTCACTAAACAACATAGAGGGGAATATTTTAAGCCTTTATTCCGCCTACGGCATAGCCCCTTCTGGATGGGTCATTCCAGTTACGTCTTGGACTTACGACATGCCCTTTTCCTATGTGGATACAAACAGAATGGAAGGTAATTTATTAGCCCTTTACAACTTAATTGGCGGTTCAATTGCAGAACTAGTATTTTGTGGTCAAAGTCTGGCGATATGTGGATTAGGTTGGTACAACTAAGGAAGGTGATTTAATTTGTATACAGTAACAACGTGGCAAGATCGAGTTGCAGGAAGCCCAGGGCAGTTCACAGCAACAGGAAGTGTTCCAGGCAATTTGACACTAACCTTGAACGATAGCCCTTCGCAAGTAGGAACTTCCGTCACGGCAGCAAGAATGAATAACATAGAAACTGGAATATCAACCCTCGACGGAGGTCACATAACGGGGCCAATAACCACAGTGGGTCTTGTGGGTGCAACAGCGGCAAGTCGATATGTGGGAGCTACAATAAGTGGATCTCCTACAATTGGTACGTTTGAGGTTGGCGATTTTGTTGTAGACCAAACAGGATTTATTTGGATATGTACAACTATGGGTTCTCCTGGCACATGGGGAAAACCTGGGAATTCAGGGTATCAAATAATTACTTCTACTGGAATATTTATCGTGCCTCTCGGGATTGTTTGCATTTACGTTGAACTTATTGGAGGAGGAGGTGGTGGAGCAGGAGCAACTGGAAGCATATATGCACAAGGTGCAGCTGGCGGTGGCGCTGGAGGGTACGCTGCTGGATGGCTACGGGTAACACCTGAGCAACAAATAACAGCGACTATAGGATCTGGAGGGTCAGCAGGTATTGGTAGTGCATCAGGAAATGGAACAGCTGGTAGCGTAGGGGGAAATACAACGTTTTTGACATTCGAAGCTTATGGTGGAGGCGGTTCCTTTCCTGGCGCTGGGGCAGCATCAATTCCAGGCACTGGGGGAATTGCTACAAGAGCACCTTTGGTTGTCATCGGCCAATCTGGAACACAAGTATCTACGCCACCAGGTGGAATCGGAGGATTGTCGGCGAACGGGGCTTTTACCTATGGACAAGGTGGACAAGGCGGTAGTGGGCAAACGAACAATATAGGAACAAATGGAGCAATCGGGAGCAGCGGTGCGATTATAGTTACGTGGTAAACGCCTTAAAGGGCGTTATTTTATTTCTGAAGGGAGGGAGGCAATGTGCCGCATATTTATCGTGGAGATACACTGCAAATCCCAATGACAGCTACAAGTCCCTCGGGAACGCCGATAGATTTCACTGGTTCAACTGTAGAATTTGAACTAAATTTCCCAACTCCTATCACGCAATCAACCTCTGGAGTAGTAATTGATACATCAGTGCTAGGTAGTATAAACGTCACAGTAGATAAATCGCTAACACTTGTCCCTCCGACGGTTTACAAATGTAGCTTAAGTGTTATTTTTGCAGACGGTACAAGGAAAACATACTATTCACTGAACATGGTCGTTGAGGGGGTTACCTAAGTGGATAAGGTAACAGTAGTCGATGAGGTGACACAGGTACTCACGATTGACGAGGTAACGAAAGTAACGGTACTTGACGAGATTATACAAATTGTCACGCTTGGAGAGCAAGGGCCTCCTGGTCCCCCTGGTTCAAACGGAGAAGCCACAACGTATATATCCAAACAAGCTAACGCAAATATTAGCGGGGGTTTCGTTGTTCAGATTGTCGGTACTAACTTAGTTGATTACGCTGATAAAGATGATAGCTCAAGCATGAATAATGTGCTCGGAATAACGACTAATGCTGCAATACAAGGCTCTCAGGTTAACGTCCAAGTAGGCGGGGAACTGGTGGAACCTACTTGGAGCTGGACGGTTGGTATGCCTATTTACTTAGGTAATGCTGGTCAGCTAACACAAACAGTTCCAACGACAGGATTCCTTCTCCAAGTAGCAATTCCAACCAGTAGTACAAGTCTTATTGTGGGTGCAAAACAACCTATTTTACTAACTCAAAATTGAAAGGTGGAAAATTAAATGACAGTAGGAAATAAGTATCTATCCTTAAACAACGGACAAATCACACAGGTAGCCGCAACTCAAATATCTGCGGGATCAACAAGTGGAGGTCAAATCGTAGCCCTTAATACGGCGACAGGTCTAATAGATATATCCATGATGCCTGTAGGTATTGGCCCTGAGGCAGATACCCTCGTAGCCAGTGAAACGATAGCTGCTGGTGCCTTCACAAACAAATGGAGTAACGCAGGAGTTATAAACGTAAGAAACGCGGACGCAACCGCAAACAAACCAGCCGACGGATTTGTTTTGGCGGCTTATGCTTCAGGTGCAAGTGCTACAGTATTTCGTTTAGGACAATTAAACAATTCGCTAACGGGCATGACGATTGGTTCCACTGAATTCTTAGGTACTGTTGGGGCGAGAACAGAGATCGTCCCTACAGGGACAGGAACCATCTCTCAGATTCTCGGTGTAGCAATTTCCGCTACCTCTATGGCCTTCGCACCTCAACCTCCTATCACGTTAGCTTAGGGGGGAAGTATTTATGGCTAACAAAAACCCTCTAGCGTTATACAACGGAAAGATAGAGGAGATTCAAAGTGGTGATGTTGTTAATCCTGCTAGGTTGCCTTTCAGTGCCGCGCTACCTGCTATGGACGGAACGGCTACTGCGGGTATCGCAACTACAATACCTTGTAGCGATCACGTTCACCCTTCAGATACAACTAGGGCTTCAATAACTCTAGCACTAGCTCTTTCAATTGCTTTAGGAGGATAATTTATGAAACAGCTTATAGGAGTAGACGTCGGAAGTTATACTTTTAACCCAACCAGTAAGATAGTTACAATAGCAGGAGTTGCAACGCTAGCTCTTGAACAAATATTACTAATCACCAATGTGACCAAAGGGGTCATAATTTACAACTTTGCTGATCCGACAGCGGGGGGAACTATTGCGAGTAATGTATTAACTCTTGCTTATAACACAACTAGCATGAGCACTACAGACAGATTGCAAATATTTATCGATGTAGCCAACACCACTAATGCTAATATTCAAGTAGCAGGAGCCAATGCGTCCTATACAAATCCAGTGCCGATTGCTAACGTTTGTAATGCTGCAACCTTAATATCTACAGGTACTATAACCGCTTCCAGTCAATATCCAGCTACAGCAACTATAAGCCCTCCTGCGACGAATTACCGATACTTTCTGGTAACTTATTACAATGCAAGCGGGCAAACTATATCTGGGGTACAGATAAATGTACCAAGTTTAACAATAGGATCACTCGTAGAGACAGATATATCCCTAATCAACTTTTCGGAATCCATTGGGTCAAATCTTATGGCAGGAGCGTGCTATTTTAATCCTGAAAAGGTTCAGCCTATTTTTGTACTTGGAGCGATACAAATTCAATTCAACTTGTCTGCTGCATCTACGGGTAATATTAGTTGGGACTTATATGGTTGGAATTAAACTCGTTTAGTCCCGAAAAAACGTAAACATAAAACGCCTTAAAAATAGGGGCGTTATTTTCATTTCTACATATAGTTTTCGCATTCTTGTTTATGGGCTTGCCGAAGAGGTGAGTCCTTTTATTTTTGAGAGGAGAGATTAAATGATCAACGAGAATAAAATAAATTATCAGATGAGTTTACAAATATTGAAAATGCTAATGAGGGAAAATCTTATCACCGAGCAGGAGTTTACAGCCATAGATAATGAGAATAGAAAGTCCTTTTTGACTTGATTAGTGTCCCAAGCAATTATATCATGTCACCATAAAAGGAATATATAGGAAAGAGAGAGGGGATCATATGGCTTCTAATTCAGCGGTAAAGAAGGTTGTTACTGTAATTCCGGTAAGACCAGTCGAGGTGATTAAAGGTCTACCTGAAAATTCTAAGAGAAGGGTGGCTGCTTACTGTCGCGTCAGCACCGATAATGTAGCTCAGGAATCAAGTTTCGAATCACAGGTTAATTATTATACGAACCTTATTAATGGTAATAGTTCCTGGACGATGGTTGATGTCTATGCCGACGAGGGTATATCAGGAACGAGTACTGAGAAGAGAACTGATTTTAAGAGAATGATAGAAGACTGTAAATCTGGGAAGATAGACATGGTTGTCACTAAATCTATTTCCAGATTCGCAAGAAATACTATGGATTGTCTGAATTATGTTAGGCAGTTGAAGGAAAAGGACATCGCCGTATTTTTTGAAACGGAAAATATTAATACCCTTGATACCACAGGGGAAGTGTTGCTTACAATTCTTAGCAGCCTAGCTCAGGACGATAGCAGAAAATTATCTGAGAACACCAAGTGGGGGATAGCAAGACAGTTTGAAAGTGGCAGGGTGCTGGTTAATACCACAAGATTTCTCGGCTATGATAAAAATGAAGATGGGGAACTTATTATTAATGAAGCACAAGCAGAACTGGTTCGCAGGGTATTTAGTGAATATCTCGATGGTAAAAGCTATGCTGCAATTGCCAAAGGATTAATGAATGATGGAATAAAAACCGTTACTGGGAATATAAAATGGTGGGATTCAACCATCGCCGGGATGCTGGAAAATGAGAAGTATTATGGAGACGTTCTTCTGCAAAAAACAATAACTGTGGACTTCCTCACACATAAACGCAAGGAGAATAAAGGTCAAGCACAGAAATATGTGGTCAATGAAAACCACCAACCGATCATATCCAAAGAAATATTTGACAAAGTTCAAGATGAGCGGGAACGAAGAGCATTGCTCAAGGGGAATCTGGTTGGCGATAGGCATAAATATAGCAGTAAATACCCCTTTAGTGGCAAAGTGTTTTGTGGAAGCTGCGGGAATATTTTTAAGAGAAGGCAGTGGAACAGCACCAATACATCAAAGAAAACTGTTTGGCAGTGTAAAACCTACATAGTTGACGGTAAAGATGCCTGTAGTGCCAAAGCAGTCGATGAGAAGGTTTTAATGGATGCATTTGTGAAGATGTTCAATAAAATCTATGAAGACAGGCAGAGCTTTATCAAGACAATGACCGAGAATATTGAAATGATTATTTTGCAAAAACCTGACATAGGAGAAACAGAAACTCTAGATAATCGGATTGAAGAATTGAAAAATGCGCTCAAGAAACTCATACGGTTTCAGGTAAATAATAACGTCGATTCTGAGGTTTATAATGAGGAGTACAAAAGTATATCTGGGGAACTGGAGGAAGTAAGAAAGAAAAGGCTGGAACATGATAAGGTAATAGAGTCAAAGGATGGGTTGAAGCAAAGATTTGATGATATTGTACAGACAATAAACAGCAGGGATTCGTTGCTTGAAGAGTTCGATGAAGAAATATTTAATGCGCTGGTTGAGAAGATAGAGGTTCTCACACCAGCGCATTTTGTTTTTGAGTTGAAGAGCGGGTTGAGGGTTGAGGAAATAAAGAAGTAAAAATCTACGCAGTGGGTCTTGATTCGTCACTAATTTCATTATTGACCGTGTGAGTCCAATAATAACGACTATGTTAAGTCGGATTCAGGTGGTTTGCCTAACGTTTTCTCCACCGTGCATTCCTGCTCGATTTTATTTCGGTTCTTTAATCTACGACTAATAAAGAGTTGTTGAAGAATTGAAACACAGGTCGTAGTTACCCAGTATAAAGCCAAGCCTGATGGCACCGTGGTACTAATGTAAGCAAAAAATACTGGCATACCGTATAACATTGTCTTTTGTGTTGGATCTGTTGAAGCATTTGGATTTGCTACTTTCGTTTGTAAATACGTTGTCGCTCCCGCAAAAATTGGCAAAAGCAAATGTAATGAGGGAGTAAGACCATAGATCTTGGTCAAATCAAAACCTAAAAACCAATGAGCAGCAGCAACTGAACCTCCATAAGGCAATTTACGAAGCGTGCTAGTTAATGCCAATAAAATTGGCATCTGAACAACAATTGGGAGGCAACCACCCATGGGATTAGCTTTATGTTCCTTGTATAACTCCATGACCGCTGCATTAGTTTTTTCTTTATCATTCTCATGTTTTGCTTGAATAGCTTTTATCTTTGGTTGTAGCTCGATCATTTTACGCATTGAGACCATTTGCTTATAAGTTAAAGGATAAATCATGGTTCTAATTAAAATTGTTAAAAGTATAATAGCTATGCCATAATTAGGTAAGCCTACAGAGGCAGCAAAGCTATAGAGTATATTTAATAAACTTGTCATCCCATTAATAATGAAATTCACAAAAATCCTCCTCTAATTTAAAATGTAAAAAAGTGGGGTGATGTAAAGAATCATCATCGGGGGCAGTTTTAATCATTCTTTTAGTAGTCAAATACCTATTTATAAAAACTATTGATACGCTGGAGACGAATTGCGATAGGGTAGATTTGCATTTGCACTCAGATACTTTGGAATAAAGTGTACTATTTTTTAGAAATTTATAGCTTATCAAAGATAAAGCTAAAACCGTTGTAATATTAATTAGTAGTAACCATACACTATTGTCTATTTGCACTGGTGCACCTCCCTAATCAAATATTAGCTCATTATATACCCACTGATAAACGTACGCCAGTTGTACGGATTATATTATGTAAAGTTGACTAAACACCAAAACCCCATTTCCTTCTAATTTTTAAAGTGGGCCCTATAGAAAAGATTACGTTAAGCACCCTCATCCATGCAGGACGAGAGTGCTATTTATTGTAGTTTAGTTATCGAAAGGTTTAAATCCTGCATTCCCAGAATAGTGTAATGATGATTTCTACAAACCCAGTAAATCTAAGGCTTTGCTGGATCTTTCAATACTAATTCACATCGTTACATTAGATTAGTGTAGCGATGTAGGAATCTGGTGTTTACAAGGGCTGTTCTAACCTTGTCTTACGCTTGCTACCAAATAGTATAATGAACTATTTGGTTACGGTGTCGAGTTTGAACTATTCGCTTGCAATTGATTACCAATTGCGGCTATTCCAAAACCAATGACCTTGAAAATATCTCCGATGACTGTAAAATTACTTCCTCTTAGCATTAAAGGCGATACTTTAGAATTAGTTGGTTGGCTTAGTTCTACTAATCTAATAATTGCTACATGAACAAAGATCATACTGGCAATAAAGAAAAGCCAGCTCGCTGGTGCTGTTGTATTTGCAGAATTATCTTTTGTGGATTTAACGATAGATTGTTCTGCCTGATAAGTTGATATTATTGCTAAAATTGTCCCAATGAGGAACAGAATATCACCGGATCTTTGTTTATAGACCAAACTTAAATCGACATCTACTTTAAACATATTCAATCACTTCCTATCACTTAGACAATCTATGATATGAAAACAATCTAAGGTTTGTGCTGTATTTATGAAATACTTAACGCCATAGGACCCTTCTAATAACCAAAAATGACATATGTGTCGCCCCACTTTTTCATCATATATTGGCACAACTAAATTCATTCTCCAACAATAAATAACTTACCTTTTTACATATTGAGTCCTATAAGTGATGTTAAGTTAAGCAACAGCCCCTCGTTCCCCGATTGATAAGGGACAGATCGTTATGGGACTAACGGGCAGGAGAGTCCAATAGTACCTTTCAGACGAAAAGTGATAGAACAATTAGATTGGGTGATTTTTTAGTCAAACCAATGCGCGACTTATTTGAGTTAAAAAGTGGGATGAGGGTGGAGGAAATAGAAGAGTAGGAGTCAGTAGCTTGGGGCATCATGAAAAGTGGTGTCCCTTTTGAGGCCGAGTATCGCATATACATCAGATAGGTATAATTCAGCTGGCTTGGAGGAAAATCATGGCCTAAAGACGAATGTATTGATAATAGATCAACGATAGCTAGTGCTATGTGTTTGTTTTAAAATGGAGGGACGAATAGTGATACGAGCTATTCTTTTTGATTTGGATGGTACTTTATTTTCAGTTAACCAAGCGGAGTTTATGCACAATTATATTGGTCTCATATCTCCACGCTTTGCTCATCTCATACCATCCGCCAGATTCGCCAAACAATTATTACGTTCCATGAACACTATGATTAAGGAACCTAAGCCTGATCGTACAAATCTGCAAACTTTCTATGAGGATTTCTCTAAAGCCACAGGGTTAACTTATAATATATTATGGCCCATCTTTGAAGAATTTCATGCCATTGACTTTCCCTCATTACAATGTATGGTTAGAGCTAAAAAAGAAGGTAAAAGAGCAGTGGAGGTTGCTTTACAGCAAGGATATATAACTGCGTTAGCTTCGAACCCGGTTCTGCCTATGACAACAGTTGTTGAACGAATACGTTGGGCTGAACTCTCAGAGGAGCGGTTTGCAGTTATACCATCTATTGAAGATTTTCACTTTTGTAAACCACACTTAGGATTTTATAAGGAAATAGCCAGGAGATTGAAGTTGGATCCAACAGAATGTTTAGTGGTGGGAAATCACCCAGTAGAAGATATGGTTGCGCGAGAGTTGGGGTTTAAGACATTTTTGATAACAAAATCATCCGATAAGACGCTTTCTGACTATTCAGGTGAATTGGCAGATTTAAGCCAATTAATACTTACGGGTAACTTATAAGTTTTGGGATTATGGTCGATGGGAGTGCTAATGTGGACAAGTCCTATAAAGAGTTTCAAAGATTTAGATTGAGTTCGGAATGAAAACTACAAATAGACGATAACTTAGTGATACCTTATAGCTCTTTTATGGTGACAAGGCACGTTGAGACGGTGTCTTGTCTGCATAAGAAAGACATTTGAAAGTGGCTTGTAGCAAGGGTTTCGGAGTTTAGGGTTTAAATTGTGTGATGTGTTAATAGGACTAGGTACGATCATGGGAACATATTAGAGCAGTTAGGGTAGACAGTTTTGGGGTAGGGCGGCGCATGGGAACATATTCGATAGGTAACTATTATGTAATTTATACCAGTGCCTTTGATAATTATTGTTGTGAACAGTTTTGACCGGACGAAAAAGGCAAGGGAAGAAATATTACGGACGTAAACATTTTGAATATTTGATGCGTTGGCTGAGAAGAATGAAATTCTCACGCCAGCGCATTTTGTTTTAAAGAAATTTGCGTAGCCGGAATATTAAACTACATACAATTTCTCTTTACTAAGTGCATTCATTAATACCAGATTTGCATTAATACTTTCCTAAATCAATTCACGACGAGTCACTGCCAACCATTTATTTTAGAAATGT
>Ga0209415_10012672_pt1 | contig 14010 bp, 9 predicted proteins | sample PeaSoiSIISIP2007_FD_187696 | JGI IMG/M metagenome (GOLD analysis project Ga0209415, IMG submission 187696) | Peat soil microbial communities from Weissenstadt, Germany - SII-SIP-2007 (SPAdes) (version 2) | ecosystem: Environmental > Terrestrial > Soil > Wetlands > Peat | place: Germany... | reverse complement strand
CGAGCGCCAGCACGTCGATCTTGAGGATGCCGAGCGCGTCGAGATCGTCCTTGTCCCATTCGACGCAGGTGCGGTCCACCATGGCGGCATTCTCGATCGGCACCACCTCGTCGAGCCGGCCGCGGGTGATGACGAAGCCGCCGACATGCTGGGAGAGATGGCGCGGAAAGCCGATCAGCTCGCGCGCCAGCGCCAACACCCTGGCGAGGTGGGGATCGGCCGGATCAAAGCCGGCACGGCGGGCATCCTTCTCGGTGACGGCCTGCTCCGACCAGCCCCACAGCATGCCGGCGAGCGCCCCCACGGTGTCGTCCGACAGCCCGAACGCCTTGCCGACTTCCCGGATGGCGCTGCGGGCGCGGTAGCAGATCACGGTGGCGGCGAGCCCGGCGCGGTGGCGGCCGTAGCGGCCGTAGATGTACTGGATGACGTCCTCGCGCCGCTCATGCTCGAAATCGACGTCGATGTCGGGCGGCTCGCGTCGCTCCGCCGAGACGAAGCGCTCGAACAGTAGGTCGACGCGCTCGGGATCGACCTCGGTGACGCCGAGGCAGAAGCAGATCGCCGAATTCGCCGCCGAGCCGCGCCCCTGGCACAGAATGCCCTTCGCGCGGGCGAAGCGGACGATGTCGTGGACGGTGAGGAAATAGGGCGCGTAGTCGAGCTCGGCGATGAGCGCGAATTCGTGATCGAGGGCGGCACGCACCTTCAGTGGGATGCCGCCCGGATAGCGCCGGCGCGCGCCCTCCTCGGTCAAGCCGACGAGCGCATCCTGGGGGGTTGGAAAACCTTCGCGGGTCTCGTCGGGATATTCGTAGCGCAGTTCCTCGAGCGAGAACCGGCAGCGTTCGAGAAACCGCAGAGTTTGTGCGATAGCTTCCGGCGCGTCGCGAAACAACCGCGCCATTTCGTGCGGCGGCTTGAGGTGGCGTTCCGCATTGGCTTCGAGCCGCCGGCCCGCCGTAGCCAGGGTTACGTGCTCGCGAATGCAGGTCATGACATCCTGCAATTGGCGCCGTTCCGGTGCGTGATAGAGCACGTCGCCGACCGCGATCAGCGGCACGTGCGCCTCGCCCGCGACGGCGGCGAGCCGGGCGAGGCGGCGGGCGTCATCGCCGCCATAGAGCATGCCGGCGCCGAGCCACACCGCGCGGGGCGCGGCCTCGCGCAGATGGAGGAGGAGACGCAGCGATTCCTTGTCGGCGGCTTTCTTCAGGCGGCCCGGCAGCACGATGAGATTGAGCCCCGCAATGTGGGCCACGAGGTCGTCGCGGTTGATGAGGCATTGGCCCTTGTCGGTGCGGCGCTTGCCGAGCGTGAGGAGCTGGGTGAGGCGTCCCCAGGCGGGGCGGTCCTGCGGATAGGCGAGAATATCGGGCGTGCCGTCGGCGAACACGAGGCGGACACCGGGAGCGAATTTCAGGCCTGCATCTTTCGCGGCCTGATGGGTGCGCACCACGCCGGCGACCGAATTGCGATCCGCGACCCCGAGGCCCGCAAGGCCGAGCTCCTTGGCGCGGGTCACCAGCTCCTCCCCATGGGAGGCGCCACGCAGGAACGAGAAGTTGGTGGTGATAGCCAGTTCGGCATACGCAGACATGACGCAAGACTTTCGTGCCAGATTTTCGCGAGCGACGTTCGAGACTCAGCCGAACAATCCATGCAGGAACCAGCGCGGCGCCGGCGTTTCGCGGCCGTAGAGGCCTTCGCGGTAGAGCCAGACCCTCAGGCCCTCGCGGCTTTCGACGCGGAAATAATCGCGCGTGAGCGCATGGCCGTCCGCATCGCGCCACCATTCCATGGCGATGCGTTCGGGACCTTCCGCCGCCGCGACTTCGTGCAGCACGCGCCGCCAGCGAAATCGCGCCGGCGGCCCGTCGGGTACTTCCGCGACCGCTTCCACGGGTTCCGGCCGGCCGAACAGCCGCACCGGACGGGTGGGGGAGAGGCTGTCTTGAGTATCGGATGACGGACGACGGATGTCGGATGACGGATGAAGAAGCTGTCTTGTCCGTCCTGCGTTCTCTGACCTCCGCACCGCATGCGCCGGCACGGCTGCGAAGGCGTATTCCGGAATGTGGGTGTCCTGCTCGATCAGGCGGGTGACGCGGCGCAGGCCGAAGCGGGCGCCGAGGCGGTCGATGAGGTGGGAGAACTCCGCATCATCGGCGCGACCGAAACCGCCTCGAGCAAGCTCGCCTTGTGCAAATCCGTCCTGCACCGGCTCGCTGCGCTCCGTGACCAATGCGGCGAGCCGCACCATGTCGAAACCGAAACCGGGATCGCAGGCGTCCCCGACCATGGCCAGCCGATCGGCGAACAGGCGCCCGATGCGGTCGGCATCGCGCACCGGCGCACCGGTGCCGACCTCGATGCGGTAAACCTTGTTGTCGGTGCGGAACAGCGCGACCTGCATGAGCCGCGCGCCGTCCTGGTGCCGCTCCATGGCGACGCCGAGCTGGGCGGCGAGCCGCGCGATGGTGCCGAGCACATCGCGTTCGAGCCCGATGGGGTCGGGGAACCGCTGCTCCGCCACATAGGATGGCACCGGCAGGCGCGGCGTAATCGGCTCGTCTTCCCGCCCGAGCGCCTGGTCGAGGCGGCGCACCAGGATCTCGCCGAACCGGGCGGCAAGCGGCGCGCGCGGCAGGTCGATGAGATCGGCGATGCGCTTGAGGCCGAGCTCGGCGAGCGCCTCGACGGTCTCGGGTGCGAGCCGCAGCGCCGCCATAGGCAGCGGCATCAGCGCCTGGCGCATCCCGCCCGGCGGCACCAGGGAAGCGCCGCCGAAGCGCGCGACCGCAAAGGCGCAGCCGACCGTATCGGCGACGGCGGCCCGAGCGTGCAGGCCCTGGGCGGCGAGGCGTTCGAGGAGGTCGCGGCCCAGGGCTGCTTCCCCGCCGAACAGATGGGCGCAGCCCGCGATGTCGAGCACGAGGCCGTCGGGCGCATCGAGGCCGACCAGCGGCGTGTAGCGGTCGCACCAGTCGGCGACGGTGTCGAGCAGGCGCCGGTCCGCATGCTCGTCGCTCTCGGCGACCGCAAGCGCCGGATACATGGCGCGCGCATCGGCGAGCGGCATGCCGAGCCGCAGGCCAAGTCCCTGCGCGGCGTCGTCCATCGCCACGATACGCAGCGCGCTCTTCACCAGCCGGGTGACGACCAGCGGCTCATCCGGCGCGCACGAAGGGTGCGTGTGGCTGCCCATCGTGCTGCCACTCGTCTCGCGGCCACTCGTTGCTTGGCAAGACGTTGCGAGGCGATCCGTCGCGAGCCGCCGGAGCCACAGGGAGAGATAGCGACGTTGCGAAGACGCACTCATGATGATCCCACGACAAGCGCCACTGGCCGGTGCGCCCGCGGCGGTTTTTGACAAGCGAAAGCGCGAAGGTGGTCGGGCCGAGCCCGCCGAAACGGTCGCGCGCGCCGCGCGCGGACGCGACCTCCCAGCGCGTCGTCGCGGTGCTGGGTTGGCTGCAAAAGGGCTGGTCATCAGGCGCGGTGTTCGGATGCAGGATGAGGCCGAGCCCGCCGCCTTCGCGGGCCGCCAGCGCGAGCCGGCGCGTCGCCGTGAGATCGGCGGCCTCGCTCGCAAGCTCGGCCACCACCGCGCCGGCGGCGCGGCATTTGAGCGCTTCCTCCATGGCCCACAGGGCATCGCGCGGGCGCGGCACCCGCAGGATGACGAGGCGCTCCGTCGACAGGCCCATGAGATCGAGTCCCGGCCCATAAAGGGCGCCTGCTTCGCTGACGTTGAAATCGGGCTGGATCCACACCGCCTGGCCGCCGCCGCGCAACGCCCGGGCGGCCATCGCCATGGCAAACCCCGCCGCCGCGCCGCCATGAAGCGGAGCCGTGGGGCCGATCTCATGCAAAGCCCCGCAAGCAAGCCCGCCGGCGAGTGCCGCATCGAGCGAAGTGACGCCGAAGCTTACGAGACGGCCATCCTCGCCCGGCAACCCAGCCGTGATGTCCGCAACGGTGCGGCGCAGCGCATGCAGGGTTTCGGACGATTCGGCGGACATGGGCTCGGCTCAGGTTTGTTCATGATTTGTTCTAAAATCCTCCAAGCCGATTGAGATGTCAAGACGATGCCTGATGGAGCAAGCGTCGTCATTCCGGGGCCGGCTGCAGGCCGGAACCCGGAATCCAAGATCACAGGTGGGAATGATATGGAGAGACAAGGGGTTATGGACTCCGGGCTCCCTCGCTTCGCGCGGGCCCCTGAATGACGCAATGGGACACTGCGGCGCGCCGGAAGTTACCGCTTCTACGGCGTGCGCACATCCGAGATGCGCTCGCGCGACGCGCCGGACGGCTTGGAGACATTCGACGCCGGCGCGAACTCGACCGACTTGCGGCCGACCGGCTTGAGGCCGTCTGCGGTGGCGACCACATCGCCCGCCCGCAAGGTCGGGTCGCTCGCAACGTTGACCGTGACCAGACCGAACGCGTCCTTGCCGTTGCAGCTGCAGCCCGGCACGACACTCTTGCGATAGGCAAACGCCTGGTCGAGCTTGCTGTAGCGCACGCCGGTCGCATCCGTCGCCGACGCGATCTCGCCGCCCTGGAAGACCTTGGTCTTGGCGGCCGGGCACATGGCGCTGCACATCTGGACCGGGGTGGAATTGCTGCTGCCGGACGTGATCGGATAGTACCGCCCATCGCACAGCCGCACGCAGAACGCCTTGCCGCCGCCCGAATAGCTCGGAGCGGACGATTCGGTCTTGATGCCGGGAGCACTCCTGGAAGCGAGGTCGGCGGATGGATCGGAATACGCGTAGGTCGGCCGATGCTGGCCGCCAAAGCCGCCGAACAGGGAATCGAAAAAGCCGCCCGCCTCCGCGCTCGAAGTGAGCAAGCAGATCAGCGCGCCCGCAACCGCGAAAGAGGAAATCTGGGTCCGTGTCATGTCATCCCCCATCCCGAATTAACCATCCCTTAAGCATTAGTCGCCGCAGGGGCCGGGGAGGTTCAACGCTGCTCGGTCGATTTATCGCGCTACGGTAAATCGACAAAAAGCGATGAAGTCTTAATCACTTAAGATGCGGTCCCCGCGGCCCCGGGCGGCTCCGCTCGGTGCGGCGGATCTCGTCGAGCGCGTCTTCGCTGTTCGCCGCAAACCGCGCCAGGAAGGCCGACACGGCGGCGAAATCCCGCCGCGAGATGCCGGCGAACAGCCGGTCGTTGACCCGCCGCACGAACGGCGCGACCTCGCCGACCGCGGCCTCGCCCTGCCGCGACAGCCGCACCAGCACGCCGCGGCGGTCCCGCCGATTGACCGTCTTGGTGAGCAAGCCCCTGGCGGTAAGCCGGCCGACCTCGGTGGTCACATGGGTCGCGGCAAGCTGGATGTGATCGGCCAGCGCCCGGATCGAGACGCCCGCTTGGACGCCCGCACCGTCGCCCGATGGGACGCCCCCTTGGCCTTGGCCGTAAGCGGTGCCGATGAGGACGGCGAACTGCGTACCCGTCAGGCCGAGAGCACGGCCGAACGCTTCGCGGCAGGTCTGCAGCCGGGAGAAGGCGAGCACCATCAGGTAGAGGGATTCGCGGAACGCCACATCGGTGCCGGCGGTCAGCAACTCGCCGTGGGACACCGTGAGCGGTGGTGCAAACGAGACCTCCCGCCGCGTCGGCTTGCCGGCCGGCTTGCGGGCCTGATCGGGGCCGCGCACCGGCGCGCGGTTCGCTCGTGAAGACATGGTTCGGGACGGCATCGTTCGAGAACATCGGGAACTCGGGCGCGGCGCAACCGCAGCCCAACAGTTTGACCGTAGCACAAAAGCTACGTATTGTAGCTAAATTTTGTAGCTATATATCAGTCGATTGATGGAGAATGCCGCGATGACGCAGGTGAACCAGGCTTCCGCCAAGATGCGCAGCGGCGAGGACTATCTGCGCTCGCTCAAGGACGGCCGCCATGTCTATGCGGACGGCGAGCTCGTTCGGGACGTCACCACCCATCCGGCGTTCCGCGAAGCGGCGAAGAGCGTGGCGCATCTGTTCGACGTTGCGGCGGCGCCGGAGAACCGCGAGGTGATGACCTATCCGTCACCCAAGACCGGCGCGCCGGTGTGGCGGGCCTGGCAGATTCCGAGGAGCCACGCCGACCTGCGTGCCAAGCGGCTCGCCGCCGAAAAATGGGCGGAGCAGACCTTCGGGCTGATGGGCCGCACGCCCGACCACGTGGCGGGCTTCATCGCCGGCTATGCGGCGAAACCCGGCCTGTTCGCCGCCGGCGGCCAGCGCTTCGCCGACAATCTCCTCAAGATCTACGAGGACCTGCGCGACAATCATCGCTACGTCACCTATGCGATCGTGCCCCCGCAGATCGACCGCAGCAAGCCGGCGCACCTGCAGAAGGATCCGACCCTGTACGCGGGCGTGGTGAAGGAGCGCGACGACGGCATCGTGATCGCGGGCGCCCAGCAGCTCGCGACCGCCGGCGTATTCGCGGACTATCTGCATCTCTCCTGCATCCACCCGCTGCGCCCCGGCGACGAGGCCTACGCCAACGGAGTGGTGATCCCGATCAACACGCCGGGCCTCAAGCTCTATTCGCGCCGCACCTTCGCCAACGACCGCATGAACTCGTTCGACTACCCGCTCACCACGCGGTTCGACGAGACCGATTGCTTCTGCGTGTTCGACAACGTGTTCGTGCCGTGGGAGAGCGTCTACATCTACCGCAACCTGCAGATCTGCTGGGATCAGTGGTGGAAGACGCCGGCGCATCTCTACGGCAATCACCAGGCCCAGTGCCGCTACGCCGTCAAGCTGCGCTTCATGCTGGGGCTCGCCAAGCGCATGAACGAGATGACCGGCAATGACGGCCATCAGGCCGTGCAGGTCGAGATGGGCGAGCTCGCGTCCATCGTCACCATCGTAGAGCAGATGCTGCTCGCCCACGAGACCACGGGCCCGATCGATGCCGACGGCGTGCTGTGGCCGTCGCAGACCGGGCTCTACGCCATCATGGCCCTGCAGTCCGAGCTCAACGGACGCATGCTGGAGACGATCCGCGAGCTCGCCGGCGCCGCCATGATCACGCTGCCGTCATCGGCGCGCGACTTCGACAATCCCGAGATCGCCCGCGACATGGAGAAGTACATGCAGTCGGCGACGACGCCCGCCAAGGAAAGGGTCGCCCTGATGCGGATGGCGTGGGATTTCATCGGCACCGAGTTCGGCAACCGCCACGCCCAATACGAGAAGTTCTACGGCGGGGCGTCGTTCCTGGTGAAGCAGAACGTCAACCGCTTCTACGACTACAAGCGCGCCACCGCGCTGGTGGATGCAGCGCTGGCACTGCCAGCGGTGAACCGGTAGGGCTACGGCCCGCTGCGGTTCGCGCGTTCCTTCGACCTGCATTGCGGCAATTTGTGACCCGGGTCACAGCCATTCGATCATCCGCGTGATGGATTCTTCGAGGCTGGCGCCAGTCTGCCAAATCGCAAAACGGAGGGAACGATGAACACGACAGTGTCGAGGCGAAACCGCATGGCTCATTGGGGCGCGTTTGTCTTGGTCGGCGCTCTTGGCTTTCTGATGATTTCCGACTCCGCGCTGGCGCAGGCCGCTCAAGGCGGCGACCTCACGGGTGTTTGGGCTCATAAGCCGCGCACCATCACGTCATTTTCCGTCGGGCCCGACCAGGCGCTTGTCTATCCCAGCGATCTCATCACGCTGCCCGATGAACACACGACATTTCTGCCGCCCGCGCCGGGCTCGAACACGTATCTCGTATTCGCGGCGAGCAGCATCTTGGGAGGAACGGCCGGAACGGTCGCGCTGCAGACGTCGGATCTTAAGAACTTCACCTACGCGGCAGGCTACACGTCCCCGGTGATGTCGCCGCCCATCCATTTCATGACCTGCAATGCGACCTACGACACCGAGTTCGACGAGAATTATTCGGCGCCCGGCTCGGTGGTGCAGGATCCGACGCGGCCGCCCGGGCACATGATCATGATCTACGAGGCGGAGAACCATTGCCCCGGAGGGATCTGGCAGCGGCAATTCTATGCCACCACCGGCTTTGCCCGCTCGGCGGATTTCGGCAAGACGTGGCCCGCCCCGATCAACAGCGAATTCGGCGGCAGGGGCCGGCGTCCGGTTCTCAAGATGAATGTTCCGGAGCCGACCACCGTCGAGACATCGCCCATCTACATGGGAAACGCTCTCCCGAGCGCATTCGTCCACACCACGCGCAATGGCGAGCATTACATCTACGCCACCTACATTTTCGTCGGGCAAGGAGCCGACGGCTACGTGCGCGTCGCACGCGCCAAACTCGAAGACGATCGGCCGGTCACGTTCACGAAATGGTACGATGGATCGTTCAGCCAGCCGGGCATCGGCGGGCTGGACAGCGGGGTGACGTCCACCCACGGCTGCGTCGGCTACCAGCAAATGGGTCAGATCAGCTACAACGCCGCGATCGACCAGTATCTCCTCACCTTCGTGTGCGTATCGCTTCAAGGCACGCCGGGAAACTACAAGCCTTATCAGGCGGCCTGGTACTATTCGACGGCGACCAGCCTCGACTTGCAGAACTGGACGACACCGCAACTCGTCCAGAATTCGCAGTTCGCCGTGACGGCCGCCTGCGCGTCCGACGGCAGCGGCAATTCGTTCGACGGATGGTACCCGTCCTTCATGTCGCCGGATCGCCCCGCCGGCCATCTCGGCAAGACCGGGCAGGTGTTCTTCATGAATGGGTGCGACACCGGCTTGCAGCGGAAATTCGTGTCGCGGACCTTCACGATCACGACCGCTCCGGAATGAGTTGAGGGCGCCGGTGCTTCGTAGCCCGGATGGAGCGAAGCGCAATCCGGGATCGGACCATCATACTTGAGAGGCTGGTCCCTGATTGCGCTGCGCTCCATCCGGGCTACGGCTCTATCGCAATGTTCGCCGTCCTGGCGATTGCCGACCACGTGGCGATATCCTGTGCCAGGATGCGGGCGAATTCCGCCGATGAGCTGCCGACGAGATCGAGCTCCTGGGCGCGCAGCCGATCGCGTACCTCGGGCAGCTGGACGATGCGCATGATTTCGTCTTCGAGCTTCTTGACGATCCCGGCCGGGGTACCGGCCGGCGCGAAAAAGCCGCTCCAGCTCAGCACCGCCATGTCGGCGACGCCGGCCTCCGCCATGGTGGGCAGCTCCGGGAAGGTCGCGGTGCGCTGCGGCGCCGTGGTGGCGAGCGCGCGGAATTGGCCGCCCTTGATCAGCGGCGCCGCCGGGCCTGAATCCACGAACGACAGCAAGAGCTCGCCCGAGATGAGCCCGAGATTGGCTTCGTGGCTCCCCTTGTAGGGGATGTACTGGATCTGCGCGCCGGTGCGCTGCTTGAACATCTCGACCGCGAGCTGGAATGTCACCGACGCGCCGCCGGCGTTTGCCTTGGCGGGGTTGGCCTTGATGTAGGCGATCAGCTCGGGGATGGTACGGACCGGCGCCGCGTTGGCGACGGCGAGGAGATAGGAGTAGGACGCGATCAGCGACACCGGCACGAAATCCCGCTGCGGCGCGTAGGACAGTTTCGGATAGACCGCGGGCGTCACCGCCATGCTGGCCATCGGGGCGCTGAGCAGGGTGTAGCCGTCCGGCCGCGAGCGGGCGGCATATTCGGTGCCCAGGATGGTTGCGGCTCCCGGCCTGTTGTCGACCACCACCGGCTGGCCGAAGCTCTCGGCGAGCTTCTGGCCGATCACGCGGGCCAGGATGTCGTTGATGCCGCCAGCGCTCGCCGCCACCACGATGTGGATCGGCTTGGAGGGATAGGATCGCAGGTCCTCGCTCTGGGCTTGCGCGAACACCGCAGATGCGAGCGCGATCAGCATCGCCGCTGAGGACGCGATCGACCGGAACGGCGTCCCCGGCATCACGATTGCGTCCCCGCCTTGAGGGCTGCGCCCCACTTCGCCTCGACGGCGCGCGCATCGTCATGCGAAAGCGCCGACAGCTTCGGGAAGCGGTCGATCCAGGCGAACGGCTTGACGGCCTCGATGATGAGCTTGGAATGCGAGGTGACGCCGCGCTCTTTTGCTTCGGCCGGGATGCGCGGATCGAGTGCCGAGCTCCAGGCATTACGGACGATGTCGGTCTGCTCCGACGGCTCGCAGCGCGTCGTCACCGCCCACATCACGTCGGCGAGGTTCGACGGGTCGACGTCGTCGTCCACCACCACCACGAGGCGCCCCATATAGCTGTTGGCGGCGGCGATCAGGGCGGCGCGCTTGGCGTGGCCGTCGTAGCGCTGCTTGAGGGCAACCACGGTCATCAGCTGCGAGACGTGCTGCCATACGCCCACCACGTCGGTGACGCCGGCGGCCTCGAGATTGCTCCAGATGCCGGCGGCGCGGAACGGCAGGCCGAAATGGAAGCGCGGCGGCTTCATGGGCGGCGAGCCGAGCAGGATCGGGTCGTTGCGGTGATGGATGGCAGCGATCTCCATGACCGGGCAGGGGCGCTTGTCGGCGGCGAAATACCCGGTGAACTCGCCGAACGGCCCCTCCATGAGCGAGGTCTCGCTCAACGGCAGCAGGTGGCCTTCGAGGATGATTTCCGCATGAGCCGGGATCGGCAGGCCGGCGACGGGACCGGGATAGACTTCGATCGGCGCGCCTTTGATGGCGCCGGCGAAGTCGTATTCGGAGACGCCGGCGGCGAGATATTCGAAGCCCGCGATGAACAGCGCCGGGTCCTCGCCGTTGACCACCGCGACCGGGCAGGGCTTGCCGCTCTCCCAATACTTTCGCGCGATGATCGCGCCGTGGCGCCCGCCATGGTCGAACTGGATGGTGACCCGGTTTGGCCCGTGCACCTGCACCCGGTAGATCGATGCGTTGATCCAGCCGCTGTCCGGATCGCGCATGATGACGAGGCTGCCGGACCCGATATAGGCGCCGCCATCCTGCTTGTGCCAGACCGGCGCCGGAAGCCGCGTCACATCGACGTCGCCGCCGCGCATGGAATTCTCCATGAAGGGCGCGCTGGCGACCGCGACCGGCTTTTGCGGCGCCAGCATCTGGCGCTTCTCCATCCACGCTTTCAGGGCATCGAGCGGGCGTAGCGTCGGATCGATGCCGAGCGCGAGCGCGGCGCGCTGCGGGCTCGTCACCGCATTCGACAGGATGCGGAAGCCCGCCGGATAGCCCTTGATGCGGTCGAACAGCAGCGCCGGACACTCTGCCATGCCGGCCGCGACCTCCGTGATGGCGCCGATCTCGTGATGCGCGTCGGCGCCCTCGATGCGGCGCAGCGCCTTGAGGGCGTCGATCTGGGCGATGAATTCGCGAAGGTCCTGGTAGGGCACGGTTGTCACTCTGGAGTGGTTGAAACTTGCAGCGCTCTTCCTGGGACCGCGGTCCCAGGGACGACGCCGCTACGCCGGCGCCGCCTCCTTGGCCTTCCACTCCTGGCCGAGCGCGGCGCTCGCCGGAAAGATCAGCGACTTGATCACCACCGGCACCGCGCCGGAGCTTTCCAGCATCTCGCCGATATCGATGAAATCGAACTGCTTGAGCTCCAGCCCGTCGATGGAGATGACGGGGTTGGCGAGCTTCATCTCCTCGCGGAAATGAATGCCGAGCAGTCCCCCGACGTCGCCGTCGCCGGCCAGCACCACCGGAAGCCCGCGCGCCAGGAGGTCGCCGAGGCCCGCCGCGACGCCGCGGCAGAACGCGTCGAGCCGCTGGAAGGTGGCGGAGCCCCTCCACGGCACGAAGATCGCGACCGGGGCTTCCGACTGCATGAGATCGAGGTGCCGCAGCGCCTTGCCGATCGCGGAGGCGACCGCGGCGCTGTCGATCGTCTCGTCGTCGAGCGCGAAGTCCGGCGCGATGACCGGGACGTTGCGCAGCGGCAGCACGTCGAGGGGCGACACGAAGATGGTCGAGCCGCTCACCTGCGTGGTGTATTGCGACGCTCCGATCACGGTTGCCCGGATGCCCTGCGCCGGCGGCTCCAGCCGGGTGCCGGAGGCGACCACGCGGTTGCGGATCTCGGCCGCCAGCAGGCCGCCGAGATCGCCGAAATGCCCGGTCTCCCAGCCATAGACGTATTCGGAAACCCCGCCCGAGAACGTCACGGCGTCGACGCGGCCCCCATAGGCGAGCGGATCGAGGCGCAAGAGTCCGGTCGCCCCGATGCGCGGCGCGTTGCCCGTCATGGCATCGAACAGGCTGTCGGCCATGCGGGCGGCGAGCCGCTTGGCATCGTGTGGGGCAAGTTCGCCGCCGATTTCGAGCTCGAGGCCGAGGTCCTCGCCGAAGCGGCGGCCGGCTTCCTCCAGCCGGGTGATGCGCCCGGTCTCATCGGTGCAGACGAGGCGGGCGCCCACATCGACCGCCGTGATCGCGACCACGCTTCCCTCATGGCACACCGCAATCTTGGAGGTGCCGCCGCCGACGTCGACGTTCATCACCGGAGCGCCGTCGCGGATCGAGCGCGCCACCGCGCCGGAACCGTAGGCCGCCATCACGGTCTCGAGATTGTCGCCGGCACTGACGGCGACGAGCTTGCCGGCCTGGCGGGCGAACAGTTCCCCGATGCGGCGCGCGTTGCTGCGCCTCACCGCGACGCCGGTGAGGATGAGGGCGCCGGCGTCGATCTCGTCCGGGTCCACCATGGCGTTCTCGTACTGCTTCTCGAAGAACGCCCCGAGCGCATCGGCGTCGATGGCGTCCTCGGACGCATAGGGCGTAAGCAGGATGTCGGACTGATAGAAGGTCTCGCGCTGCGTCACCACATAGCGGCTGTCGAGGCGCTCCAGCACGATTCGTGAGAACACCAGGTGCGAGGTCGAGGAGCCGATATCGACCCCGACGCTCAAGATGCAGATTTCGTCCTCGCCTTCGAGGCTCCGTCCGGTCGATGAGAAGAATATCCGGCCGCCCTGTTCATCGGTTTCGATCTTCATCAAGAGGCTTCCAATTCGGTTTCAGCTGGTGATTCCGGGGCGGCCGAAGGCCGAACCCGCAATCCATAATCACAAGCAGAGTGAGACGGTGCGTGTCGGGGTCATGGATTCCGGGCTCGCGCCACCCGATCTCGGGTTTACCCGAGATCGGCACCTTACAATGCGCACATCGGCAGCAGCCGACGTGCGTCGGCGCGCCCCGGAATGACGACTACACCCCCTTCGGCAGTTCGCCCTTGTAGTTCTTGTCGTAGAACTGCGGCTCCATCCGGTTGACGACGCCCTCGCGGGCGAGGATCTCGCCGTATTCCTTGGCGATATAGGGGTCCTCCATCCAGTACGGGATGGCGGTGCCGCCTTCCGGGATGTCCATGCCGGTGTAATCGATGTGGGTCTCGCCGGGCGGTCCGGGCTCGCGGCCGGGATTATGCGGGCCGAACCACGCGGTGAGGCGCAGCGGCTCGCGGGACGCACCGAAGTGCTGGTGGTTCCAGCGCGCGCCGCCGGGCGCCGCCGAGACGAGGCCGACCGGCTCATAGTCGACCCGCTTGACCAGGTGGCCCTTGCCGTTCTGCCACGGCGTGACGCCGGCATGCTCCGGCCACGTATAAGTGTAGCCCTTGCCCTTGATGCAGACCAGCACGGCCGCCGAGGTGTGGGCGTGGGCCTTGGAGTAGCGGCCGTTCTCGTGCTGGCCGACCCACAGGTAGAAGGTGTTGTCGGTCATGAACGGCTCGACGCGCCGGAACCCCGGCGAGCGGCGGTTGTCGAGCGGCAGGTCGCAGTTGACGATGTCGGGAATGAAGTTGGTGCGCCGCATGGCGAGGCCGCGCACCGGGTCGGGCTCGATGTCGTCCTTGTACTTGTAGAAGTCGTCCGCCCCGCTGAAGCGGTCGCGGAACTGGTAGGGGCAATCGAAGATCGCCCCCATGTTGTTGAGGAGGTTCACGAGGTTCGGTGCCGTGGTGCCGGCGAGCAGCAGCGCCGGCGTGGAGCTCGCATTGACGATGCGATGCCAGGCGTTGACGGGGATCGAGAACAGCGAGCCCTTCTGCCATTCGAACACGTGGCGCTTGCTGT
>Ga0209415_10012669_pt1 | contig 14011 bp, 14 predicted proteins | sample PeaSoiSIISIP2007_FD_187696 | JGI IMG/M metagenome (GOLD analysis project Ga0209415, IMG submission 187696) | Peat soil microbial communities from Weissenstadt, Germany - SII-SIP-2007 (SPAdes) (version 2) | ecosystem: Environmental > Terrestrial > Soil > Wetlands > Peat | place: Germany... | reverse complement strand
AAGCGGGACCCGCTCGACTTCGTGTTGTGGCAGCCCTCCGCCCCCGACGAGCCGGCGTGGCAGTCGCGTTGGGGGCCGGGGCGCCCGGGGTGGCACATCGAGTGCTCGGCGCTCGCCATGCGGGAGTTGGGCACCACGCTCGACTTGCACGGGGGCGGTCGCGACCTGGTCTTCCCCCACCACGAGTGTGAGACGGCCCAGTCCGAGTCCGTGACCGGCGAGACGTTCTGCCGGCACTGGCTGCACGTCGGGATGGTGGGCCTCGGGGGGCAGAAGATGTCCAAGTCGCTCGGCAACCTCGTCTTCGTCGGCGACCTGTTGAAGGAGTGGGACCCGATGGCCGTGCGCCTGGCGCTGCTCGCCCATCACTTCCGTGACGACTGGGACTGGCAGCACGACGATCTCGAGCGGGCGGCTGCCCGGCTCGAGCGGTGGCGGGCGGCGACCGGCCCCGACGCCGTCGCGCTCGACGCCGTGCGCCGGCACCTCGACGACGACCTCGACGCACCCGGCGCCCTCGGCGCTCTCGACGAGGAGGCCGCGGGCGGCCGCGGCGTGGGGCGGGCGGCGGCGCTGTTGGGGGTGGTGCTGTGATCTGCGTGACGTTGCCCGACGGGTCGAGCAGAGAGCTGCCCGACGGTGCCTCGGCCGCCGACCTGGCGGCATCGATCGGCAAGCGCCTGGCCAAGGCGGCCGTGGCCGCCACCGTGGAGGGCGAGCTGGTGGACCTGTCGGTCCCGCTGCCGGACGGCGCCACCGTGGGGATCGTCACCGACGACAGCGACGCCGGCCGGGAGGTGCTGCGCCACTCGACGTCCCACGTGCTGGCGCAGGCCGTGCTCGCGCTGTGGCCCGGCGCCCGCTACGCCATCGGCCCGGCCATCACCGAGGGCTTCTACTACGACTTCGAGCTGCCGGGCGGGGCGACGTTCAGCGACGACGACCTCGGGCGCATCGAGCAGGAGATGCGCGCCATCGTCGCCGCCGACCAGCCGTTCGTGCGCGAGGAGCACACCATCGAAGAGGGCCTGGCGTTGTTCGCCGACCAGCCGTTCAAGCGCGAGATCATCACAGGCGTGGGGGGTGCGGGCGCCGACGCCGAGCTGTCGGCCGAGGCGGCCGCCGACATCGCACCCCACGCGGCGACGGTGAGCGTGTACCGCAACGACGCCCCCGACGGCGCGCCAGGGGCGGGCGCCGGGGAGTTCTTCGACCTGTGCCGGGGACCGCACGTGCCCTCGACGGGGCGCCTCGGGCACTTCAAGCTGCTGCGCGTGGCGGGCGCCTACTGGCGCGGGGACGAGCACCGGCCGCAGCTGCAGCGCATCTACGGCACGGCGTGGGAGTCCGACAAGGCCGTGGCCGACTACCTGCACCGCATCGAGGAGGCAGAGCGCCGCGACCACCGCCGCATCGGGGCGGAGCTCGACCTGTTCTCCTTCCCCGGGGAGATCGGCTCGGGCCTCGCCGTCTTCCATCCGAAGGGGGCGACGATCAGGCGCCTGATGGAGCAGCATTCGCGCGAGCGCCACGTCGAGGGGGGCTACGAGTTCGCCTACACGCCGCACATCACCAAGGCCGAGCTGTTCGAGATCTCGGGGCACCTGGACTGGTTCGCCGAGGGCATGTTCCCACCCATGGAGCTCGACGAGGGCCAGCGCTACTACCTGAAGCCCATGAACTGCCCGTTCCACATCCTGGTGTTCCAGAGCCGGCAGCGCTCGTACCGCGAGCTGCCGCTGCGCCTGTTCGAGTTCGGCACGGTGTATCGCTACGAGAAGTCCGGCGTGGTGCACGGCCTCACCCGGGTGCGCGGCATGACCCAGGACGACGCCCACATCTTCTGCACCCGCGACCAGATGGCCGCCGAGCTCAGCGACGTGCTCGCCTTCGTCCTGGCCCTGCTGCGCGACTTCGGGCTCGACGACTTCTACCTGGAGCTGTCGACGAAGCCGTCGGGGAAGGCGGTGGGCACCGATGCCGAATGGGACGAAGCCACCGCGGCGCTGCGCGCCGTCGGGGACGCCGCGGGCCTCGAGTTCGTCATGGACGAGGGAGGCGGCGCGTTCTACGGGCCCAAGATCTCGGTCCAGGCGCGCGACGCCATCGGCCGGACCTGGCAGCTGTCCACCATCCAGCTCGACTTCCAGATGCCCCAGCGCTTCGCCATGGAGTACGTGGGCGCCGACAACGCCCGGCACCGCCCGATCATGATCCACCGCGCCCTGTTCGGGTCGGTGGAGCGCTTCTTCGCCATCCTCCTCGAGCACTACGCCGGAGCACTGCCCACGTGGCTCATGCCCGTCCAGGTGGCGGTGCTCCCCGTGCGCGACGACCACGACGGCTATGCGCGTGCGGTGGCCGACGCGTGTGGCGCCGCCGGCCTGCGCACCGAGGTGGACGTGGCCGACGAGCCGCTCGGCGGGCGCATCCGGCGCCGCAAGCTCGAGAAGGTCCCCTACGTCCTCGTGGTGGGCGACGACGACACCGCCGCCCGCACCGTGGGGGTGAACGCCCGGGGCTCGCAGCGTCCCGATCGCGGCGTGGCGCTCGACGCCTTCGTGGCCCGGGTGGCGGCCGAGGTGACGACGAAGGGCCTGCCCGAACGCGACGCCGATGCCCCCGCCTCGTGAGGCCGCCGTGCGGTGGACCCCGATGAGGCCGGCCCGGGCGCGCCGGTGAGCCTCGAGCAGTTGTGGGCGGGGTGGCGGCGCGCCTATGTGGAGGCGGCGTCGGCTGCCGAGCGCACAGGCACCGACGACGGGTGCGTGTTCTGCCGCATCGCGGCGTCGGGACCGCCCGACGCCGGCAACGGGGTGGTGTGGCGCGGGGAACTCGTCTACGCCGTGCTGAACGCCTACCCCTACGCCAACGGGCACCTGCTCGTGACGCCCGAGCGCCACCTCGGCGACCTCGACGAGCTCACCCCCGCCGAGTCCGGCGCGCTGTGGCAGGCGACCACCGCCGCCGTGCGCGCCATCACCACCGCCTACGGGCCCGACGGCGTGAACATGGGGGCCAACCTGGGCCGGGCCGCCGGCGCGGGGATCCCGGCGCACCTGCACCTGCACGTGGTGCCGCGCTGGTCGGGGGACACGAACTTCATGACGTCGGTGGCCGGGGTGCGGGTCATGCCCGAGTCCCTGACCGCCAGCTGGGAACGGCTCCACGCCGCCTGGCCCCGGGGCTGACCGGGCCGGACCCCCGGGCCCCTCGGACGCGACGCTCGATCAGTCGCCCTTGGCCTTGGCCATGCGCTCGACGATGTTCGCCGGCATGACGTCGTAGTGGTCGTGCTCGACGTGGAACCGCCCCCGCCCGCCTGTGAGCGATCGCAGGTCCACGGCGTAGCGCTGGATCTCGGCACTGGGCACGAGGGCGGTGATCTTCTGCAGGCCGCCGTCGACGGTGTCGGTGCCCTGGACCCTGCCGCGTCGTGCGTTCAGGTCGCCGAGGATGTCCCCCTGCATCGACGCCGGGACCGTCACCTCGATGCGCGAGATCGGCTCGAGCATCACCGGACCGGCTTTCGCCATCGCCTCCTTGAAGGCCAGCGATCCCGCCATCCTGAAGCTCATCTCCGACGAGTCGACCGGATGGTACTTGCCGTCGAAGCACGCCACCTGCACGTCGACCACCGGGTGGCCGTGGGCCCCGCCCTGCCCCATGGCCTCGATGACGCCCTTCTCGACGGCGGGGATGTACTGCTTGGGGATGGCGCCTCCGACCACCTGGTCCACGAAGTGGAACCCCTCGCCGCGCTCGAGCGGCTCGATGCGCACGGAGGCCACACCGAACTGGCCGTGGCCGCCGGTCTGCTTCTTGTACTTGCCCTCTGCCTCGGCCTGTTGGGTGATGGTCTCCCGATAGGGGATGAGGACGTCCTCGGTGGTCACCTCGACGCCGAACTTGCGCGCCAGACGCTCCGCCGTGATCGCCAGGTGCGTCTCGCCAGTCCCCCGCAGGATCGTCTGGTGGGTCTCGTCGATGCGGTCCACGACGAGGGCGGGATCCTCCTCCTGCAGGCGGTGCAGCCCCGTCATGAGCTTGTCCTCGTCGCCCTTGGACTTGGGGCGGATGGCCACCGACAGCGCCACCGGCTCCGGTGTCGGGGCCGGGACCACCACCGGGGTCCCCTTGGGGGCGAGGGTGTCGCCGGTGCTGGTGTCGGACAGCTTGGGCACGGCCACGATGTCGCCGGCCTGGGCCTCGGCCAGGGGCTGGGCCTCCTTGCCCCGCAACAGCTGCAGGACGTGGAGGCGCTCGTCGGCGTGGGTGCGGGAGTTGGTGAGCGAGGTGTCGGGCCGGATGGTGCCCGAGAGCACCCGCAGGAGCGAGATCTTGCCCACGTAGGGGTCCGAGATGGTCTTGAACACCCGAGCCAGGGGGGCGCCGGCGGCGTCGGGCGCCACCGTCTGCTCGGTGTCCCCCGCCCGGACCGCCACCGGCGGCCGGGCGTCGGGGGCCGGGGCGAGCTCGGCGAGCAGCGTCGCCAGCCGGTCGATGCCCACGCCGGTCGCCGCCGAGCCGCACACCACGGGGAACACCAACCCCTGGGCGACGCCGGTGGCCAGGGTGGCCTCGAGCTCGGCGCTCGAGGGGACGTCACCGTCGAGGTAGCGCTCCATGAGGACGTCGTCGCCCACCACGATGCCCTCCACGAGCTGCTCGCGCACCTCGTGCTCGGTGGCCGCCAGGTCGTCGGGGATGGGGCCCTGCTGCGGCTTGCCGCCCTCGTAGATGATGGCGGTGTCGGTGAGCAGATCGGCGATCCCCCGGAAGCCGGTCTCCTCGCCCACGGGCAGCTCCAGCGGCGCCACGCCGGCGCCGAAGCGCTCCCGCAACGCACCGAGCGTGCGGTCGAAGCTCGAGCGCTCCCGGTCGAGCTTGTTCACGAACACCAGGCGGGGCAGGCCGAGCTCGGCCGCCAGCTGCCACGCCGCTTCGGTCTGGGCCTCCACGCCCTCGACGGCCGACACCACCACCACCGCCACGTCCGCCACCGACAGCGCGGCGCGCACCTCGCCGAAGAAGTCGGCGTAGCCGGGGGTGTCGAGCAGGTTCACCTTGACGTCGCCGACGGTGAACGGCGCCAGGGCCAGCGACACCGACATGTGGCGCTTGAGCTCCTCGGCCTCGAAGTCGCAGACGGTGGTTCCGTCCTCGACCCTTCCCTGGCGCGTGACCGCCCCGGTGGCGAACAGCAGGGCCTCGGCCAGCGTGGTCTTGCCGGACCCGTTGTGCCCCACCAGGGCAACGTTGCGGATGCGGGACGGTGGGTAGCTCGGCACCCGACGTACCTCCCTCGCTCGTCTCCACCGGCGGGCGGCCGCCGCCGTGGGGTCGAAGCCTACCGGCCGTGGTCGCGTCCGGACATGGCCGGATCGGGGAACGTGACATGGCCGGATCCGGGAACGCGACATCGCCGGATCCGTGGCGGCCGGCCCCGCCGGGCTGTGGCACGGGCGGCCCTCGCCGAGCGTGACCGGGCCGTGCGGCCGAGGCCCCCGGGACCCGGTGGCGGGAGGGGGCCCGGGATCGGAGGAGCGAGAAGGAGCCGATGGTAGGCTGAAGGTGGAGCGGTCGGGAGGAAAAGGCCACACATGTTCGACGGTCGCTGGCGCGACGCGGTAGACCGCACGACGAGGCCCGTGGGCAGCGTGCTCGTGCGTGCCGGGATCAACGCCGATGTGCTTACCATCTTCGGGCTGGCCATGTCCGTGGTGTCCGCCTTCGTCGTGGGCTCGGGCCACCTCGTGTGGGGCGTGGCGCTCCTGTTCGCCACCGGCCTGCCCGACCTGTTCGACGGTCCCGTGGCCAAGGCGTCGGGCACGGCGTCGGTGCGCGGCGCGTTCTTCGACTCCGTCGCCGATCGCATCTCCGACGCCTTCCTCTTCGGCGGTGTGGCGTGGTACCTCGCCGCCCGGCACCACGGTCAGATGGTGCTCCTGCCCTTCGCCGTGCTGGGCGTGACGTCGCTCATCTCCTATCAGCGCGCCAAGGCCGAGCTGCTCGGCTTGTCGGCCAAGGGCGGGCTCATGGAGCGCGCCGAGCGGTTCATCCTCCTCGGTTTGTGCTTCATCGCCGGGTCGGTGTCCGCCGCCGCCTTCGTGCCGTCGTTGTGGGTGTTCTTCGGCTTGTTGTCGGCCACGGCGTTGGGACGCTTCGTCGCCGTGTGGAAGGAAGCCGAGGGTCCCGTGCGTCCGCTGCCGAGCGCCGGCCGCCGCGCCGTGGCCGACGGCGAGCACCGGTCGATCGCCCGCTGGGGCGAAGGGCGGGTGGACTCGCGCTGGCGGGTGTGGCGCGAAGCCCGGGCCCAGCGCGACGGAATCGGGACGCGGGGGCCGGCTGGGCACCGCCGGGCGCCGTCGCCGTCGGGGCGCTGGCGGGCCCGGCGCGCCGGAGTGCCGGCCAGCCGCTCGGGGCGGATCTGGCGGGCCCGCCGCGCCGAACGGCCGAGCTCGCGCTCGGGACGCCGTCCGGCGTCGCGCGGCTTCTGACCGCGCCGCGCCCGGCGACCCGTGTCTGACGAGGGCAGCGCCGGTGGCGCCCGTGCCCGCACCGCCTACCTGGCATACCGGTCGGCCGGCACGGCCATGCAGTGGTTGCCCGAGCCCGTGGCGGCGGCCGCCGCGGCCGTGGTCGCCGCCGCCCTCCCGGTGTTCGGCGGCGCAGCCCGGGCGATGTACGAACGCCACCTGCGACGCGTGGTGGGTGCGGGGCTGAACGACCGCGAGGTGGCGGCGTGGACCCGGCGCGCCTACCTCAACTACGCCCGCTACTGGTTCGAAGGCGCTCGCCTGCCCCGACTGGCACCCGACGTGGTGGCCGACCGCATGATGGTGGAGAGCGGGTGGGAACACCTGGTGCAGGGCATGGCGGCGGGCAACGGCGTCATCCTCGCCCTCCCGCACGTGGGCAGCTGGGAGTGGGGCGGGGCGTGGCTGGCGTTGCAGGGCTATCCGATGACGAGCGTGGCCGAGCCGATCGAACCGCCGGAGATGTACGACTGGTTCGTGTCCCAACGCGAGGAGATGGGCCTGCGCATCATCCCCCTCGGCCCCGACGCCAGCCCGCACCTCCTGCGGACGCTGCGCCAGGGCGGCCTCGTCGGGTTGTTGTGCGACCGGGACATCGCGGGCAACGGGGTGGAAGTCGAGCTGTTCGGGGAACGGACGACGATGCCCGCGGGCCCCGCCGCCCTCGCCCTGCGCACCGGTGCCCCGCTGTTGCCCACGGTCGTCTACAGCGGACCGGGCAAGGACCACACCGCCGTCATCCGGCCGCCGCTCGACCTCACCCGGACCGACCGGCTGCGCGTGGACATCGCCCGGATCACCCAGGACATCGCCCGGGACTTCGAGGCCTTCATCCGCCGCGCCCCCGAGCAGTGGCATCTCTTCCAGCCGAACTGGCCGAGCGACCTCAAGCCCGCTCGTCCCGGCGACGCCCCCGCGCCCGACGTCGGGCGCCCGGCGCGGGAGACGGCCGCGTCCGACGGTGGGCGAGCCGGCGGCTCCGCCGCCTGATCCGGTGTCCGCACCACGCAGCACGGCGATGCGCGTGGCGCTGTGGTGCCCGTACAGCCTGAGCCGCCCCGGCGGCGTCCAGGGGCAGGTCCTGGGCCTCGCCCGCGCGCTGCGGGCGGACGCCCACGACGCCGTGGTGTTCGCGCCGGCCGACGGCCCCCTCGACACGCCCGGATTGCCCCCCGACGCCGTGGTGGCGGTCGGCCGGTCGATCGGGGTGCCGGCCAACGGCTCGGTGGCACCGGTCACGGTGTCGCCCGCCGCGGCGGTGCGCGCCCTGCGCGCCGTGCGCGCCGGGGGCTTCGACGTCTTGCACCTGCACGAGCCGTTGGCGCCCGGCCCCGGCTACGCGTGGCTGGTGCGGTGCCCCCAGCCGAAGGTGGGCACGTTCCACCGTGCCGGTGCGAGCGTGGCCTATCGGCTGCTCGGCCCCCTGGCGCGCGCCGCGGCGGGGCGACTGTCCGCGCGCTGCGCGGTCTCTGCCGAGGCGGCGGCCACCGCCCGCCAGGCGCTCGGCGGGTCCTACGACATCGTCGGCAACGGCGTGGAGCTCGAACGCTTCTCCGGCGCCCCCCCGTGGCCCACGCACGGGCCGACCATCGTTTTCGTCGGTCGCCACGAGGCCCGCAAGGGCCTCGGCGTCCTGCTCGACGCCGTCAACCGCCTCGATCCCGAGACCCCCGTCACCCTGTGGGTGACGGGGGAGGGGCCCGAGTCACCCGCCCTGCGACGACGCCACCCGCAAAGCGGCCGCGTCACGTGGCTCGGCCGTGTGGACGACGACGAGCTCGCCTCTCGCCTGGCCGGCGCCCACGTGCTGTGCGCGCCCTCGCTCGGCGGGGAGTCCTTCGGGGTGGTGCTCCTCGAGGCCATGGCGGCCGGCACCGCCGTCGTGGCGAGCGACCTGCCGGGATACGCCGCCGTCACGGGCACCCACGCCCTGCTCGTTCCCCCCGGCGACCCCGCCGCCCTGGCCCGGGCCCTGGCCCACGCCGTGGCCGACGTGGCGGCAGGGAGCGGCCGGTGCGCTCCCGAGGCACTGGCGGCGGCGAGGGCCCACGCCGCGCAGTGGTCCATGGTGAACACTGCGCGCCGCTACGTGGACATCTACGCCCGGGTCCTCGGCGCCGGCCCGGGCCTGCCCTGAGGCTGTCCGGGCCGATCGGGCGCCGGCGGCGGCCCTACACTTCGAGGGCCATGTCCAGCCCTTCCGGGTCCACCCCCTCCGGCTCGTCTCGCCGGCGGCGTTCGGGGTCGAGCCGACGCTCGTCCGGGGGCGGGGGCTCGGGCCGGGCAGCGGGCCAGGGCTCCGGTGACGCCGTCGCCGGCGGCGCCCGACAGGGTGGTGCGGGACGCGCCGGCGCGGGAGGCGGGGGTGCCCCCAAGGGTGGTGCCCGACGCGGCGGCGGTGGCCGCGGGGGTACCCCGCAGGGAGGCGCCCGACGCGGCGGCGGGCGCGGGGGCGCGGGAAGAGCGGGCGGGGGCCAGGGACGGGCGCCGGCTCGGCCGTCGGGGCCATCGGGCGCGGGACATCGAGGTGGCGGACGCCCGGGTGGGGCCGGCGGTGGTGATCGGGGACAGCGCCATCCGCCGGTGACGGTCGTGGAGCCCGCAGCGGTGACGGCGCTGCGCACCGACGACCACGGGGCGGCGGCGCGCCACCACCGCCGGCGTGCAATGGCCGTCTGCGCCCTCCCGGGGGTCGTCGTGCTCGTCGTGGTGGCCGTCGTCTTGCTGGCGGCCGGGCTGCCCGTGGTGGGGGTGGTCGCCGGCGTGGTGGCCGGCGCGGCCACGGCCGTGGCGCTGTGGTGGGGCTCCCCCCGTCTCCTGCTGCGAGCGCTCGGGGCACGCGCCCCCGGAGACGACGAGATCGCCCGGGCCGAGAACCTGGTCGACGGGCTGTGCGCCAGCATGGGCGTGGCCGCACCGGACCTCGCCGTGGTGGACGAGGCCGCTCGAGACGCTCTGGCCGTGGGCCGGCGCAACGGGGCGGCCACGATCGTCGTGACCTCGGGGCTGCTGCGGGCCCTCGACCCCGTTGCCCTCGAGGCCGTCCTGGCCCACGAGCTCACCCACATCCGACGGGGCGACATCGCGCCGGCCACCATGGCCGCCGCCCTCTTCCTGCCCTTCGCCGCCGTCGTGCCCGGGACGCCCGGCCTGGTGCACAGGCTCGCCGGTCGCGGGCGCGAGTTCGACACCGACCAGATGGCGGTGACCGTGACGCGCTACCCGCCGGGGCTGCGCGACGCCTTGGCCCTCATGGCGGGGGGCCCGGCCCCTTGTCCGCCGAGCCCGCTCGCCGGGCGGGGGGTGGGCCGGGTCACGCGCTGGCTGTGGACGGTCGGCCTTCCCGAGGCGCCCGGCGCCCCGTCGCTGACGCCCGATCCCATCGGAGAGCTCGACGCCCCGTTGGTGCGCATCGCCGCCCTCGACGAGCGCTGACGGCTCGTTGCGGTTGCCGTGGTCCGGCGCGCTCGACAGGGCGCCGCGCCACGGGTGGGGCCTCGAGGGAGCCCGGGCGGGCGGCGGTACACTGCGAACATGGAGCACGCCACCCCCGTACCGGCTCCCGCGACGTCTTCGGCCAGCGCGCCGGGCACGCCCGAGCAACGCCGCACCTCGACGTTCACCGTGAAGCGCGGCTTGGCCGACATGCTGCGCGGCGGGGTGATCATGGACGTGGTCACCGCCGACCAGGCGCGCATCGCCGAGGACGCCGGCGCGGTCTCGGTCATGGCCCTCGAGCGCGTGCCTGCCGACATCCGGGCCCAGGGCGGCGTGGCCCGCATGAGCGACCCCGCCCTGATCGAAGCCATCCAGCAGGCCGTGACCATCCCCGTCATGGCCAAGGCGCGCATCGGGCACTTCGCCGAGGCGCAGGTCCTCGAAGCGCTGGGCGTCGACTACGTCGACGAGAGCGAGGTGCTCACCCCGGCCGACGAGGCCCACCACATCGACAAGTGGGCGTTTCGCGTGCCCTTCGTCTGCGGCGGCACCAACCTGGGCGAGACGCTGCGACGGATCTCCGAGGGCGCGGCCATGATCCGGTCCAAGGGTGAGGCGGGGACGGGCAACATCGTCGAGGCGGTGCGCCACCTCCGCTCGATCCTGGGCGACGTGCGCAAGCTGACGCAGGCCGACAGCGCCGAGCTGTACGCGTGGGCCAAGCAGCTCGCCGCCCCCATCGACCTCGTGCGGGAAGTGGCGGAGTCGGGTGCCCTCCCCGTGCCGCTGTTCTGCGCCGGGGGGATCGCCACGCCGGCGGACGCCGCCCTGGTCATGCAGCTCGGGGCCCAGGCCGTCTTCGTGGGATCGGGGATCTTCAAGAGCGAGGACCCGGCGCGCCGGGCGCGCGCCATCGTCGAGGCCACCACGCACCACGACGACCCCCAGATCGTGGCCAAGGTGAGCCGCGGCCTGGGTGCCCCCATGCCCGGCCTCGACGCCGTCGAGCCCGGGCAGCGCATGGCCGAGCGCGGGTGGTGACGATGCCCGTGTCCGTGGTGGCCGAGGTGCCTCCAGGTGGAGGTCGGCGTCCTCGCGCTGCAAGGGGACGTCGGCGAGCACCGCGCCGCGTTCGCTGAGCTCGGCGTCGCCACCCGGGCGGTCCGCCGGCCCGACGACCTCGTCGGCCTCGACGGCATCGTGCTCCCCGGCGGGGAGTCGACCACCATGTCGTTGCTGCTCGACTCGTCGGGCCTGGCCGAGCCCCTGGGCAAGCAGCTCTCCGCCGGCCTCCCGGCCTTCGGGACGTGCGCGGGCCTGATCCTGCTCAGCACCGCCATCGCCGACGGTCGTCCCGACCAGCGCTGCTACGGCGCCATCGACCTGTCCGTGCGACGCAACGGCTTCGGGCGCCAGGTCCAATCCTTCGAGTGCGCGCTGCCCGTGGTCGGGCTCCCGGGCCGCGCCTTCCCGGCGGTGTTCATCCGGGCACCGGTGGTGGACGGTGCCGGCCCCGAGGTCGAGGTGCTGGCGTCGGTGCCGCTCGCCGCGGACGACGGTCTCCTTGGCGCCGACGCGTCCGTGCGGGCGCGCACCCCGGTGCTGTGCCGCCAGGGCCCGGTGCTCGTCTGCGCGTTCCACCCCGAGCTCACCGGGGACCGTCGGCTCCATCAGATGTTCGTTTCGATGATCGAGGGCACGGGCCGCCCGGGGCCGGCCACCGCCGCCGGCGAGCCGGCCGGCGACGACGTGCCCGAGCGGGAAGGAAGGTAGGCGATGTCTGGCCATTCGAAGTGGGCGACGACCAAGCACCGCAAGGCACAGGTGGACAAGGCGCGGGCCAAGGTGTTCGCCAAGCTCATCCGCCAGCTCGAGGTGGCCGCACGCGAGGGGGGCAGTGACGTCAACACCAACGCCACACTGCGCACCATGTTCGAGAAGGCGCGCGCCGCGTCGGTCCCGCTCGACACCATCGAGCGGGCCATCAAACGGGGGACCGGCGAGCTCGAAGGCGTCCACTACGAGGAAGTGTCCTACGAGGGCTACGCGCCCGGTGGGGTGGCCATCATGGTCGACTGCCTGACCGACAACCGCAACCGCACCGGCGCCGAGGTGCGCAACGTCTTCTCGCGCCACGGGGGGTCGATGGCGGAGCCCGGCGCCGTGTCGTGGCAGTTCGCCCGCAAGGGGGTGATCGGCGTACCTCGATCCGTGGACGAGGAGAAGATCATGGAGCTGGCCATCGAGGCCGGGGCCGAGGACGTCGGGGCCGAGGAAGACCTGTGGATGGTGACCACCGCCCCCCACGACCTCGGCGCCGTGCGTGATGCGCTCGAGTCGGCCGGTATGACCGTCGACTCCGCCGAACTGGCCATGGTGCCCACCACCACGGTGCCGGTGTCCGAGGAAGGCGAGGCCCGCAGGGTGCTGCGGCTCCTCGAGGCCCTCGACGACCAGGACGACGTGCAGAACGTGTGGTCGAACTTCGACATCCCCGACGAGGTGCTCGCCTCGGTCGCCGACTGAGGCCGACGGTCGCCATGGCCCCGGCCGGCGCACTCGCCGCCACCGCGGTGCTGCGAGCGAAACCTGTCACCCCTGTCCTGCCCCAGAACATCCACCTGGGGCCGGCGGGTGGTTGCTAGTGTCGAACGCGTGTTCGTCCTGGGCATCGACCCTGGCTTGTCGCGCTGCGGGTACGGGGTGGTGCGCCGTCGCCACGGACAGCTGAGCGCCACGGCCGGAGGCGTGGTCACCACCGGTCCCGACCTGCCGCTGCCCGAGCGCCTGCGTGTGCTCTACACGGAGCTGCGGGCGCTCGTGGCCGAGGTGCGTCCCGACGCCGTCGTCGTCGAGCGCGTGTTCTTCCAGACCAACGCCCGCACGGCCATGGCCACGGGACAGGCGGGCGGCCTCGCCCTGCTCGTCGCCGCCCAGGCCGGCTGCGAGGTCGCCCAGTACACGGCGAACGAGGTGAAGATGGCCGTGGTGGGCTTCGGCGCCGCTACCAAGGACCAGGTGCAGCGGATGGTCGCCGCCGTGCTGGGGCTGCCCGAACCACCCCGGCCTCCCGACGTGGCCGACGCCCTGGCGCTGGCCGTGTGCCACCTCACCGCCGCGCCGCTGCGGCGCGCCATCGAGGCCGCCGCCGGGGTGGCGCGATGATCGGCTGGCTGCGCGGCGAGGTGCTGGCGCGCACGGCCGAGGGCGAGGTGCTACTCGACGTGCACGGGGTCGGCTATCGAGTGAACGTACCGGCCCCGGTGCTCGGCGCGGTGGGTGATCGCGGCGCCCCCCTCGAGCTCCACGTCCACACGCACGTGCGCGAGGACGCCATCGTCCTGTACGGGTTCGCCACCCCCGAGGAACGGCGCTGTTTCGAGGCGCTGCTCGGCGCCCACGGGGTCGGACCCTCGTTGGCCCTCGCCGTGCTGTCCGCCTTGCGCCCGGCGGACCTCGTGCGCGCCGTGCTCGACGAGGACCTCGCCACCTTGTGCGCCGTGCCCGGCATCGGTCGCAAGACCGCGGCACGGCTGGTGCTCGACCTGCGCTCGAAGCTCGAGCTTCCCGAGCTGTCCCCGACCGGCGTGCCCGGCGGCGCGGGGATCATGGGGGCGCGCGGCGAGGTCCGCGCCGCGCTCGGCGAGCTCGGCTACGGCCCCGACGAGATCCGCCGCGCCCTCGACAGCGTCCCCGACGACGGCGCCGTCGAGGAGCTGCTGCGCCATGCGCTGCGGGAGCTGGCGGGGGCGAGATGAGCGGTCGCCGCGAGGTGCTCACCCCGCCCGACGGCGGCGCTGACGCCACCGGGCACGACCGGGCGGGCGCCCCCCCCGACCCGGCGACACCCGGGATCGGCGCCGGCGACCCGGCGACACCCGGCATCGACGCCGGCGAACGCCCGGTTACCCCCCTGCGCGACCCTGCCGAGCTGGCCGACGAGGCACGGCTGCGGCCCCGGCACCTCGAGGAGTTCCTCGGGCAGCCGCAGCTGACCGAGCACCTGCAGATCGTGCTCGAGGCGGCGCGGCGCC
>Ga0209415_10012668_pt1 | contig 14013 bp, 14 predicted proteins | sample PeaSoiSIISIP2007_FD_187696 | JGI IMG/M metagenome (GOLD analysis project Ga0209415, IMG submission 187696) | Peat soil microbial communities from Weissenstadt, Germany - SII-SIP-2007 (SPAdes) (version 2) | ecosystem: Environmental > Terrestrial > Soil > Wetlands > Peat | place: Germany... | reverse complement strand
ATCGCCGGGGTCGGCAACGGCCCGACCAGGACGACGTCCATCCCCATCGTGATGAAGCCGGCGGTCAGCGCCGGTTCGAGCATGTAGCCTGAGAGCCGCGTGTCCTTGCCGATCACGACGAGGTGCTTGTGAGTGCCGTTGTGCAGGCATTCCCCGACCGCCATCGCCACCTTGAGCGCCGTCTCCGGCGTCATCGGCTCGAGATTGGCGGTGCCGCGGATACCGTCCGTTCCAAAAAGCTTGCGCGTCATCGCGCCCCTTCCCCCTGAACCACCCTCATTACGTCCGCTATCCTACCAGAGAAGCATCGCCAAATCGCTAAAGACCGGGAAGTGCTTCACGGGGTCGCGGGTTACGATACGGCCACAAGCTGGGATTTAGTCCAGGGCCACCAGGGTGTTGTTTCTACAGGACGAAATCACCGGAGATTCACGCTTTGGTTGTAGCTGGGTCTCAACCCCCCGGCTGGGGCTCGGGTTCCGGTCCGATCCCGCTCGGACGCCCCGTTGGCGGCACCGAGCTGCGCCGGCCGGGGGACCGGGGTTCGTCGGCCACGGGGCCGGTCGCGGAGCTTTCGCGCACGATCCGCTCGCCCTTGATGACCCGGCGAATCTCGTCGGCCGACAAGGTTTCGTATTCGAGGAGCCCCTTGGCCAAGAGGTGCAGTTCGCCCAGATGCGCGGTCAGGATCGCGCGCGCGGATTGCTCGCCCTCATCGACGATGCGGCGGATCTCGTCGTCGATCACCTTGGCGGTCGCATCCGAGACGTTTTTGCGCTGGGTGACCGAGTGGCCGAGGAAGACCTCCTCCTCGTTCTCGGCGTAGCGCAGCGGCCCGAGCTTGTCGCTGAACCCGAACTCGGTGACCATGCGGCGCGCCAGGCCGGTGGCGCGGCGGATGTCGTCGGCAGCCCCGGTGGTGACCTTGTCTTCGCCAAAGATCAGCTCCTCGGCGACGCGGCCGCCGAAGAGGCTGGTCATCATCGCCTTGATCTCCTGTTTCGACTGGCTGTACTTGTCGCGTTCGGGCAGGAACATCGTCACGCCCAGGGCGCGGCCGCGCGGGATGATCGTCACCTTGTGCAAGGGCTCGTGCGCCTCGGCGAACAGCATGCACATCGCATGCCCGGCCTCGTGATAGGCGGTCAGCGTCTTTTCCTCCTCGGTCATCACCATCGAGCGCCGCTCCGCGCCCATCATGACCTTGTCCTTGGCCTGCTCGAACTCGCTCATCGCCACCGAGCGCTTGCCGCGGCGCGCCGCCATCAGCGCCGCCTCGTTGACCAGGTTGGCGAGGTCGGCGCCGGAGAAGCCGGGCGTGCCGCGCGCAATGATCCTGGGATCGACGTCGGAAGAGAGCGGCACCTTGCGCATATGCACCTTGAGGATCTTCTCGCGCCCGACGACGTCGGGGTTGGGCACCACCACCTGGCGATCGAAGCGGCCGGGCCGCAACAGCGCCGGATCGAGGACGTCGGGCCGGTTGGTCGCGGCGATCAGGATCACGCCCTCGTTGGCCTCAAAGCCGTCCATCTCGACGAGCAGCTGGTTCAATGTCTGCTCGCGCTCGTCATTGCCGCCGCCAAGGCCGGCGCCGCGATGCCGGCCGACCGCATCGATCTCGTCGATGAAGATGATGCAGGGCGCATTCTTCTTGCCCTGCTCGAACATGTCGCGCACCCGGCTGGCGCCGACGCCGACAAACATCTCGACAAAATCGGAGCCGGAAATCGTGAAGAACGGGACATTGGCTTCGCCGGCGATGGCGCGGGCGAGCAGGGTCTTGCCGGTGCCGGGCGGCCCGACGAGCAGGACGCCCTTGGGGATTTTGCCGCCGAGCCGCTGAAATTTTTGCGGGTCCTTCAGGTACTCGACGATCTCCTCGAGTTCCTGCTTGGCTTCGTCGATACCGGCGACGTCCTCGAAGGTGATGCGGCCGACCTTTTCGGTGAGGAGGCGCGCCCGGCTCTTGCCGAACCCCATCGCCCGGCCGCCGCCGCCCTGCATCTGCCGCATGAAAAAGATCCACACCCCGATCAACAGCAGCATCGGAAACCAGGAAACGAGGACGCCGAACAGCGACGGCACGTTCTCGTCAACGGGTGACGCAGTGATGCGGACGCCCTTGTCGATCAACCGGCCGACGAGACCCGGATCCTTTGGCGAATAGGTGCTGAAGGCGCGCCCGTCGGAGAAATGGCCGATGATGCTGTCGCCCTGGATCGTGACATCGGTAACCTGACCGCGATTAACGTCGGCGACAAAGTCGGAAAACGCGAGCGTCGATTGCGGCCCGCGGGTCGAGGACGTCTGGAAGAGGTTGAAAAGTGCGACGAGAAGCAGGCCGATGACGATCCAAAGGGCGAGATTCTTGCCGAAATTATTCACACTGCAGGCCTTTCCCTACCGCCTCGGGCACCACGCCCGCTCGAACCGCGCCGGGGTCTCCACGCATGCAAAAGATAGGATGCTCCAGCGATTAAACAACTGTAAAGCCCGCTTGTGTTAGCGGGTTTGCAGGGCGGAAGAAAAGCTGGAGCGGCACCCCCATCCCACGGCGGCGATAGCCCAGGTGCGGTATCGCCGCCAGACCCTCGGCGTCCCACAAGGCCGGCAGAACCGGATAGATGAGGCGCGGCAAATCGCCGGCGCGGCGCTCCATCGCGACATCGATCGGGCGCGCGCTGGCCGGGGTGCGCGTCCGCCCTAGATAGCCGAGCGTCAAGCCATGCGGCCCCGAGGGCGCCAGATCCGCAATAAACCGCCGGTCCCACACTACACTCGCCCCCGGTTCGAGAAGCACCGGCGCACTCGCCGCTGCCAACTCGCGCAACACGAGGATTCGCCCACGCCAGCGCACAAAGCGGCAGCCGCCAAGCGTGCGCGCGCGATCGGGCCGGCCCGCGAGGGCGGCGCGCAGCCGGGCGAGCCGCTCCCGCCGCGCCGGGTAGCGTGCCGCTCCGATCGCGGCGGCAACCCGCCCGAGCAGCCTCTCGGCAAGCTCCGCCTCGACACCGCTCAGCGCCGACAGCTCCAGCGTCGCGAAACCGGCCGGGTGCAGGCTGGCGGCGCGCGCCACGAGATCGTCGAGCACCCGCTCGCGCTCGATCCGCGCCACGCCGCAAGCGCGCACCGCGCCGTACATATCATCCGCCGGCGGCTCGGCTCGCAGCCGCGCCCGCTCAAACGCCGGGTTCACATTGCTCGGGTCGCGCAGGAACGATTGGCATTCCTGTTGGAGGAACGCCTGGAGGCGCGCCCGCGGGACCGACAACAGCGGCCGCACCAGCCGGCAGCCCGGAAGCTGGCGAACCGCCGACATTCCCGCCAGCCCGTCGATCCCGCTGCCGGCGCGGCGGCGAATGAGGTGGGTCTCGATCTGGTCCTCGCGATGATGCGCGGTCATGAGGTGAAGGCAGCCATGCGCGCGGCACCATTGCCCAAGCAGCCGGTAGCGCGCCTCGCGAGCGGCTTCCTGAATACCGCTCGCCGGCTTGGCGCCCTCCCAAACGAGGATTTCGTGCGGGATCGCCCGGGCGTGGAGCCAACCGGCGACGGTACCAGTCTCGTCGGCGCTTTCGGGGCGCAGCCTGTGATCGACGTTTAGCGCCCAGGCCTTGCCGCCGCGCTGCCGCGCCCAGCGCTCGGCCAAGAGGATGAGGGCCATGCTGTCGGGCCCGCCGGAGACCGCAACCGCGACAAGCGGCGGCGCCTCGAACCCGCCGAGCGCGTCGAGTGCGGCGGCCAACTCAGCCGGCGTCAGCGGCGCCGCGGATGACGCGATTAATTCCATCGCCTCAACAGCCAAGGCGCTTTTTCTCAGCCCCGGCGTGCTCCCTGACCGCGGCCCCCGGGTTCGGGAAATCGTGGGCGAGTTGCGACAGGGCAAGGCAGGCATTCTGCTTTTGGTTGGCGCGGCCGAGCGCCATCGCCAGCTTCAGCAGATTATCGGCGGCCTTGGCGCTTTTCGGGTAGCGCTTGTAGCCCTCGGCGAAGGCGCTCGCCGCTTCGAGAAACCGATTGCGCGCGTAATAGGTCTCGCCGAGCCAGTATTGCGCATTGCCCGCCATCGGGTCATTCGCATGCTGCTCGATAAATGCCTTCAACGCCGCTTCGGCAGCCGGATAGTCGGCCTGTTTGAGAAGACCGAAGGCATGATTGTATTGATCGGCGGCCGATCCGGTGGCCAGCACCCCGCCGGTCGCGGGATGCCCGGCCGGCGCGGCATTGGCCTGAGGCCCCGCAGCCGGGCGCGACCCCGGCGGCGTCAGGGTGCCGAAGACCGGGGCCGCGCCACCTGAGGTTGTGTCACCGGGCGGCGCCGCCGCGGTCCCGGGCGGGATCGATCCTCCCAGTGTCACGCCAGGCGGGTGGCGCGGCGGCATCGGCTCCTCATCGGCGGCGCCCGGCGGTTTGGCGGCGAACTGCCGGCCGGGTCGCGGGGGCAGCGGATAGGCCGGCCCGGGTGCACCGGGGCCGGCGGCCGCCTCGTTGAAGCGCGCGTCGACGTCGCTGGCGACCTGCTCGACCCGCTGACGGATCTGCTCGACCTGATTGAGGTACTCCTCGATCCGCCCGGTGAGGTCGCGCATCTGCGATTCGAGACGCTCCATGCGGATTTCGGCGTTGACCGCCGCGCCGGCAGGGCCGCCCACCACCGGCGGCGGGGGTGCGCCGCGATACACTTGCCGCTGCAGCATGTTGAGGTCGCGCTCAAGGCGGTCGAGCCGCTCCTGCGTCGAGCGATCCTGGCTCCAGGCCGGCGCACCCGCGGTGCCCAAGGCGAGACCGATCGCGAGGCCAACCGCGACGACGAACAGACGGGCGCAAGGCAGGTGCGGTTGGCGGAACATTCTTAGGCCTCGGGCAGTGGCGGACGCGCAGCCCCGCTGCGGCATGACGGCTGCCTGCACCCTGGGCTATAAGCTCGATTTTGGGCGAAATGAGGGCGCTGTGCCTGTGACCGCGCCGAGGCCCCAGGGGACCCGCCGGAGCCCGGCGGGCCGGCTCTCCGCAACTCCGCCGCCGGTCAATTCACGGTCGTGATCGCCACCCGGTTCTTGGCGTAGGCCTCCTCGGTCGAGCCTGGAACGATCGGGCGTTCCTTGCCGTAGCTGATCGTCGAGACGCGCGATGCCGGGATGCCGGCGGCAACCAGGACATTTTTGGCGGCGTTGGCGCGGCGCTCGCCCAGCGCCAGATTGTATTCGCGGGTGCCGCGCTCGTCGCAATGCCCCTCGATCGTCACCGCGACGTTGGCATAGCGCCGCAGCCATTCGGCCTGACGCTGCAGGATCTGCTGGGCGTCGGCCGTGATGTCCGAGCGATTATAGGCAAAGAACACCCGGTCGCCGGCGGTCGCCGCCAGATCCTGCTGCGATCCCGGCCCGAACTGCGAACTGCTGACGCCACCCGGACCACCCGGACCGCCCGGGCCACCCGGTCCCTCCCCAGGCGGCGGCGCGGCGCTGCAGGCGGCAAGCATCAGCAATGCCCCCGCGACGGCAATCGAACGTAACGGCATGATGCACTCTCCTCAGCAATTCAGTCTGGTATGCGCATGATAAAAATGGCGAAATTGCGATAGCGCTCGTCCCCGCCGCGAAACCGGTGCGCCCTGCGGCGGGGCAGGCCACCCGTGGCTAGCGAAGCAGCGGTGACCATGCCGGGTCGGACGCATCGCCCGGCGTATTGACCTCGCGTTGATTGTAGCCGGTCAGATCGATCGTATAAAGGTGCGGCGCGCCGCCCCGGCCACTCGAGTCGGTACGGCCTTGACGGAAATACATCAACACCCGGCCATTGGGCGCCCAGGTCGGTCCTTCCACCAGAAAATCCTGGGTGAGGAGCCGCTCGCCGGAACCGTCGGGCCGCATGACGCCGATATAGAAAGACCCGCCATCGATCTTGGTGAAGGCGATCAGATCGCCGCGCGGCGACCACACCGGCGTCCCGTACTTGCCCGCGCCAAAGCTGATGCGCCGGACATCGCCGCCATTCCCACCCATGACGTAGAGCTGCTGCGAGCCGCCGCGATCGGAGTTGAACACGATCTGGCTGGCATCGGGCGAATAGCAGGGCGAGGTGTTGATCGCGTTCCCGTCGGTCAGGCGAGACATCCCACCGCCATTCGCGCCCATCACGAAGATGTTGCTGGCGCCGTTCTCGGAGCGGCTGAAAATCAGCCGGCTGCCGTCGGGAGAAAAGCGCGGCGCGAAGGTCATGCCGGGGACGTTGCCGATCGAACGCCCCTGGCCGCTTCCGACATTGTACAGATAGACGCTCGGTTTGCCGCTCGCATAGGAGAGATAGGCGATCTCCTGCGCGGAGGGCGAGAACCGCGGCGTCAGCACCAATGACCGACCATCGGTCAGGTACTGATTGTTGGCGCCGTCCTGGTCCATGATGGCGAGACGCTTGACGCGCCGCTGCGCCGGGCCGCTTTCGGCGATATAGGCGATACGGGTATCGAAATAGCCCTCTTCGCCGGTGATCCGCTTATAGACTTCGTCGGCGATGATATGCGCGATGCGGCGCCAGTTCTGCCGGGTCGTGGTGTAGGCAAAGCCCGCGATCTGCTGTTCGGCGAACACGTCCCACAGCCGGAACTCGACCCGGAACCGGCCGTCGCCCTGGGTCTGCACCGAGCCGGTGACCAGAGCCTGGGCGCTGATCTGGCGCCAATCGCCGAAGCGCGGCGCCACGCCCGGGGTGATCGTCTGGATGAAGCTGTGCGGATCAAGCGGGCGGAACAGGCCCGAGCGCTCGAGATCGGCCGAGATCACCTGGGCGAGATCGCTGCCGGTCTGGCTTTCGTCGCCACCGCCGCCAGCCAGCGCCGGGACGGCAATCGGCAGCGGCTCGACCTTGCCACGGGTGATGTCGAGCTTGAGGTCGGCACGCGCCGGGAGCGCGAGCACGACCAGCACAACGGCGGCGAGCGCCAAACGGGCGGCGCCGGAAACCGTTCGGTTTACTCTCATAGAAGATCCTTCGGATTGAACGTCAGATCGAGGTTGTGCCAGACCTCGTATTTGTCGGGCGGCACACGCAGCGGAGAACATTGCGGGTTGAGCAACGCCCGCTTGGCGCTGTCGGCGGCGGCGCGGAAAAACGGGTCGCTGGCATAGCGGCCGGTATCGACGATCACGGCCTGCTGCACCGTGCCGTCCCGGTTGACGACCGCCTTGATCTCGATGTCGAGATCCTTCGCATCGCGCGCGCCGGCCGGCACGTTCCAGCACGCTTCGATCTGCTGGCGGATCAAATCGACTTCACTCGCCGTAAGCTGACTGCCGAGGGGCGCCCTGGGCTGCGAGGAAGGCGCCGCCGCAGCCGCCATCTGGGGACGGGCGGGCGGCGCGTCGTCGGCTTGCGCCGTCTGCTCTTTTGTCAGGTTCTTCAAGAGCGAGTCGAACGCGGCTGGCGCCGGCTGCTTTTCGAGGTTTTTGACGAGCCTGTCAAAGGCGGCGGTATCCGATTTGGTTTCCGGGCGCGGTTCGGGCTTGGGCTTGGGCACCGGCGGCGGCGGCGGTGCCTGAGCTGCGACCGGTTTGGGCGGGGGCGGCGGTGGCGGCGGCGTTTTGGCCTCGGGCTTCTCGGGGGCGGGCGATGGGGGCGGCGGAGGCGGAGCGGCGGCGGCCGGCGGTTCGGGGACCGGCGGCGCCGGTTCGGGCTTGGGCTCCGGCTTTGGAGCCGGTGGGGCGACCGCGGGCTCAGGCTTGGCCTCGGGTTTTGGCCGAAACGGGTTTGGGTGGGTCGCCCGGGTCTCCGGCGCAATCGTCACCAACTCGACGGCAATCGGCGTCTCCTCCGGCGGCGGGTGATGGAAGAGGCTCGGCAGGCCGAGCGCGATGACGAGCAGCATGCCGAGATGGAGGCTCGCCGAGAGCGCGATGCCGCCCGGCATCATCTCCCGCACCGGCGCCCCCGGCGCGGTATCGCGCTCGGCTATCGTCAGGTCGATGGCGGTCAACCCGAGCGACCCTCGTTCTAGCGCTTGACCGCGGCCGCCGGGTGCACCGGGGCGCGCGTCTTCGGCGCTTCGGCGACCAGGGACACCTTGTGGAAACCGGCGGCGCTGACGAGGCTCATCACTTCGAGCACCCGGCCATAATTGATCTCCTTGTCGCCGCGCACATAGAGCGCGGCGTCGGGGTTGCCGCCGGTGATCGCTTGCAGCCGCGCGACCAGCTGTTCTACCGGCACGCTGGTTTCCTGGACGAAAATGACGCCGTCGCGATTGACCGTGATGACCAGCGGCTCCTTCGGCTCGTTGATCGGCGGGGCCTCGGTCTGCGGCAGATCGACCGGCACGCCGACGGTCAACAAGGGCGCGGTCACCATGAAGACGACGAGGAGCACCAGCATGACGTCAACGAGCGGCGTCACGTTGATATCCGACATCGGCCGGTAACGCCCCGGCCCGTTGCGCCCGCCGCGGCGGTTCCCGCTATAAACCGATACCGCCATCGCTTACGGCCTCTCGTCCAGTTGACGCGACAGAATGGCGCTGAACTCCGACGCGAACGCTTCCAGCCGGCCGGCGTAGCGGCCGAAATCGCCCGACAGCTTGTTGTAGGCGATGACCGCCGGGATCGCGGCAACGAGCCCGAGCGCGGTGGCGAACAAGGATTCGGCGATGCCCGGGGCGACGACCGCGAGGCTGGTGTTCTTCGACGCGGCGATCGACTGAAAGCTGTCCATGATCCCCCACACGGTGCCGAACAGCCCGACAAACGGCGCGGTCGAGCCAACCGTTGCAAGAAAGCTCATGAAACGCTCGACCCGGTCCATCTCGCGGCCGACTGTGACGTTCATCACCCGCTCGATGCGCTGCTGGAGGCTGGAGCGCATCACCGCCGTGCCGAGGAGGCCCTTGGCGGCGCTGCGCCGCCACTCGCGCATCGCCGCGGCGAAGACGGCGCTCATCGGATCGATCGGGCGCTGGCCGACCCGGTCGTAAAGATCGTCGAGCGAACCCCCCGACCAGAATGTCTCCTCGAAGCTGGCAGCGGCCTGGCGCAGCCGGCGGATCCGCAGCGTCTTGTCGAAGATGACCGCCCACGACCAGAACGAGGCGAGCAGCAACAGGAGCATCACCAGCTTGACGATGCTGTCCGATTGCAGGAACAGCTCGAAGATCGAGAGCGTCGGAGACACGGTGCCAGGAAGCGCGGTGGTTTCGAGGGGCTGCATTGATAACGGCCTTTTATGGCGTCTTTTGGACGATCGGTGGCGGGGCGGATGAGAGAGAGGGCGAGAGGAGTGCAGCGCGCAAGGCCGCCGGCACCCGGCGCGGCCGGCCGTCTTTCCCGACGCAGGCGACGAGCATTTCGAGCCCAACCAAGACCGCGCCGTCGCGGCGGATCGCCTGGTTGAGCAACACGGTCGCGGCGCCGATCTCGACGATCCGGGTATCAACGGTCAGCGCGTCATCGAGCCGCGCCGGCGTGCGGTAATCGGCGCTCAGCCGCCGCACCGTAAAGATGATCCCGGTCTCTCGCTGGACCCGGGTATGCGCAAAGCCCAAGGCACGCATCATCTCGGTGCGGCCGCGCTCGGCGAATTTGAGGTAGTTGGCGTAATAGACGATGCCGGCGGCGTCGGTGTCCTCGTAATAAACCCGCAACCTCATGCTGTGCGTCATGCCGGATGCCGACGGGGCGCTCACCAGCAGCCGCTCCCCTCATTTTCGTCGCCCCCGCAAAAGCGGGGGTCCAGGACAAGCGACGGAACCTGGCTGCGCCTGGACTCCCGCTTTCTCGGGAACGACGGAGAGGGGAACACTGCGGTCATTGCGGATCAGGCTCAGCCGCCAACCCGGCCAAGAGGTCGAATTGATCGGGCAGGGTCGCCGGCACCGGCAGGTCGAGGTGGCGGAAGGCGGTCTCGGTCAGCATCCGGCCGCGCGGCGTACGCTGCACAAAGCCTTGCTGCATCAGGTAAGGCTCGATCACTTCCTCGATGACGTCGCGCTCTTCGCTGAGCGCAGCGGCCATGGTCTCGACCCCGACCGGGCCGCCGGCATAATTCTCGGCGATCGAGCGCAGGTAGCGCCGATCCATCCCGTCGAGCCCGCGCGCGTCGACCTCGAGCCGCAACAGCGCCGCATCGGCGGCCTTGGCATCGACGCTGGACGAGCCGTCGACCGCGGCGAAATCGCGGATGCGGCGCAGGAGGCGCATCGCGACGCGCGGCGTGCCGCGGGCGCGCCGCGCAATCTCGGCCGCGCCGTCGGGCTTGATGTCCAAGGCGAGAAAGCGGGCGCCGCGCGTGACGATCAGCGCCAGTTCTTCGGGCTCGTAAAACAACAGCCGCAGCGGGATGCCGAAACGCTCGCGCAACGGCCGCGTGATCAGCCCCGAGCGGGTCGTCGCGCCGACCAGCGTGAACGGTGGCAGATCGATCCGCACCGAGCGCGCGCCCGGACCTTCGCCGATGATCAGATCGAGCTGAAAATCCTCCATCGCCGGGTAGAGGATCTCTTCGACCGCGGGAGAGAGGCGGTGGATCTCATCGATGAACAGGATGTCGTGCGGCTGCAGATTGGTGAGGAGCGCGGCGAGGTCGCCGGCGCGCTGAATGACCGGTCCCGAGGTGGCGCGGAACCCGACCCCGAGCTCGCGGGCGACGATCTGCGCCAGCGTCGTCTTGCCGAGCCCGGGGGGCCCGAAGAACAGCACATGATCGAGCGCCTCGCGCCGGCTCTTCGCCGCCTGGATGAAGACCCGCAAATTGTCGCGCAGCTGGCGCTGGCCGATGAATTCGTCGAGGGTGAGCGGGCGGATCGAGGCTTCGGGCGCGTCCTCTTCGTCCTTGTCGCCGGCGATCACCCGCGGCGCGGCATCGCTCACCGGGCCGCTCCCTGGGTGAGATCCTGGCCGAGCTCCTGCAACCCGGCGCGGATCAGGGCGTCGACCGCGGCGCCCTCACCAAGCCGGCGCGCCGCCGTCGCAACAGCGCCGAGCGCCTCCGCCCGGCGGTAGCCAAGATTGACGAGCGCAGAGACCGCATCGGCGCCGGCGCCGGCTTCGGCGAGCGCGAAGCTCCCGCCGGGGGAGGGCGCGGCCGGCGACGCCGGCGCCAGAGCGAGCCCGCCGAGCTTGTCGCGCAACTCGTTGACGATGCGGGTGGCGAGCCGGGGGCCGACCCCCTCGGCGCGCGCCAGCATGGCTTTGTCTTGGGCGACGATGGTGAGGGCAAGCTTCTCGGGCGCGACCGCCGACAGGATCGAGAGCGCAAGCCGCGCTCCGACGCCCTGCACCGTCGTTAAGAGGCGAAACCAGTCGCGCTCCCCGGCGTCGATAAACCCGTACAGATGAATGTGGTCCTCGCGGACATGGGTCTCGATCAAGAGCCGCACCGCCCCGCTCGGCGGCGGCAGGCGGGCAATCGTGCGGGCCGAGCAGAAGGCGAGATATCCGACGCCACCGACATCGATAACCGCCGCGTCCGGCCCGACCGAATCGAGGGTCCCGGCAAGGCTAGCGATCATTGCGCCGCGCTCCACAACCGTTGGGTAGCGGCGTGATGGGCGTGGCAGATCGCCACCGCCAGCGCGTCGGCAGCATCCGCTTCCGCGATGGCGGAGCCCGGCAAGAGCCGCCGCACCATCAACTGGATCTGCTCCTTCCCGGCGTGGCCGGCGCCGACCACGGTTTTCTTGATCAAGTTGGCCGAATATTCCGCGACTGGGATGCCGCGCTCCGCCGGGGCCAGCAGGACAACACCGCGGGCGACCCCAAGTTTCAGCGTGGAAGAGGCGTTTTTGTTGACAAAGGTTTCCTCGACCGCGGCCTCGTCCGGAGCGAAGCGTTCGAGGACGGCATTCAGCTGGCGGAAGAGGGCGACGAGCCGTTCGGCGAGCGGCAACTCGGTCGGGGCGTGGACGACGCCGTCGGCGATGTGCCTCAGACGGTTGCCGGCGACGTCGATCACCCCCCAGCCGGTGTGCCGCAGCCCGGGATCGAGCCCGAGAACCCGCATTTTGGTGGTGCCCCCCGCCCCCCTCGCCTCAGGCGCTCAACCGCGCCAATACATCCTCGCTGACTTCGAAATTGCCGTAGACATTCTGCACATCATCGCTGTCCTCGAGCGTTTCGAGCAGCTTGAACAGGCCCGCCGCGACCTCCCCGTCGATCGTCGTGGCGCTTTTCGGCCGCCAGCCGAGCCGGGCCGAATTGGCCGGGCCAAAGCGCTGTTCGAGCGCGTCGCGCACCGCGTTGAAATCCTCCGGTGCCGAGAATACGACATGACCCTCCTCGTCGCTCTCCACATCGTCGGCGCCGGCCTCGATCGCGGCATCGAGCATGGCGTCGGCGCTCGCGGCGGCGGCCGGATAGGCGACCTCGCCGACGTGATCGAACAGGAAGCCCACACTGCCCGATTCGCCGAGGGCTCCCCCCGCCTTGGTGAAGGCGGCGCGCACCTCGCTCGCGGTGCGGTTCCTATTGTCGGTCAGCGCTTCGACGATGATCGCGATCCCGCCCGGGCCGTAGCCCTCGTAGCGCACCTCGTCGTAGGCCTCGCCCCCGTCGCCGCCGGCGCCGCGCTTGATCGCGCGCTCGACGGTGTCCTTCGGCATGTTGGCCTGGCGCGCGGCCAGAATCGCGGCGCGCAGCCGCGGGTTGGCGGCGGGGTCGGGCAGGCCCGAGCGCGAGGCGGTCGTCAATTCCCGGATGAGCTTGGTAAAAACCTTGCCGCGCTTTTTATCCTGCGCGCCCTTCCGGTACATGATGTTCTTGAATTGCGAATGGCCAGACATCTTCGCCTATCCCGAATTGACCGTGAGGGTTCGATGCCCCTCCGGGCTTTAATCCATCGGCGGGCTTTAATCCATCGGCCGGAGCGTCCGCAATGGCCATCGGCAATCTTCCAATTGGCCTCGCATAACAGGCCAATATGGCAGGATTGGGGCTACCTCGGCGAACCTCCGGCGTAACGCCCCGCGCTCACAACCGCGGCAGATTCGGCGCGAGCCGGCCACCGACGCGCACCGGCTCGATTTGACGCGCCAGCCCGGTCGTATCGTCGATCGCGACAAAGACCCCGCACAGCGTAGCTTCCCCCTCGGACACCTTGTTCTTTTCGCCGGGCATCTTGGTGACGAAGCGGCGGACTGAGGGCCCTTTCTGCATGCCGATGACCGAATCGTAGTCGCCGCACATGCCAGCGTCGCTGATAAACGCGGTGCCGCCGGGGAAGATCTGCGCATCGGCGGTCGGCACGTGGGTATGGGTCCCCAGCACGGCCGAGACGCGGCCATCGGCGAAATGGCCGAACGCCATCTTTTCGCTGGTCGCCTCGGCATGAAAATCGACGACGATCGCGGTGGCCCCGCCGCCGAGCGGATGCTGCGCCAGGACCCTTTGGAGGCACGCGAACGGATCATCAAGCGCGTCCATGAAGAGACGCCCCATCAAATTGATAACCAAGACGCTGCGCCGCTCGTCGAGGCGGTGGAGGCACCAGCCGGCGCCGGGGGTTCCTTCCGGGAAATTGGCCGGGCGCAGCAGCCGCGAGTCGCGCGGAATGTAGGGGATCAGATCGCGTTGGTCCCAGACGTGATTGCCGGTCGTCAGGATGTCGGCGCCGGTCTCGTAGAGTTCGCCGGCGAGGCGCTCGGTCAAGCCGAACCCGGCCGCCGCGTTCTCGGCGTTGACGATCGCCAGATCGATCGCAAGGTCGCGCCGCAACCCGGGCAAATGCGTCTTGATCGCCTCGCGCCCGGAGCGCCCCATCACGTCGCCACAGAGGAGGATGTTCAAGAACGTCCACTCCTAGGGGGTGCGCCGGTCGGCGCCCGAGACGGCGGGAAAATGGATCCCGGCTTGCGCGGGGACTGCGGCTCCCGTTGCGGTCCGAATTGGGTGGGGCCGCTTGGCCGTCGGCGTTGCAAACCCACCGTGGCCCTGCACTGCAGGTGGGCGCCATGTATCGAAGCCACGACTTCGACAGGGACAGCTCCCGAACGGTAGATATCGGCCCCGGGGTATAAGCGGCCTAACGCAC
>Ga0209415_10012667_pt1 | contig 14013 bp, 7 predicted proteins | sample PeaSoiSIISIP2007_FD_187696 | JGI IMG/M metagenome (GOLD analysis project Ga0209415, IMG submission 187696) | Peat soil microbial communities from Weissenstadt, Germany - SII-SIP-2007 (SPAdes) (version 2) | ecosystem: Environmental > Terrestrial > Soil > Wetlands > Peat | place: Germany... | reverse complement strand
TTTAACGCCACTACGTTCCAATTGCTCTACACCACGAATCAGGCTCCCAACGGACGCGACAAGTTGCCAGCCGTCGGCCATTTTGTTACTCAGACCGTCGCCAATGGCAGAGTCTATGTCGGCACCCAAAATAGTCTTGAAGCCTACGGACTGTTCGAACTCACTGCCATTACCGGAGGTGCTAACCAGACTGCAACCGTGGCCACCCAGCTGCCGAATCCCATGACGTTTCAGGTTTCCAACCCATATACCGGACAACCCGTAGTCGGAGGCACGCTCACTTTCAGCGATGGCGGCAAAGGCGGATCATTCAACCCTGCTTCCACCACCACCGACTCTAACGGCAATGCCTCCACGACTTATACCGTTCCCCAAAAAGTTGGCACTTACACCCTGACGGCCACTCTGACGGTCAACGGGGTCGTCTCCGGCAGCGTGAACACGAGTGCTACCGCCACGCCCGGTGCAGCCGCAAAGATAGTTGCTTCGAGCGGATCGAAGCAGACTGGGGCCGTCGGTTTTAACCTGCCTAAGCCCATCGTCGCCCAGGTCCTGGATACCTACAAGAACGGCGTCCCCGGCATCACTGTCACCTTCACCAGTAACCAAGGTGGCGTTCCCAATCCGTCTACCGTGGTCACCGGCGCCAATGGCATGGCTAGTACCACTCTGCAGTTGCCTCCCACTCCGGCCACAGTGACTGTCACCGCCAGTTTCACTACTCAAGGTGGTTCGACTCAAAAGGTCACCTTCGTTGAGTACGCCGTTGCCCAAGTCGCCACGAACATCTCGATCAGCAGCGGCAATGATCAGACCGCTCCTAACGGAACCCAGTTGCCGGAGGCGCTCACCGTACTCGTCACCGATCAGTTCGGCAATCCCTTCTCCGGCGACAACGTTAACTTTTCCGACGGCGGCGCCGGTGGCATTTTCTCCAACCCCAATCCCGTCGTCACCGGGACCAACGGAATGGCGAGCGAGTCCTATACGCTCCCGCCGTTCCCTAACGAAACCATTACCATCGCCGCCACCGCTGCCGGAGTATCCAACCCCGCCGTATTCACCGAATACGGCCAGTAGCTCCGTAAGTTAGCGCAGCCTCGTGTGGACGCGGGCGACTCGCGACTCGCCCGCGTAAACTCTCGAGCCCCATCGCGTGACAGCCCCCGAAACCGATCTAACTCCGCTGTTTCCCGTGGTTCGCCTTTCTATCCCCGCATCCAAACAGCAGGCGCGGATGCCTCCCCGTCCCAACCACCACGGTACGAATTTATCCCGTTTGCCAAGTCTATCCGGGCAATTGACTTCCCCCTCATTTCGGTGGAAACTTCAGTAAGAGCCTGCTTCCCCCCGCATGACCAGCAGGCTGTCGGAACAGACATGTTCCCGCAAACTATGTCGAGGTTAGCGTTAAGGCCTGACGAGTCGCCCTCGGATTCTTCCAATACTCTCGAGCAGCACATGCTCGCCGGTCTCCCGCCCGATCTCGCTCTCGATTTGGTTCTGAACGAGCTGGTAGTCCGCGCCGCCGAAGCGACGCACGCCAGCGCCGCCGCCCTTGCCCTCGTCCGCGGCAACGAACATGAAATGGTGTGCCGGGCCGCCACTGGACACCTGGCCCCGGGGCTGGGCATCCGGATCGAGCCTCGCGACGGTCTCTCCGGCGCCTGTCTGCAGACTCGTCTGCCCCAGCTTTCCGTCGATTCCGAGCGCGACCCCCGCGTCGATCCCGACATCTCCCGCCGCCTCGGCATCCGCTCCATCTTGGCGGTTCCCGTCTTCGAGAGCAATAACGGCTTCGACACAAATAAAAACGCGAAGTTCTCCGGAGTTCTCGAGGTTTTCTCCAACTCTCCCGCTGCTTTTTCTAGTTCCGACCAGAAATTACTGGAAGCTTTCGCCAAGGAGTGCGCCCGCATTCGCCAGGCCGCGCTTGAACTCAGTCAACCCAAGCCCGCTAGAGCAGCCCCTACCGAGTTCATCTTGCCCGCGCTCGTTCCGGACGATTTGACTCCATCGGCCGCGACGCGGTCGGACGCGATGCCGCCCATTTTCGCAGCCAGCCCTCTATCCGCTCACCGCTTTCCGTATGAAGCCTGGGCGCTGGTCCTCGGGACTCTGACCATTCTCGCTACCATCGCCCTCAGCTTCCTCATTGGCTCTCGCATCGGATGGCTAAACACAACTCCGCCTGCCTCCAGCAGCCGGATCGAACAGCCCGTCGCAGCCTTGCCGAGTTCGCCCACGGCAGTAGCCCCGCAAGCAAATCAATCAGCGGCTGAAGGGACGCGCTCTGAAGCAGTGTCTTCTGATAAACAAATTCGCTCTGAAAAGGCGCTGCGAAAAACACCAGATAAGGCATCCAGACAGCCGTCTCCAATTCCCGCCGCCGCCGCGGGCGAATTAGTCATCTACGAAAAAGGCAAAGTCATCTTCCGCACCAGGCCCACTCCTGGCAGCGAAATCAACGATACCGTCACAGAAGCAACGTCGAGCGCCAAGCTAGCCCCAACGCCGTCCGTTTCAACGCCAACCGATTCAGCCCAGGGCGTGCGCCTCGCTCCCGATCAAGCCGAGGCCCGGCTCCAACGGCGCACCGAACCTGAGTATCCAGCCGCGGCCCTCGCTGCGCATCGCACGGGCGATGTCGTCCTCGAAGTCCTGGTCGCCGAAGATGGTTCCGTCTCCCACATTCGCCTTCTAAGCGGAGACCCAGTCCTGGCCGCTGCCGCCGCCGAAGCGGTCCGCACCTGGCGCTACCAACCCTACCTCCAAAACAACCGTGCCTCCCGGTTCCAGACGGATGTGACGCTCACCTTCGCCCTTCCCAACTGATGTGATCACGCCGTGACGTGCCGCTTTTAAGGTCCGCAATTGGGCATTCAAACCGGACCAAGGCGATTCCCGATTGACCAAACCGAAGGCTTGATTGACATCGCCAAAACGCCGGAGTAGGGTTGGTTCGCATTTCCAACCATTCCCACAAGATCAAGGAGAACAAATGCGACTGCGACTCACGCTTTATTGTGTTGTGTTGTGCGTCTGTCTCGTCCCGGTCGTCTCAGCCCAGGATGCGGCCAAGGTGGACTCGAAGCATTACACGGTAATAAGCGAAAACGCCCAGGTACGAATTCTGAAGGTGCACTACGGCCCGCATGAGAAGTCGGTGATGCACAACCATCCCGCCACGGTTGCGGTGTTCCTTACTGATGCCAATGGGACGTTCAACTATCCGGACGGGACAAAGAAAGACTTTGCCGTCAAAGCGGGCGATGCGCAATATGGCGCCGCGGAAACCCACCTGCCAGAGAACACTGGCGACAAAGGAATGGATGTAATCGTAGTCGAACTGAAAGGCAAAACTGCTGCGAAGGCGGCAGTCAAGCCTGCGAAGACTGAGATGAAGTAATCTTGGTGCGCGGGTGCCCCGCTCATTCGCGTTGTTTGGCGAATGAGTGGGCCGCTCTCACCGCCCTACGAAAACGCCAACTCCTTGGCCCGCTGCACCGCCTTCACCACGGCCTTGATCAACGTCACGCGCAACTTGCCCTCTTCCAGCTCCATGATGCCGTCAATCGTGCATCCCGCCGGAGTAGTCACCGCGTCCTTCAGCAGTGCCGGATGATCTCCGGTCTCCAGCACCACTCGCGCCGCGCCCATGGTTGTTTGCGCTGCCAGTAGCGTTGCCACATCCCGCGGCAGTCCAACCTTCACTCCCGCCTCTGCCAGCGATTCCAGAATGATGTAGATATACGCCGGACCGCTCGCCGATAACCCCGTGACCGCGTCCATATGTTTTTCGTCCACCACCACCGTGCGTCCCACCGCATCGAAAAACTTCGTCGCCGTTTCCAGATGCTGTTTCGACGCGAACTTTCCCTTGCACAGCGCCGTCATGCCCGCGGCCAGCACGCACGGAGTGTTCGGCATCGCCCGCACCACCGGCACTTCTTTTTCCATCGCCCGCTCAATCATGTCCGTAGGAACCGATGCCGCCACCGAAATTACCAACTGCTTTCCATTCAAGTGCGCTCGAATTTCGCGCACCACGTCCGCGACTACCTGCGGCTTCACACACAGAAAAATAATCTCCGCGCCTTTCACCGCCTCCGTGTTGTCGATCCCGGCGTGCACCTTCAGCTTCTCCTTCAGCATCCGCGCCCGCTCCGGATGCGCCACCGTCGCCCAGGTTTGCCCCGGCAACAGCAATCCATCGCGCAAAAAAGATTGCAGAAGAATCGCTCCCATCTTCCCCGCGCCCAGAACCGCTACTTTCTTCTTCGAACTCAAACTCTGTGCCATACGAATTCTCCAACTGTGCCTGAATCCTAGTTCATCAGACTAACACCGCGAAGCCCAGCCTTCCTCCGTGCTCCCCTGCGCCCTCTGTGGTGAGGCCTTTCTCCGCGTATTCAGCAGTGTCCGATGCGAAACCTCGATCCTCTATCCCAAAACGCCAGCCGCCTCCACCATCTTTAATATCTCGCGCCCAATCGGCAACGACGCGGTCGCCGCCGGAGAAGGCACATTGAGCACGTGCAAAAACCGTTCCCGACCCGCAAACCGGAAGTCATCCACCAGCGCGCCATCCGCCCCCACTGCCTGCGCCCGCACTCCCGACCCGCCCGGCGTCATATCCTCCATCCGTACCTCCGGCACCAGACGCTGGCAAGAACGGACAAATTCCCGCTTCCGCAACGACCGCCGAAACTCTCTCAGCCCGTTTTTCCAGTGCTGTCGCGCCATTGACCGAAAACCCGCATCCAAGAACACTTCCATCGCTTCGCCCAAATCGAAGTCCCGCCAGCGATATCCCTCGCGCCGGAATGCCAGCACCGCATTCGGCCCCGCATCCACATTGCCTTGAATCCGCCGCGTGAAGTGCACGCCCAGAAAGGGATACCGCGGATCCGGCACCGGATAAATCAGCCCCCGCACCAGTTCCTGCCGCGCCACCGCCAAATCGTAATACTCCCCACGAAACGGAACCAGCAACATTCCCGGATCATCTCCCGCCATCCGCGCCACCCGGTCGCTGTAAAGCCCGGCGCAGTTCACTACATAGCGCGCTGAAAAATCTCCCTCCCGTGTTCGCACCACCACCGCGCCCGGCTTTACATCAGAACTCCGATCGAAATTCCGATCGAATCCCACGACCGCCGCGCCCGTCTTAACCTCCGCTCCGCGTCCCACCGCGATCTCCGCATATTTCGCCGTCACCGCCGTATAATCCGTAATTCCCGTGGACGGCACGTGCAGCGCGCGCACGCCGCCCACATGCGGCTCGATCTCGAGCATCTCCTCGCGTCCCAGCAGCCGCAAACCCTCGAGCCCATTTGCCACCCCGCGTGCCAGCAAATCATCCAGTCGAGCCGCTTCCTCCGAGTTCGTGGCCACAATCAATTTGCCGCACACCTCGTGCGGAATCCCGTGTTGCGAGCAGAACTCCACCATCTCCCGCGCGCCCGCCACACACAACCGCGCCTTCAGCGATCCCGCCTTGTAGTAAACGCCGCTGTGGATCACCCCGCTGTTGTGTCCCGTCTGATGCCGAGCCACACCGGCCTCTTTTTCGAGAACCACCAAGCGCAGGCGAGGAAACCGCTCGGTCGCTTGCATGGCAAACGAAAGCCCAACGATCCCGCCGCCAATCACCGCAATGTCATAGGTCATAAGCTAGTAGTAGCGCCGCCGTCCCGGCGGCTGTCCGACGGGCGTCCTCGCCCGCCACATCGAAAATGATCCTACCGCACACCGCGTCTCCGCACCGTGACGCAAGAACAGGCGGATGTGACGCAAAAAAAGGCGCAGACACGATGTCCGCGCCCCCAGCCAAGCATAGAAGTGTTCTCGGCCTCCCCGTCTCGCCTGTAGATTGCCCTACTGCACCGTCAGCGTCACCACATCTCCATGTATGGCTCCGCCCACCGCCGCAGCGGTCACCGTAATCTGCGATGTGCCCAACGCCGTCGGAAGCGCCACGGTCACAAAAGTCGATCCTGGGAGCGTAGCGGCGGCCGACGTGGCCGTAACCGTCACCGTTGCCGGGCTCGGCACCACCGCGGGAGACGTGTACGATGCCTGCGCCTGGTTGGCCGGGTTGACCACAATTGTGCCATTCGTGCTCCCGCCCGTGACCCCCCAGGTTACATTTTGGTTGGTCGAGGCATTCACGGTTGCAGTGAATTGTTGCTGCGTCGCCGCCGCCGGCCACGAGTTACCCGCTTCATCCGCAAATAAAGTCGCCAATCCAGGATTCACCGTGACCGTCACCGGTGGCGGTGGAGTGCCGCTGCCCGCGACGCCGCCGCAAGAAAGTGAAGCCATCAGCCCAAGCCCCAAACAGACCACCGCAATCCCATTGTAGAGACGCGGCTCGCCGTGTCTCTTTCGCCCTATCCCCACAATTCCCGCGACCACCCAGGCAAGCGTAAAGAACGGCAAAACATAGGGGCGCGCGCTCGCGTGAGGAGGGCCGCCCGCAGGCGCCCGATTAGCGGCGATGGAGCGACGGGCGTCCCCGCCCGTCCCAGAGGGGCAAAGCGTCGGCAAGTTTGGCCCGCACGTCCAGATTGTCAAAGTAACTCCAGTTGTCGGCGCCCCTGCCGCGATCGTCGTTGGACTAAACTCGCAACCAGTCAGTGCCGTGACGTTCGAACACGAAAAATTCACCGCGCCGCTAAATGTCCCGCCCCCCACTGGAGCCGCCGAAAACGTATAGGTAGTGCTTTGCCCGGCCAACACCGTCGCCGTTGCACTACCGCTATCGGTCCACGTAAAGTCTGTACTCCCTCCGGTAACGGTCAATGTCTCCGTCGGTGTGGCGTGGGTCAGGGTCCCGTCGGTCCCCTGAATCGCAAACTTAAATGTTCCAGTCGCCGAACTGCCCACCGTCACCGTAAACGGAGCGCCCCCAGCTGTCGGTATTACCGTCTGCGGCGTGATGCCGCACGTCCCCGGAGCTCCCGCCGCACACGTCAGCGTGACACTCCCGCTGTATCCGTTCACCGCCGTCAGCGTTCCGTTCCACGTCACGTTCTGATTCACCACCGTAGTGCTCGGGGCTGCCGTCACCGCAACCGAAAAGTCCGGAGCCAGTGCCGTTACTACCGTCAGCGTCTCCGTCGGCGTGGCATGGGTTAGAGTCCCGTCGGTTCCCTGGATCGTGAAGTTGAAGGTGCCCGTCGTAGAACTACCCAATGTCACCGTGAAAGCACTGCCTCCCGCCGCCGGCGTCACCGAAGGCGGCGAAATCGTGCAGATCGCCGGAGCTCCCGCCGTACACGTCAGTGCCACGCTTCCGCTGTATCCGTTCAACGCCGTCAGCGTCCCACTCCACATTACGTTCTGATTCACCGCTGTTGTACTCGGAGCCGCCATTACCGCAATCGAAAAATCCGGCAAAGCCACCAGCGCGTAACTCCAGATCCCCCGCCCGTAGGTCGATGCCACCAGCGTTTTCGTGCGCGCGTCAGGATTGAAAAGTTGCAGCGCCGTCACCGGGGCATCCGGCAGAAATCCTGACGTATTCGGCCCCGGCGCCGGGCCGACTTCCGTCCAGCCCGCAGCCGTTGTCGAACTGACAAAGACCCCGACATCGGTTCCCGCGTATATCTGCCCCGCTTGCGCGTCCACCAGCAACGCGTTCACCGGGTTGTCCGGCAGTTCCGCTACTCCCGTCCCAGTCCAGTCCGTCCAATTCGTGCCGGCATTCGTAGTCTTCCACACATGCGACGTGGGGAACCCAGGTGTGCTGAATCCCATGATCCCGACATACGCCGTGTTGCCAGTCCCATCGGACGAATCCATCGTGACCGTCGAAATCGCATACCCATTCGGATTGATATTCTGGGCGGCGTTCTGGGTCACATTTGCCATCAAATTGACGCCGGCATTGGTCGTGACCCACACCTCGCCGCCGGGCAATCCGCTCAGCGGCCCGTATCCATTCGTTACCGCGTACACCACCGACGAATAGTTATTCGGAGCTGGATTTATCGCGGGGCCGCCCGCCGCCAGCGCATTCACCAGGTTGATCTCATCGCCCGTGCACACGCCCGTTCCCAAAGTGTCGAAATCGTTGCTCAGTTGCAGTGGAGCGGTTCCGCTGGTGCTGATCTGCCACACGCGGCAGGTGCCCACCAGCATTTCACCAGAATTCTGCGGATCCAGAATGTAGGGAGTAAAGTAAGCTCCCTGATCACCGCTCAGATCGCTCGACCCGACGACTTGGATAAATGTATTGTCGTTACAATCCGATCCCGTTCCAGTTACAGAATCGCACTCAAGAATCGTGACGTAAGGATTCTCCGCAAACCATTGGCTGGGAGTCGTAGGGTTGATGGCAGTGAATCCGCCAGCCCCGCCCAGCGCATTCAGAAATGTGCTGCTGCTGGTCGCGGTGCCGGTCTTAGGGGAACCATTGTTCTGCGCTCCTCCCAACAGAATATCGGCGCTCGTGGGGTGCACCGAAACCGAAACTAATTCTGTCATCGAACCCAGCGTCTGGCTCAGGCTGTCGAATTGATTTGTTCCCGTGCAACTGCCAGTGTCCAGCCCGGAATAGCCATCGAGCGTTCGGCTGATTCCCCCGTCATGCGCGAAGTAGCCCGGCGATGTTGTGCCACCACCGACAACCATAAAGGCGATTCCGTGCTGGTCCGGATGGACATGCGCCGGTGCCGCCAACGGGTCACACCCGTAGACATGCGTCAGATTGATCCAATCGCCCTGCGTACAGGCCGTATTGGGCGGCTGCTGACCCGGCTGTAACGAGCATTTATAAAGATTGACTGCGCCCGCGTAAACATCGGTGCCCGACGCGTTGGGGACTGCCGCTAGGGCCAGGTTGTAATAACCCTGCTCCACCCCGCAGCCGCTGTTGGGCCCAAACGCGCTGTCACCGCAATTCGTGATTCCGTTGTCCGGAATCTGCGTCCAACTCGTTCCGCCGTTCGTCGATTGCCAGATGCCCTCGTCGGCGGGCACTGGATTCCCGTTGCCATCGGGCTGCACGTCGACCACCCATACATACATCTCGTTGCGCCCCGGCACCACCGCAAATTCACCGCGATAAATCAGGCAAGTTGTTGCGTTCGAACCAGTCGGGCAGTTCGCCGGCGCCAGGCCCGCAATCGGTAGCGTTGTCACCGGCGCAAAATGCTCGCCATCCGTCGAGGAGTACAACCCGTGACGCCGAATGAAAGCGTAGAAAGTCCCGTTCGTTCCCTGGAGCGGGTTGTAAATCACCGCCGTAGCCGAGGCGGGAACCGAACCGTCCGTGAGAATTGCGCGGTTCCACGTTACCCCGCTAGTCTGCGAGTAATAAAGTCCGCGCACCGTCGAATTTACATCTTCTTCCGGGCCCAGGCACGGGCGGTTGCCTCCACCTGCCGCCGCTTCCTCGCCCAAGCACAGGCCGTTGTCTCCCGCTGTGGCCGCTACCACCACGTTGGGTTGCGCCGCGCTGAAAGCAATCTTGCTGAACCCGATCCCCAGAAAAGACTGGTCCGGAGTTTGTCCTATCCCCGTGATTTCGGTCCACATAGAACCTCCATCGGTGGAACGCAGAATTCCCAGGCCATAATAAGAATCACCCGAACTGTTAGTCTCACCCGTCCCCACCAGCATCACTTGGCTGTTGCCCGGCTGCAAAGCAATCGCGCCGACGGCCAGCGTCGGCTGGTCGTCAATCAAAGCCTTCCATGTGACTGACGCCGGATTGGAATTCAGGCTGCCCGCGTTTGTGGATTTCCAAAGCCCGCCATAAGCGCCGCCCAGAAGCACCGTGTTCCCCGTGCTGTCCGCCGGATCAATGAGCACGGACGTAGCCCGCCCCGAGACCCAGTTGTAATCCTGCATTCCATTGCCCGTAGCATCGGAAGCGAGAGGTGCCGGTCCCAAAGGAGCCCACGCCGTGGAGCCGGAATTAAGTGGAACAGGTGAGGGTGCCCCACCCAAGCCAGGCTTGGCTGGGTGCGTGGAGGACAGCACAGATGAGAATGCGGTCGCACGCTGTGTCCGCATTGCCAGCTTCTGCCGATAAGCCCGAAAGCGCAGTCCCGCCGCCGACTGCCCCGGAGGCACACTGCGCCCGCGCTTGTTCCAGCTCCAACGCAAATCGTCGCGCAGATAAGAACCATCCCCGCCGCGCTCGTGGGCAGACGGATAGATCGTTTTCCCGCCCAGCTCTTGGCCGAATGCGCGACTTGAAAATCCGCCGCTGACAAGAACAAACGCGAAGAAGAAGACGACGAAAAGAACAAGAAGAGAAAAAGAATGTCGACAGCAGGCCATAGATTGAGACGCCACTCTTGCGCCGGCGCAACGCAGCGCACGAACAAAGTCTCAACCATGAAGAGAAGATTTCCACGTCCTCGAAAGTCTCCCCATCCTTGGTAGCCCGTGTCGGCAGAAAACTGAGAACCGAGAACTGACTGTGAACTCCCCGCAAGCAAAACATCCGCTATACTAATAATCCATGTCGGTGATCAAGAACATCGGCGCCATCGCCCAGGGAATGACCATCACCCTGAAGGAGATGTTTCAGCCCACGATCGTCGAGAACTATCCCGACGGTCCAGGCCCCCTGAAAGGCGCAAAGTTTCAGGAACGTTTTCGCGGCATGCATGTCCTGCAGCGCGACGAAAACGGCCTGGAAAAGTGTGTAGCTTGTTTCCTTTGCGCCGCCGCCTGTCCGGCGAATTGCATCTACATAGAAGCCGCGGAAAACACCGCTGAAACCCGGGTCTCAGGCGCCGAACGTTACGCTCGTGTCTACAACATCGATTACAACCGATGTATATTTTGTGGATACTGTGTGGAGGCTTGTCCGACCGATGCGATTACGCATGGCCATGGATTTGAGCTGGCTTCGTTCAATGCCAGCAATCTGATTTACCGCAAAGAGCAGATGCTGGCGCCGGCTCCGGCGCATATGGGAGCCAATCAGGTGTTCGCGCAATCGGAAACGGATGCGGGCGTGACGGGGAGTTAGCGAACTTCCAGATTTCCACCAAACGCCGGTCCCCTGGGACCGGCGTTGTTGTATGAGGCGGTCGTTAGTCGGTAGTCGCTGGTCGTTGGTCGTTAGCGCCTTTACGAACGACTGCCGATTTGATGAACTAAAAGGGCGTCTGATTTCCGTTAGCGACGAATTGCGAACGACCAACGACGAACGACCAACAACTCTTTACCAATGTCCGCTTTTCTCCAACTCGTAAAAGAGCGCGTCGTCGTTTACGACGGCGCCATGGGCACCAACATCCAGAAGCGGAACCCTACCCTGGACGACTACTGGGGCAAAGAGAACTGCAGCGAAGTCCTGGTCCTGAGCCGTCCCGACATTATCCGCGACATTCACGCTGATTTTTTCCAGGTGGGCTGCGACATAGTAGAGACGAATACCTTTGGCGGCACCGGCCTCGTTCTAGGCGAGTTTGAACTGCGCGACAAAGTTCGAGAGATCAACCTGACGGCGGCCATGCTAGCCAGGGAAGTGGCGCAGCAATTTTCTACGAAAGACAAGCCGCGCTTTGTCGCCGGATCAATGGGTCCGACCACAAAATTGCCTTCGTTAGGACATATCGGCTGGGACGCGATGTTGGCCTCGTATGAAGAGCAGGCGCTCGCCCTGATCGAAGGCGGCGTCGACGTCATGCTGGTCGAAACGTGTCAGGATCTGTTGCAGGCAAAAATTGCCACCGTCGCCGTGCTAGAGGCAATGCGGAAAGCGGGAAAGCGCCTGCCGCTGCAGGTGCAAGTCACACTGCAGGAATCCGGCACCATGCTTCTGGGCACCGAAATCGGCGCGGCGCTAACTGCACTCGAGCCCTACGACATCGACATCATCGGTCTGAACTGTGCGACCGGGCCCGCGGAGATGAATGAGGCCGTCCGCTATCTCGGCCTGAATTCCACCAAGCACATTTCGGTCCTGCCGAATGCGGGGCTGCCGCAGAACGTGGGCGGACATGCTGTCTACAAGCTAGCTCCGAAAGACCTGGCCGAGTTCCACAAACATTTCGTCAAAGATTACGGCGTAAGAATCGTGGGCGGATGTTGCGGCACCACTCCCGAGCATCTGAAAGCCGTCGTGGATGCAGTAGCCGGAGTAGAGCCGGCAAGGCGCGACGTCAAGCCAGTAGGCGCGGCTTCAAGTGCCTACACATCGGTCCCGCTGGATCTGGAGCCCAAGCCCCTGATCGTGGCGGAGGAGATGAACACCACCACGCGCGTCGATCACTTCCGCAAGCTGGTGCAGGCGAAGAAATACGACGACATTCTGACGCTCGCCAAGAGGCTGGCCAACGAGGGCTCGCACATGCTTGACCTCTGTTGCGCCGTCGTAGGCGAGGACGAGAAGGGCTACATCTCCGCCATCCTGGAAAAAATCGCAACCAGAGTACCCGCGCCGATCCTGATCGACAGCACTGAAGCCGACGTAGTCGAAGAAGCGCTGAAGCGCATTCCCGGCAAAGCCATCATCAATTCAATCAATCTGGAGGACGGCGAGAAACGCACCTCGAAAGTCTTGCCCATGGCCAAGCGCTACGGCGCCGGCGTGATCGCGCTGACCATCGACGAAGAAGGCATGGCACTCACGGCCGACAAAAAAGTTGCGATTGCCCATCGCATCTTCGAGCTGGCGACAACAAAGTACGGCATCCGTCCCGTGGACTTGCTCTTCGACACGCTCACTCTGCCCATTTCAACGGGCCAGGAAGAATATCGTTCCGCGGGCATCGAGACCCTGAAGGCAGTGAAGCGCATTCACGACGAACTGCCCGAAGTGAAGACAGTTCTGGGGGTAAGCAACATCAGTTTCGGGCTGGACGCATATCCGCGCCGTGTTCTGAACTCCGTCTTTCTGCACGAAGCGGTAGAAAACGGACTCGACGTAGCCATCGTCAATTACACGAAGATTTATCCGCTGTACAAGATTCCCTCGGAAGAAGTGGAACTGGCGCGTAAGCTGATTTACCAGGACCGCTCGAACGGCGATCCGCTGCAGGTCTACATGCAGCATTTCACGGGCATGAAAGGCAAGGCGCAAGCGCAGACCACGGCGCACGTGGAAACACTCTCCATCGAGGACAAGCTGAAGTACGCGATCATCAACGGCGAGAAATCGGTAGGCGAAGGGAAGACAAAGCGCAGCCTCGAAGAGTTGCTGGATGAAGCGTTAGTCCCCTACACGCCGCTCGACCTGATCAACACGGTTCTGCTCGACGGCATGAAGACGGTAGGCGACCTGTTCGGAGCCCGCAAGATGCAGTTGCCGTCGGTGCTTGATTCCGCCGGAGTGATGAAAGCCGCCGTAGCTTATCTCGAGCCAAGGATGGAAAAGAAAACTGGCTCGCAGCAGAAAGGCACCATCATTCTCGCCACCGTGAAGGGCGACGTCCACGACATAGGAAAGAACCTGGTCGACATCATCCTGTCCAACAATGGATACAAGGTGGTGAACCTCGGCATCAAGCAGGCGGGCGACGTGATCATCCACTCGGCTCAGGAGCACAAAGCCGACGCCATCGGCCTGAGCGGCCTGCTGGTGAAGTCAACGCTCGAGATGAAGTACGTGATCCAGGAACTCGAACGCCAGAAGCTGGAGTTCCCGGTGATCTGCGGAGGCGCAGCCCTGACCAGGAAGTACGTGGAAGACGATCTGCGCCGCGAATATTCGAATGCCGTCTTCTACGGAGAAGACGCCTTTGCGGGCCTGCACGTAATGGAAGACCTCGCGTCGGAAGACGGCAGGCGCAAAGCGCGCCTGCAAGACGGGAGAACCGTCAAAGAATACGCAAAAGCCGCAGCCGTGGATGAAGAAATTGGTCCGGTATTTTCCGAGCGCAGCGTGGTAGTGAGCGATGCGCCGAATATTCCCGAGCCTCCATTCTGGGGCGTGCGCGTGGTGAAAGATTACGACCTGCGCGAGATTTTCAACTACATCAACGACACCGCCCTCTTCAAAAACCAGTGGCAGCTGAAAACGGCGTCGCAGGAAGATTACGC
>Ga0209415_10012666_pt1 | contig 14013 bp, 14 predicted proteins | sample PeaSoiSIISIP2007_FD_187696 | JGI IMG/M metagenome (GOLD analysis project Ga0209415, IMG submission 187696) | Peat soil microbial communities from Weissenstadt, Germany - SII-SIP-2007 (SPAdes) (version 2) | ecosystem: Environmental > Terrestrial > Soil > Wetlands > Peat | place: Germany... | reverse complement strand
GAAGGCGGTTTCTGGCCGATGCCGAAACGGGCAAGCCAACCGCTTTCCCCTTGCTGGGGGCGATAGGAGAGGAGCGCCTTATGCAGGCTTTCGAATTTTTCCACCGCCATGGCCTGGGCCACATCCGGGCGGATGGTGCCGTCGGCAAGGGCGGCGCGATATGCGGCGAGCGGTCCGGTCGTCATAGCTCAACAGCTTACGGGCAAAGCCCGGTTCCGCCAAGCGGGCAGGAGGTTTAAAACCTTCTGACCCGCTTGAACGGTTTTCAGGATCAGCCTTCGGCGGTGATCGTGGCGATCAGATCGCTCAGGCTGTCTTCCCACTTATCGTTGGCCACCTGGCAGGTGCCGGCATTTTCGTGGCCGCCGCCGCCATATTGCAGCATCAGAGGACCGATATTGGTCTTCGAGGTGCGGTTCAGGATCGACTTACCCACCGCGAAAACGGTGTTCTGCTGCTTCAGACCCCACAGCACATGGATCGAGATGTTGCACTCGGGGTACAGGGCGTAAATCATGAAGCGGTTGCCCACATAGATGGTTTCCTCGTTCCGCAGATCGAGAACCACCAGATTTTTGTGGACGCTTGAGCAGCGGCGCAGCTGTTCCTTGAACAACTCCTCATGCTCGAAATACAGATCGACCCGCTCCTTGACGTCGGGCAGCTGCAGAATTTCATCGATGCGGTGGGTCGCACAGTAATCGATGAGATCCATCATCAGCTGATAGTTCGACACCCGGAATTCGCGGAAGCGTCCCAGGCCGGTGCGGGCATCCATCAGGAAGTTCAGCAGAGGCCAGCCGGTGGGATGCAGAATCTCGGCCCGCGAGAAGCGGGCGGCATCGCCCTGGTCGACCGCGGCCATCATCGAGTCGAAGAATTCGGGGAAGGCGTTGCAGCCGCCGTAATAGTTATAAACCACCCGAGCCGCCGAAGGGGCGTCAGGCTCGATAATATGGTTGTCGTGCTGGCCGGTGCGCATGGTTTCCGACAGGTGGTGGTCGAAAGCCAGATAAACGCCGTCCACATAAGGCAGGTTGGTGGTGATATCGCTACCGGAGATCTCGACCAGCCCATCCTGCATATCCTTGGGATGCACGAACTTGATGTCGTTGATCAGGTTCAGATGCTTCAGCAGAACGGCACAGACCAGACCATCGAAGTCGCTGCGCGTCACCAGCCGGAATTGTTTATTCTCCGCCATATTTCCCTCCTGAGGGGCCCCCTTGCCTGCACGGGACCATACCCCGAGCCAAGCGGCTGCACAACGAAAGACAGGTGACCCTTATGTGGACCAATCACTCTCTTTGCACAAGGTTCTTTCTCAGACCCTGCGGCTGCGTTAAACATGGAGCTGTCATCGATAAGGCTGCGTTCCATGTCGTCCAAAATCCGTCCTTTTTTTGCCGGTTTCGTTATTATGGCCTCCGCCGCTTTGGTCGGCTGCGCCGAGAAACCGTATGTCTATACGGATTACCGCTCGAACCAGATCGGTGAAGTGCAGGTCTGCTTCGACCCGGCCAACAGCAGCCCCGAACAGGTGGCTGCTGCCGCCGAGGAAACCTGTAACCGCTATCACCGCACCGCCAAACTGTGGCTGACACAAAAACACCAGTGCACCTGGACCACCCCCAGCATGTCCACCTTCTATTGCGTGGCCCGCCCTGGCGAGACGCCGCCGCCCTTGATAGACAAGCATTCGCCGCTGCGCCACGACAGCACCACCTTCGAATAAGGCCGCCCTCGCTCCCAGGCATACAGCTCTCGCTTTGAACATGAAAAAGGCCGCCGGATTTCTCCGGCGGCCTTTTCCTTTGGCTTACACCTTCACTCACTGATCGGAAGGGACCGAATGAGCCCCCATCTGTCGCCTGGCTTGGCTTTCGCACCACCCTAGGCGTGGGGCCGGTAGCGGCCCAACCAAAGCTCGATGAGCGAGGCTCATCAAGCTTTGGCGTTAAGCCCCAGTCCTACAGACGCTCGGCCAGCAATTCCTTGATGCTGGCGATGGCCTTGGCCGGGTTCAGACCCTTCGGGCAGGTCTTGGTGCAGTTCATGATGGTGTGGCAACGATAGAGCCGGAACGGATCCTCGAGAGCGTCGAGACGCTCGCCCTGGAATTCGTCGCGGGTGTCGTGGATCCAACGGGCCGCCTGCAGCAGCACCGACGGGCCCAGATAACGATCGCCGTTCCACCAGTAGCTGGGGCACGAAGTCTGGCAGCAGAAGCACAGAATGCATTCCCACAGACCATCCAGCTTGGCCCGTTCCTCGGGGCTCTGCAGAACCTCGCGGTCTGGCGGCTGGGGGGACTGGGTCTGCATCCAGGGCTTGATGGAAGCCAGCTGGGCATAAGGCACCGACAGATCGGGGACCAGATCCTTGACGACCGGCATGTGCGGCAACGGAGAGATCACGGCTTCGCCCTTGATCTCTTCGATGGGCTTCAGGCAGGCCAGGGTGTTGGTGCCGTCGATGTTCATGGCGCAGGAACCGCAGATGCCTTCACGGCAAGAGCGGCGCAGCGTCAGGGTGCTGTCGATCTCGTTCTTGATCTTCAGCAGGGCGTCCAGGACCATCGGTCCGCAGTCGTCCAGATCGATCTCGAAATTGTCCCAACGCGGATTGGCGCCAGTATCGGGATCGTACCGATAGACCTTGAAACTCTTAACTTTTTTAGCACCAGCCGGAGCCTTATGGCTCTTTCCCGGCTGGACTTTCGAATTTGCGGGCAACGCGAATTCAACCATGATCGTTCCTCTGTCTTCTAGAGGTGCGCCTTAGTAGACGCGCGCCTTGGGCTCGATGTACTGGATTTCGTCGGTCAGGGTGTAGGTATGGACCGGACGGTAGTCCAGGCTCACCTTACCCTTCGAGTCGACCCAGGCCAGACTGTGCTTCATCCAATTGGCGTCATCGCGCGCGGAGAAGTCTTCGCGGGCGTGAGCCCCACGGCTTTCCTTACGGGCTTCGGCCGAATTGATGGTCGCCTTGGCGCAATCGAGGAGGTTCTCCAGTTCCAGAGCCTCCATGAGATCCGAGTTCCACACCAGCGAACGATCGGCGATCTTCAACTGGGGCAGGGTATCGTAAATCTCGTCGATCTTCTTGACGCCTTCCGACAGCGAAGCCTGGGTGCGGAACACCGCGGCGTCGCTCTGCATGGTCTTTTGCATGGACAAGCGGATTTCGCTGGTCTTCAGCGAACCGTTGGCATGGCGGACGCGGTCCAGACGCGCCAAGCCCAGCTCGCCGGCATCGGCGGGCAGCGGCTTGTGCGGAGTGCCGGCCTTCATGGTGGCCTGGGCCCGCAGGGCGGCGGCGCGGCCGAACACCACGATGTCCAGCAGCGAGTTGGTGCCCAGACGGTTGGCGCCATGCACCGACACGCAGGCGGCCTCGCCGATGGCCATCAGGCCTTCGACGGTGGCGTCCGGGTTGTCCTTGGTGGGACGCAGGACCTCGCCGTGAATGTTGGTGGGAATGCCGCCCATGTTGTAGTGGACGGTCGGCAGCACCGGGATCGGCTCCTTGGTGACATCGACGCCGGCGAAGATCTTCGCCGTTTCCGAGATGCCCGGCAGGCGCAGTTCCAGGGTCTCGGCCCCCAGATGCTCCAGATGCAGATAGATGTGATCGTTACCCTTGCCGACACCGCGGCCTTCGCGGATTTCCACGGTCATGGCGCGCGACACCACGTCGCGGGACGCCAAGTCCTTGGCGGTCGGGGCATAACGTTCCATGAAGCGTTCGCCGGCCGAGTTGGTCACATAGCCGCCTTCGCCGCGAGCGCCCTCGGTGATCAGGCAGCCCGAACCGTAGATGCCGGTGGGGTGGAACTGCACGAACTCCATGTCCTGCAGCGGCAAACCGGCGCGGGACACCAGACCATGACCGTCACCCGTGCAGGTGTGGGCCGAGGTGCAGGAGAAGTAGGCGCGACCGTAACCGCCGGTGGCCAGAACCACCTTGTGGGCGCGGAAGCGATGGATCGAGCCGTCGTCCATGTTCAGGGCAATCAGGCCGCGGCAGGTGCCGTCCTGGTCCATGATCAGGTCGATGGCGAAATATTCCACGTAGAACTCGGCATTGTGCTTCAGGCACTGCGAGTACAGCGTGTGCAGAATGGCGTGGCCGGTACGGTCGGCGGCGGCGCAGGCGCGCTGCACCGGGGCTTCGCCGAAGTTGCGCATATGGCCGCCGAAGGGGCGCTGATAAATCTTGCCCTCGTCGGTGCGCGAGAACGGCACGCCGAAATGTTCCAGCTCGTAAACGGCGGGAACGGCTTCACGACACATATATTCGATCGCGTCTTGGTCACCGAGCCAGTCGGAGCCCTTGACGGTGTCGTACATATGCCACTTCCAGTTATCCTCGGCCATGTTGCCGAGGGAAGCGCCGATGCCGCCCTGAGCCGCCACGGTGTGGCTGCGGGTCGGGAACACCTTGGTCACGCAGGCGGTCTTGAAGCCGGCCGCACCCATACCCAGGGTCGCGCGCAGGCCGGCGCCGCCGGCACCGACGACCACCACGTCGTAGGTGTGGTCGATAATCTTATAGGCAGCCATTGGACTTAAACTCCAGCAAAGGCGGCGCGCAGCACCGACACGGCGGCGTAAACGCACACCAGGGTCGTGGCGAACTTGATCGCGATCATGGTCCAGGTCTTCGCGCAGCCATGCACGTAGTCATCCATCACCATCTGCAGACCCAGCTGGGCATGGACGGTGCCGGCAGCCAGCAGAACCAGCAGCAGCGAGGTGGTGCAAGGCGAAGCCAGCCAGGCATGCATGGTCTCGTAGCTGGCACCCACATGGGACACCAGAGCGATCACCAGCCACAGGCACAGGGGAACCAGAGCCAGAGCGGTCAGACGCTGCATGGCACCCTGTTGGGTGCCCGTCTTGGCCGAACCGTGGCCGCGCACGCGGCCGAGGGCAGTACGCAGGGACATCTGTTCCTCCTCAGATCGAAAGGCCGATGGCCCAGGTCACCACGGTGAGGGCGGCGGTCGCCACCAACACGATGTAACCCGACTTGTAAGCCTGCGGAATCTCGAAGCCCCAACCGGCATCCCACACCAGATGGCGGATGCCATTGCAGAGGTGGTAGTACAGAGCGACGGTGAAACCGAACAGCACGAGATAGCCGATCGGCGAACCGATCACGGCGGCGGCGGTAGCGTAAGCAGTGGGGCCGTAGGCGGCCGAAGCCAACCAGTAAGCAAGAAGAACGGAGCCGATAGCCAGAACCACGCCGGTGGCGCGGTGAGAAATCGACATCAAAGCCAGCATGGGCAGGCGATAAACCTGCAGGTGCGGCGACAGTGGCCTAGTGCGCGACGTCATGTGCGAGCCTCTCAAGGATTGTCCCTGGGGACCTTATTATGGCAATGCGGCTTCGGTTTAACCGCTGAACCGCTAGGAGTCAACGCAAAGACCAGTCACACATCGACGATTGTGACTGGTCTTAACGCAATTTACTTACGCGGCAGGATCACCGTGCAATCGAAATCCAGCACGATGCTGGGATCGTATTCCTTGCCGTCTTCCTTTTTAAAGGGGAAGCCGGCGCAGGGCTGGTTCTTGGTCGCCAGGATGCGCAAACGCAAGGCGCCCACATCCTTACGCCCGGGAATCTCCAGCTTTTCCTCGACCTTGCTCCAAGCATAGATGGTGTCGCCGGCGAAGGTCGGAGCCACATGACGGCCGCCATTGATGGCTACCAGCTTGAAGGCGTTGGCCAATCCGTTGAAGGACAACGAGCGAGCCAGGCTGATGATGTGGCCGCCGTAAATCAGGCGGCGACCAAAACGACCCTGGCCTTCAGTATGCTGGTTGAAATGGACCTTGGCGGTATTCTGGTACAGACGGGTGGCGGACATATGCTCCGCTTCTTCGATGGTCATGCCGTCCACATGGTCGATGGACTCGCCAGCCTCGTAATCGTCCCAGAAATGGGGTGAACCGGCCAACACCGGGTCATAGCCCGATACCGACAGACCGGCGGGCAGGATCAGATCCTGGGGGGCCACCTTGTCGGCGGTCTTCGGCACCACCTCTTCGGCCACCACGGCCTGGGGGTCGCGCTTGCGCACCATCACCCAGCGCACATACTCCACCACCATCTCGTCGCGCTGGTTATAGCCGGTGGAACGCACATAGACGACGCCGGTCTGGCGGTTGGAATTTTCCTTCAGGCCGATGACCTTGGATACCGCCCGCAGGGTGTCGCCGGGATAGACCGGCACGCCGAAGCGGCCTTCGGCATAGCCCAGATTGGCCACGGCGTTCAGCGAGATATCGGGAACCGTCTTGCCAAACACCAGATGGAAGGCCAGCAGGTCATCCACCGGAGCCTGGGCGAACCCGGCCTTGCGGGCGAATTCGTCCGACGACTGCACGGCGAAGCGGCTGCCATACAGGGCGCAATAAAGAGCCTGATCGCCCTGGGTCACCGTGCGCGGAGTGGCGTGCAGGATTTCCTGGCCCAGGCGGAAATCTTCGAAATAATTACCGGGGTTGGTCTTCGGAATGGTCATCGCCGTCTCCTTACGCGCTCAGTTCGGCGGCCATGGCGGCAATCTGCTCGGCCAGGGTCACCAGACGTTCGGCGTTGGCCACATGCAGGTTTTCCACCAGACGGCCATCCACCACCACCACGCCCTTGCCGGCGGCGGCGGCTTCGGCATGGGCGGCGATGATCTTGCGCGACCACTCCACTTCCTTTTCGGTGGGAGCAAAGGCGCGGTTGGCGGCGTCGATGGTCTTGGGATGGATCAGAGTCTTGCCGTCAAAGCCCAGTTCGACGCCCTGTTGGCAGGAATAGGCAAAGCCTTCATCGTCGTTCAGGTCCAGATGCACGCCGTCCAGAATCGCCAGGCCATAAGCCCGGGCGGCCAGCAGGCACAAGCCCAGCGAGGTGATCATCGGCTGACGTTCGCGGGTGTGGGAGCAGTGCAGATCCTTGGCCAGATCCGACGTCCCCATGACAAAGCCGCCGACACGCGGGCTGGCTCCGGCGATTTCTTCGGCCTTCAGGATGCCGCGCGGGGTTTCCATCATGCACCAGATGGCCAGGTCGTCGGGCGCGCCGTTGGCGGTCAGAATGGCCTCGGCCTGGCGCACCATGTCGCCGCTTTCCACCTTGGGCAACAGCACCGCATGGGCGCCGGAGGTGGCGGCGGCGGCCAGATCGGCCTGACCCCAGGGGGTGTTCAAACCGTTGGAGCGCACCAAAATCTCGCGGCGGCCATACCCGCCGCCCTTCAGAGCCTCGACCACCAGACGACGGGCTTCTTCCTTGGCGTCCGGGGCCACGGCGTCTTCCAGGTCGAAGATCAGGCCGTCGGCGGCCAGAGTCTTGGCCTTATCCAAAGCGCGGGGGTTGGAGCCGGGCATATACAGCACGCTGCGACGCGGGCGGGCGGTCGTGGCCATGATGTGGATTTCCCCTTTTAGAATTTTTGCAGTGCGGCACACTAGCAATTCCACGCCCCCGCTGGCAAGGGCGCGGCGCAACATTCGGTCTTTTTTTGGACGAAATCATGAACATTCTTTCGATTCAATCCTCGGTCGCCTTTGGCCATGTGGGCAATTCAGCGGCGGTATTCCCCCTGCAAAGGCTGGGACACGAGGTTTGGCCCATCAATACGGTGCAGTTTTCCAACCACACCGGCTATGGCGACTGGAGCGGCGAGGTCTTCCCCGCCCGCCATCTGTCCGACCTGCTGGACGGCATCGAGACGCGGGGCGCTTTGCCCGGCTGCCATGGCCTGCTGACCGGCTATATGGGCGACGCCTCCATCGGTGAAGTGGTGCTGGACGCCCATGCCCGCCTGCGGGCGGCCAATCCTCGGGCGCTCTATTGCTGCGATCCGGTGATGGGCGATGAGGGACGCGGCATCTTCGTGCGGCCCGATATTCCGGCTTTCTTCGGCGAAAGGCTGTTGCCCCGCGCCGACATCCTGACCCCCAATCAGTTCGAGCTGGAATTGCTGAGCCAGCGCACCGTCGTCACCCTGGAAGACGCCGTCGCCGCCGCCCGCAGCCTGATGTCCCGCGGCCCCAGGCTGGTCTGCGTCACCAGTCTGCGCCCGCCCGCCTTGGCCGAGGGGCGCATCGGCACCCTGCTGGTCTCGGCCGAGGGCGCATGGCTGGCCCAGACGCCGCTGCTGGAATTTCCCATCGCCCCCAACGGAGCCGGAGACGTCTTCGCCGCTTTGTTCCTGGGCCATCTGCTGAAAGACGCTCCTCCGCCCCAAGCCCTCAGCCTCAGCGTGGCGGGCCTTTACGCCCTGCTGCGCACCACCCTTCAGCTAGGGCAGCGGGAACTGGCCCTGGTCGCGGCTCAGGAGTCCCTGGCCCAGCCCCTGGAGGCCGTTGTTGTGGAACAGGTGAAATAGGCCATTCGGCATAACCCCTTGCCGCCATCAAGAATGGTTCTCATGTCCCCAAAGCGGGGTTTGACGAGGGGACCAGGACGATGGCGGATTCATTGAACTCACTCAACCTGTTGGTCGCCGATGACAACGAGCATATTCGCAAGCTGGTCAAAGTCATCCTGCGCAGTCTTGGCATCACCCGCGTGACCGAAGCGGAAGACGGGCGGCACGCCATCGCCATCATGCAAGAGCACGTTCCCGACGTGGTGCTGTCCGACTGGGAAATGGAGCCCATGGACGGCTTGCAACTGACCCGCTATATCCGCCGCTCGCCTGAAAGCCCCAACATCTTTTTGCCCGTCATCATCATGACCGGCCAGGCCGACCGCGAACGGGTGCTGGCGGCGCGGGATGCCGGGGTGAATGAGTTTGTCATCAAGCCGCTCTGCGGCCAGGTTCTGCTGAGCCGCCTGTCGAACATTCTCGACACACCCCGCCGCTTCGTGCGGGGCGGAAGTTTCTTCGGACCCGACCGGCGGCGCCATGTCAAACAGTGGGCCGGAGCCGAACGGCGGACCCGCGGCAAGCCCCAGGCTCCCTGCGCCGCCTTGCCCCAGATGAGCCAGAAAGACATCAACAGTCTGATCAATCAGGGCCGCTGAAACAGATCTTTACCCTTTTTCGCTTTCCGCCGGCGGGCGCATGGCCTATCACTGAGCCACCCACAGTCGAGTGGAGTTCATGCAGTCCTTTCATTTCCTGCGCGGTCTGGCCATCGGGTTCGCCCTGGCCGCGCCTGTCGGCCCCGTCGGCATCCTGTGCATCCGCCGGGCTCTGGCCGATGGTCGCTATGCCGCTTTCATCGCCGGATTGGGCGCCGCCTTCGCCGACACCTTCTATGGGGCCGTGGCGGGGCTGGGCATCACCGTCATCAGTGGGTTCCTGCTGAGCCACGCCATCACCCTGCGGCTGGTGGGCGGAGCCTTTTTGCTGGTCCTGGGGGCCATCACCTGGCGCACCCCGCCCAAGCTGGCCCCCGAACCGGGCGGCGGCCCTGGGCTGATGAAGGATTTCGTCTCCACCTTCCTGATCACCCTATCCAACCCGGCCACCATTCTGGCCTCGATGGGGGTGTTCGCCGCCATCGGCGCGCTGGGCAACGAAAAGCCCGCCGAAGCGGGCATTCTCATCATCGGCGTATTCGCCGGGTCGACGTTATGGTGGCTGGTGCTGTCGGCCATGGCCGGAGCCATCCGCTCGAAACTGACCGAGCGCTGGATGACCAGACTGAACCATGTCTCCGGCGGCGCGCTGCTGCTGTTCGGCACCGGAATTCTGCTCAGCCTGGTCTGGCAGTTCCTTCTGTAATCAGCCCCGGCGAATAGAGGCGATGAAGCTGTCCACCTGATTGGACAGGTGGGTGGCCTGCTTGCCCAGTTCGCTGGCGGCGGTCAGAACCTCGTTGGCAGCGCTGCCCGCTTCGCCCGCCGCCTGATTGACGCCGACGATGTTGGCCGATACTTCCTGCGTGCCCGTTGCCGCCTGATCGACATTGCGGGCAATTTCCTGGGTCGCCGCCCCCTGCTCTTCCACCGCCGAAGCGATGGCCGAGTTGATTTCGCTGATGCGGCTGATGATGCCGGTGATCTGGCCGATGGCGATCACCGCCTTGCCGGTGGAATCCTGCACGGCGCCGATCTGCCCGGAAATCTCCTCGGTGGCCTTGGCGGTCTGGTTGGCCAGATGCTTGACCTCGTTGGCCACCACGGCGAAACCCTTGCCGGAATCGCCGGCGCGCGCCGCTTCGATCGTGGCGTTCAAGGCCAACAGATTGGTCTGGCTGGCGATATCGTTGATCAGATTGACCACTTCGCCAATGCGGGCGGTGGCTTCGTCCAGGCCGTGCATCACGCCGTCGGCCACTTCGGCCACGGTCACCGCCTCGGACGAGACGTTGGAGGCCTGGGAAACCTGCTGGCCGATTTCCGTGATGGAGGCAGACAATTCCTCGGCGGCGGCGGCCACCGTCTGGACATTGCTGGCAGCCTGCTCGGACGCGGCGGCCACCGCCGTCGATTGACGGCTGGCCTCCTCGGCCACCGAAGCCATGGACTGCGAGGTCGCCTGCATCTGGGTGGCGGCGGCAGAGACCGAACTCACCACATGCTTGACGTTGGCCTCGAAGTCGTCGGCCATCTTCAGCATGATGGCCCGGCGTTCCTGCTCGGCGCGGCGCTTCATCTCTTCTTGCTCGGCCTGCAGCCGTTCGACGCGGATGGCGTTTTCCTTGAACACCTGCACCGCCCGCGCCATGGCGCCGATTTCGTCCTGGTTGTTCAGGGCCGGCACCAGCACGGTTTTGTCGCCGCTGGCCAGCATTCCCATGATGTCGGTCATGGAGCGCACCGGCACAACGATGCTGCGGGCGACGAAGAAGGCAAATGCCAAACCAGCGATGACCGCGGCAATGGTCAGGGTCAGGGCCGAATTGCTCGAGGAATTCAGGGTCGTCTGCGACTCGGTCATGGTGTCGGCCAGAACCTGCGTCTGCAAGGCATCGGCCTCGGTGCTGGACTTGGCGAAGGCTTCCGCCTGCGCCGGCAGGGTCACCGCCAGCATCTGAGCGATGTCGGCCGAAGCCGAGATCAGTTCCAGCGAAGCGTGGGAATAATCGCTGATCAGCCCGGCAACCGCATGGGTGTGGTCCTTGCGGGCGCCAACCGTCTGATGATCGGCCAGCTCGCCCAGCAGGCGCGTCACCTCATCAAGCTTCTTCATAGCGGCATCCGCGGCGGCAGGGTCGCCCTTCAGCAGAAACTGATAGAAATTGATGCGGGCGTTCAGCAGGGTGCTTTGCGCCCGTCCAGCCAGGACGGCGCTGCGGAATTCCTGATCGCTCTCGGCATTGCTCACCACTTCGCTCAGGCCATCCACCGCCTTGCCGCCCAGTTCGACCATGCGGGCCAAAGCGGTATCGCGGCGCTGCCGCATCTGAGCCAATTTTTCGACGCTGCCGGCATAATCGTCCAAGGTGGCCTTGGCGCTGTCGATCTTGGCTCCCATCTGGGGCAGCTCGGCATCGGCGCGAGCCGCAGCCAGAGACTTCTTCAACTGGGTGATGCCGTCGCGCACCTTGGTCAGAACAGCCTGATCGCCGCTGGTGCCGAAGGCCAAAACATTACGCCGCATATTCCCGACATCGCGGTCGATGCCCAGAATGCGGATCTCGTGGGAGGCGCTATTGGAATAAGTATCGAACGTTTTCAAAGCATGGCTGATGCCGCCAACGCCGATGGCGCCCACTGCCAACAAAAGGGCCAACACGACAGCAAAGCCGGCATAGATACGTGTGCGAACACTGACGCGCCCCGCCATGTTTCCACTAGACATTTCGGCCTCCAAGCCATCGTTTTTTTGTTACTTTAGTTATAGATAATGAACAGCATGGTATGCTGATGACCTTTGCGCTGATTAAAGCCTTTGGAAGGTTTTTTTTGCAATTGAAAATTTCAAGAGAATTACACCCGTAAAAAGAAACCCCCGGCTGTGTTTTCAGCCGGGGGCTCCTGTAACTGCAGTGCAGCAGAAAGTTTACTTTTTCAGGTAATCCCGAGCCAGCACCTCGGCGATCTGCACGGCGTTCAGGGCAGCGCCCTTGCGCAGATTGTCCGAGACGCACCAGAACGACAGACCGTTCTTCACGGTGGGGTCGCGGCGGATGCGGCTGACATAAACGGCGTCTTCGCCGGTGGCTTCCACGGGGGTCACATAACCCTCATTGGCGCGGTGATCGACCACGACAATGCCGGGGAAATTGGACAGGGCTTCGCGGGCAACGGCTTCATCCACCGGCTTTTCGAATTCCACATTGACCGTCTCGGCATGGCTGACGAACACCGGCACACGCACGCAGGTGGCGTGAACGGCCACGTTGGGATCGAGAATTTTGCGGGTCTCGACAGCCATCTTCCACTCTTCCTTGGTCGCGCCGTCATCCATGAAGACGTCGATATGCGGAATGCAGTTGAAAGCGATTTGCTTAGTGAAACGCTCGGGTTTGACCGGGTCGTTCACATAGATGGCGCGGGTCTGGTTAAACAGCTCGTCCATGGCTTCCTTGCCGGCGCCAGAGACGGACTGATAGGTGGACACCACCACGCGCTTGATCTTGAACAGATCATGCAGCGGCTTCAGGGCCACCACCATCTGAATGGTCGAGCAGTTCGGATTGGCGATGATGCCGCGCTTCTTATAACCGGCAATGGCTTGCGGGTTCACTTCCGGCACCACCAGCGGAACATCGGGGTCCATGCGGAAGTGCGAGGTGTTGTCCACCACAACGCAGCCGGCGGCGGCGGCGCGGGGGCTATGCTCGGCCGAAACCTTGGCGCCCGGCGAGGACAGGGCGATATCGCAGCCCGTGAAGTCGAACTTCGCCAGATCCTGAACCTTCAGAACCTTGTTGTCGCCATAAGACACTTCACGCCCGACCGAGCGCGAGGACGCCAGAGCAACCACTTCGTCAGCCGGGAAATCCCGATCCACCAGGGTCTGAAGCATCTCGCGGCCCACATTGCCCGTGGCGCCAATCACCGCAACCTTGTAACCCATCTTAATCCAGTCCTTCTTCGCTGTTAGGCTCCGGGCGGCCCGCCGGCCCTAACGAAAAGGCCCGCCGGGTGTTCCCGCGGGCCTTGGGATATTTGGTATGTATCGACCAGCCCGCCTTACGCCAGGGTCTTCTTAGTGCTGGTGGTTTTAATGGCGGTCATGACGGAGCACCCCAGGGCCGGGAAGGCCGGGGTCTGGACAGTCTGGCTGCAAGCGCGCTGCGACATGCTCTGTCACTCCGATGAACTGGTAACATTTACCCGACTGCGCGGCCCGAAGCAAGGGAGGAATGGATGCTCCGCCTCCCTAGGCCGCCTTCAGGTGGGACAGAAAGCGTTGCAGCGACTCCCGCAGGCTCAACGACACTTCATCCAATCCTTGCGAGGCCGATTTGACCTCGCGGGCGGCTGTTTCCACCTGGGTCACCGTGGCGCTGACCGTGGTCAGGCTGCGGGTGACGCCGTCGGCTCCATCGGCGGCCTGCTGGACATTGCGGGCAATCTCGTGGGTTGCCGCATCCTGCTGGCCCATGGCCTGGGAAACATCGCGGGACAAGGTGCCGATCTCGGTCATCACCGCCGAGAAAGACTCGATGGTTTCCACCGCCCGCCGGCTGTCTTGCTGAATATCCTCGATCAGCAGCGCGATTTCCTCGGTGGCTCCGGCGGTCTGGTTGGCCAGCCCCTTAACTTCGTCGGCGACAATGGCGAATCCCCGCCCCATCTCACCGGCCCGCGCCGCTTCGATCGTGGCGTTCAGGGCCAGCAGATTGGTCTGATGGGCGATGGCGGTAATGATGCGCACGGCATCGCCGATGCGTCCCGCCGCCTCCGACAAATCCCGCATGGTGGCGGTCGAGGCGGCGACCGCCTCTTCCGCCTTGGTGACGATTTCCACCGAACGCTGCATCTCGCCGCTGACCTGACGGATCGACACCGACAATTCCTCGGCGGCCCCGGCGACGCTTTGCACATTGCCGCTGGCGTCGGACGAGGCCGAAGTGGCGGCGAAGGATTCTG
>Ga0209415_10012665_pt1 | contig 14014 bp, 9 predicted proteins | sample PeaSoiSIISIP2007_FD_187696 | JGI IMG/M metagenome (GOLD analysis project Ga0209415, IMG submission 187696) | Peat soil microbial communities from Weissenstadt, Germany - SII-SIP-2007 (SPAdes) (version 2) | ecosystem: Environmental > Terrestrial > Soil > Wetlands > Peat | place: Germany... | reverse complement strand
TGCGCGCGGCGTTCAGGCGCCGGCAGGGGAGGTCTCAAGCCGCCGGTGCCAGGCCCGGACTAGTTGCTCGAGGATTTGCGGCAACGAATGGGTGAGGCCCCAGGAAGGGTATTGCTGCCTCATCTTGCGCAAATCACTGTAATAACAGATGTGATCGCCGAGGCGGTTCTGGTCCACGTAGCGGTGGCTTTGGCGTTTGCCGGTGATGCTCTCGACCAGCTCGAAGGCCTCGAGGATGGAACAGGAATTATCCTTGCCCCCGCCCAGGTTGTAAACCTCGCCGCACCGCGGGTTGAGATAAAACTGATGCATGAACCGGGCGACGTCCTCCGAATGGATGTTGTCGCGCACCTGCTTGCCCTGGTAGCCAAAGACGCAGTATTCCCGCCCTTCGAGGTTGCATTTGACCAGGTAACTCAGGAAACCATGCAGTTCCACCCCGCTGTGGTTCGGACCCGTCAGGCAGCCGCCACGCAGGCAAGCGGTGGGCATCCGGAAGTAACGGCCGTATTCCTGGACCAGCAGGTCCGCCGCCGCCTTGGAAGCGCCGAAGAGCGAGTGGAGGCATTGATCGATGGGAAAGGTCTCTGCAATGCCGTGCTGCTGGTGGTCGTCCGCGTAGTCCCAGCGCTTGGCCAACTCGACCAGCGGAAGCCGGTTCGGGCCGTCACCGTACACCTTGTTGGTGGACATGTGGATGAACGGGGAGTCGGGACAGTGCCGCCGGCAGGCCTCAAGGAGGTTCAGGGTGCCGCCGGCGTTCGTATCGAAATCCTCGAACGCAATGGCAGCGGCGCGGTCGTGCGAGGGCTGAGCGGCGGTGTGGACGACCAGCGCCGGGGAGACCTCTCGGACCAGGGCCTCAACCGCCGCCCGGGCGCGGATGTCCAATTCGTGATGCGTGAAATCCGCCAGCGTTTCCTCCAAACGCCGCTGGTTCCAGCGCGTGTCCCCTGCGGGTCCGAAGAAAACCGCCCGCTGATTGTTGTCCAACCCGTGAATCGAAAAGCCCTGCCGGTCGAAATGCGCGCAGACTTCCGACCCGATCAATCCATTGGAGCCCGTAACTAAGATCTTTTTGACCATCGGTTGATTCAGCCTCAAGTGTAAGCTGGCCACCGGCCAGAGCAAGCCCCATCGTCCCCTGATGAGAGTGGGGGTGGGGGAAGACGAGGATAAATCCGAAACCCGAAGGCCCAAATCCGAAGTCCGGAAATGGGAAGAATGGGAGATATGGGACGGATGGGACGGATGAACGGTGCTGCTTCGGGATTTTGGATTTCGGATTTTGCCATCATGGGGGACTGCAGGCACGCTGCCCCGGCGTAGCCGGGGCCTGGCGCGGATATGCGGCAGCGGCGCAGCCGCATGAACGAGTGTTTTTTGGCTTGCGTTTCTCGGCGTGAGGTTGGAGGCTGCACCGCGGCGCCCATGCATAACAACTTGAACCATCTCCCGGGCTCTTTGGGCGGCGGCTGGCGTTGCTCGCTGGTCGCCTACGCATGGCGAGCAAAGTAGATCTCCAGCCGCAGACGCCTGCGCGAGTCGCGAACGCGACGCCGGTCGCGCCGCCGCCAGGACGCGAGTTGACGTTGTTGTCGGTGGTGATTCCCGCTCGCAACGAAGAGGGCTGCATCTGCTCGGCCGTGGAGCACTTGCACCTCGAATTGAGATTGCATGGCATCCCCCATGAAATCGTCGTAGTGGACGATGGAAGCGCGGACCGGACCTGGGAGTTGCTGCTCGGCCTTAAGGCCACAACTCCGGAGGTCAGGCCGGTCAAAAACGAAGGCTTGGCCGGCTTTGGGCGGGCGGTGATTCGGGGCCTGGACCAAATGCACGGTGATGCGGTGGTCGTGATGATGGCCGACGAGTCGGATGACTGCCGGGACGTGGTCCGCTACTGGCAGGAGCTGAACCGGGGGTGGGATTGCGTGTTCGGCAGCCGGTTTATCAAAGGCGGCGGGGTGACCGACTATCCCAGGCTCAAGCTCCTGGTGAACCGCCTGGCCAACGCCTTCCTCAAAACCCTTTTTGCCATCCCGCTCAACGATACGACCAACGCCTTCAAGGCCTATCGGCGCGACGTAATCGATGGGTGTCGTCCGCTGATTTCACCCCACTTCAATTTGACGGTCGAACTGCCCCTCAAAGCCATCGTGCGCGGCTACTCCTGGACCGTCATCCCGATTACCTGGCGCAACCGCCGCGTCGGCGAGACGAAACTTAAAATTCGTGAGATGGGCAGCCGCTATCTGTTTATCTGCTTGTACGTCTGGCTCGAGAAGTACTTCAGTTGCGGCGATTACAAGAAGAAGAAAACCTGACTCGCTCCCGGGTTAGGCGGGTCGCAACCCGTAAGGCCTCATTGACGGCGGGTATTCAACCACGGATGGACACGGATAAACACAAATAGGGCCCAAATCCGTGTTTATCCGTGTCCATCCGTGGTGAAAAAACACCAAGCCCCGCCATCACCGACCCATTACCGTGACCGCGGTTTTCCCGTGGCGGAGCCACACCATGCCAGACCCGATGGCCATCACCATCAGCGCGGCGCCAGCCAGCGTGATGCCAAACCGGAGCGGCGCCGGCTGGTAGCGCAACACCAGAGTGAGGCGGCCGGATGGAATTCGAATCTTCGAGAAGTACGGCTTGGTTCGCTGAATCGCCAACCTGTCGCGGCCAGCCCGGGCCGTCCAACCCGGATAATAGGTATCCGTCCAGAGCAAGTCGGCCTCGGGCCCGGGTTGGATGGAGAGGCGCACCTCGTTGAGAGTTTCCTTTTCAATCGCCAGGCCGCGGCCGGCCGGAACGACCCACTGGAACCGGGCGAGGCCGGGGGTTGGGTTCTTTGATAACGTGCCGAGGGGGAGCCCGGGCGTGGCTGTTTCGTAGAGATAGTCTGCCGCCTGGGGCAGGTATTTGGTCTGTTCATCGGAAGCAAGCGCTTCAAAGCTCCTGGGCCAGAGCGCGGCATAGCCATGGACGGTCCGCACCCGGAATAGATGTTCGAGGGCGTTTGGATAAAGTCGCTCGAAGGGAGGGCAGTCGGGTTCGAGCAACCGCAGGCCCCCGGGATTCAGAACGGCCGCAACTCGCTTCTGCTCGCTGTCGCTTTCCATGAGGCGATGCCACAGGGCCGCCGATTGAACCGGGATGAAGCGGTGGCCGAACAGCAGCAGCGGCACGAGGTTGATGCTCAGCAGCACCGGCATGGCGGCAGGGTGGCGGCGGACCGCCGGCCAGAGACAGGCTGCGGCCACCCCCAGCAAACTCAAGCACCCGGCCACCGTCTCCGGGTTTCTGAAGGAAACCTCGGCGCCCAAGTGGTTGATCTGAAACTCGCGCAACGCGTAAGCCCTGTCAAAGCCAATGCTCTTGGCGTTCTTGGAAGCCACCAGTTGGCGGACTTTGGGCAAAAACCTCGGGTAAATCGCCAGGCTCGCCACGTTGGTTGCCACCCCGACGAGGACCACGCCCGCAACCACCGACCAGCCCAAGGCTCTGGACACGGTTAACCTGGCGACGAGCGATTCCATCCCCACGGCCGCCAGCACAATCAAGCCCAGCACGCCCAACCCGGCGCTGCGCGAATACAAGAAGCCAGACAACCGGGTGGAAATGATCACGAGGTAAATGCCGACGAGCCACAAAGCGGTTCGCTTCGACGGTTGCAACTCGTCCCTTAGCGGCCGCCACCAGGCCGCCAAAGCGGCCAACAAAAACCCTGCCGGACCGATGAAGAGTTGAAAGCCATCCAGGTTCTCTCCGACCAGCTTGCACAGGTCCAAAGAGCGGAAGGTGCCGAGCATCCACGGGTAAATGGCGGAAAGAGAGGCCAGACCGTTCAAGGCATTGATCGGGAGCCAGGCGGCGCCAATGGGCCGGGGAGTCTGAAAAAAAAGCTCCACTTCGCCAAGCAAGACCGGCATGGCCAGCGCCGCCCCAAGCAAGCCCGATACCGTTATGGCCGGCAGAACCCTTTTCCACCGGGGCCGGGACGTGCCGGCGTAACCGAGGGCAAAGGCGGCGGCGAACAGAACGAGGTAGGAGTGGGACTGCAGGTTGCCCGAGTAAAACACACCGGCCACCAGGAAGGACGCGGCGACCACACACCACCAACTCGGCTTGCGGAACGCGGCCTCCCAGGCCAGCCAGAGCAGCGGGTAGTAGTTGAAGGAGGCCTGGACCCAAGGATCTCCGAACCAGTAAACCTGGCACCCGGCAAACTCGTAGGTGAGCGCCAAGAGCGTGCAGGTCCACCCCCGGAACCGCCAATGGCGAAGCAAGAACAGCATCCCCAAGCCACCCATGAAAAACTGCAGCACCCGCGTCCAGTTGTAAGCCAACGCGAAGGAAGGGAGCGTCAGATAGCACAGGAGGCGGAGGGGATCGGTCCCGTTGATGTGCGCGTCCGCCAGGAGCGGGCGTCCGGAAAAGGAATAGGGATCCCACCAGGGAATTTCCCCGCGCCGATAGGCTTCATAGACTACGTGCTGAATCGGCAAATCATAAGTCACCTGATCGACGATGTACTGGTTGGCCGGAATGCCGGAAGACGCCGGGTCCATGAAATGATACTTCGAGCAGACGGCGGGCAGGATGTCCAACGGCGCGAGCAGCGCTCGGCCCCAAAGCCCGTCCCGGAACATCCAGAGGCAGAGCAAGATGTTGCCCGCCAGAAATCCGGCTAGCAGCCGCCGGGTGAGGCTCCGAACGGCGCGGGCCTGCAGCCGCCCGCCGCCGGGCGGCTGGTCCTCCCCTTGGGTCATAATTCACGAGAAAAAAGTCTCGCCAACATCGCATTCACTATGCCCTCGGTCCCTGCGGGGTCAAGGCCAAAGCAGCAGTTCTCATTATGGCCGTGGACGGAGTGATCTTCTGGAGTGCGCCGGCAGAGCGAAGCGTCCCGACGAGTCGGGATTTCGGCCGCCGGGGACGTTCGACAGGGCCGGAGGTCGCCCGAGCCAACGCGGTGTCGCGCTTCGCTTGCCACCGCACTCCAAAATAGCCTGCCCGACGCCGTCAAGCACGGCCGCCTACTGAGGATACGTGGCCCGCTGAGAAACCCAGAGGAAATCCCTTCGGTCCGGGCCGGTGGGAACCGGCCAGGTGGTAAATGGAACTATGGTGGTGCGCACCTGCCAGTGTTTTATTTCCGAATGCCCGTCGGCGAAGGAAAAACCGCAGGCGCCATTGTGATAGGAGGCCGGCATATCGCTCCACAAGTTCCCCTTGGGACCATCGTTGCAGAAGATGTACCAGCCGTCGTTGATGGTTTGCGGGCTCTCGTCCAGAAAAACAAAAATCATCGACGGGTTTCTGATCGCGGATAGCCTGATGAATTGCGCCCAACCAACCTCGAGCTGCGAGCCGGCGTCGTCCCAAGGACCGACAAACGCGTTCATCGAGACGCTGCGCACCCGCGGGTATTTCCTTCCGTCCGACTCGGTGGTCATGGTACGATCGGCCGGGCAACGATAAATGCCAATATTCCTGGCGACTTGGGGAGCCAGCAGCCCGATCTGGAGCAGCGTCGTGTTGGTATCCTCTTGCGGGGTATAACCCATCACGTCCGCCACCCAGGTGTTCGTGCGATTCGCCTCCGTCGGGTCAATTCCCCGATTGTTAACCAGCCGGTCATTGTTGTCGTGGGCGTACATCAACCAGGCCAGCGCCAGTTGCTTCGTGTTACTGAGGCAGCCGATGCCCTGCGCCTTTTGCCTGGCTTTGGCCAGAGCCGGCAGGAGCATCGCCGCCAGGATGGCGATGATGGCAATGACCACCAGCAGTTCGATCAGGGTAAACCCGGCCCGAGGGCCCGAGTCGGAGGATGCCATAGCTTTCGAGTTCATGGTGATTACGGCAGATTGCTCAGCGGGTTGTCGCGCGTCAGATGGACAAAAGCCTCGGCCATGGCCACCCCAGCCTCGCGCCCGCGCCAGAGGCCGATGGGTTCATGATGTCGCTGCCAGACCCCGAGCCCATCCTGACTCACGTGGGCAAGCAAGGCGGCCTTTTTCTTTTCGAGCACCGGCGAGACGTCCACGTAGGTGTTCGGCAAAAACCCCCGGGACTGGCTGCCGGTGTTGACCTCAAAGAAAAAAAGGCGCGGCGCCTGCGGCAGTGCCATGCAGGCGCGAATCGCCAGGATGCTCGCCGCTTGGTGGTCCATATGCGTATCGATGGGCCAATGCGTGAAGACCACCTCCGGGGCCAGTTCGCCGATGAGCCGGCTCATGGCGTCCACCTGTGTTTTGTTGACCTCTGTGGCGCCGTCGATCTGACCAAAGAACACCGGTCTCGCTCCCATAACCTCGCACGCCGCTTTGCACTCCTGCGAACGGATGCTCGCCGCCTCGTCCAAGGATTTGTCCCGAATCCCTCGCTCGCCCCGCGTCAGATAGACCACCGTAACGGAATGTCCGAGCTGCGCGTAACGAGCCAGCGTACCTGCGCAACCCGACTCGGGATCGTCGGGATGAGCCCCGATGCAGCACACTTTGAGGGGGCGCGATGGGGCCGCTTCGGCAGCGGCGGCAGCAAGGGGCGAGGCGGACGCGGCCACGATCGGGCCGGCAATGACCAGGGACTGTGCCAGGAAGTTGCGGCGGGTCACGGAAGGCGTTTGCATGAACTTGAGCCTGCCTGGACTGCCGCCGCTTTTCAAGGCAAAACTCCGTCGCCCGCGCGCGAGTCAGGGCTGATTCAAGAAGGCCCGGAAAACGGGGCGGGGACGGCTTCGTCCCCGCTTCTTCTTGTTTGGCGCTTTCGATCCGGGGACGAAGCCGTCCCCGCCCCTTTCGTGAATCAGCCCTGCGCGCGAGTGAGGGACAACCACAAAGTCGCCAACACGCGCCCCGTTTCGTGACTGTCGGAGACGACGTAAGGAGTCCCGGATCCATGGCCTCTGCCGGAGACAGGCCTTTGCTATGCCCAAGAATCGATCAGACTCCTTACGTCGTCTCCTACAGTAGAGCTGGTCCTAAACGCTCCGATTCCGGACTTTTGTCGCAAACTTTGTCGCAAACTTTGTCGAAGAATGGCCGATTCGACAAAGGTCCCGACAAAGCTTCCCGACAAAGCTTCCCGACAAAGCTTCCCGACAAAGGTTTCCGTTCGCCGGGCTTTTGGGACAGGCCCTACAGTAGTTGGCGCTCGCCGAGGCTGGCTTTTCGTGTAACTTGCGGGCTGAGTTTCCTCAGGAACAGTTACGATGAACGCTGAATCCATCAAGAGCTGTCCGAAATGCCAGGCCCCGATTCCGCCGGAGGCGCCGCAGGGGCTGTGCCCCAAATGCCTCTTGGCCGGCGCGGCGCTGGCCACCGAGGCGGGCCAGTCCGCCGCAGGGACTCCGCCACCTTCGCTGGAAACGGTCGCCGCGGCGTTTCCGCAACTCGAGATTCTCGAATTCGTCGGCCAAGGCGGCATGGGGGTGGTCTTCAAGGCCAGGCAACCGAGACTGGACCGCTTCGTCGCCCTGAAGTTGCTCCCCCAGAAACCGGGCGCGGACCCCGCCTTCAATGAGCGATTCAATCGCGAAGCCCGGATGCTGGCGCGGTTGAGCCACCCGAACATCGTGGCCGTGCATGATTTTGGCCAGGCGGGTCCCTTTTTCTATCTCCTGATGGAATTCGTGGACGGAGTGAACCTGCGCCAGGCGATGCGCGCCGGGCGGTTCACCCCGGCGCAGGCCCTGGCGTTGGTCCCGAAGATCTGCGATGCCCTCCAATACGCGCACGAAGAAGGGATTCTGCACCGCGACATCAAGCCCGAGAATTTGCTCTTGGATACGCGAGGCCGGTTGAAAATCGCGGATTTCGGCATCGCGAAGCTCCTGGGCGGCGCCAAGGATATTACCCTCACGGCCAGCGGAGCGACGATCGGGACTCCGCACTACATGGCCCCGGAGCAACTCGAGCGGCCACAGGACGTCGATCAGCGGGCCGATATCTATTCTTTGGGTGTCGTGTTCTATGAGATGCTCACCGGCGAACTCCCGATTGGCCGGTTTGCTCCACCCTCGGAAAAGGCGCCGATGGACCCGCGGGTTGATGGCGTGGTGTTGCGCGCCCTTGAAAAAGAACGGGAACGCCGCTTTCAGAGCGCCGGCGACGTAAAGACCCAAGTCGAAAAGATCACGGCGAGCCCCGCCCCCAAGGAACCTGGTCCGACCGGCACCACCAACCTCGGAGCGGGTGGTGGACCGCCTCGGGCACTGCCGGCTGAAGCCGGCGCTCCGACGACCGTCAACCTCGGAACGGGTGGCGGGCCGCCGCCGCAATTCCCTTCTCAAGCCAACGCCTCGCCCCCGGCCTCGCCGCGCCCGTCGGGTTGGTCGTTCGCCGCTATCAGCGCGGCGGTATTGGTGGGTTTAAGTCTGCTGCCTCTGGCCCTGGGGGTTCTGGGGGGCGGGCACATTGGACCGGGCGAAACCGCGTTCCTGTTCGTGATCGTAGGCTTCCCGGCGGTGGGCGGCACTCTGCTGGCCGGGTTCGCACTCCGCAGCTTTCGGGCCAGGCCCGGCGAAACCCGAGGTGGAAGGCTGGCGCTTTGCTCAGCGGTAGCCTGGCCCTTGCTGCTGCTGGACGGGGTGCTCCTGTCGATTCCTTGGCTCTTTTTTCAGAACGTGGAGTGGCAGATATTTCATGTCCGAAACGGATTTCTGACCGGATTCGCGGCAGTAACCGGGGTCCTGGCCATTCTCGCGTTGGATATTTTCCTCCTGCGGCGCTTGCTACGCTGGGATTCGGGGCAAGCGTTGCCGGACGCGGTGCTCCAGGCGCCGTTCAACCGATTTTCTCGGCGGGCTCTTTTGTTTTCGGCATTCGCGCTGGGCCTTCTGTGGCTGGTATTGTGGGCTGGTCACGAGCGCATGATGAGGCTGGATGAGCCTGCCGAGGCCCTCGCGCTCGCTGGGCCCAGCGCGCCCGCCGGCTATGAGGTGGGCCAGAGCGGGCCACCGGGGGGCGAGAGCACTCAATATCGTTCAACCGTTACGATTCCTCCGGGTTACGCACTCACCGTCACGGCCGTCCTGTGCAGCAACCAGGTCGTGCTTCAGCCAGGCCCGCCCAACGCCACCGCTTGGATGATAGCGCCGGAGGGAACGCCGACCCGGGGCCGCCTGACCTGGCGGCTTCTGGGCATCAGGACCTTTGCTGACGGCGCCCCGCTTCAGTTCTCGCTCGGTTTCGACGGGGAACCTGACACTGCCGACAAATCGTTCCACGTCGTCCCGCCGGAACCGGTCGCCGTTGACTGGGTGGGGAGGCCGGCCCGGGTCTGGCCGCCGCAAAATGGGCACACCAAATTCCTGCTGGTGAAAGGCTCGTCCAGCAGCGCGGGCGACGAAGCCCGGCCTCCGACCGAGTGGGCGGTAGGCATCGAAACGCGTTTGGACCCGATCCCGGCCGACCTCCTCCGGACGCTGAAGAATCCCGTCAATGGCTTGGGAACGAACTGGCTCTCCACCTTGGGGGACGGCTCCACGACCACGGCCGGCTCGACAAATCTGCCCCCGACAATCGCGGCCGAGGCGGCTCCCGCCATCCCGCCCGAGAAGCTCGCCGAATACAAAACGATTTGCAGTGTGATTGACGAACTCGTCAGCCAGGAGGGCGAGTTGCTGGTGCAGTTCACCCCGGAGAACCGTGTCGTGAAGAACGTTCGGGAACGAATTGCCTCCAAGCAAAAGCTCAAGAAACAGCTTGAAGAGGAGAACCCGGGCCTGGCGCTGCTCAAGACGGGCCAGGGTCAAGTCCGCGAGAAATGACCCATGAGTGCGCCCCCACCAGACCCTCCCCTGGACCCCGCTTTTCTTACCACCCGCTGGACCCAGGTGCTAAGCGCTCGCGGGGAATCACCGGAGGCGCGGGTGGCCTTGGGACAACTGTGCGAGGCTTATTGGATGCCGGTATTCCGTTTTATTCGGCGAGCCAATTACGCGGAAGATGAGGCGCGCGAATTGACTCAGGAGTTTTTCGCCCAACTTCTGGCCCATGGCGGGTTCGACCGGGTGGAGCCGGGCAAGGGACGCTTTCGCTCCTATCTTCTGGGCGCCGTCAAACACTTCCTGGCCGGCCAGCAGGACCGCGCCAATGCCGCCAAGCGCGGAGGGGGCCAGGCGCCCGTCTCCCTCGAACTCAGAGTGGAGAACCACACTACTGCAACCCTGCAAATCACTGACCCGGCGACTCCGGTTCCCGACGCCTTTTTTGACCGCCAGTGGGCCTTGAACCTAATCGACCGCGCCTTGACCGCCCTCGCGGCGGAATTTGTTTCAGCGGGGAAAGACCGGCATTTCGAGACCTTGAAGCCGTGGCTGGTTGGCGAGGTGGGCCCGTTGTCACAAAGTGAAGCCGCCCAGCAGCTCGGCCTGACCGAAGGCGCCGTCAAAGTGGCCATCCATCGCCTGCGCAAACGGTTCCGGGACCTGGTGAAGCAAGAGATCGCGGGGACCGTGGATCCGCCCGCGACGGTGCAAGAGGAATTGCATTATCTGCTCGAAGCCCTGGCGCAGAATTGAAAGGAACTGCCGGGTGACATCGCGCCACCCGGCAGTTCACTCTCGAGGCCGTTTACTATGGCGACGACCTCGATTTAAGCTTGCAGGAACGCGCCCGCTATGGGGTTGGGTTAGTCTTGGGGCGTGGATTGAAGTCCGCCGGGACAATGTTCGGTATGTGGTTGGCGACATCGACCGGCGTCACGCCGATCTGCTTCAAGCCGTAAACGCTCGTGGTGCCCTTTTGGGGCAAAGCATTCACGATCTCGTCCGGAATGATCGCGTAAGAGGCGGGCAAGGCAGGGGCGGAGCCGTTAAGCCGCGCCGGGTCAAACGCCGAAAGCAGGTCGGACACGTCCGAGGTATACGCGTCGTCCGGTCCCCAGTCGCTCTGGCCAAGTTTCTTCTTGCCCAGGTCGCGTCCTGCTTCCTCGTCCGGGAGCGTGGCCAAGGGCTTGAGCCCATACACTGCATCCACGAATTTAACGACCGACCCGTGATCTCCCGTGTCGTGTGATATATAATGAGCGCGCGCATAGGGCGAGATCACCAAGAGGGGGATCCGGGGACCCGCGGTGATGACACTCCCATCAGGGCCATACGAACGGATCGGCGGGGCCACATGATCGTAATCGCCTTCCGAATCGTCCCAGGTGATGACGATGGCGCATTGGTCCCAGTACGGGCTCCTCGCGATGGCATTGATGGCCTTCGCAATCATGGCCTCGCTGATCTGGGCATCGGAATAGGCCGGATGGTCGTCGTCACCCAGGAAATTCTGCTGGACGGTCGGATCGGGGTTGGCAGGTGTCATCCCGAAAAGGTTTTGGTAGCCGCCCTTGACAAAGAACACTCCGCCCTCCTTCGGAAGCGCCTGGGTTTGCACGGCAGTGAAGAAGTCCTCGAGTCCGTGCAGATTCTGGCTGAACTGCGGATTGTTGGCGATATAGCCAAAGTACTGCGGCCCATTGTGATGGGTGATGTACGAGGCATGGGTTCCGTTGGCGTCGGTGGGGCCCTGATTCGGATCGGTCGGCTCCTGGTCGTAGCCTTCTTGGTACCAGCCCCAAGCTATGGCCTTCTGTCCCTTCTTCGTGAGAAAGTCGACGTCGTCCAGCACATCCCCGAGGTCGCCCTCAGGATCGCGATCGGTGGAAACCACCTCGGCGGCATCTTCTCCCGCCAGTGAAAGCGGCAGCGTCGCGTAGGTTTGATTGAGCTGAATGCCGTAGCCACCGTTGGGAAAGTCGCCGGGATTGACGGGCAGCTTCTCGTTGGCAGGGGTTGGGTCCGAGGGCGATCCCCAAAAGGGATCGTCATCGTTCAACACCGGCTCGCCTGGCACGCTGCTGCCGTTGTCCGTGTATAGTTGGTCTGGATGGAGCGCCCCCTGTGTCTGGCCGCTTTGAGCGGCTATGATGGCCAGATTTCCAGGCGTCGAAGGGCCGGTCATCAATTGGAAGACGTGGTCGAACAGCACGAACCGGTTGGCATACTGCCACAGGAAGGGCACCGTGTCGCCATCCATGTAGGCCATGGCCAGCTCTCCCATCTGCTTGGCTTTAAGGCTGGGCGTGGGGCCGGAGGGCCAGTACTTCTTTTCTTCCACTTGAGCGAACTGGTCCATCTGGGCGACGCCACCGACCACGTCCATCTTTGCCACAATGCGTGGATGCGAATGATCGATGTCATCCGTGTCCGCCGCGTAGTCCGCGGGACCAATGCGGAACGGTTGAATGATGGAAGTCGAGCCGTCGGTATTGACGATGTTTTGATAGAAGCCGGGTGTTTTGTCGGGCGGCTGGGAGAAGAGTCCCTCGGCGCCGGGGAAGGTGCCGAAATATGAGTCAAACGACCGGTTCTCCTGGTAAAGCACGAACACGTATTTGATGTGCTGGCCCACCAGCTCGGTTATCTTGTGGTCCTCAAGGTGCGGTTCCTTTTCCGGGGGCACCCGGTACTGTTGCACTGCCGGATCTCCCCCGGAGGAGTTAATTGGCCCGTTGGCACCCGCTCCGGCGTTGGGATTTTGAGCCACGCCCGTCGTACTGGCAACGGCTGCCCACGCGACCGCAACGCAGGTTGATAGCTTCAGCGATGTTTTCATAACAGATTTTAACGGATTCCGATTTTGTTTGCACTGACCCCGACCCGTCCCCCAGGGCGAGCCGGACGCGAGGAGTTTGGGCGGGGACTGCGGAAATCCAGCGGCGGTCCGGTTACATTTGGGCGTCAATGCAAAACTGCCCGGCACATTCGGCCCGGTGGTCACGACCACTAAGGAATCTGTTGTCCTCCGGCTGCCCAATTGATGTCGGCGCGCCCGGGATCGGCGGCATTGTTGTCCCGCTCGACGCAGACGTACTCGTACCTGAAATGGGCCGCGTGACCGTCGCTAAAAACGAGGTTGCCTCCCGCGGCGTGGCGTCCCGAAAACCGGGTGGTGAAACTGTACGTGCTGCTCAGATCGGACGGGTTGTCCCCATAATATGGGGTTTCGGCGGCATGAGCCCTTTCGTCTGAGAAGAGAACAAAGGCGGAAGGATGCAGGATTTTAGCGCAGCAGAAGGGGGTGTCTGGTGAGTTGGGATAGGACATCCGGGCATTCATCCCGTAATGGAACGTCGGCCCGACGGCGGGATCGGGATCGGTCGCCGGGTTTCTAGGGGTGCCGCTGGCCGTACGACAATTAAAAATAGAGGAAGCGCTGGCAAAACTGTTGATGGCATCAGCGTTGGCGCCATACGTCCAGAGCGGTTTAAAGCCGACATAAGGGGGCAGGGCATTAAACCACGCGCCCCTGCCAATCGAAGTCCCGCTCTGCTGATTCTTCATCTCGTCGGCATACATCTCCGACCAAACCGGGTTGTGGTCGGGTGTCGCGACATAGTTCGTTTCCCGTGGCGCAGGGTAAAGTTGATTGCTGTCATCCCCGTACATCGTCATCGCCAAACCCCACTCTCTGAGATTATCGAGGCAATCGATTTGGTTGGCCTTCTGCCGAGCGCGGGCTAGCGCCGGCAGAAGCAGCGCCGCCAGAATCCCAATGATGGCGATCACCACGAGCAATTCAACTAAAGTGAATCCGGTTTTGAGGTTAACGCGGTGTGCCTGGCGTATTGGATCGGCCACCCCCACGGCCTCCATGCTCACCTTGTCCGCAGCTTGCCACTCGTCGCGGTTGACATGCATAAAAAATGTGCGCCAACTCTTAGGTTCATTGCGTGACGGCCGCATTGCTACGGAGTGACAATTCAGCGAATTTGTTGAGGAGTTGGCTGACCCATGCGAACTGAAATTGCCAGCGCGGTAGCTCCCTAGCCTGCACCGGCGCCGAAAACGGGGCGGGGATCCCGATTCCGAATCGGGATCGCCGCCCCTTTGATGAATTGGCCCGGCTCATCTGCCGCCGTTTACCCTCACTGACTCCAGAGCTCCTGACATAGCCGTCAAACAAAATGTCCGCTTTTTGTCTCACGGCGCCTCCCGAATCGTGTAGCGCAG
>Ga0209415_10012664_pt1 | contig 14016 bp, 11 predicted proteins | sample PeaSoiSIISIP2007_FD_187696 | JGI IMG/M metagenome (GOLD analysis project Ga0209415, IMG submission 187696) | Peat soil microbial communities from Weissenstadt, Germany - SII-SIP-2007 (SPAdes) (version 2) | ecosystem: Environmental > Terrestrial > Soil > Wetlands > Peat | place: Germany... | reverse complement strand
GTCGCCGCGGCGGCGGTCTTGTCCCCGGCGCTGCTCGCCGGGGTGGCGCGCGCGCAGGGCCGCGGGACGATCACGGTCGGCCTCCCCGCCGACATCCTCAACTTCGACCCGGCCACGAAGTCGTTCTCGACCTACCCGGTGATCAAACAAGTCTACAACAAGCTGCTGGACGACACCGTGGCGTACCAACCGCAGCCGGAGCTCGCCGCGTCGTGGAAGATCGCGGACGACTACCGGAGCGCGACGTTCAAGCTCCGGCCCGGGGTGAAGTTCCACAACGGACGGACGATGACGTCCAAGGACGTCGTCGCGGTGTTCCAGCGCGCGATGGACCCGAAGGTCGGCCAGAACCTCTTCACGCTCACCGCCGGCCAGGGCATGCGCGACGTCCGCGCGACCGACGACACCACCCTCGTCTTCGAGTACGACTACCAGACGCCGAACATCCTCGACTCGATCCAGGAGATCGACATCATCGCTCCCGAAGCGTTCAACACGTTGCAGCAGACGACGATCGGCACCGGGCCGTTCAAGGTCACCGAGTGGGTGCCGGGCGACCACGTCACCCTGGACAAGTCGCCGGTCTACTGGAAGTCGGGGCTGCCGTACCTCGACCGGGTCATCATGAAGCCGTTCACCAACCCCGACGCGATGGTCTCGGCGCTGCAGACCGGCACGGTCGACATCGCCATCAGCCTGCCGTACCCGCAGGTCGCGCGCCTGCGCGCGCAGGGTGACCTCGTCCTCAAGGGTGACGGGACCGGCGCGTTCCTGAACCTGCTCGAGCTGAACCCGCAGCGTGAGCCGTTCAACAAGAAGCCGGTCCGGCAGGCGATGCAGTACGCCGTGGACCGCGACGGCATCCTGAAGACGGCCTACGCCGGGATCGGGGAGATCCGCGTCGCCCCCTACCCGCCCAACTCGCTCGCGTACAACCCCGCGCTCAACAAGACCTACCACTTCGACCTGGCGAAGGCCAAGCAGCTGATCGCGCAGGGCGGGTATCCGAACGGCTTCAGGTTCACGGCGCCGGTCACCGCGGCGAACCCGGACTTCGCGGTGGCGATGCAGATCATCAAGGCGGACCTGGCGAAGATCGGGGTGAACATGGAGATCCAGCTCGTGGACAACGCCCGGTGGGTGCCGATGCTGTTCGGCGGCCAGTTCGACGCGACGATCACGTTCGTCGCGCTCAACAAGGACCCGTTGACGCTGTTCCGGAACAGCCCGTACCGCACGTCCGCCAGCCCGGTGTTCCCGCAGGGAAACTTCCCGCCGGGCTACGCCGACACCATCAACGCGGTGCGGCACACGGTCGTCCGGGAAGCGCGCGTCAATCTGCTGAACAAGCTGCAGCAGATTCTGCTCGACGAGTCGTGGACCGTCCCGATCTGCTCGCGCGAGGTGATCACCGGCTGGGTCAAGCCCGTGCAGGGCTTCACGTGGAACATCGACTACGAACTCGAACTCGAGCAGACGCGTAAGGGCTAGCCAGGCACCCGGCCCGTGGTCCGCTACGTCGGCGCACGCGTGGCGCAGGCCGTCCCGGTCCTGTTCCTGGTGTCGGTGCTGGTCTTCAGCATCATTCACCTGACGCCGGGGGACCCCGCGTACGTGCTCCTGGGCCCAAACGCGATGCCCGACCAGGTGCGGGCGCTGAGGATCGAGTTGGGGCTCGACCGGCCGCTGCCGATCCAGTACGCGGTCTGGATCGCGCGCGTCGCACGGGGCGATCTCGGCCGATCCTACCTGAACGGGTATCCGGTCATCGGACTGATCGGCCGCGCGTGGCCGGTCACGTTCTCGCTGACGATCGGGGCACTGCTGGTGGCGCTCGGCCTGGCGGTGCCCCTGTCGCTCCTCGCCGTCCGCTTCCGGCGGACGTGGGTGGACCACGCGGCGGTGGCGTTCACCGCCGTGGCGTACGCGACGCCGACGTTCTGGATCGCGATCCTGCTCGTGTTTGCCCTCAGCCTGCGCGTCCGATGGCTCCCGCCGTCTGGCTACGTCTCGCCGGCCGAAGACCCGGTGGCGGCCCTCCGCCTCCTCGTGATGCCGTCAATCGCGCTCGGGTGCGGCGTCGGCGCGGTGCTCACCCGGTTTCTGCGGGCGACGATCCTAGAGGAGCTCGCGCGGGAGTACGTCCGCACCGCGCGGGCGAAGGGCGTCGCGGAGCATGTCGTCCTCTACCGGCACGCGGCGCGCAACGCGCTCGTGCCGGTCGTCACGGTCCTGGGCCTGCAGTTCGGCACCTTCATGGGCGGCGCCGTGCTGACCGAGGCGATCTTCGGCCTGCCGGGCGTCGGCCGCCTGCTGTGGAACTCGGTGCTGGCGCGCGACTACGCGGTCGTCCAGGCGACGGTGCTGGCGACGACGGTGGTGTTCGTGCTGATCAACGTCGCGACCGACCTGTGTTATGGCCTGCTCGATCCCCGGATCCGTTACGGCTAGGCCGGCCCGCGGCGGGCCCCGGGCCGGCCTCGTCGCCCGCGTCTGGCGCCGCCCGCGGGGTGCGGGCGGGCTGGTGCTCACCGGTCTCCTCGTTGCGTCGGCGGTGCTCGCGCCCGTGCTCGCGCCGCACGGAGCGCTCGTGCTGGCCAAGGACGCGCTCCTCGTCCCGCCGTCCAGGACGTTTCCGTTCGGCACCGACGAGTTGGGCCGCGACATCCTCAGCCGGGTGCTCTACGGCGGGCGGATCTCGCTGCTCGTGGCCTTCGTCTCGGTGCTGCTGGCCGCGGGGACCGGGGTCGTCATCGGGCTCACCGGCGGGTACTTCGGGCGCTGGTGGGACGCCGTCATCATGCGGCTGATGGACACGGTGCTGGCGTTCCCCGCGATCATCCTCGCGATGGCGGTGGTCAGCCTGCTCGGCCCGTCGTCGTCCAACGCCATGATTGCCGTCGCCATCGTGAGCATCCCGGTGTTCGCCAGGCTGACGCGCGGCGGGGTGCTGGCGGAACGGGAGCGGGAGTACGTCGAGGCCGCCCGCGCGATCGGCGCGAGCGACCTGTACACCGTCTTCCGGACGATCCTCCCGAACACGCTCACGCCGGTGATGGTCCAGGTCACCGTCTCGATGGGCTACGCGGTCCTGCTCGAGGCCGGCCTGAGCTTCCTCGGGCTGGGCACACAGCCGCCCCAGCCGTCGTGGGGCGCGATGCTGTTCCAGGCGTCGTCGTACCTGAACCAGGCGCCGTGGTACGGTGTCTTTCCCGGGCTGTTCCTCACGGCGCTCGTGCTCGGCCTGAACCTGATCTCCGAGGCGCTGCAAGAAGTGCTGTCCCGCACGGGGTGACGGCAACGCCGGCGCACGGCGGGAGGACACGCGGTGTTCGCGATAAGGGGGGGCCGGCGGCTCGGGACGGCGGCCTCGACCGGCAGATGTCCGGCTGATTGGAACGCGTACTTCGACTCGCGCGGAGGTGCGGTGTGGCGCTCAAAGGACAGACGGTGCTCGTCGTTGGCGGAGGACGTGGGTTGGGACGGGCGGTGGCGCTCGCCAGCGCCCGCGCGGGGGCGCGGGTCGTGGTCGCCGCCCGGACGCAGTCCGAGATCGACGCGGTGGCCGGCGAGGCGCGCGCGCTCGGGGCCGAGGCGATGGCGGTGCGCGCGGACGCCCGGCGGGAAGACGACGTGGAAGGCGTCTTCGAGGCCTCCCGGAGCTGGGGGACGCCCGCGGTCGTCGTCGTGACGGTCGGCTCGTCCCTCGTCAAGCCGCTCCTGGAGTGCACCCTGGACGACTATCACCAGGTCATCGACGGAAACCTCACCACGGCGTTCGTCGTCGCGAAGGCGGCGATGCCGAGGCTGATCGCACGGAACGGCGGCCGGCTCGTGCTGGTCTCGTCGCGCGTCGGCGTCGCGGGCGGCGCGATCGCCGCGCTGTACGGCGCGGCGAAGGCGGGCGTCGTGAACCTCGCCCTCTCGCTGGCGCAGATCGGCAAGCCCCACGGGGTGGCGGTGGACGCGATCTGCCCCGCGCCGATGGACACGCCGATGCGGTGGGAGGCCACGCCTGACTTCGACCGGGCGAAGGTCTTCCCGCCGGAGGCCGTCGCCGACGTGATCGTTGCGCTGGCGGCGTATCCGTCGGTCACGCTCGAGCACGCGATCGTCCCGGCCGCGATCGCCCTGTAGCCCGCTGCGGCGGGGCGCCGCCGCGTGGCCGATGACCCTGCGCGCGCGACCGTCTGTGCGCGCGCCGAGGATCGGGCCGCCTGCGCGCGGGGGCGCGCGCCCCGGGGCGTCTCGGAAGAAACGTCGCCGCCGACAGGAACCCGGGGAGGGCCAACGAAACACATCACATCACCAGTCCGAGGGATGGCTATCGAGACACCGGCTTCGGATGCCCAGCCGCGCGCCGCGCAGGACGCGTCCCCCGCATCGCCGCCGGACCGCCCGATCCTCGACGCCGGTTCCCCGTGTCCCGCCTGCGGACACCCGATGGTCCGCCTGTGGTGCCGCACGATCTGCCGGCGCTGCGGCTACTTCGAAGGCTGCGAGGACTGAGCGGCGGGGGGAGTGGAACATGTTCGAGTTGGTGAAGACGCTGACGGAGTTGACCGGCCCAACCGGGGACGAGGGCCCGGTCCAGGACTGGGTGGCCCGCGCGTGGCGGGACCGCGGACTCGAGGTCGAGCGCACCCCGATCGGCAACGTCGTCGCGCACCTCGGCGGGCGCGGGCCGAAGCTCCTGATCGGCGCCCACGCCGACGAGATCTGCTTTCGGGTGAAGAGCGTCGACGAGCACGGGTTCGTCTGGCTCACCGCCGGGCGCGGCCTGGGCGAGCAGCGGCCGCCGGAGCCGGTGCCGCTGGGACTCGTCGCCGAGATCCTGACCGACGCGGGCACGGTCCGCGGCACGTTCGCCACCGTCACCGGGCACGTCATGACCCGCCAGCAGCGGGCCCGCGCCGCGAGCCAGGGGATGGACTGGGCAGACTTCTACGTCGACATCGGCGCGCGCAGCCGGTCCGAGACAGAGGCGCTGGGCGTCCATCCCGGCTGTCCGGTGGTCAACGCGGTCGCCACCCGGCGCGAAGGCCGGAACATCGTCGGCAAGGCGATGGACGACCGCGCGGCGCTGGCGCTGATGACCGTGCTCGCCGACCAGGCGGACAGGGCGCGCCTGCAGTACGACGTCTGGTTCGTGTCCACGGTCATGGAGGAGATCGGCCTGATCGGGGCGCGCTCGGTCGCCGCGGGGTTCGACCTGGGACTGATCGTCGAGGTGGGCCTCGCCGGGGACATCCCGCTGGTGGACCCCCGGCAGATGCCGGTGGCGCTCGGCGCGGGGCCGGTCGTCGTCCACAAGGACGTCGCGGTGCCCTACAGCAAGCAGCCCACGCGGGCGCTCGTCGACTGCGCGCGGACCGCAGGGATCCCCGTGCAGCACGCCGTGTTCCAGAACTTCTCCAGCGACGGCCGCGAGTGGATCCAGGAGGGCGTGCCCACGGCGATGGTGGCGTTCCCGTGCCGATACACGCACAGCCCGTACGAGACGGTGCAGGAGTCGGATCTGGTCGAGACGGCCGCGCTGCTGCGGGCGTTCGTCACGACCCCGCGCGCGTAGCGCCGGCGTCGCGGGCTCGCTCGGGCTCGCCGACTCCACACGGGAGGCGGACCTCTTGCCGCACCTCATCTACCTGCAGTCGGTCACCGGCTACGAGGCGAAGGAGGACGCGCGCCGGCTTGAGATCCTGCGGTCGCTCGTGCGCCCCGGGTTCACGATCGAGGTCGTCGTGCCGCCGGACGGGCCCAAGATCCTCGAGGCCCCCGACGACTTCGCGCAGGCGCACCGGGCCCGCCTGGCCGTGGTCCGCTCGATCGCGCCCGACGCCTGCGGGGCGATCATCGCCGCGGGCGCGGTCGACCCGGGGCTGCGGGACCTGCGGGCCGCCGCCCGCGTCCCGGTCATCGGGCCCGGCGAGGCGTCGTTGTTCGTCGCCCGGCTCCTCGGCTCGCGCCTGGTGATTCTCACCGTCGAGCCCGCCGCGGCCGCGGGGCGCGAGATGCTCCGGAACGTCGCGGCGCGGCCGGAGTTTGCGACGGTCCGCTCCATGACCACGACGGTGCGGAAGCTCCTGGCCGACCCCGACGCGGGGCGGCGGCTGATGCGGGAGGAGGCGGCCGCGGCCGTGCGCGAGGAGCGCGCGGACGTGATCTACCTGGGATCGATGACGCAGGGGTCGCTCGGCGTGGCCGAGGACCTCCGCGCCCAGCTCGGGGTGCCCGTGATCGACCCGCTGCCCGTGTCGGTGCACGCGGCCGAGGAGGCCGCGGCGGCGCGCGGCGGATGACCGGCCGTCGCTGAGAGACGCGTCGGACAGGCCGGCGACGCCCGGGCTACCCGTCCATCCATACCTGGTGCAGGTACGACAGCGCGTCGCGGTAGCCGGTCGGCGGCCACCCATGCACCTTCTTGTTGATCGCCTGGATCTCGTGCGGGTGGTAGATGAAGTTCACCGCTTGCTCCTCGGCGAGCCGCGTGTACAATTGCGTGTAAAGCCGGTGGCGCTTCGCATCGTCGAAGGTCTCGAGCGCCTGCAGGAACAGCCGGTCGATCTCGGCGTTCGAGTATCCCCAGATGTTGAGCGACCCGTTCGTCTGCCAGTACGAGTGAAGGTCCGGCGTCGCCGGCGTGGCGTAGTAGAAACAGAACGCCTCGTACTCCTCCGTGACGTGCTCGATCAGCGTGAACTTCGTGAACTCGAGCGCCTGGAACTTCGCGTCCACCCCGATGTCCCGCAGATTCTGCTGGACGACCAGCGACGTCTGCTCCCGCTCAGGCTGCCCCTGGTCGGTGTTGAACGTGAACGACAGGCGCTGGCCGTCCTTCGCCAGCACGCCGTCGGCGCCCGCGCGGAACCCGACCTCGTACAGCATCCGCTTGGCCCGCTCGGGATCGTAGTCGAACGTGGGCGCGGTCTTGACGTACCACGCTCGCAGCGCCGGCGGAATCGGTCCGTTGCTGCGGTCCGCGTGCCCCTGGGCGACCTGCCGGATGATCCCCTGGGCGTTGATCGCGTGCGCAAACGCTTGGCGGACGGCGCGCGACGCCCACCACTTGCCGAGCAGTGGGCTCTTGTCGACCCGGTAGTTGGCACCGAAGTACCGGAAGTCCTGGACGCCGCGCTCGATCAGCGAGAGCGTCGGCGTGCCCTCGAGCGCGGCGACCTGGGCGACGGTCGGGAACGCGAGGTCCAGCTCGCCGGTCTTCACCTGCAGCACCGTGGCGTTGAGGTCGCGCACGACCTTGTAGATGACCGCATCGAGGTACGGCCGCCCCTCGTGGTAGGCGTCGTTCGCCTGCACGGTGAAGTGGTCACCGGGGACGTGTTCCGCGAACTTGAACGGCCCCGTCCCGACCGGGTGCTGCAGAAACGCCTGCGGAAACTTCGTGGCGTTGAACTCCTGTCCGGCCAGCAGGTGTCTCGGCAGCATGAACGCGATGTAGCTGAGCAACTCCAGGAACGACGAATACGGCGTCTTCGTCACGATCCGCACGGTCAGCGGATCGACCACCTCGACGCCCGCGACGGGCTCGAAGTTCCCCCGCAGCGCGCTGTTGACCTTGGGGTCGGCGTACATCTCGACCGTGTACTTCACGTCGTCCGCCGTGAACGGCTGCCCGTCGTGCCACCGAACCCCGCTCTTCAGATGGAACGTCCACGTGAGGCCGTCGCGCGACACTTCCCACCGCTCGGCGAGGTCCGCCTGCGGGACTAGGTCCGACGGCCGGTAGCGGACCAGCCCGTTGAACATGGCGTGGTTGACCATCAGGTTCTGGATGAGCGAGATCGGGGGCCACGGCGTGATGTTCGCGTTGACGGGGATCCGCAACGTGCCGCCCCGGCGCGGCGCCGCGGCCGCCAGCGCGTCCGTGATCTGACCCCACGGCGCGGCGAGCGCGGCGAGCGCGAGGCCGGCACCCGACGCCCGGGTGAACAGCGCCCGGCGCGTGAGCGTCGCGCGCGGCGAGGATGATGCGCGTGGCGGACCGTCCGTCAAACCCCCACCTCCGCCCGGCGTGGTCTCGGGGACGCGGGACGCGACCGGCCCCGACCACTCGCCCGGTGCAACGGTTCCTACGCGGCCGCCCCGGCGGCCTCCTGCTGGCGTCGGGTGCTTGCCCGCGGGCGCGGCAGGCGACCCGCGGGGCGGGCAAGGAGCTGCGCGCCGCGTCTGCGAATACCGTCCCGGGAGGGATGCCTCATGCCGCACCTGATTTACCTGGAGTCGGTCACCGGATACGGACCGGCGGAGAACGCCCGCCGGCTCGAGATTCTGCGCGCGCTTGTGCGCCCCGGGTTCACGATCGAGCTGCTGACGCCGCCAGACGGCCCGAAGATCCTGGAACAGCCGGGCGACTTCGAGCAGATGCAGCGGGCCGCCCTCGGCGCCGTCCGGGCGATTCAGCCCAGCGCGTGCGGGGCGGTCATTTCCGCGGGCGCGGTGGACCCCGGCCTGGCGAACCTGCGGGCCGTCGCGCGTGTCCCGGTCATCGGGCCCGGCGAGGCCTCCCTGTTCCTCGCCCGGCTCCTCGGCTCGCGCCTCGCCATTCTGACGGTTGAACCGGCGGTCGCCGGGGCGCACGCCATGATCCAGAACGTGCGGGCGAAGCCCGACACCGTAGTGGTCCGTCCGATGCAGACCACCGTCCGGAAGATCCTCGCCAACATGGACGAGGGGCGCGCGATCATGCGGGCGGCCGCGGCCGCGGCGATCCGAGAGGACAAGGCCGACGTCCTGTACCTCGGCTCGATGACGCAGGGCACCCTCGGCATCGCCCAAGCGCTGCGGGACGAGTTCGGGGTCCCGGTCATCGATCCACTGCCGGTGTCGATCCACGCCGCCGAGGAGGCTGCCGCGGCGCGCGGCGGATAAGCGCCGGGGCACCCACCCCGGCGCGGCTACTCGGCGGTTAGGGCGGCGAGCGTGTCGTCCACCGCCCGCCGCGCTTCGCGCGCGGCGAACGCCGTGCGGTTGCGCTCGCGCACGAGCCGGGTCCGCAGAAACTCGTACTCGTCCGTGCCCGGTTCGAGCGATGCGAGCCGGCGCGCCGGCTGCAGACCGGGCAGGGGGGCCGTTGGCACGGCGAGGTCCTGGTCGAAGCGTCCGCTCCGCGTGTAGTCGACGGGGAGCAACGCCCGGCTGATCCGCATCAGCCCGAGGTTCACCGTCCTGGCGGCGTCGCCGCCGCGCCGCAAGGCGGCGACGCGCTCCCGGAGAACCCCGAGCGCCTCCCCCAGCGCGGTCAGCTCGACGACGACCGGCGACAGATCGAGGCGGTCGCCGCACGCCGCCTGCAGCTCCGCGAGCGTGCCCGCAAGCTCCGCCAGCACCGGCCGGTGGTCGATCGGCAGGATCTCGGCGCCGCACAACCGGTACAGCAGCAGCGCGTAGACCCCGGCGTCCCGCTTGAGGAACGCCGGGTCGATCTTGTCCACCGTGTCGTCGGGCGTGTGCCACCACCACCCGAGGCCGCCGCTCTTGCCGGCGCCCCCGCTGATCTGGTGGTGCAGCGCGAGCAGGACGGGATCCGCGTTCTCGACGGGTTGCTCGGACAGCGCCATGAACAGCGACGGGATGCCGTGTCCCCAGAACGACTGGTCGCCGGAGCGGCCGTACCGCCGTGCCGAGAGCCGCTGCCCCGTCAGCTGCTCGATCACCTCGCTCCCGAACGCCCGCAGCTCGCCCATGCTGTTGCCCTCGGACAGCACGGTCGCGCCCGTTCCCCCGACCGAGTCCACGTTGACGTGGGCGACGCAGCGGTCGTGCAGGTCCTGCCAGAACTGGTCCGCGTACCACGCGGACCCGGCGTACCTGGCGTGGGAGTGCCCGGACCAGAACGCGACCCGAAGGCCGCGGCGGAGCGCCCCGCGCCGCTTCGCGAGCAGCCGGCTCACTTCGAGCATCGTGGCGTTCGCGCTGCCGTTGTCCATGGCGCCGTAGTACCACGAGTCGACGTGCCCGCTGAACATCACGAACGTCTCCGCCTCAGGCCCGCCACGCTCGGGGCGGAGGTCACCGGTCAGGCACGGCAGCTGCTTCCACCCCCGGTAGACGCGCGTCTCGAGGTGCGCCTGTACGGGCCCCGCAGCCACGCGCTCCCGCAGCCCGGCGCCGTCGGCGCCGGTCACCGACACCGACGGCGTCTTGGGCAGCAGGTGCGCCGTCTCCGGCGTCGGCGTGCCCCACACCGGCGTGATGATGCGCTCGTGGAGGTGGGTGCCGGCGATCCAGATCGACGCCGCGGCGCCCGTGGCCTCCATCGCGAGGCTCCGGTTCGGCGCGATGATCCCGTCCGCGAGCGCGATCCGACCGCGGAGGTCGACGCGTCGGAGCTCCTCGTCCGTACCGCGCCCGACGTAGACGAGGCCGCCCTCGAGCCCGCCCGGCGGGGTCGAGACCGCGAACGCGTGGGTGGCGCAGGACACGCGCGCGGGGGCGCCGCCGCCCGCGACGACGGTCAACGCTGCGGACTCGGGCCACGACACCAGCGCGGGGTGCTGGTACCGGTTGACCGCGAGACCGTTCGCGCGCAGCCGCGCCTCGATCCAGTCAAACGCCTGGGCCTCGTCCCGGGTGCCCGAGAGCCGGACCCACTGCGCGATCGTCCGCGTGGACGCCATCAGCTCCTCGGCCGACACCGCCTCGACCAGCGCGCGTTCCTCGGCCCCTAGCGACGCTCCGCTCATCTTCGGATCCCCCTCCGCCCCGCGGTGCCGCGGGACGAGACGCCCACCTGCGCATCGTACCGTACGAGCCAACGCTTCGCCGCGGCCGGAGGAATCTCCTCACGACACCCCGCGGTGGACGCCACGGCGCCCGCCCGGCGCCGCCCGACCGCCTACGGCAGCGACGCCAGCGCGTCCTCGACGAGGCGCATGAACGCCGGGCGATCCAAGCGGAGCGCCACGCGGGCGTTCGCAGGGGCGCCCCGCGGCGCCGTCCCGGGCGTCGCGGCGGGGTTGAACTCCGGCACGTGGCGAGCGTCGCACACCGTCATCCCGCGCGCGTGGTCGCCGTCCAGTTCCACCGCGACGTGCATCGGCACCCAGGAGATCACGGGCGGGTCGAGCAGGATCGCCACGGCGCACGGATCGTGCAGCGGGGCCGCGGCGTTGCCGGCGCGCTCGAGCTGCCGCGCCAGGTAGAACCGCAGCAGGGACGCCGCCACCCGTGCGGCGCCAGTCCCGAGCGAGGCGATCCGCGCCACCCAGTCCGGGTCGATGCCGGCCTGCCGCGTGAGGTTGAGACCGCACATCCACAGCGGCACGCCGCTGCGGAACACCACGTCGGCGGCCTCGGGGTCAAACCAGGTGTTGAACTCCGCCGCCGCGGTCACGTTCCCCGCGGTCACCGAGCCGCCCATGACGCTGATCTCCGCGATCCGCGCCGCGATGTCCGGGGCCGTGCGCAGCGCGACCGCCAGGTTGGTCAGCGGCCCGGTCGCGATGAGCGTGACACCGTCGCGCGCGCGGAGCGTCTCGATCAGGAACTCGACGGCGTGGCGGCGGTCGGGCGCGCCCCGGACCGGCGGGAACTCGTACCCGTCCAGGCCGCTGTGTCCGTGGATCTCGGGCGCGTGGACCGGGGCGCGGACCAGCGGCGCCGCGCACCCGCGTGCCACCGGCACCCGCAGGGCCGCGAGCTCGACGATCCGAAGCGCGTTAAGCGTCGTCCGCTCGACGTCGGCGTTGCCCGCGACGGTCGTCACGCCGAGGATCTCGCAGTGTCGGGCGGCCAGCACAATCGCGAGCGCGTCGTCGTGGCCGGGATCACAGTCGACGATCACCGGCCGGCGTCGTCCCGCGCCGCCCTCGTGAGGCGTCATCTACGACCCGACGTCGCGACCGCGGCGACCCTCACGCCCCCAGAGCGGCCCGCGCACGTGCCTCGGCCCCGCAACGACGCCGCACGAAGAGGCCCACCGGCGTTCGGGCGATCGATGGCGGTGTCGAAGCAGGCCGTGGCGACGCCGCGGCGCTCAGCGTGGTCTGCGGGAACCGATCAATGCCCCCCGCAGCTGCACGCGCCGCCGCATCCGCACCCGCCGGACGACGGTGCGGGCGCGTCACCCTTCCCCGCTCCCACCATCATGAGCACCGGGGTGAACACCCGCCGCGCCTCGGCGACGCCGCAGCGGGGACACGCCGGCGCGCCGCTGGACTCGTACTCGGCGACGGTTTCCGTGATCTCGAAGTCGTGGCCGCAAGCCTTGCACCGAAACACGTACGTCATCGTCTCACCACCATGTTCTCGACCCCGATTCGGGGCGGGACATACCCGGCCGGGCGTGTCGGTTCGATTCGCCCGGCGCGGTGCGGGTTCCTCCCGGCGGCTCGGTTACGCACGGCGCTCCGTCGCGCCGTGTCGGAACAGGTGCCGCGCCGCCGCCACCAGCATGCCGTCGCCGGCGGCATGCCCGTACGTGTCGCCAGGTCAAGGAAGGCGACGCCTGCTCCCCGTCGGAGGCAGCCGGCGCCGGGCCACCCCGGGGGGTCGACGAGGTGCCAGGGGAACGCCGCGGGTCCCGGGCGGTTCGGTCAGCGCCCGGTCCAGTTCGGCGTGCGCTTGTCGAGGAACGCCGCGACGCCCTCCTGGAAATCGGCGCTGTTGTAGCAGGCGGTGACCAGGTCGTGTCCGGGATTCTCCGGCAGCAGGCGGTGGACGACCCTCCGGACGGCCTCCTTGCTGACCAGGAGCGTCAACGGCGGCGCCTGCGCGATCGCCTCCGCGAGTTCCCGCACGCGGTCGTCCAGCACCTCGGTCGGCACCACCCGGTTCACGAGGCCCCAGGCCAGCGCCTCGGCGGCGTCCACGTGCCGGGCGGTGTAGATCATCTCCTTGACCCGCGCGGGGCCGAGCAGCGCGGTCAGGCGCGCGTAATTCTTCATCGACAGACAGTTCCCCAGCCGGATGATCGGGATCCCGAACCGCGCGTTCTCCGCGGCCACGCGCAAGTCGCACGTGACGGCGATCGTCATGCCGCCCCCGACCGCGAAGCCGCGGACCGCCGCGATCGTGGGCTTGGTCACGCTTTCGAGGCGCCCGATCACGCGGTCGATGCGTTCCTCGTACTCGATGCCGGCCTGGGGATTGCCGCGGAACGCGGGAAACTGGCTGATGTCGGTCCCGGAGATGAACGCCCGCTCCCCGCGCCCGGCGATCACGAGGACCTTGATCCGGTCGTCGCGGTCGACCTCGTCGCAGACTTCGACGAGGCGCTCGTACATCGCCCAGGTCATCGCGTTGCGCTGTTCCGGGCGGTCGACGGTGAGGTAGGCGACGCCGTGCGCGACCTCAAAGATCATCGGGGGCTGGTCCACGGTGGGCCCACCTCCTGGTGCCCCGACCCCGCCTCGGCGCAGACGGCCTGCCGCGGGGTCGGTTCAGGCGGTCGGTGTCGACCGATCCGGGGCGGCGTCGTCCGTGGCGGCGTCCGGATGCGCCTCGGCGGGCGCCTGCGGACCGGCCGGCGCCGGCGCCGCGCCGGGCGTGGTCACCACCTGGCGCAGCAGCTCGCCGGCGATGTCGCCGATCGTCACGCGGCCTTCGTCGCCCTGCGCGCTGATGTACTCCTTGACCCGCGTGCGCTCGCGCTCACGCGCCAGGCGCTTCAGGCTCAGGATCATCCGTCGTTCCTCGGCGCGGATCTCGGTGATCATCGCCTCGACGGTCTGCCCCGCCTGCAGCACGTCCTCGACCTTCTGCGTCCGCTTCTCGGCCATCTCGGAGATCGGGATGAACGCGTCGACCGCGCCGAGCCGGACGAACGCGCCGGAGGCGACAATGCGCACGACCTTCCCGGACACGACCTGGCCCGGCCGGTACGTGTCGCCGAGGTGCTGCCACGGGTCCGGCAGGATATGCTTGAGCCCGAGCGAGATCCGGCCGGCTTCGCGGTCCACGCGCAGCACCGCGACCGTCACGCGCTGGCCCCGCCGGACGACCTCGGACGGATGCTTGATGTACGTCCACGCCATCTCGCTGATCGGCAGGAGGCCGTCC
>Ga0209415_10012663_pt1 | contig 14017 bp, 13 predicted proteins | sample PeaSoiSIISIP2007_FD_187696 | JGI IMG/M metagenome (GOLD analysis project Ga0209415, IMG submission 187696) | Peat soil microbial communities from Weissenstadt, Germany - SII-SIP-2007 (SPAdes) (version 2) | ecosystem: Environmental > Terrestrial > Soil > Wetlands > Peat | place: Germany... | reverse complement strand
CTGCGGGCGCGCTGCGCTTGCCCGCAGCTCAAACATCAGTACCCCCCCACCGCCGCTCCGCGCCCGATCCCCGACCCATCCGACCATGGCGCTCTCTAGGTCACCAGAAGCGAAACGAGCTGACTCCAGTCTCCCTCGCCAGCCTTGGTCAGCGCGCGATACTTCAGCAACAGCGTCGTCGACGGCACGACCCCGGACAGGGACGTCCTCGACCGCAGGGTCGTGGGCAGCCGCGTCCACGTCTTGCCTCCGTCGGAGCTGTACTGCCAATCGTAGGAGGCGCGGTCCGCTGCAAGAGGCGCGACGATCTTCACGGATCCCGAGACGGGGCCGGGGCTGGCGTGGAACACGCGTGGCGCCCGGACCAGGGGCTTGCGCACGGCGAGCCCCGCGCTCTGGATGATTGCCGGCGCGCTCTCCGGGTTGGCGTCGGCCAGCGTCTGCACCGTCATGCGCAGCTGCTCCACCAAGGTCACGAGGGCGCCGCGCTTCTCGTTGCGGAAGGCCGCTGCGCCCCGGACACGTGTCTGGGCCTCCGTCTGCGCGACCTGGAGATCGTCGATGGCGAACTGCAGCTCGGCGAGCGGCGGCACCGGCGCCGGGAAGTACACGTTGCCGGTCATCGCCCGGACGATCCCGACAGCGTACGTGATGAACGCAGGCACACTGCGCGGCAGCTTGAGGATGGCGATGGCACGGCGGGTTCTGGTGTTCGCTTGCATGGGTCATCTCCTTTCGTGAGGTGTGTCCGGACTGGCTTGCGATCGATGTGTGTTTACCCTTGGGGCGTCACCGCACAGGACGCACGAGACGCACGAAGCGCCGCCTGACTCTTCGAAGGAGATCACGGAGATGCCTGAATGAACGACCCACCTCTTCGAGTCGTCTGGCCGCTCACAAGGAGTGGCTCACGGAGCACCTCGGTGCCCGGGGATTCATTGGACGAGGCGCACGGCGCAGCGTTCCGCCCGTGCGCGCACTCGAGGCGCGTCACGGGGCACTTGCTCGCCCGTGCTCGCATTCGAAGCACCACCCGGCCCGTCGCCGTGCCCGGGACTGCGTTCGAATCGTCGCACGGAGATCGCGGTCGCCCGGGAGCGTGTTCGGAATCGTTGCACGGGCGACGGCGTCGCTCGGGGTCTCCTCGGAATCGCCGCACGGGTCACCGAGGCCCGCGCTTCGGTACGCGGTACGCGTTCCCCGCTCCCGGCTCCCTGCAGATGCGCCTTCGCCCTCTGGTGTGCAATCACGCGTACCTCCTCCAGATCGCACATGCTCTTCCAGAGCGACGGGATCTTCTCTCGCACCGCCGCCGGCGAGATGAACGGCGTTCGACCCGATCGAAGAAACCGAAAGTCCCGGCGGAGCTTTCGAGGGCGGGCTACGGTGCGCGGCCATGGCCGGTCGTTACGGGATGTCGTTCGCTGCGGAGCTGCTGGAGCAGGGCAAGTACGAGGAGGCCATCGATGCTGCGACGAGCGCGCTGGAAGGCGACAAGGCCAACCCCGAGCCGTTCGCCGACCGGGCAGCCGCTTACGACTACCTGGAGAGGTATGCCGAGGCCGCCAGCGACCTCGAGCAGGCCCTCGCGCTCAATGCCGCCGCACCGGTCATCGATCAGGACAACCTCGACGACGCCTTCTTCAGCGCGCTCGTCGGCGCGGCGAAGATCGACGCCGAGACGTCCGTCGACACGGCGGTGACGCGGCTCGCGCGCTACCGGCAGGTGCTGCCGAAGGGCCGCCACGTGCAGGACGCCGAGGACTGGCGCAAGCGGGTGCGTGGCGAGATGAAGAGCCTCCTCGACAAGCGGACCGACTACTGACGCGCCGCGCGCGGGGTGTTGGTCATGCTGATGACCACCTGCTCCGAGTACGAGATCAGCGCGGGAGCTGACTCTCCGGCGCCGGGGGCGGCATCAGCCCGAGCTCGACAGGCCGATCCAGGAACCGCTTGCGCAACCTGCCCAGACGCCCCTCCACCGCGCAGAAGACGCCAAGCAAGTTGCGCCCCCAGCAGCGAGCGTGCAGGCTGGATGGGTGGACGGAGCGTGTGTGGGGAGGGCGGCACTTCCGCGGCGAGCGCTTTTCGTTCTCGGAGCGGCGTGCCTGCTCGTGAGTCACTGCGGCAGCTCGAGCAACGCAGCGCAAAGCGACGGCGGCGCTATTGATGGTGCCGGTTCGAGCTCCGGTGGCTCGAGCAGCGGCGGCACCGACGCCACCGCTTGCTCCCCACCGAGCGACGCGGACGCCGCCGTCACGACGATCGCCTCGGCGCAGGCCAATCCGTACGCCATCACCGTCAATGCCGGAGGCGTCTTCTGGGCAAACTCCAACATCGGCGTCCAGTCCGCGGGGACGATCGTGAAGGCCGGGCTCGACGGCTCCAACCCGACCACGCTCGCCTCGGCGCAGGGCACGCCCCAGGGCATCGCCGCCGACGCGTCGCAGGTCTACTGGACCAACACGACCAGCAACACGGTGATGGCGATCCCGATCGCCGGAGGCACCCCCACCACGCTGGCTTCGGGACAGGACTCGCCGTCGGCGATCACGGTCGACTCGACCAGCGTCTACTGGACGAACGAGGTGACCAGCGGCTCCATCGTGAAGCTCCCGCTGAGCGGAGGCACGCCCGTCACGCTCGCGGCGAGCCGATCGTATCCGGAGAGCATCGCGATCGACGCGACGAGCGTCTATTGGACCGAGTACAGCACCCAGGGCACTGGCGCCGTGATGAAGATGCCGCTCGGCGGAGGCGCAGCTACGACGCTCGTGGCCGGGGGAGCCCCGCTGGGCATCGCGATCGACGCGACGAGCGTCTACTACGTCAACGTGCACGACGTGTTGAAGGTGCCCATCGACGGTGGCGCTCCTGTCACGCTCGCGACGGGCGGCCATCCGGTGCTCGTCGCAGTCGATTGCTCCGACGCGTACTTCACGGATTTCAGCGCCAACGCGGTCGTGCGGGTGGCCCTCTCCGGCGGGCAGCCGACCACGCTCGCCACCCAGCAGACGACCCTGGCGGGCATCGCGCTGAGCCCGACCGCCCTGTACTGGGCGGCGAGCGGATATCAGATGCAAAGCGACGGCAACGTCGCATGGCGCCTGAAGTGATATCCACACCGGCGTCGCCGACCGGGAGAGCTCAAGAGCTGCTCGACAAGAGGACCGACTACTGAGGTCGCGCACGCGCGGCGGCCAGGGAGCGCGCGAGGTGCTCCAGCGCGCCCGTCACCGCGATGGCCAGCTCGCAGACGGGGTCCTGGCCGGGCACGCAGAGCGCCAGGTAGTCGCGGGCGATGACGTCGAAGCGCGGGCGGAAGCGGAAGCGGATCAGACGGCGGCCCTCGCCCAGGTCGAGAGACTCCTCGACGGCGGCGTCCGATTCGGCGATGGCCATTGGCTTGCCGTAGCGCGCCAGGACGGCTTCGACCGCGCCGTCGGGCAGCGGCGCGGTCTGGGACCCGGTGACCAAGGCGAGACCGCCGTCGTGCACCACCAGGGTGGTCTGCTGGAGGGTTCCCAGCTCCGTCGTCCGCTCGTGGATCGTGATCGACGCCACGAGGGCGACCCTAGCATCACCTCGTGGCGTGTAAGTCCAGGTTGAATCCGGTTACCGACCAACGCCAGGACGCCAGAAGAGCGCCAGGAGCGCCAAAGTGAGGAGGGTGTTTGAAAATCCCTCTCTTCTCTTGGCGACCCTGGCGTTCCTTGGCGTCCCTGGCGGTTGTCTCACCCATATCGCACCTTGACACCGGGCCGCGAGCCGGGCGATGGCAGGGCCATGCTGGTCGACAGGCTCCGCGATTCCCTTTACCGCGTGATCACGACACCCCGTGGCGACGCCTTCGCGCCGATCCGTATCCAGAAGGACCTCGCGCGCCGCCTCAACATGACGCTGGGCAGCCCCCTGTGCTCGCGCGACGAAGCCGCGAAGCGACGCGAGGCCGCGCGTCGTCTCCACGACCTTCGCAGCGGCCACGGAGACGCGACCTCGAAGACCGCGCCCGCGCGCGAGGCCGCGCCCGTGATGGTGTACTTCGAGAAGGACCGCAACGCGCGCGAGCTCGGTCGGATCGAGGAGCTGCTGGCGGCGAAGGGGATTGCGTTCACCAAGCTCGACGTGCGCGGCGACGAGGTGACCCTCGACTTCGTCATGCGCGAGGCCAAGTGCAAGGACGACGACCTGCCCATCGTCTTCGTGGCCGGCACGGCCATCGGGAGCTTCGCCGCGGTGGTCGCGGCCGACGTCTCGGGAGAGCTCGAGCGCCGGGTCTACGGGTCGCCGCCGGCATAGCCGAGCGATGAGCGCGCTACGGCCCCGCGAACCTGCTACGTAGGGTGAGCGGAGATGGGCAAACCCGAGAGACGACAGCAGATCCTCAATGTCGCCCGGGACGTGTTCGCCAAGCGCGGGTACCACACGGCCAAGATCGAGGACATCGTGGCGGCGGCCGGGGTCGCGCGCGGCACGTTCTACCTGTACTTCGACGACAAGCGGGCGATCTTCGAGGAGATCGTCGACCGGACCATCGCGCGCCTCGGCATGAGCATCGTACGCGTCGACGTCGACGCGACGCGCAGCGTGGCCGACCAGGTGCGTGACCAGATCCGGCGCATCATGCGCATCCTGCTCGAGGACCGGGGGACGACCAAGATCCTGCTCAGCGACGCCCTGGGCGTCGATCCGGCGTTCGACCGGAAGCTCCTCTCCTTCTACGACGAGATGTCGACGCAGCTCGAGAGCAGCCTGAGCGACGGCCAGGCGCTGGGCATCGTGCGCAAGGGGGACGTGAAGCTGATGTCGTGGCTCACGATGGGCGCGCTCAAGGAGGCGATGTTCCAGATCGTCCAGCGCGGGGCCGAGTACGACGAGGACAAGCTGGTCGAGGGAGCGTACGAGTACTTCACGGGCGGGTATCTGAGGGTCTGAGGCACGACTCGCCCTCCGCGTCAGCGACCGATGCTAATCTGACCCATGGTCGCGGGTCGGACGGTAGGGACGGTGCTCCCCGTCGCATGCTGGCTCGGAGTTGCCGCGTGTGGTCTGGACTTCGATCGTTACGCTCCTGGCGCGGGGGCGGCCGGCGGCCCTGACGCCGCGACCGACGGGTTCGTGGCGGAGGCTGCCTCGCGGGACGCCGTCACCGAGGACTCAGTTACCGAGGACGTTGCCAGCGGGGACACCGCCGTCGGCGACAGCGGGCAGGAGAGCGCCGCGAACCCCTGCCCGACCACCGCCGGGGTGCTCGACATGCCGACGGCCCCAGGTCCCATCACCATCGACGGCGACCTCGGCGACTGGGGGTCCCCGGCGTTCACCCTCCTCGACGCGAACGACGCCGCGCTGATCATGGGCCCGAACGGCACATGCACCGCCGCGAACGCCACGTCTCAGTGTCTGGTTCCCAGCGGGGAGAAGGCCGAGGTCGCGCTCCTTCGAGACGCCGCCAATCTGTACATCGGTATCCGCGTGACGGTTCCGAGCGTCGGCGGGACGAGCACGGCGAACCCGTACACCAACGACGCCGTGGAGATCTATCTGCGAGGGGATCCCGTCGCGACCGGCGACTACACGAGCGTCGACCAGCAGTACGTCATCGACTGGCAGAACCTGGTGATCGCCTACGGGCCCCCCTCGGTTGGCACCGGCCAGACCAATCCGCCCGGCGTGACGAGCGCGGTGAAGGTGGCGCCGAGCAACATGGGCTACGTGGTCGAGGTGAAGATCGCGCTCGGCGAGGTCGGCCAAAGCGCCCTCGCTCCGGGGCAGACACTGGGCTTCGATCTCGGCGTCGACCACGGTCAGGGAACCGCGGCGACGCGCAGCTTCCTGGTGTGGTGGATGGCCACCCACGCTCCGCCGCAGTGCATGACGGCCAAGTGCATGGGCTGCAACCCCGAACAGCCGTACTGCGACACGCTGGACTTCGGTCTCGTCTGCGCCGAGTGACGGGCTGGCGGCGGGATCACCCACCATCCCGCCCGATCGCTACGGAGTTGGCACCGCATGACACGTCCGTCATGCAAGGGATGACCGGTGGACGCGAGATTTCGGGGCAGGGCATCCATCGTGCGCCCGGCACGTAGACTGCTAGGGCGCACCGCATGCTTCGCTTCTGTCCCTTCCTCTGCCTGCTCTTCGCCACCGCCTGCGGCGGCTCCGTCACGTCCGTCCCGGCGCGCGAATCCGATGGGGGCACCGTGTCCGAGGCCGGCACCCCGGTCCCTTCGTGCTCGACCCTCACTGTCGGGGCCGTGCACGTCGTCTCCGATCTGCCTGCCGCCTCGAGCCGGCTGACCACTGTTGCCGGTGCAGCTCCCGGCGCCCTCGTCGGGTGGCTCTCGACGCTGCCCGGTGTGCAGGCGCCCATCCCACTGCGCGTGCGGGCCGTGGACCGCGACGGGGCGCCCACGTCGGCGGCCCACGACGTCCTCTCTCTACTCGGCGGCGGCGGCTCCCTCGCGTGGGGATACGGCCGGGCGGGCGCGATCGGCGCCGACCAGAGCCTCGTCTGCCAGCTGGTCACGCTGGACCCGACCGGAGCGCCCCTCGCCGGAAGCGTGGCAGTCGCGATGGGGGCCTGCGGGCAGCTCACCACGACGGCGACGGGATTCGACCTGCTCGCGACCTCTTCCGGGACGATGTCCCTGGTGTCGACCGATCCGTCGGGTCAGCCCACGGGGTCCACGGCGATCGAGACGGGGGTGGCCCCAGCCACGCTGGCGCGAGCGACTTTCGCCGACCAGTCGTTCATGCTGGCCTGGACTTCCGACGTCCTGAGCAACTGCGAGTGTCCGCAGCCGCTCACGGTGCAGCACTTCACGGCCGATGGGCATGCCCTCGCGCCGGCGACCAGCCCGGCGAAGCTGTATCCCGGGGGCAGGTTCGCGCTGACGACCGAAGGAGATCGCGCGCTGCTGGTCACTCCCGGAACGCCGACCGGTCCGGTCGCGGTGCGCGCGCTCGACGTAGACGGCCATCAGATTGGCAGCCCCCTCGCCCTCGCCGGGATGCCGGCCGGGCAGGTGGCGCCCTTCGCCCTCGACATCGCAGGCATCGGGGGCGACGTGGCGGTCGTCGCGTGGGTCACGAACAGCCCGACAACGCAGGCTCAAGTGGTCGCGCAGGCGATCACGTCGGCACCGGCGGTGCTGTCGCAGCCCATCGTGGTCGCGCCGTCGGGTGCCGGGTTGGGCGTGAAGGTCGTGGGTGCGCCATCGCGGGCGCTGGTGGTGTGGGATGGGCCGGTCACGGGCACGCCGTCCCAGGTGTACGCGGCGCCGGTGGGCTGCGGGCCGTAGGCGTATGCTCTCCTCGTGCTCTACGTTTACCTGACGGCGGCCGTCATCGGCCTGGTGCTGCTCGGGGCGTCGATCTTCGTAGGGCACGACCACTCCGCGGGCCACGACAGCGACGGCTCCGGCGAGGGCGAGGGTTCGCCCATGCTCGCCCTGCTCTCGGTGCGGGTGTGGACCTACCTGCTCGCCTTCAGCGGTGTGACCGGGGTGCTGCTGCGTCTCGTCGGCCACGAGGGCGAACCCCTGTCGGCCATCGTCGCTCTCGTCGTCGGGATCGCCGCCGCCGCGATGGCGCGCTTCGTCATCGGTCGCGCGACGCGCGAGGGTGCCCCGGGCACGGTGCGCACGCAGGATCTCGTGGGCAAGACGGCTGGGGTCCTCGTCCCCTTCGGCGGCAAGGCCACCGGCAAGGTTCGCGTGCGCGTCGCTGGAGCCGACGTCGACGTGCTGGCCACGACCGACGACGGCGAGCCGCTGGGGCGCAACGACGAGGTGCTCATCGTGGAGGTCCGCGAGGGCGGATCGGCCGTGGTCACGCGCAATCCGTCGAAGTAGGAGAGCTCGATGCTCCGCGGGTGTATCCTCCGCCCCTCGCTCAAGAGGGAGGGCCTCCATGCTCGCACTACTGGCTCCGGTGAACTCGTCGATGGGCAGTATCCCGTCCGACGCCGCGGACTCGCAGCAGCTCGTCCTGGTGGGGGGCAGCGCCCTGGCCGTCGCGTTCGGGCTGCTCGTCTTCCTGGCCCTGCTCCGGCGCTTCCTCTTCGTGTGCCGCCCCAACGAGCTGCTCGTCGTCGCCGGCAAGAAGCACAAGCTGGCCTCGGGCGAGTCGGCCAACTACACGGTCATCCAGGCCGGCTCCCACTGGCGCGTGCCTTTCCTGCAGACCGTGTCGCGCATGGACATCCGCCTGATGCCCATCGAGCTGTCGGTCACCAAGGTGCTTTCCAACGGCGGCATCCCGCTCGACGTCCACGCCATCTCGAACATCAAGGTCACGAGCAACCCGCAGTACACCTACAACGCCGTCGAGCGCTTCCTCACGCTGCCGCCGCAGGCCATCCACATGACGGCCAAGCAAACGCTCGAAGGCGCCTTGCGCGACGTCATCTCCCAGCTCACGCCCGAGCAGGTCAACGAGGACCGCATCGAGTTCGCCAACCGGCTGCTCGAGACGACCAGCGAGGTCTTCGACAAGCTGGGCCTGCACCTCGACACCCTCAAGATCCAGCGCGTCGAGGACGAGGCGAAGTACCTCGTGAACATCGCGCGCACGCAGATCGCCAACGCGGTGCGCGACGCCGAGAACGCCGAGAACCAGGCCAACCAGGAGTTCAAGCAGGAAGAGGCGGCGGCGCGCCAGGCGGCCGAGATGGCGCAGAAGCAGGGCGAGATCGGCATCTCGCAGAAGCGAAACGAGCTGCGCGCGCTGGTCGGTCAGCTCGAGGGCAACGCGCAGGCCGTGGAGCGCGAGGCGGTCGTGGCCGCCGAGCAGGCCCGCGCCGAGGCGGAGCAAGAGCTGCAGTCGGTACGCCAGGAGCTCGAGACCAAGCGCCTGCAATGCGAGGTGGTCCTGCCCGCCGAGGCCGCGCGCAAGGGGGCAGAGCTGCTCGCGCAGGGCGCAGCAGCGCAGCAGCGCGAGCAGGGACTGGCCGCGGCCGACACGACGCGCGCCATGAGCCAGGCGCTGGCGACGGCGGGGCCGGACGCGCGCGAGATGTTCGTGCTCTCGCAGCTCGACACGCTGGTGGCGCAGGTCGCGCAGAAGGTGCGAAGCATCACGGTCAACGAGGTGCAGGTGATCGACTCGGGCGACGGACGCGCGCTGCCGGCCCTGGCGGCGAGCTTCCCGGCCATCGTCAGCTCGGTGTTCGGCTCGCTCAAGGAGCTGACGGGGGTCGACGTGCAGGCCATGCTCGCGCCACCCGCCAGCGGAAACGGAGGTGCGCGATGAGCCCCGAGTCGATGGGCGTCATCGTCGGCGTCCTGCTGGTCGCCGCCGTCTTCATCCTGGTCACCGTCACGCGCAACCTCTACGTGTGCTCGCCCAGCGAGGTGCTCATCTTCTCGGGGCGGCGCTGGAACTCGCCCGAGAACAAGGAGCTCGGCTTCCGCGTCGTGCGAGGCGGGCGCGGCATGCGCGTGCCCCTGTTCGAGGTGGTCGACCGGATGCAGCTCACGAACATGGCGATCGAGCTCGCCGTGCAGGGCGCGTACTCCAAGGGGGGCGTGCCGCTCAACGTGACGGCCATCGCGAACATCAAGATCCCGAGCGAAGAGCCGCTGCTACACAACGCGATCGAACGCTTCCTCGGCTACGAGCAGCAGCAGATCATGCTCATCGCGAAGGACACGCTCGAGGCCAACCTGCGAGGCGTCATCGCCGAGCTGACGCCCGAGGAGATCAACCAGAAGAAGGTGGTGTTCCAGCAGAAGCTCATCGAGGAGGCCGACCGCGACCTGATGCGCCTGGGCCTGGTGCTCGACAACCTGCAGATCCAGAACATCTCGGACGACGTGGGGTACCTGACGTCGGTGGGGCGCGTGCGCGGAGCCAAGGTCCGGCGCGATGCGGCCATCGGCGAGGTTCGGGCGCGCGCGACGGCTGCCGTGCAGAAGGCGCAGAACAACATGGCCGCCGAGATCGCCAAGATCGACGCCGACATCCAGGTCGCCCAGAAGGAGAACGAGCGGCGCATCGTCGACGCCACGACGAAGCGCGAGGCGGTCATCGCCGAGGTGCGCGGCCAGGTGCAGGCGCAGGTGGCCGAGGCCAGGGCGCAGCTCAAGGCATGGGACGCCCGCGTCGAGCAAGTGCGGCGCAAGCTCGAGGCCGACGTGGTGGCCCCCGCGGACGCGCAGCGGCAGAAGGCCGAGTTGCAGGCGAAGGCGCAGGCCTCGCAGGTGGTCGCGCAGGGACGCGCTGCTGCGGCGGCGGTCACCGCCCTGTCGGAGGCGTACAAGGCTTCCGGCGTGCGGGGACGCGACGCGCTGCTGCTGCAGAAGCTCGTGCCGGTGTTCGATCAGCTCGCGGGCACGCTGCGCGAGATCACCGTGGACCGGCTGGTGGTACTGGGATCGAACGGTGGTCCCGGGGGGGCAACGGCCGTGCGGTCGCTCATCGGCGCCAACGAGCAGGTGCGCGCGGCCACGGGAGTGGACTTGATGGCGGCGGCGCGAGCCCGCATGGGCGGGGGCCCGACCGGATCCGCGGAGTGACATGTACTTCGACTCCAACCAGCTCTACGCGTCGTTCGTCGTCGTCTTCGCAGCGGCGCTGATTGGCAGCCTGCTGATCTTCCAGCGCGACCGGTGGAGGGTGCGCACGCGTCAGTGGGGCATCGCCGTGCTGGGCGCGTGCGCGATGCTCGCGGTGGTGTCGTGGACCCGGTTCGGGGACATGCACGCGATCTTCGTCGACGCGCCCGACGTCACCCCGGGCCAGCCGCACCGCCGGAAGATCGAGCAGCACCGGCCTTTCCACTTTCACGAGTTCTTCCACTACTACGTGGGGGCCAAGTACTTCCGCGACCTCGGCTACGAGGGGCTCTACGACTGCACCGCCCTGGCCGACACCGAGAACGCCAAGGAGCTGGGGCTCAAGCCGCACGTCGGCGAGTGGGTGCGCGACCTGGACGACGTGCTGCGCGACAAGTCGTACGACGATGCGCTGGCGCACTGTCGCGACGAGTACCTGCCGCGCATGGGCCCCGAGCGATGGGAGACGTTCAAGGCCGACCTTCGCACGCTGCAGTCGCTCGTGCCCGACGAGTGGTGGGGCGACGTCGTGTACGACGCGGGCTTCAATCCCCCCCCGAGCTGGGTGCTGCTGGGAGGGACGCTCGCCAACGCGATCCCCATCCGGGTGGGCGCGACGGAGACGTGCATCCTGGCCACGTCACTCGACATGGCGCTGCTGGTCGCGTGCTTCCTCGTGCTCCGCGCCAGCTTCGGGCCGGCGGTCGCCGTCACGGCGGCGATCTTTTTCGGGGCGAGCTTCATTGCGAGCTACGGGTGGAACGGGGGAGCGTTCCTCCGCTACACGTGGGTGGCCGCCGTGGTGTTCGGGCTGGCCGCGGCCAGACGGGGGCGATGGGTCCTCGCCGGGGCCATGCTCGGAGCCGCCGCGTGCGATCGCATCTTCCCGGCCGGGTTCGCGGTCGGTGCGGCGATCCCCCTGGCATGGCGCGCCCTGCGATCCGAGGCCGACCGTACGCGGCTGAAGCGCCTCGGCATCGGCTTCGGCGGCACCATCGCCGTGCTCGTGCTGGCGAGCATGCTGGTGTTCGGCTTCGACTCGTGGCGCGTGTTCTTCACGCGCATCGGGCGCCACGGCGACGTCTACTACACGATGCACATCGGCCTGAAGAAGGTCCTCACGTGGCGCGACTGGGTCGCCTCGCAGAACTTCCACGGGCACGAGGGGCTCAAGCGCTTCCACGACTGGAACCTGCACCTTCGCGCGACCTGGGCCGAGACGCGCTGGCTGGTGATCCCGGTGCAGACGCTGGCCATCGGGGGCGCCATGGCGGCGTCGCTGCGCCGCCGCCCGCACGAGGCGGCGGTGCTGGTGGGCTCGGTCGCGATGTTCTGCTTCTCGCTACCGGCCAACTACTACTACGTGATCCTCGCGCTCGTGCCGGCCCTGCTCCTGCGCGGGGCGATGACGGCGCCCACGGTCGAGCGCCGCATTCGCGACTGGGTGGTGTTCTCGGCGTTCGCCCTGTTCTGGCTGAGCACCCTGCTCGCCCCGCGCCTGTACAACGACGACATCGTCTACGACCACTTCATCTGCGTGGCGCTGCTCGCCTTCTTCGGCGTGTGGATCGCCGCCTGGATGCCGTGGGAGCAGGGGCTCGCGGCGCTGCGCGCTCGCACCGCGACGAAGGACGCCGCTCAGCCGCAGCCGCCCGATCCGAAGCCCGACACGAGCACCGTGCCCGGGGCGGGAAGCGGCGGGATGAGCGGGCCGTAGATGCACGAGGTCTGGACGTTGAACAGGGTCGCCGCGGCGCGCAGCTGCGCGTAGCTGGGCAGAGCGCCGACCGCCGGGGCGGGGGGCGGGTACACGGCATACACGCCGGACAGACCGGCGACGGCCGTGGAGACGGGCGTCCACCCGCTGGACGCAGGGAGCATCGGCGCCTGCACCGAGGTCTGCGCCGTACCTGCCGAGACGATGGTCCACTCGCCGGTCTGCTGACCACCCTCCGGATCGGTGCCCGCCCACGACGTGTACGCGATGACGCCCGTGGCTCCCGCCAGCGATCCGGTCGCCGTCGTCCAGGTGATCTGGGGCTGCGCGGGGGTGGTCCAGTCACTCGCGACTTGGGTGATGCCCGTGACGGTGCTCAGCCCCGTCCCATCCACGGTCGTGGTTCCGTCCGCCGTCGGGACCGGGCCACGAGTCGCCAGCGCGAGCGCCGCCTGGCTGTTCCCGCTGGGGTTGTAGCCGACCTCCGTCTGCACCCAGTCGGGGTACCCGGTGTGACCCGTGTACAGGTAAGTGCCCAGAGGCAGGGTCCCGCCGTCGGCCGGGGCTCGCTGAACGAGCGCTAGCGGCGCGCCGTTGGCGACCTCCTGGTACAGCGACCAACGGGAGCCCGTGGTCGGGACGTTGGTATCGACGACGGTCTGCGACGTGGTGGCGGTGGACCACGTGCCCGCGCCGAGGGACAGATCCGCGAAGCCCGCGTCGTCGACCATCGACAGCGGGTTGTTCTTGCTGGAGGCATAGCCCACCAGCTGGTTGCCGATGTCGTTGGCCTCGACCATCGCCGGAAGTGCTGCACCGACGAGCGCGCCGAACTGCCCGACGCCGACGCATCCCGAGTAGATGGTCTGTGCGCCCGGTTGCCGCGTCAGCCCCAGGTTGAACGGCAAGAACGGCCCCGCGTCGCTGAACCCGAAGCCACCGTTGCAGAGGCCCGCGTAGAACACGAGCCCATTCGTGTTCGTCGGGAGCGGGCTCGGGACCGCCGTGAGGTCGACGCTGGTCCCGCCGGGCAGGTTCGTGATCGAGCCATAGTCGACGATGACGAGGGCGTCGCCGGCCTCGATGCCCGTGATCGTATAGAGCGACGGCGAGGACGCAGTCCCCAGCAGCGCTGTGATCATGCCGCCGGAGGTTCCGCTGTCAGCGACCACCAGCGTGGTCGAGCCAGCCGCTCCGGTGGTGGTCGTCGTGACGATCGCGCCGGTCGCGTCGCCCCACACGACCGAGATGCCGGACTCCGGTCCGAGGGCGCCTATCACGGTGACCGTAACCGACGTCGGCCCCGCGTCGTTGACCGCCTCTGCGGGGGCGTCGACTGGCGGCGAGGAATCCATCGGACCGGCCTCCATCGGTGCGGCTTCCGGCGCGGCTTCCATCTCCACGTCGGGCATCGTGGTGTCGAACTCGGTCCCGTCGGTGGACGCATCGAACCCCGGCCCTCCTCCGGGGCCCCCGCTGCTGTTCGAGAAGCACGCGACCCAGGCGACGGGAAGAGACAGAAGGAGCAAACTTCGGCGCATGGGGCGATTATCGAGGCGCCGTCGATCCACTGTCCAGCTGCCCCTCGCGGGGTAGACTACTTGGCACCCCCATGAACGCAGCTCCCCTCACCTCGTGGGTCTTTGCCCTCCCCGTCTCTCTGCTAGAGCGCCGAACATGATGACTTCGCTGTGATTGCCTGTGGTTACGCGGCGCGCGCCAGCCGATGGATGTTCTC
>Ga0209415_10012662_pt1 | contig 14019 bp, 14 predicted proteins | sample PeaSoiSIISIP2007_FD_187696 | JGI IMG/M metagenome (GOLD analysis project Ga0209415, IMG submission 187696) | Peat soil microbial communities from Weissenstadt, Germany - SII-SIP-2007 (SPAdes) (version 2) | ecosystem: Environmental > Terrestrial > Soil > Wetlands > Peat | place: Germany... | reverse complement strand
CAAGGACTCGTGCCATCGGGCATTTCCTTTATCAGCTACGACCCAACCGACAACAGCTTCATCGTCGAAGGCGACGACCAGTCGATCCAAGACTTTATCAAACTGATTAATGACTTCGACGTGGCGCCAAAACAGGTGTCGATTAAAGTCGAATTCATCACCACAAGCTCGAGCTTAACGAAGGACCTGGGATTTGAGTTCCTTTATGCGAGGGGTGGAGTCTTCGCGGGGGAAACGCCGGGCACGTTCGTGCAAGCTTCGGATCCTATCTTCCTGAATTACGGGACCGGCAACGTCACGTCGCGGATGCGGACCCAGCTTCTCGAGGGCTTCGGAAAGGTAGTGGACGCGCCGATCGTTCGGACGCTCAACAACCAGCCGGCACAGGTCTTCACGAGTGACCAAACGACGATCTTTATCAACGTCGTCTCCACGAACGGGGCGGGTTCGGTAATCGTAACGCCGGAACCGGTTTCGCTGACCATCAGCACCGGACTCATCGTTGCTCCCCGAATCAACAACGACGGGACGATCACAATGTCGCTCAGTCCCCAAATCCAAGATTTTGGGCAGCTTCAGCGTGGTCCCGACGGCGAGGAAATCCCCGACGTTCTTTCTGAGGCGATCAACTTGGTCGCACGAGTTAAGAACGACGAAACCATCGTGCTCGGCGGACTAACTCGAAAGTCGGATCAGGGGTCGGAGTCGCGGGTGCCCATTCTCGCGGACCTGCCGATTATCGGACAGTTCTTCCGATCCACGACGAGAGACAAGAACAACAGCGAACTGCTCATCTTCGTGACACCTCATATCATCGAGGAAGAAGAGGGAACCGGCGGAGGCTAACTTCGGCGACCGATGCACGAGAAGGACTCGTGTGGAAAGAACGACACGGCTCCGCCGTGTCGTTCTTCTTTAGGGCTGGCTTATGGATCGGTGCTGGATACTTGTCGGGATGATGGGAGTCGGAAAGTCGGCCGTCGGGCGTGAGTTGGCGGCGCGCACCGGGCGAGAGTTCCTTGATACCGATCAAATGCTGCAAAACCGGCTCGGGCGTCCCATTGCGCAGTTGTTCCAGGTCTACGGGGAAGTCGCCTTTCGGGACCATGAAAACTCGCTGCTTCGCTCGCTCGAGCCTGGTCCGTCGATTCTGTCAACCGGTGGCGGGATCGTGATCCGCCCCGAGAACTGGGGGGAATTGCGACGGCTGGGTATCGTCCTCTACCTGAAGGCAGGGGCTGAAGAGATCATCCAGCGTCTGACCATGAGCAAGAAGCGTCGCCCCTTGCTCGAGGTGGAGGACTGGCGGGAGCGCCTTCGACTTCTGCTCGAAGAGCGGGAGCCGTTCTACCGGCAGGCCGACCTCGTGGTTGAACTTGGAGGCGAAGGCATCGATGAGGCGGCGGAACGCGTATTTCGCGCTTTTTCAGGCGCCGGCAGCGAGGCCCAGGAATAGGTCGAATGCTGGAACTCCACGTCAGCCATCGCAACGGTTCGTATCCTGTTCGCTTTCGCCCGCTGACGGAAGCCATCGCGAACCTTCCGGCGGACAGGATCGTCGTCACCGACGAAAACGTCGCTCGACTCTACCGGTCTCAGTTTCCTGGTTCGGAGAGGGTGCTCGTCGTTCCTCCAGGCGAGCGGAGCAAGAGCATTGCCTGCTGGGGCGACCTCCAGTCGCAGTTGGCGTTTCTCGGCGCCCGGAGGAGGACCTCGATCGTGGCCTTCGGAGGCGGTGTGGTCGGGGATCTCGCGGGATTCGTCTCCGCCACGTATATGCGGGGAGTGCCCCTAATCCAGATTCCGACGAGCCTCCTGTCTCAGGTCGATTCCTCGGTGGGCGGGAAAGTCGGCATCGATATCGAGGAAGGGAAGAACATGGTCGGCGCGTTCTACCCTCCGGACAGCGTAGACATTTGCGTCGAAACGCTCGAAACGCTGCCTGTGCGTGAGTTCCGCAACGGCATGGCCGAAGTCTGGAAATACGGGTTCATCCTCGACTCGGACTTCGTCACCCGGCTCGATAAGGGAAATATCGGCCGAGACGATATGATTCTGCGGTGCATCGAGCTCAAGAAGCGGATCGTCGAGTCCGACGAATTCGAATCGGTGGGAGATCGTGCCAAGTTGAATTTTGGCCACACGGTCGGCCACGCGATCGAAAACGTAACCGGCTACGGTCCCATCCTGCACGGCGAGGCGATCAGTATCGGCATGGTCGCGGAGGCCGCGCTCGGTGAGGCCATCGGCCTAACGCGAGCGGGCGCTACGGCGGTGGTGCGCCAATGTTTGGATTCGGCGGGACTTCCAACGACGTCCATAGTGTTAAGAGACGTGGACATGCTGGTTGCATCGATGCGGCGGGACAAGAAAGCTGCCTCCGGCAGGCTGGCCTTCAGCCTGCTCACGGAGATCGGTGGATGCAAGCTTTGCGACGACATCGAAGAAGCCGATGTCCGGGCGGTCTTGGCAAACCTATGAACTACGGAGACGCCCCGAGCCCGGACAAGAGCCGGAGCGGTAACCCTGCGATGAGCGTCGTCCGGCTGACCGTTTCCGTCGCTGTGTTGCTGGTGCTCGCCGTGGGCTACCTTTCGAGCCAGTACGCCTACTTCAGCCGCGATGACAATGGGGCAAACCAGGCGACGGAGTGGTCCAAGTTCGTCGATTCGCCCGTTGTATCCTTGGCCGCGCTGATCGTGTTCCTCGGCGCGATCTCTTTGTCCCTGATCCCGGATCGTGGGGAGAAGCCCTAAGTGGTCGGCGACATCCTGCGAGTGCGTTACGAACTGACGCGACTCATTCATGAGGGCCCTGTGTTCACAACCTATGCGGCTCAGGATCGACTCCATGGACGCGACGTCTGCGTCAGGCTCATTCGTCCGCCGTTCGCGGCAGAGTCCGCCTTTATCGAGAAGATCCGAGAGGTGGTCGAACGATACGCTCCCGTCAGGCATCCGGGCGTCGAGTCGCTCGTTGAAGTCGACGAAGACGAGGGCTCCCCGTTCTTGGTCTCCGAACTAACCGGAGGCATGTCTCTGGGGGAGCGGATACGCAAACTGGCTCCCTTTTCGGTCCCAGTGGCCGTCTCCACGGCGATAAGCCTCTGTGAAGCTCTAGAGTCGATCCACGGCCTTGGGCTCTCCCACGGCGATGTGTCGGCCGAGAACGTGGCTTCTCTGCCGGATGGGCAAGTGCGCGTCCAGCTTGCCGGGATGTGGCAGGCGTATGGCGCGAGCCCCCTTGTAGCCGGGATCGTTCTTCCTGCGATGTCGCCCTACCTTGCCCCCGAGGTGAGCGCCGGGGCCATGCCGAGTCCGTGCAGCGACGTCTACGCGTCGGGCGTCCTCCTTTACGAGCTATTGACCGGCCGCTTGCCCTACAACGCCGACACTCCGGTGAGCATGGCCCTGAAGCATGCGGCCGGAACGGTTCCGAGCGTTCGGATGTACAATCCTGCTGTTCCTCCGGTCCTCGACGAAATTGTCAAGAAGTCTCTCGCCAAGGATCCGGCCGATCGCTATCCGACTGCCGGCGACCTGTTGAGCGATTTGCGAGTGCTTCAAGACGCCTTGCGATTCGGCCGGGCCATGACATGGCCGATCACGCGGCCGACGCCGTCTCCTCCCACCGAGACCATGCCAACCACTTCCGTTTCTCGCCCCGAAACCCGGCCCGAACGCCCGCCCCGTGAGCGAGTCGAGCGCGACGTACCCTTGTGGGAGTCGTTTCTGATCGCGATCTTCGGCACGGCGGCCGCTGTGCTGGTTGGGATATGGATCTACTTCAACGTGAGCAAGCCGACCCTCGTGAAGGTTCCCAGCCTGACCGGTCTGTCCGTTTCCGAGGCCACCGAGATGTTGAGGCCCTCCAAGCTCGATCTTCGAATCGACACGCGGCGGTCGAGCGAGAAGATCCCCGCCGATCACATTATCTCGTCCGATCCCGATGCGGGACAGCAGGTCCGGGAGCACAGCCAGGTTCACGTCGTTCTGAGTTCCGGCAGCCAGCTGGCGCAGGTACCGGATGTCAAGGGCAACTCGGTCGACCAGGCGCGCTCGATCCTCGAATCGGCGCATCTGGATCTTGACGACAACTACGAAGTCCGGCCCTCCAAGACGGTCGAGTCGGGACTCATCATTAGCCAAATCCCGCCCTCAGGTTCGAAAATCGATCAGACGTCGAGCGTCAAAGTCGTGGTGAGCGCCGGCGACACCGGCGGAGATGAATCCGACTCAGGGACCGCGTCCGCTTCGCCCGAAACAAGCCGCTACTATACGTTGATCGTCCGGCTTGTCAAACTGACGAATCCTGTGGCGTTGAGAATCGATGTCCTCGACGATCTGGGAACCCGCACCGTACTCGCCGACCATGAATACGAACCTGGCCAAACCGTTCGTTTGGCGACCCGAGGGGCCGGAAAGAACGTCAAGTTCCGCATTTACTACGACGGACAGCTTGTGAAGGAAACGAAGGCCGACGAGGTCTCGCCGGCCCCTCCATCGAACGACGATAGCGGCGGCGATAACGGGGGCAATAACGGCGGCAATAACGGCGGCGACAATGGCGATAACGGCGGAGACGGGGGTAACACCGCGCAGTGAACAACCGCGTTGCTCCGTCCGTTCTTGGGCTCAGACACGCCGACATGCGAGGCAAAGTCGCCGAACTAATCGAGTGCGGCGCCGAGTTGATCCACTTCGATGTGATGGACGGGCAGTTCGTGCCGCCGATCACCTTCGGAAGCCAACTCATCGAAGGACTCCGCGATCTCGGCCGCACATTCTTCGAGGCGCACCTCATGACGCTCACGCCCGATCGCCATTTCCAGGCTTTCGCTGACGCAGGATGCCAGCGCGTTACGTTTCACGCTGAGGCGACCCCGCACGCCCATCGACTCGTCCAGGCGCTTCACGATCTCGGTCTGCAGGCGTGGGTCGCGATCAATCCCGGGACCCCTGTCGAAGCCGTTAGAGGAGTGATCGATATCGTCGACCTCGTGCTCGTGATGACCGTGAATCCGGGCTGGGGCGGGCAAGAGTTCATCCATTCGGCCCTTGAGAAAGTTCGCCAGATTCGTTCATGGGCGCCGGAGATTGACATCGAAGTGGACGGTGGAATCGATGCCGATACCCTGTCACTATGCAAGCGGGTCGGAGCCAATGTGTTTGTCGTCGGCCACTATCTGACCAAGCAGGCGGATCTCGCCGCCGGCCTGCGCGAGTTGGTAGGATTATGCGCCTGAAGGCCGTCTGCTGGTTCTTCGCGGCTTTGACCGCCCTGATCTTGATCGGCTGGCCCGCCCTGGCCGGTCTTCCGCCCAAGGGTGCCCCACGAGCCGTGGTCGCGCACTACGCGGCGCGAAACGAGTACTGGCTCGCCGAGCTGGTTGTCTCCTTCCTGGCGACCGCCGTCTTCGCCGCCCTCGTCGTGCGCCAGACCCGCTTGGAGTATGCGCAAGAGTCGGCGGAAAACCTGAGGCGGCTCGTCGAAGGCACCCTCGAGGATCACCGAAAGAAGAGTGGATCAGAATCCGAGTCCGGCTGATGATAAGTTGATGATGCGGGCCGTCGAGCTTTCCCGGCTCGGGTTTCCGGCCCCCAATCCCCACGTCGGCTGCGTGATCGTAGCCGACGGCGAAGTCGTGGGCGAGGGATATCACGACCACGCGGGCGGTCCTCACGCCGAGATAGTGGCCCTACGCCAGGCGGGGAAGAAAGCGCGCGGAGCGACGGTCTTCGTGACGATGGAACCGTGCAACCACCATGGCCGAACTCCTCCCTGCGCCGCCGCCCTCCTCGAAGCGGGAGTGGCCCGTGTCGTCGCCGCCTACCGCGATCCGATTCCCAGCCACTCCGGTGGATTGGAGCGCTTGCGTACCGCGGGAATGGAAGTACACGTCGGGCTGATGGAAGAAACGGCGAGAGCGGCCAATCTTCCCTGGCTCACAGCCGTCGAAAGAGCATATCCCTATGTGGTTGCAAAGGCCGCGATGACCCTCGACGGCCGCATCGCCATGCCGGATGGCAGGAGTAAGTGGATCACCGGCGAACAGGCGCGGGCCGAGGCGCACCGGCTCCGAGCCGAGTGCGGGGCCGTCTTGGTCGGGCGGGCAACCGTCGAGAAGGACGATCCGAGTCTGACCGTACGCCATATCGAGGTCGTCAACCAGCCCCTACGCATCGTTCTCGATCCGTCTAGAAAGGTTGCCAAAGGGGCAAAGATATTCGACCGTGAAGCGCCGAGCCTGCGCTTCGTCGCCGGCCAGCCCATGGACGGAGAAGCCGCCGCGCCTTATTCCGACGGCGCGTTCGACCTTCGCGCCGTTTTGAAGGAGTTGTACGCGCGAGGCGTCACAAGCGTGCTCGTCGAGGGCGGAGCATTAACGATAGGAAAGTTTTACGAAGCGGGCCTCATCGACCGGATCGAGCTATTTGTCGCGCCCAAGGTCTTTGGGGCAGGGAAGATGTGGATCGAAGCGAGCCCCTCCGGCCCTGCCATTGAAGAGCCGGACTTCAAGATCGTGCACGCGAGGAGCGTCGGGAACGACGCCTGGATCTCCTGCGTACGAACAACGTGAGGATTGTTTGTTTATCCTGATGAAGCATTTTCTTGGGTCGTAACGCGACCTGGTGCGAATCCGTCGTAGTAGCGAAGGGTAGAGCGATTTTCCTATGAACAAGCAGGCGTTGTTTGGATTCGTTGTCGCCGTGGGCGCCGCGGCCGTTTCCGCGAGTGCATCGGCCGACTCGATCCGTTTGCATCGCGACGATGTGATTCCGGTCGTCATGCAGAACGAGTTGAGCCTAAGCCACTCTCATGAAGGGGACACCTTCAAGGCCAGCGTCGACGACTCGCATATGCTGCCACTGGGCAGCCGCTTGGAAGGTGTCGTCCGGCGGGTTGTCCAGAAGCATGACAAGACGCCCGCCTTCATGGATATCGAATTCACAACCATCGTCTTGCCGGACGGCCATCGGACGAACTTCCACGGCACACCGATTCCTCTTTCCAAGGACTACGTGACTCAGGATCGGGATGGGCGATGGCTGGCCAAGAAAGGCGTGTCGCGCGACACCGTCGTGCTCGGTGCGACGGCCGGCGGCCTCGTGCTGGGATCGATGGTGAGAAAGCCGTTCGAGGGCGCGTTCCTCGGCGCTCTCCTCGGAATCCTCGCCAGCGAGACCGACAAGCAGGACATCGGTGACGGCGACATCGTGGTGCCGAAGGGAAGCAAGGTCGGCGCGCGCGTCGACGACGAGTCGCTTACGATCGACTTTGGCGGGCGCTGGGATAACCGCGGATCGAACGACGATCGCTACGGTCCCTACGATCAGGACGGCTACAACAAAGCCGGCTACGACCGCTATGGCTATGATCGCCAGGGCCACTACAACCCTCAATACGATGGAACGCGGGACGGCGATCAGGGAAGCCGCCAGAGCGGCTCCGGAAACACTGGCTACGATCAATACGGCTTCGACAAGAACGGCCACTACAATCCGCAGTACGACACGACCCGGGATAATCCGCCAGCCGCCAACCGCAGGGGGGACGGCTCTTACCGGATCGAGGTCGACCACAAGGAGATGCGCTACGCGTCCGGCCAATCCCCCTACAAGGACGGATGGATCATCATGGTGCCCCTCAAGTCGACCGCCGAGCAGCTCGGATTCACAGTGAGCAAGGACCGCGAGCCGGACTCGTTTCGGATCGAGAACGACAAGGACGTACTGGTCCTCGAGAAGGACTCGAAGGACTACAGCTTGAATCACAACGACGGGACCCTGCCCACGCGGGTCGCCGTCGTCGACGGCGTCGCCTACGTTCCCATCGACGCGTTCACGATGCTCACGAAAGGAAGTGTCGTCGTCAATGGGACGAAGTATCGTCCGCCGTCGTAGAAAGATTTGAAGTAGATTTCCTCCTCCCCCCAAGCCCCGCGTCTTGCCCTCAGACCGGGGCTCTTTCTTTGTCGAATGGCAATCCATCCCTCCACCACTCCATCCCTCCACACCTCCGGCAATCGTCAATCGGCAATCGTCAATCGGCAATCGAGCAATCGGCCCGCGGCCAAGTACAATGACTCCCATGCCCCGAGCCGGCGTTGTCGCGATCCAAGGCGATTTCGTTAAACATATCGAGGCGGTAGAGCGCGCGGGCGGCGAGGCTTTCGAAGTGAGAACGCCCGAGGAACTCGCACAGGTGGATCGCGTGATCATCCCGGGTGGGGAAAGCACGACCGTCGGTATGCTCATGGAGCGCTACGGCCTGGGTGCGGCGATTCGCGAGAGGGCCGCGTCCGGAATGCCCGTCTGGGGCACCTGCATGGGCATGATCCTCATGGCCCGAAAGGTCGACGATCGCCTTCAGTACGTCCTCGACCTTCTCGACATTTCCGTCAAGCGAAATGCCTTCGGCGCCCAGGTTCACAGCTTTGAAGACGAGATCCGAATCGCGGGCCTTCCCAAGCCGATTATGGGAGTCTTCATCCGCGCCCCCGTCATCACGCGGGTGGGAGAAGGCGTCGAGACCTTGGCCAAGTACGACGGCAAGCTCGTGGCCGTCCGTCAGGGCAACCTGATCGGCACCTCGTTTCATCCGGAACTGACCGATGACCGCCGAATGCACGAGTGGTTCCTAGGCCTTGGGCATTAGCCATGGTAAATTCAACCCGTGGTCGAAGCCATCGGCGTACCGTTCGATCTTTGCGGAAAACGGTTGGGTAGCCGGCTCGGTCCAGCCGCGCTGCGGCTCGCCGGGCTCGAAAGGGCCTTCGATGAGCTACACGTCGACTTCTCCTGGGGCGGGGATCTCGATGGCAGCTCCGAAAAGGAACTCGGCGAAGCTCGCGAAATGGGCGAATTGGCCGCCCTTATCGATCGAATCGCCGAGCTTCGGAAACGGACCGAGACCTCGCTAGTAGACGAGAAAACCCCACTCGTCCTCGGAGGCGACCATGCGATCGCGATGGGATCGGTGGCGGCCGCGCTGAATCATTTCGGCGAGAAAATGGCCCTCCTATGGATCGACGCCCATGCCGACATCAACACCCCCGGCTCGTCCACGACCGGCAATGTCCACGGCATGCCCCTCGCGGCGTTGATGGGCATGCCGAGCGGCGTCGCCGACGAACGCGATCCTCTGTGGCGGCGGCTGCTCGACATTCTCGGCCCCGCCCGGCTCCGGATCGAGCATACGGCCTGGTGCGGCCTGCGTGACGTCGATCCGCCGGAGAGGGCCCTCATCCGGTCTCACGGCGGCTGCATGGCCACCACGATGGCCGATGTGGACCGCTACGGCCTGATCTGGGAGTTGCGGCGGTTCGATGCGTGGATGCGCACTCAGGGCGCCACCCACCTCTGGATCTCCTTCGACGTCGACGCCCTCGATCCGATTCTCGCCCCCGGAACCGGAACCGCCGTCACCGGCGGATTCTCCTACCGCGAGGCCCACTTGATCGCCGAAGTCCTCTACGAGATGCTCAACGCCGAGAACTGCCCCTACAAACTGGCCGGGCTCGACGTCGTCGAAGTGAACCCCCTCTTCGATCGCAACAACGAGACCGCGAAGATGGCAGTGCAGTGGATCGGCTCCCTTTTCGGCAAGTCGATTTTGGGAGCCAAGTAGCGATGATGGAGATGATGAGCCCCATCCTTCCGAGCCCCATCCCGCAGAGTGGTTCGTCTCTGAGGGAAGGGGTTGGGGGTGGGAGATTTCACCTCCATCACCTCCATCATCCCCAAGGAGGCCCCCCATGACCGGTAGGCGCGTGCTCCTCGAAGAGGCGGAGGCGATTCGCGTACTCGCCGAAGACCTCGGGCGCTTCGACGAGGCCGTCGAACAAATTTATAGCTGCAAAGGACGCGTGATCACGTGCGGCGTCGGCAAGTCCGGCCACATCGCCCGCAAGACGGCCGGGACCTTGAGCAGCACGGGCACCCCATCGCTGTTCCTCCACGCGGCCGAGGCCGTCCACGGCGATCTCGGCATGATCACCGCCCAGGACATCGTCCTCATGTACACCCAGAGCGGTGAGACCGACGAGCTCGTACGCCTGTTCCCGTCCATCCGCGACCTGGGGGCGCGGACGATCCTGATCACCGGCCGCCCCGACAGCAGCGCCGGCCGGCTCGCCGATCTCGTGCTCGATACGAAGGTGACATCGGAAGCCTGTCCCAACAATCTCGCCCCGACCACGAGCACGACCGTCATGCTCGCTCTCAGCGACGCCCTCGCCGTTGCCGTGATGGAGAAGCGCAAGTTCGGCAAGGAGGACTTCGCTAAATTCCATCCCAGCGGAACCCTCGGCAAGCGGCTGATTCTGAAGGTTTCCGACGTCATGCGGCCGCTCGCCGAGATCGCCATCGTCAGCCGGGACGAGCCCGTGCTCGAGGTCAGCCGCGCGATTACTCAAGCCGGCGTCGGCGCGGCCTGCGTCGTTGAGGATGGACGGCTGATCGGCTTCATCAGCGACGGCGACCTTCGACGGCACCTCAGTAACGGCGGCGACGTTCGCGCGACAGCAAACGAGCTGATGACAAAGGGCGCCTCCACGATCGAGCCCGACATGCTCGCAATCGATGCCTTCGAGGTGTTTCAGAACCTGCCGAGAAGGCCGAACCAAAAAACCGCCGGCATCGGCGAAATGCCCGTTCTTCGAGACGGTCATCTTCTTGGGCTGCTAATGCTGAAAGACCTTGTCCGTTCCGGCATCTTGTAGAAAGTCGCACCGGCAAAGCAGCCGCGTCCAGCTAAGCCCGGAGCCGTCTGGATATCGCCTCAACCTGAGATTTCAAATCTGAAATTTGAGATATCAGATCCCGGTTTCCTCGGTCCTATCGACCTCTAGGCACTCATCTTCCCGTCTCTAGTCGCCCAACGACTTTGGGCGGACCCCCGTAATCCGAGAGTGTTAGAATTGGAGTCAATATGGTAGCTGCCGTCGCATTCGCGATTGTTCACCGCTTCGTTTCGGGCGACATGACGGCGATGCTCCCTTCTGGTCAAGCGCTCCACCTGATCGCTGTTGCCCAGAACGGAAAGACGTGGTCCCCGAACGGCGGCCGGCGCCTGAACGCGTATATCTCCAGAAACTGCCTCTAGACCCGCACGCCCTCTTGTTCGTTCTCGAATACCAGCGACCCGCGAGTGAGGACTATGCAAGGCTCGCGCTGCAACTGCTTCCGGACGGCAAGGTCACCGTGTGTGGGACGAATACTATCGACTTCTCCATCCACCATGGACTAGGAGGTCCCGACCGTTGGTATGCGATCGGAGGCTCTATTGAACGTGCGCCGCGCGCGGACCGCGCCGACCTCCGTGTTGGATACGCCTACGGACGGTGGAAAACCGCCGACACGATCTATGTGCGGCACGGCAAGATCCGGAATGGACATGCGAGTTCGATCATTTCGCACCTCGCCGAGTCGGCTCCGCTTGTGCACTTCCAGGTCGATCTCCCGAAGAGCCTTGTGCAGTTAGCCGTGCGCATTGTCGCTTTTGATAAGCATGGCCGACCCTTGGAGAGCTACGGATCTACGACCATGCGCTCAGCGACCGACTATGCCTTCAAGGGGGCCGCGCCAAATCTGGCGAGGATCGAGATCCAGACACAGCCGTACACCTGGGCCGTGTTCAAGGGCGTCGCCGTTCGACCACGATGGCAAGCGCACCCGCAACGTGGCTGGAGCGGCCCGCCCCAGTTTGCCGTTCCGGCAAGAACACTGGCCGAGCCTTTCTTCCTTCCTCCCTCTATAGCCCCGGGGTCCGGGAGGAAGAAAAGTCGCTGCACAAGGGCCCCTCCCTCTTGCCGGATGGTTCGTGCCGGGAGGAGGGAGGGTAGGGAGGGAGGTTCCGGAAACTGGATACGAGCCTAAGCTGTCGGTTCGGCCACGCGACCAATTAACCGATCCACCCACTTCTCCCGAATTGCGCGCTGGAGAGTGGCTAGTTCTCATGTGAGGGCTCCCACCGAGGATTAGCAGGGGCGGGCGACGTTGGCAATCTTCCGGAAACCCTCACCCCAGCTTCGCAGGCCCTCTCCCTATCGGCACAATGCATCCGACAGGGAGAGGAGGAGATGGCGCTCAGTTTCAGACTATCCTAGCCGGTCCAACAACTCCGCCACCGTCATCGCCCCGAGATCGCCGTCTTCGCGCGAGCGCACACCAACCGTGCCGCTCTCGATGTCCCGGTCACCGAGGATCAGCATGTAGGGAACCTTCTGCATCTGGTTCTCCCGGATCTTCTTCCCCAGCGTCTCCCGCCGGTCGTCGACCGTCACCCGGAATGGCCGGGTGTCGAACAAACGAGACCGCAGATCCGCCGCAAGCGAGAACGCCGCCTCGTTGTGCCGGTCCGCGATCGGCAGGATCGCGAACTGCACCGGCGAAAGCCAGAACGGGAACGCCCCCGCATACTGCTCCGTCAGCAGCCCGATCATCCGCTCCAGCGAGCCGAACGGCGCGCGGTGGATCATGATCGGACGGTGGGGCTTGCTGTCCTCGCCGATGTACTCCAACTCGAACCGCTCCGGCAGGTTGTAATCCACCTGCACCGTCCCCATCTGCCACTCCCGCCCTAGCGCGTCCTTGATCATCAGGTCCAGCTTCGGTCCGTAGAACGCCGCGTCGCCGACCGAGATCTCGTAGTCCATGCCCATCGCCTGGCAGGCGTTCTCGATCGCCTGCGTCGACGCAATCCAGTTGTCGTCGTGGCCGACATACTTGTCGCTCGCCGGGTCCTTCGTGCCGAGCCGCGCCCGGTATTCGTGCAAGCCCAGTTTCTCGAGCACCGTCTTCATGAGATCGACGACCCCGATAAACTCGTCCTGAAGCTGATCCGGCCGCACGAAGAGGTGCGCGTCGTCCTGCGTGAAGCCGCGCGCCCGCAAAATCCCCGCGACCTCCCCGCTCTGCTCGTACCGGTAGACCGTCCCGAACTCCGCGTAGCGGATCGGCAGGTCGCGGTAGCTCCGCATCTGAGACTGATAGATCTCGATGTGGAACGGGCAGTTCATCGGCTTGAGGATGTGGGTCTCCTTCTCCTCGTCCTCCATGAACGGGAACATCTTCTCCCGGAAGGTCAGGATGTGTCCCGACTTCTCATAGAGCTTGATGTTCGCGATGTGGGGCGTGACGACCGGCTCGTAGCCGCGCTTGAGTTGCTCCGCTTTCATCGTGTCGGTCAGCACCTCGCGCAGCACCGCGCCCTTGGGCAGCCATAATGGCAGGCCCGTCCCAACCCGAGGCGAGAACATGTACAGATGCAGCTCGCGGCCGAGGATGCGGTGGTCGCGCTTCTTTGCCTCCTCGAGCACATGGAGGTAATGCTCCAGACCCTCTTTGCTCTCGAACGCGGTTCCGTAGATCCTCGTAAGCTGCTTGTTCCGCACGTCGCCGCGCCAATACGCGCCGGCCAGGCTCATCAGCTTGAAGTGCTTGATCTCTTTCGTCGCGTCCACATGGGGGCCTCGGCAGAGGTCGAGAAACCGGTGGTACTTGCCTTCCCGGTCGGTCCTCTGCTGATCGTAGAACGAGATCGTCTCCCCTTCGGGAATCGCGTCGAGTAGCTCGAGCTTGTATTCGGCGACGTCCGTCCCCATGCTCGGGATCGACTTGTCGAGGATCAGCGTCTCGGCTTCGTCGCGCGAAACCTCGATCCGATTGATCTTCTGATCGAGCTGAGACAGCTCCTTCATGCGCTTCTCGATCTTCTCCAAGTCCTCCTCGCGGATGGGCTGGGGAAAGTCGATATCGTAGTAGAAACCGTTCTCGATCGGAGGTCCGATGCTGAGCTTCGCGCCGGGGTAGAGCTCGGTCACGGCCTGAGCCATCAGGTGCGCGGCCGAGTGGCGGAGACGGTAGAGATAGGATTGTTCGTAAGCTTCTTTCAACATAGCGTGCCCCTCCCATACCAAGGGATTGAGTTTTTCAGGAGCCTGATTATGACTCATCCGATCTCCCCTTCCTCTTGCGAAGGGATGATCGTGCCCGAGGAGGAGGAAGGGGCAGGGGG
>Ga0209415_10012660_pt1 | contig 14020 bp, 14 predicted proteins | sample PeaSoiSIISIP2007_FD_187696 | JGI IMG/M metagenome (GOLD analysis project Ga0209415, IMG submission 187696) | Peat soil microbial communities from Weissenstadt, Germany - SII-SIP-2007 (SPAdes) (version 2) | ecosystem: Environmental > Terrestrial > Soil > Wetlands > Peat | place: Germany... | reverse complement strand
GATCTCTTGCATGGCAGGTCTGAGTATCTGTGTCCTCTCCTGCTCCGCGCAGGGTAATCCGCCAGCGCAAAACTCGCCTACAAAGCCAGCGGACGGGACGTCGCGGCTGAAATCCCACGAATCGGTGACAGTTTCGGCAAATTTTACGCCGGAGGAAGTTGAAGATGGGAAAATCAACGAGGTCTATCAGGCTATTTACCTCCTAGAAGAAAAAGGTGATTGCGAAACAGCAGTTCAGAGGTACAAAGTCGAAGTGATTCGGATGGCCGAGCAATCCAAGTTTGAGGTCCCGAAGAACAAGTTCCTGTTTTTGGCAATCCGTGGGATCGGCAATTGCTACATGGCGCAACGACGCTATGCGGAAGCGGAGCAAAGCTTCCGGAAGATTATGGAATATCTGCCCATCTGGCCAGGAATCGATGATTCGGACTATCCCATTAATTTCAGACAGATTGCGACTGCGCAGATGGGACAGCAACACTGGGAAGCGGCGGAGGAGTCGTTGAAGAAATCCGTGTCGCTCTTCGACCTGCAGATCGAGAAAGCGCTAAACTCAGAGAGCGAATTTATACACTCGGAAGAAGCCGGGAACCTACTCGGGTCTAAGGCGCGGAGTCTCTCTTACTTGGCGGTCGTGTATCTGCGCGAAGGGCATACGGCCGAGGCGCTAAAAACCGCAGACCTGGCATATGCTGAAGGGACGCGGCCCCATGTTCCGGCTACATTCTTGAACGAAGTCGTAAGGGTAGGGCGCTCGGTTGCGCAAGTGAGCGGCGACGAAGCCGCAGCCGCCAAGTGGTCCCAGCGAAGTCCGAGCCAAAAGTAGCGCGACGTTTCGCGTATAGGCGCTCGGCCTATCATTTCCGTTGTTTGACACCCCCGAGCGACACCGCCTATAGTTTCGACGAGGGAATTTTCGCGGCTTGCACTGAGTGCAAGTTCGCGATCGGCTTTGCGTAAGATCGCCACGCTGCCCCACGAGTTTCGGCAAGGACAGGTTTGGATTAATGGCCACGGGAACTTTTGGCGAACGCCTAAAGCGCGAGCGCGAGCTGCGCGAAGTTTCGCTCAAGGAAGTCACCAACGGCACTCGGATTGGTCCGCGCTTCCTTGAGGCCCTGGAAAACGAGCAGTGGGATAAGCTTCCGGGCGGGGTTTTCAACCGCGGATTTGTGCGTGCCATCGCGCGCTATCTGGGACTCGACGAAGAAAATCTGCTTGCTGAATATGACATGGCTCGCGGAGAGCAGAGCCTGCCCGTTCCTCAGCCTTACGAAAACAAAATCCCTCGCCCCCCTATCTGGCTGCCGATTTTAGCTGTGCTCGCAGTACTTGCGATCCTTGGCGGTCTGATTGCTGGAGGAATATATGGCTGGCGTCGCTATGCCGCCCATCGCGCTGCGAGGCAGTCATCTTCCTCCGCGCTTTTGCCGACGGAGACCCAGTCCGCGACGGCGAGCGTACTGCCGTCTGCTGCTGCTCTCACTACGTCGGACTCGGCAAATTCATCTCCCACTGTTCCTTTGGATCTCGCCGTTTCGACGTCTGCGGCCACGCGCGTGCGCATCCTAGCCGACGGAACGACCCTGCTCGACGCAGAACTTGCCGCAGGAGAAACGCGGCACTTTTCCGCTACTCAGCAGTTTGAAGTGACCGCTGCCAATTCTTCGGCGGTGTTGCTGGAATTGAACGGGCAAGCCATGCCGCCCGTCGGAAGTCCCGGAGCCTCCGGTACAATAGTGTTGAGTCGGAAAGATTTGAGGCAGCCATCCGGTGGAACCCCTCAGCCCTGAAGTGCTAGAAGATCTCCGCGCAGGCCGCGCTCCCCGCGAACGAAAAATCGCGGTATGCGCCGGCGGAGCACATCTGGCGCCGGCCGATCGCGCGGAAATTCTTGCCGTGTTGGCCAATGATCCAGATGAGGTTGTGTCCGACCGCGCGCAACAGGCTATTTTTTCTCAGCCACTGGAAATCTTCGTCGAAGCCCTAAAGCGCGAAAAAGCGATTCCAGCCCTTTTTGCTTACGCAGGAAAACACCTTGCGGACAAACCGGGCGTCTGCGATGCCATGGTGCAAAACAGAAATTGTTCGGCGGAGTTTCTCATTCCCATCGCGCGCCATCTTTCTTCGCTCGGCATTACGGCGCTCATGGAGGAGTTGGAGCGAGTCAGCGAATCGCCCGCTCTCGCGGCCGCGCTCGAGCATTCGTCCGCTATCACGGCGGATCAGAAACACCAGCTCCACGAACTGTTGGGCTCGGCGATCGACGAAGCAGCTCTTGCTGAAGCGGCTGCGGAAGCGGAACCGGACGTTGCCAAGCGAGTCACTCTGCTTCAGCGCCTCGCCAAGATGAGCGTTTCTGAGCGCGTGCAATTTGCTATCAAAGGCGGTTCCGAGGCTCGCCGCACTCTGATTCGCGACTCGAACAAAGTCGTGCAGCGTGCCGTGCTGCAATCGCCGCGTCTTACCGATCAGGAAGTCGAAGGCTTCGCTACCATGACCAGCCTGACGGACGAAATTCTTCGCCTCATCGCCAGCAATCGCAAATTTCGGAAAAACTACACCGTCGTGCGCAATCTTCTCAATAACCCCAAGACACCGTTGGACGTCTCTCTGCACATGCTCCCAATGTGCAATGTCATGGACCTCAAGAAATTGACGACGAACAAAAACGTGCCCGAGACCTTGCGCACCACCGCCATCAAGCTGCAGCGCACCCGCGCCGAACTCAAAAAGTAATCTTTGAAAAGAAGAAGCAGTGAAATTTCGCGGCTGCACTCCGGCTTGCCACGGTATCGCGGTCGTCAAGAATTGGTTCTACAATCGAACGCGGAGGCCTATCATCATGTTCTTCTCGTCCACGTTTCGCACGGGTGCAGTCCTCTTTGCGCTAAGCCTTTCCGCTGCCCTGCCACTTGCACTTGCCGTCGGCTCGCCCCAAAACAGCGCCGCGAAGGAAGAAAAGAAAGCGGATCCCTGGGCCAACGCTCAGGTGCTGCATGCCGCCGACCTCGCGAGCGAGCTTGGAAATTCCAAAGGCGCAAATGTCCCTGTAGTTGTTTACGTTGGGTTTCGCACACTGTTCGAGGGCGGCCACGTCCCGCAAGCCTCTTTTCACGGTACTGCATCCAAGGAGGAAGGCCTCGCAGATTTGAAAAAGTGGCTGGCGACTTTGCCGCGTTCCACGAACCTGGTCATCTATTGCGGCTGCTGCCCCTTCGATCGCTGCCCTAATATCCGGCCGGCGTTCGTGGCGATTCGCGACACGGGTTTCGCGCATGTGCGGGTGCTGGTGCTCCCAACGAGCTTCGCAGCGGATTGGGTCGAAAAGGGCTACCCCATGGAAAAGGGGCTGTGAAGGGTTAGATGGAAGATTGCTTCAGACTTTGCGCAAAACCAGGCAGCTTGCGATCATGTCGTGAACGGCCTGCTTCTTCTCGGTAAAGCCGGCAAGGATGTAGCCGATAGCCAGAGGAATCATGCCCGTGATTATTTTCGAGAAGTAGCGGCCCGAAGCCCGGCCAAAGGTAATCGGCTGACCGCTCATGTCCGTCACCTTCAGATTTAGCATCTTCTTCCCCGGCGTGGCTTGCCAGGAAGAACTCTCCGCAAGCGCATAGTACAGCCAGCTCACGAGAAAAATGATTCCAAACAATCCGAAGACGAATCCAAAGCCGAGGAAAGCGGCAACATTGTCACTGATGTCTTCGCCGGAGCCAATTTTGCTCAGCGCGGCGCCCGCGCCCGTCAACAGGAATAGTGGAATCAAAAGAACGAGAAAGGCCAGGCCAGAAATGAATCCATCGATGATGTACGCGACGAACCGCAGCCAAAAGCCGGCGTACTGAACGCTGCTGTATTGCACCCCGCCGTAACTCGGACTCGCGGGAGCCATCTGCGCGGGAGAAATTGGCGAGAGGTTTGGAAAAGAGGGAGCAGGAGTCGCGGGCGCCAGCACCGAAACCGTCTGGCCGCACGTGGGACAATAAGCCGTCGCGTTCGAAATTTCGCTTCCGCATTTTGAGCAGTACACTTGGTCTCCTTTTCGTACAATCCGCCAGCCAGAGCGCCAGTTGCGCAAATCCTACTTCCCGTGCTAGCGCTGGTCAATCACCTGAGGTACTGGTTGTTTCCAGACGCGCCTTCACATTCCGCCGCGGAACGGATTGATGACGTCCACATCAAGCTGCGCAAAGTCCTGGTCATTTCGCGTGGCCACGACGAGCCCATGAATTCGTGCTGTCGCGGCGATCATCGCATCCTCAAGAAGATGCTCCTGCTTCCCTTCCATCAGGCGAGCCCATTCGCGAAAACACACCGCGTCCATCGATAGAATCCGGGCAGAGCCGGCGAGCCGCTCGACCCAAGATTCGATCTCCTCAGCTTTGATACGATTTTGAACCCGCGTTCGTTCAATGCCTCGCTGCAATTCGCCAAAAGTCACGGCCGAAAGAAATATTTGCTCGTCTCGCAGCTCCCGCAGCCAGGCCAAAACACCTCCGTGAGGTTTGAGCTTCCTTAGTTCGGAAATGACGTTTGTGTCGAGCAGATACTTCTTCACTCGAATTCCACCAGTTCACGTCTCTTTAAAAGGCCTCGTTCTGGCGCCAAGTGGTCGAATGTGGAGGCAGTCTCTAGCAGGATCTCTTTCAAACCGGGACGTGCTGCCCGTTGGAGCTGCCGCCATTCGTCAATGGGAACCAAAACGGCGGCCTCGATGCCGCGGCGAGTCACAATTTGGGGCCCCTTCTCAAGGGCTGCGTTCAGAAACTCGCTGAAGCGAGCTTTTGCGTCTTGAAGCTGCCAAGAGGACATGGAAAGCCTCCAACGGCCATCATATAACTAGTCTTCTGACTAGTCAATAAAAACCAAGTCGGCATTTGCAGCTCGGCTGAATTACAGCGCCGGGTGTTTGTGGTGGAATCCAGTCGCATCTTGATATGCTTTGGCAAACGCGAGCAGCTTGGCCTCTCCATACAATTTTCCCAAGAAAGTCAGGCTCACCGGCGTCCCCGGGCCGCCGGCATTCTGAAAGTCGCTGGGATCGTCCGTCGGTGGTTTCGGGGCGTCATCGCCGCGAAAACCGTTGGGCAAGATCACCGACGGATGGCCCGTGAGATTCGTAATCACAAGCTGCTCGCCGCCGTTCGTAGGCGCAACAATCACATCAACCTCATCAAACACTTTTGCGACCGCGTCCATCGCCATGCGCCGCGCCCGGCTCGCCTGGATGTACTCGACTGCCGGAATGAACCGCGCCGAACGAAACGAGTTTGGCCAATCAAACGGCTTTTGTGAAGTAAGCAATTTGTCTTTGCCGGTGCGCGTCAATTCATCGAAGGCGGCTGCCGCTTCCGCGGAAAGCATAGTCACCATGGATTGGTAAGGGAATTTCGGCATTTCCAGTGGAATGAGAGTCACGCCCATCTCTCTTAATCTCGCCAGTGCCGCGTCGTTGTACTTTCTGTCGTACTCCCCCCGTGCTCGCGCAGCCTCCCTGCGCCGCTTTTGTTCGTACCGCTTTTTTTGCTCCTCTGGAGTTGCCGCAGGCTCCTCAGTTGCCGTCTGCGCCTGCTCCGGAGGCCTGGGTTCAAAATCCGCCTTCAAATAACCAACACGCAACTTCCGCCAATCCAATTCCGCATCCCAATGGAAGGCCGCATTCTTGACGCTCGGATCGGCGCCGTCCGGCCCGTAAATCGCCTCGAGCACAAGAGCGCAATCTTCCACCGCGCGGCAAATCGGCCCGAGCTTGTCCATGCTCCAGGAAAGTGCCATTGCGCCTGTTCGCGGTACAAGCCCGAACGAAGGGCGCAAACCCGTGCAACCACAACGCGTTGACGGCGACGAAATAGAGCCCAGCGTTTCCGAGCCAATACTGAATGCCACACATCCCGCCGCCGTCGCGGAAGCCGGCCCTGCCGACGAGCCGCTCGACCCTTGCCCCGTATGCCACGGATTCCGAGTAACGCCGCCGAACCAGTTGTCGCCCAGGGCCAACGCGCCGAGCGTCAGCTTCGCCACCAGCACAGCGCCCGCTTCGTCCAACCTCTTCACTACCGTTGCGTCTTCCTCGATCATCTGGTTCTCGAAACCGCCGGCGCCCCAAGTCGTTCGATAACCCTTCGCGGCAAGGAGATCTTTCGCACCCCACGGCAAGCCGTGCAAAGGCCCGCGGTATTTCCCCGCAGCGATATCCCGATCTGCTGCTTTGGCCTGCGCCAGCGCACGTTCCTCGGTCAGCGTCACCACAAATTTCAGCGTAGGGTCGTAGCGCTTCAAGCGCTCCAGATACATCTCCGTAAGCGCCACAGAGGACACTTTCTTGGTTCGCACCAGCTCGGCGAGTTCACGCACGCTGGCAAACGCCACCTCCTCTAAATTCTTCGGCGCGCCGGGAGCAGCGATAGCTGACACCCTCGAAATCCACGATGGCCTCCGCTCCGTTTCAAATTTCATTCCTGGCACCACTGGATCAAAAATCAAGCAAGGCGTGACCGAGTTGGGGATGTGCAGGGCGTAAATAGCGTCATAGCTTTTAACCCGCTCGTTGAGGTTGTCGAGCATCATCTCTTTGGTTTCCTCAGGAATGGGCACATCAGCGATCGCTGCGGCCTGATCGATCATTTCTTTGGTGATCTTTGCCGCACCCTGCGACTGCGCTTGGGCCCAAAGCACTCCCGGAAACAACGTGCCGCCCAACCCCAATCCCGAACAGGCGCTCAAGAATCGTCTGCGATCCAGCATCGGCTTCTCTCCTTGGCACACCTCAGGCGCGCGATTGTAATACAAGTGGGGCTTGGGATTGGTCGCTTCGCTGGGAACTATCATTCCGCCAGTTGAATTCTGAAGATGGGTGAAAAAAAGCAGCGTCCGGCGGAGTACATCCTCCGGACGCTGCTTGAGATTGCTGCGAACTGCCGAGGGCTAGTCTCTGTCGTACTTGAGGCAATCCTCGAGTTGATGAATGGCCACATCCGTTGCCCGAATAGCTTCCACGCGGTGCCCGCCGAAATCATGCGCGGCGTGCTCCATGTGTTCCTTGGCGCGGCGTAGAGCCGCAATCGCTTCCCGGATTTCCGGATGCGGTTCCGCTGCCGCCGCAGTCGAATTGTTAGGTTGCGCAGCCGCGGCCGGCAGCGCATTCGCATTGGCCTTATTCGGAGCGGCTGGAGTCGACGCCGTATAGGCAAATGTTACGACCAGAGCCACCACCGCAAATACAATCAACATTCTCGTCTTCATGAACCACTCCTCCTCGTCCGATTTATGGCTCGGACAGCCTTGGGTTCCTCGATCCACCGTTTGCGCTTTTGCCGCGGTGACTTCCCGACCCGGCCCCGGCAATGGCGCAAAAGAGGCATGTTCGGCTCACGAGAGCCGTGACACTCCTTCTTACATAGGTCATCTTTTGGAATATGAACAGGAGTATTTTCGACCCAGCGCACAATCAGAGACTACCCGTTTAGACTCTTTCCTCCGCTCTTTGCAACTGCGCTTTTTAGTCGAGGTGTTCATGCCCACGTTGGATGTGTGAATGTGCCTGGGGAATGTTGTCAATTTCCTTCTGCCACTTGACCTTGTACGATAAAATGCACATTACCATCGTTATTGGGGACTCAGTCACATCTCCTATCGGAGGAACACTTTGGCGCGCCAAGCTGCGATACGAATCTGGGTCGGCACCCGCAAAGGTGCATTTGCGTTCACCTCAAAAGACCGCAAGAGATGGGATTGCGCAGGTCCGTTTTTCGCCGGCCAGGAAGTCCACCATGTTGCGCAGGATCCACGCGATCCCAAGCGCCACTACGCAGCGGTCGGCAACGCCTGGTTTGGTCCCCACCTTCACGTCAGCAGCGACAACGGCAAAACCTGGCAAATCTCCGAAAAAGGGCTGGAGGTCAAGGGCATCACCGGCAAATCCTGGCAAGTCACCGAAAAAGGAATGGAGCTCAAAGATCAGCCGGATGCGCCACTGAAGCGTATCTGGCACATCGAGCCCGGAGCGGCTGATGAACCAGGCGCCGTCTATGTTGGAGCCGATCCTGGAGTGCTCTTCCGCAGCGGCGACAATGGTGCGAATTGGGAAATGGTTCCTGGTTTGTGCAATCATCCGACTCGCCAAAAATGGAATCCCGGTGCTGGCGGCATGATGGTGCACTCCATTCAATGCCTCGGAAAAGGCCGCCTTATTGTAGGCATTTCCGCCGCAGGCGCGTTTCGCTCCAGCGACGGCGGAAAAACCTGGTCGCCTTTCAATGGAAACGTTCTCGTAGAGTTTGGGCCGGAAAAATTTCCCGAAGTCGGCCAGTGCGTCCACAAACTGAAAGCGCATCCTCGCAACCCGGATGCGCTCTATCAGCAAAACCATTGCGGCGTCTACCGCGGGGAGTTTGCAGGAGAGAAATGGACCGACATTTCGAAAGGGCTGCCTTCCCGATTCGGCTTCGCTCTAGCCGTTCCCTCCGCTGAAAAAGACACGCTCTTCACGATCCCTATCCTGTCGCCCGAGGAGCGTTACGTTCCCAAAGGTAAGCTTCGTGTGGCGCGCAGCCGCAACGGGGGCAAGACCTGGAAGTTCCTCACCAAGGGCCTGCCTCAGTCCGATGCCTATGATCTCATTCTGCGCGAAGCGATGTCCTCCGATGACCGCGATCCTGCCGGCGTATATTTCGGCACCTCGGGTGGGACACTCTTCCATACTCGGGATGCCGGTGATTCCTGGCACGTTCTCTCGGCGCATCTTCCGCCGATCTATTCTGTAACGGCCGCGCAGCACTAATCTGGCTGTACGTACAACACGCTAATATTGCGGTGGCGCAAGCTCAATTCTCTTTAGGCAGACCAAACGCCACGTACACTCCACCGGAAGCTGATTTGAGATCCTTCCCCCCGCCCGCGGCAATCACGACAAATTGCCTCCCGTGGATCGCGTAGGTCGCTGGCGTCGCGTTTCCCCCAAATGGAAGTGTTGTTTCCCACAGCAACTCTCCGGTCGCTTTGTCGAACGCACGGAATTTTTTGTCAAAGTCGCTCGCCCCGATAAAAACCAGGCCGCCGGCAGTCACCACGGGCCCGCCATAATTCTCCGTTCCGGTATTTTTCAATCCTCTTGCGGCAAGCTCCGGATACTCTCCAAGATTTATTTTCCAAACGTATTCCCCGGTGTTCAGATTGATCGCGTTTAAAGTGCCCCAAGGCGGCGCAATCGCCGGGTACCCCTCCTGATCCAAAAATTTGTGGTAGCCCGTAAACCGGTACTTCATGTCCGGCGGCGGAGGCTCGGAACTTGGCAGTTCCTTGGACTTTCCGCTCATGAGAAAATCCACCAGCGCGTTGAGTTGCCCGTCATCGAAATTCGCGAACGCCGGCATTCTCCCTTTGCCATTTTTTATCGTCGCCCCGATTTGCTGCGCCGACAAGCGGTCTCCCACGCCGACCAGCGAAGGCATCGCCGGCTGCGAGCCCGTCATTTTCTCGCCGTGACAGACGCTGCACTGGCTCATATAGAGCGCCTTGGGACTGTTTTCGCCCGTGTCCGGGGCCAGCGCACCCGTCCAGGCCATTTCGTTTGCGTTTACATAAAGAATCGCCGATTGCGGATCAACCGCCGAGCCGCCCCACTCCGCCCCACCGTCGTATCCGGGAAAAATCACGGTGTCTTTTCCCACGCCGAACGGAACAAATTGCCCTTCGCTCCGGAATTTTCGAAATCTCTCGAGAGCCCACGCATGAGCCTCTGGCGTTCGATTCGTCAGCATGTCTTCGCTCAAAATTTGCCGCGCAAAGGGCGAAGGATTAGTTGGCAACGGCTGTTCGGAAGCAGCCGCCTCACCGGGCACGTCGCTTGGCGGATACTTTCGATACTCGATGGGAAATAGTGGCTTTCCGCTGGCTCGATCGAACAGGTAAACAAATCCTTGTTTCGTGGTCTGCGCAACCGCGTCAACCTCCTTTCCGTCGCGGGTTACGGTCACGAGCGTAGGCGGTGATGGAAAATCCCGGTCCCAAATGTCGTGCCTTACTCCCTGAAAATGCCAGATTCTCTCACCCGTCTCGGCATTCAGAGCGATCAGACAGTTTGCAAACAAGTCGTCGCCCACGCGGTTGGCGCCGTAAAAATCAAACGCGGCCGACCCCGTCGGCACATACACAATTCCTCGCTGGGCATCCACTGCCATCCCCGCCCAGTTGTTTGCCGCCCCGCTGTACTTCCACGCCTCTTTCGGCCAGGTCTCATAACCAAACTCCCCGGGATGTGGAATCGTGTGAAACGACCATCGCAATTTCCCGGTTCGCACGTCATACGCGCGCACATCACCCGGCGGCGCAGGCAAAGTCTCCGGATTACGACCGCCTACGACGATCAAGTCCTTGTAAACTATTCCTGGACTCGTCATCACAACAGATTGTTTTTCTGGATCGCGCCCCAGATCTCCCCGTAAATCGATCCGTCCCTCTTTCCCAAACGTCGCGACAGGCTTGCCCGTGCCCGCATCGAGCGCATACAAAAAGTTCATCACGCCAACCAGGATGCGCTTGTCCTTATCATTCGACCAATAGGCCAGCCCGCGATCCGGTTGCGTCCCCTTGGTCCCCGAATCAAATTTCCACAAGAGCTTTCCCGTGGCCGCATCCAGCGCAAATATTTTCTGCGTCGGTGTAATTCCGTACAAAACCCCCTCGACTATGATCGGACTCGTTTGCAACCCGCCCTGTTCCCCTGTGTCGAAGCTCCAGGCCACGGCAAGCCTTTTCACGTTGCTGCGATTGATTTGCTCCAGGCTCGAGTAATGCGTGTTCTCAGGCGCGCCTCCATACGCTGGCCAATCTCTCTTTTCTTCGCTCGAGCTACGCGAACTGGAATTACCTGCCGCTTGGCGAGCGCCCGCACGAATCTGGGGCTGCCCCGAAAAAACGACACCCCCGATCGCAAGACTCCAAAAAATCCTCCCTGCCATTCCAGAAAATATTCTCATCGTGCAACTCCGCAGTCCCCGGGCTGGTCCACCTACAAGCTGAGGCCTCCAGCGACGGCGTATCTTACTCCGGAAAAATCCGCACGCCCTCTAAATCTCGTTTGCTGAATCCGCGTGGCAACGCACCGTGAGGCTGCTATAATCCGCGCGATTCGGCGCTCTACTCCGCTGCCAATCAGCGCAAACGAGGCAACCATGTCCGCACCTATTTCGTGGCTCATCGCTTCTCTAATGTTCCTGGCTTTGGCGGCCGGAGGCGGCCGCACTCCCGCTCCGGCCACGCACGGAATGCTAGTTGTAGCCAACCAGCATGAGCACACCACCCTGCTCATTGATCCCGAGACCCACCAGGAACTCGCCAAAGTCTCTGTCGGCGTCAACGGCCACGAAGTCGCCGTTTCCCCCGACTCCCGCTTCGCCTTCGTTCCCATCTACGGCAATGCCGGCGTCGGCAGACCCGGCACGGACGGCACCACCATCGACATCGTCGATTTACACGATCGCAAGCTTGCCGCCACCATTGACCTTGGCAAACCGCTTCGTCCTCATCGCGCCGAATTCGGTCCCGATGGCTTGCTCTACGTAACGGCCGAGCTCGACAAAGCCGTCAGCGTCATCGATCCAGCAACCCGCAAGGTCATTGCGGAAATCCCAACCGGCGCCATCGAATCCCATATGATTGCCATCTCACACGACGGCAGCCGGGCCTACACCGCCAACGTCGCCGCCGGCAGCGTCAGCGTCCTGGATCTCAAGCATCGCTCTCTTGTCACTGTCATCCCCGTCGCCAAAATAGTCCAGCGCATCTCGATTACTTCCGACGGCAAACGCGTCTTCACCCACGATCAGAACACGCCGCGCATCGCGGTCATCGACACCATAACAAACAGCATCGCCAGTTGGATTTCCGTCCCTGCAACCGTCTATTCCTCTTCACCCACCGCCGACGGTCGCAGACTGTTTGCCTCTTCACCATCCGGAAAAATCTTTGTGATCGATCTGGCAAGCGCCAAAGTGGAAGAATCCTTCGACATTCCGCCCGCGCTCGGCGAACTTCTTCTCTCCCCGGACGGCAAGTTCGCTTTTGTAAGCTGCCCCGCCGCGGGAACAATCGAGGTCCTGGACATCGCCGGCCACAAAATGCTGCCGTCGATCAAGCTCACTCCGGGCGTCGACGGTCTCGCCTGGGCCCCAGCCATTCCATAGCCTTTGCAAGGGACTGAGCCTGCGCTAATAAGCATCAGCCGGATAGCCGACCTATGAACACCGACTGGGTTCGCGAACTCTGTCTCTCCTTTCCACAAACCACCGAGCAGATTCAGTGGGGCGAAGTCCTCGTTTTCAAAGTCGCCGGCAAAATTCACGCTCTTACCGTCCTCCAGCCCGCCAAGACCTGGCTCACCTTCAAGGCTTCCCCCGAAACTTTCGCTGAACTCACAGAGCGCCCCGGAATCGTCCCCGCCCCATACCTCGCACGCGCCAAGTGGGTCGCTCTCGAAACCAAAGATGCGCTCCCACTCGACGAACTCGCCCGTTTGCTTCGTGAGTCCTACGATATGGTCGTTGCCAAACTTCCCAAGAAAACCCGCGAAGCCTTGGCCAGCGCCAAGCCCCGAACGCCACGGAAAACCTCCAAGAACTCCGCGCCGCGGCGGGCCGCACGCAAATCTCACCTCAAAAAGAAAAAGCCCTCTCGCTAAAGAGAGGACTTCGTATCCGTGGAACTCTAAACTTTGGAAATCTACGCCGTAGCTTTTGTGTCGGCTGTGCGCCGCAGCGGTCTCGCGCCAGGCAGCGGGAAACTCATGTGCCAGAAATTCGAGTCCGGCGAAATAAATTCAACTCCGATGTACGTCTTGTTTTCCTTGTCGCGCTTTACCGATACCACTCGCGATTCCACCGTCCGATCGCTGTTTTCATTCACCAGGATCAGCATCTGCCCCACGGTGACGGGTTGTTCCAATTGCAGCAACGCTCCATGCCGGTTCACCGAGTGCGACTTCGCCTTTACGCGGAACTTGTCCCCGTTCTCGTCCTGCCCGTGCACGGTTATCGGTACCGTGATGCTCACTCGCAATGTTCGGCGCCGCTCTTTACATCGAAAATGAAGTATGGCCATGAGGGACACTGACCTCTCGATTGAACTTGACGACTAGGGGACTCACGCTTGCCCATACTGGACTGACTTCAGCGTTACGCACTTTGCGTACATGATGCCGAAGTGAACGGTCGACACGAGCGAGGAAACGAATACGAGCGTCGTCCACATTGTTCGTATTCTGCGTTTCGGCGCGCCTCGGGACAATAGAGGGACGGTACCAAAACGAACCCTTTTGCTCCGGTACTCTAGTACTTTACTTCTCTACGTTCAAGCCTAACTTGGGAACTTCTCCGTTAAAATAGTGCACGCATTCCTCCATTCGTTTCTCCACTCCCAAGTATGCGTCGAAATTATCAACACCCAGCCTCCCCGTGCCCATTGCCCGGTATCTTCCTTCATACGAAACTTTAATAACTCCATCATTATCATAGCCTTAGAAGGAGTCTGCAACGGCGTGCTTAGTGTGGCTGCTCGAGGTGGATGAATTCAGCATTCCATTTTTTGGCCCCTAGATCGACCCGTGCCACAGTCACCGGCAGGTAAAAACGTCGCGGTCCGGCGCTTCCAGGGTTTATGTAGATGACCCCGTCTTTTTCGACCTGCCCCGGTTTATGGCTGTGCCCGCTCACCACTATTTGGAACCCGCCTGCCGCCAGATTTATATCTAAGTCCTGAAGAATGTGGATCATATAAATCATTGCGGGACCTGCGGAAACGGTCTCGGTCAACGGCAAGCTTCGGCCCCACGCGTCGGTGTCCACGTTTCCCCGCACCACCACCACTGGAGCAATAGCACGAAGACCCTCCAGGATTCCTGGCCCGCCTACATCCCCAGCATGGAGAATCAGGTCCGAGCCGCGCAATGCTCGCACGGCTTCCTCACGCAGCAACCCATGCGTATCCGATATCAACCCGAGAATCTTTATCTCTTTGTTCAAAT
>Ga0209415_10012658_pt1 | contig 14022 bp, 16 predicted proteins | sample PeaSoiSIISIP2007_FD_187696 | JGI IMG/M metagenome (GOLD analysis project Ga0209415, IMG submission 187696) | Peat soil microbial communities from Weissenstadt, Germany - SII-SIP-2007 (SPAdes) (version 2) | ecosystem: Environmental > Terrestrial > Soil > Wetlands > Peat | place: Germany... | reverse complement strand
ATTACCGACAAAGTCAGTGTCCGGCCTATACCTAGGTATAGAGTCAAGGAAAAATTTAGGAGGCGGCGATTGCGGCGAATCCAGGGGAGTTAGGCCGATCTGACCTAATTTTCTGTGGCAGCGGAACGTTGAGTCCAGCACGGATTTGACTTATTGCCTCTTGCAATTCATCGCGGAGTTGAATTGACGAGCGGATTTGCTCGTTCATGGCTTGCAGCTTCTTCTCCCCAAGTTTCAAGGCTTCGCGACGGCATTCCTGCGAGCCTTCGTGATAAGGAGATGGCGCACCCGTGTCGCTCGGCAAAACCCATAACTGCAACACGCGCCGGATTTCCACGAGCTTGAAACCAAATCGCTGCATCTTCTTGATCACGGAGACGGCCTCAAGGTCCTTCTCGGAGTAAATGCGATATCCCGCAGGCGTGCGGCGGGGGGTACGCATGAGGCGCCGCCGCTCGTAGAAGCGTATCGCCTGCACGCTCACACCTGCACGCTTTGCAAGCTCGCCGATTCTCATGTGGAAAGCATAGCACTGCCAGTTGTTGTAATCAGGCGTGGCTGTTGAAAAACTCTTTTGAGGGTGTTTGTAGCCAAAATTGAGTTTGTAAGTTGTTGAATTTGCGTTCGAGGAACACCCTGAAATTCGGCGAAATTACTGTTTTGGTTCCTTTTTCAACAGCCACAGGCGTTAGCACGACTTTGCGCCGTCTGTTCGCCCCTCGGCAACTTTCCTCTCTGCCAGCATCCTTCAACAATTTAATGACTCGCTCTGCGCAGTCAGGTAGCGACCTTTCGGCAGCGCCCCAGCTTTACTTCTCGGAGAGATGAGCTATGGTTCGCCGAGTGGACCGGGCTGAGCCGCAAAATTTGAGCGGGTCCAATCTACCCGACCCGCCCGCCAAGGTCCGTAGACTCAAGCAGGAGGAGAACAATGCCACGAAGCAAGAAGGACGTACTCCGAAAGCGCAAGCCAGCTGTCCCCAAGAAAACGAAAGCGTTGAAGCCGCAGGCTCCGAAGAAGATCGCGAATGCGGCCGGGAAAAGCCGCGCCGAAGGCATCCGGCTGTTCAAGCTCGCCGGAAGGCCCACGCGAGAACAATTCATCCTCGTTTTTGGCGAGCGTGGACCGAAGATGACTTGGGATGAGCGTGCGAAGGCTGGTGTCTCCGCCAAGCAGTTTCAGGCCGCGTTGGCCGCTAAGCAGTCGGGGCGAAAGGACGCAAAGCCGTCGATCCCCGCGCCTACCTGGAAGGAGTAACATGGCGCGGCAGGTCTTCGTTTTCGACGCGCTGACGGGCCGGGAGGTGTGCGATTTCTGTTCCGCATCTCCCACTGCCCGCCTGTATGCCTGCCGGAACTTCATAATTCCCCGCACCAAACACGCGGTATTTCAGCACGAGTCCATCGGAGCGTGGTCTGCTTGTGATCGCTGTGCGTTACTCATCGACGCAGGCCACTGGTCGCAGCTGACCGATCACGCTTTCCGGCGATTCTGTAAGAAACATGGCGTCTCCCGATACGAGGAGTTTGAAGTCAGGGAACAACTCCGGGAGATTCATCAACTGTTCAAGGAATACATGATTAAGGAGGCGTGAGATGAAGGCTTTCAACAATCAGGGTGAATTGACGGGAGAGATCAGCACTGGGTGGACGGACAACGGTGACCGCATCACCACCAACACGCTGTATGACCGGGGTAATCCTGTGATGCAGAACATCAGTATCCGTCGAGACGATGGGGACTGTGGAGACGACGAACATCATCGGTAGGAAAATCCTGCCCTAGTCCAGATCGACAAGCCGGGTTCCCAATAGGAGCACAATCGCGGTGAGGCGGTCAGGAATGTGAACCTTCGTCCCGCCCGGCAGGGCACGAGCCGCCGCGATGAGTTGCGGAGTGGGGATGTCTTTATATGCGGCAATGTTCAGCAGGGCGGCTCGGACCGTGGCCTTAACCGGAGGCGAAACAACGACGTCTCTCATGCTTCGAAACTACGCAGGAGCCGAGGAGAGAAGCTAGGCGAGGAGGGAGCAAGATTATGCAAATCGGCGAGCCGCTTCGAACCATCGTCGTGGAACCGCTTGAGCTTCCGGTGCAAGAGCCGAAAGCCGAACCGGAACCTGCGAATGAGCCAGAGCCAGCGGAGGCACCAGTCGCTCAATGACGGTCCCTGACTTCATCTCGCCGATAGTCGGCTACCGCGTTTGGCAGTGGAACGCCACTGGGCTGAAGTCGCTCAACGGGGAGCCGTGGCTTCCGGGTCGGCCGATGGCGGCGGGATGTCGGGTTGCTACTCGCGGAACAATCGTCGGTTGTGGAGAAGGCGCGCACGGCGCACACGAAGCCCCGCACTCGGCCTGCACTTGCGGCGTCTACGCGGCGAAGAACCGTGAGCACCTGCGCCGGGTTGGCTACGAGGGGCGCGGTATCCACGGCGAGGTCTACCTGTGGGGCACAGTGGTGGAGCACATACTTGGGTGGCGTGCCCAGTTCGCCTATCCGAAGAGTTTGTTTCTCCCGCCCGACGCAATCCCGTTCACGCTGACAGAGATAGACGCTCGGATGAAAACGCTGATCGCATTTGGCACCGACATTTTCCTACTTGGCGAACACGAGAGCATCCCCTTCTGGAAGAACGGCGCAAGCTACGACGCGGCGGGGTTGGACTACCTAATCAGGACACGCAAGGAGTATTACGTCCGCCGCCAACGGGAGCGCACCCTGAAAAGAGGCGACCGCGTGGCGGTGCTCGGTCGCGGAATTGCAGTGGTCGAGCAAGCTGACGACAAAGAGGTTGTGGTCGTGTTGGGGAACAGGCTCGTGCTGAGGATTGCACGCAAGGATATCGTCCTGAACCAGCAGAACAGGCGCTGGGAATGCGAAGCCAACACCGCTCAAGCGTGACCTTAGATTTGGACCTTGCACGCCTCGCAATCAGATCCGGTCCGTCAGATACACAACTTCCGGTTTGCCCGTGATCCACGCGCAATCGCTAGCAAAGCTTCCGACAAGCGACTTATCGTTACCTGGCCTCAGAAGCTGGATTGTTCGGCTGCCGAGGCTGGTCGACAAATTGGCAAGCTGGGATGTCCGGCAAAGCCTCCGTCGTATGTCATTCCCTATTCCTCCACCATGCCGAAATCGGCTTGCATCTCTGCACCGTACTCTTTAAGTATCTCGATATGCTTATCCATCTTCCGCGGCGTTCCACGGGGCACCCATGAGCTTGCCGCCTCGAAAGGACGGCCGAGCTTCGGGTCTTCTTGAAACCTGTCTTCCATTATGTCGCTGAAAGCAATCTCCTGCATCGCAGCAACCGCCCGCTCGAGGGACGCCACATTCATGCTAACTAGTGGCGTGATCTTGAGCTTCTTGTATTTGAGACGGTTTAGCTTTTCCTGAAAGCGGGCGTTGAGATAGGCATTCGTCGCCCAGCTAGAGCCGATGTCGTCTTTCGTGATGATGACGGGAATAATCTTTTTCACGCCGCGCAGCCATTCGGGCAGGTTCTCTTTCGGCATAGTTCCGATATTGTCGATGGCGGCGAGCAACTGAGACACGCCGACCGGCCGGTCCGTGCCCTCGACAAACCTTTTATCCATGTAGTCCCTTACCAGCTTATAGTCGCCGGAGTATCTAACACTCGCCGCGCAAGTTGCCGCCTTCGTTTCAATCAGAACGGCCGTCGAGCCGCACATGATGAGAACGTCGCAGATCGCCTTATTGTCCTTATCGTTGAAATAGCGCGGAGCGGGATAGTGGGCGTTTTTGTTCTTATCGGCGTAGCTTTCGAATATCCAGTTCACATATTCCTCGAATACATCGCCCCAAAAGCCGAAGTAGCTCAGCCTGCGGTCCGTCGGCATCGACATCGCTACCCGCCACAATGCGCCGCTCTCAAGCTTAGCCACGGCGTACTCATAGTCGATGTCATAAACCTTGTCGTCCACGCGCAGATAAGGATGGTCTTTCAAGAATTCAAAATCTGCATATCCATGCACCGCCTTCCTGTCAGGCAGGTCGCTCAAGCGGCAGCAGACCGTGTCGAACATGGCGCTAATCTGTTCTTCCGTGAGGATTGTCTTTTTGAACCACGAGATCGGCATGCCCGCTTCCGGCACCTCGCCGATCTTGATTTGGGCGCGCTCAGTCATTGCATGAAGCGTGAAGGCATACACAAATTGGCTGTAGAGCTTTAGTGGGAACCCGAAGACCTTCTCAAACTCAGCCGTGACATCGAAGACTCTCAAATGCACAGGCAGCCGCGGAATTATGACGGTCAAGTAGATGTAAAAGCGCAGGAACAGTAGGAATGGGTCTGTAATCGAGTCGATTTCAAAGATCGGGAGGAAATCCGCGACCAGGTTCGCCATCACGTCCAACTCGTCCGGAAGGTTGGCGACATGCTTCTTATAAAGCAACTCGCCGGCAGCGAGCAGCAAGGCACCCAACGCCCAGTCAGGAACCTGAGACCCATTTTCCGCCGGCGCTGGGTCAAGCCGCATCGCCTCAGCCGCCAAGAACCGAAGCTGTCCTTGAAAGAATATCGGCCTTCCATTCTTGACCTCTATCATGGCCCTGTCTACAAGGTCTGGTCTCATGAGACGAGGGACCCAATGTTCGTTGATTTCCTGCGAAGCCACCGTGTTGGCTTCGGGACCGAACTTGAAGATCGTGCTGAGCCGCGCGCAAGCGATGAGGATGGCGCTGCGAGGGTAGTCGCGTAGCGCGGTGCGAAATTCTTCTATGGTGAGACGAGGGCTTCTATTCAGTTCAGACCAGGGGAGCCACAGTTTCATCTCGGGTGGCGGTGCCAAAGCGACCTCCTTACCGGTTAGCTTTGGCCTAATGATAGGCCGGTATCCTCTTAGATCAATGCGAGGTTTCGAGGAAACATTAAGTACCGAGAAACGCCCTTCTGTCTAGGAACTAGGAATTGAGTCATTCCCGAATGGTCGGCAAACAGGAAGTTGGAAAAGTCGGGTTCCCTCTCATCTGAGGTCATACTATTCACCCACATATCTCTTGTGCCGGCAGGCCACGTGGTCACACAGCCAGAAGTCAGGTTCGTCAATTCCGTAGTGCAGAAACATCTCGTTTCCACATTTCGGGCAGACGGGCTGCGGTCTCAGGTCCTCTAGCGCCTCTTTGGTGATCACGCCTCGCTGGGAGCGACGAAGCCGATCTATGGCCTGCGTGACGATGATTAGCTCGGGGCTGTTGAAATAGCACTCCGCCCAGCAGAAATCGAAAAGCAGTTGGCCGATCTGGCGATCACTTAATTCATTCAGGCGATCACTCAGTGTGCTATCCACTGCCACTGCGCACAGGCGGTCCAGTGGGCGCGGAGACTCGCCCAGTTTCCGGAGACGCTCGATCAAGTTGCGGATGCTCAGTTCGTCGTCTAGTTCCACGGTCACACCAGCGTTCCTCACCTTCTGAAATACGAGCACGGCGAGAAGAATGGCTAGGATTTTCTTACCTAGCTTTCTGTGCTCTTCCGTAGTACGAATTCGAGTATGCGAGTAGGAATCTATGCGAGAGTGAGCACCCTCATCGGACAGAGTCCAGAGATGCAGTTGGCCGAATTGCGAGAGTACGCTTCCCGGCGCGGCTGGGAAATCTATGGCGAATATGTGGACTCGGGAGTCTCCGGCTCGAAAGAATCACGCCCAGAACTCAATCGCCTAATGTCAGATGTTCACTTGCGGCGCTTTGACGTAGTGTTGTGCTGGAAGGTGGACCGATTCGGGCGCTCGTTGAAGCACCTTGTCAACGCGCTTGCCGATCTCGATTCTTACGGCGTGGCCTTCGTAAGCCTCCGTGACAATCTGGACCTCTCCACTCCCTCGGGGCGGCTCATGTTTCAGATCATCGGCGCAATGGCTGAGTTCGAGCGATCTTTGATTCAGGAACGTGTCCGGGCCGGGTTACGCAACGCCAAGCTCAAGGGAAAGACGCTGGGGCGTCCATCGTTAATATTGGACTCTGGCAGGATTGCCCGACTTCGCGCCGCCGGAGCATCCATACGCGAAATTTCAGCGCAACTAGAGGTGTCACCTTCGACGATCCATAAGGCCCTACAACAGCGTACGCAAAACCCCTAGTCGCAGCCATCCGGCCACGGCGTGCAAATGATTGATTTTGAGTGCTTCGCCTTTTGCTAGTCGGCGTTTGTTTAAGTCATGATTTGTAAACGCGAGGAGTAGATGCCAGTCCGTAACAAGGGCAAGGTCAAGCGTTGTTCTGCTCATTTGCCTGCGGTTGTCTGCGCTTTAGAGCTGAGCCGGGACAAGACTGAAAGGCACTCGCATCCAAAAGGGCTTCGCCGCCGCCGCAAGTGGATGAAGAGGCTATTGCAGCTTCGCGTACTCGACTTTGGCTTGCTTCAGGATGGGGATGTCGGGGTCGGCGTCTTTCCAGAGCGTGAGGAAATCTTGGTATGCCGCCTTAGCCTTGGCGGTGTCGCCCTGAATAGCATAAGCGCGCGCCAGTCCGAGGCGAGCCAGTGCTCCCGTCCAGCAGTTCCAGACGATGCCGCTGTGGTCGAGAATCTTCTGAAACTCGGCGGCGGCAGCGCCGCCCTGTCCGGCTTCTAGGTAGGCTTGACCGCGTAGGTACACGTGATAGAGGCAGGAAGGAATGTTGCCGAAGGAAATTTGCGCCAACTCGATGGGTGAAGCAGCTTGCAGGGCATTCAGGGCGGAAGCCGGGTTCTTTCTATTGAGCGCCAATTGCGCCTCAATCGCAGGCCGCCAAAGCGACTGCATTTGGGTGTCCAACAGGAAGCGTTTTCCTAGGTCTTGCGCCAAGGATTCGGCTCTTGCCGTGTCGCCCGCCATGGCAAACGCGAGCGCGGCTTCGGCTTCGGCTCCCTGACTCGCGGGAACAAGCTTCAAAGCCTCTGCCGCTGACTGCCGCGCTTCCGCAGCGTTGCCGTAGGCCGCTTCGCGCAGAGCAGCATTCCCCTGCCATATTGCCCCGTTCTCTTTGTTGTCAGCCCGAATGGCGGAGCCCACAGCCCGCTTCGTCAGTCCCAATGCCTTGCTGAGATGACCAGCATAAGCCTCGGTGTCAGATGCCAGTTCCAGTCCAAAGTTCTCTTCGGGCTGATCCGCAAACCACTGTTGTTCTTCCGTCATGGCCGGGGAATCTGCCGCCAGAAACGCCATAATGTAGAGTTGCTGGTGCATTCCGTAATGCTGCAGTTTTCGCGCGTACGCCTCATGAATGACCTGTCGCGTTTCGTCGAAGCGCTGCAGGGCAAGCATGTCGTAGGCGAGATTCACGTACCAATTTGCATCATCCGGCGCAAGGCGCACGACTTGCCTAGCGATCTCAAGGGCTTTCTCATACTGTCCCTGTGAAGTGAACACGGCTGACAAGTCGGTATACCCGCTGGGCTCCCGCGGGTAGTCCTCAATCAGCTCCTGAGCCGTCTGGGTCGTTTTATCCAACTCTCCGGTGACAGCGCCGTAGTAGTTAGCGGTGATCTCCAGTCTTTCCCGTTCGCTGGCATGGTCCCGCAGTTGGAATGCTTTGCTAAAGTACTGGCTCGCTCGCCCTGCCTCATCGAGATTGTTGTAGTCCGCACCAACTGCAAAGTAGCCCATGGCAAAATTCGGATCAAGCTCGATGGCACGTTGATCGTAAGGCAGGGCTGCCGTGGGACCTTTCTGTTGATGGGCCCTCAGCCCAAGGCTGTATGCCTTCAGGGCTTCGAGCGAAGAAGTCGTGGCCTGTTGGAGCGGAACATCAAACTTCTGCACCGTCGCCAGCGATTCGCCCAGTTCGCCCCGCAGCTTGGATGCTGTCTCGCCCAGCGCGTCCAGCACCTTCCTCCTTGGACGCCGCCGTGACCTGTTCCTGCGCTAGCGTGTCTCCATTCTGGCAATTCACTACTTTCAATCCCAGCACATATTCGCTGCCCAGACTGCCAATCGTTCCAGCAATGTAAGCTTTGCTGCCCGCCCGCTGGCAAAGTTCGCGGGTCACTGCGGGTGTCAGCTTCGTGTCCGCAGGACGCGTCATCAATTTCAAGGTCTCCGCGACCTGCTGATCTGAGAGCACACTCAAGAAAGGTGATTGCCGCAAGGAGACGTTGAGTGCCGTCTTCAGCGCGTCGTCAAAGATCGCATCGCCCGTTTTGTTGTCGAAGTCGGAAAGAACAATGGTGTCCTTGGCCGTCAGCGCTCTGACTTGGCGGCGCGGATCGAGAAGCCAGCCCACGATCAGCCCGACCAGCAGAACTGCTGATGGGACAACAATCTTCCAAAGCTTCTGCTTCGCTACCTTGGAGTCTTGCTGCGGCCGCTCATCCTCCACCTCAGCAATCAGCCGGTAGCCGTGGCGCGGCAGAGTTTCTATGTAGCGAGGCTCATCGGCGTCATCACCAAGCGCTCTCCGCAGCTTCCCGATGGCGGTGTTGATGGAGTGGTCGAAATCTACGAAGGTATCGGCGTGCCACAGCCTGTGGCGGAGTTCCTCGCGGGTAATCCACTCCCCGGGCTGGTCCACAAGAATAGTGAGAATTTGGAATGGCAGACCCTGGAGTGGGACCTTGCTGTCCTTATTGCGCAATTCCCGCGAGACAAGGTCCACCGTGAACGGTCCGAACTGCACTTGCCGGCGTGTTGTAGCCGGAACGGGCACGTGGCGTTGGCCGCCCTTCTTCTCGCTCGACAAATTCTAAGAACCACACCCTACGCTTCGGGACAAGTTCAATCTTACTTCCGATTGGTCGGCACGGTTAATGAACTGAAGAGAACTGAGCCACGTACGGTCCGCTGTCGCCAGGCGGTATCGGCACCGTAAATGGAAAATTCAAGGTGGATCAGTGATTGAACTCACATCCCGATGTGACGGAACGGGCTAGCAGCGCGGCATCTGCTCTAGATTCAAGGATATGCGACACACCCTCGCACCAGCCAACACGCAGGATTCCGACCCAGCTACTGCCCAGTTGACTTGCAGTTGACTCCTAGGTGACACGCCGTGCATTGCCGCGAAGTCCGGGTTGCAGCACGATCGTGGCGCTCGTGGGTCCTGGCTCTGGAAGAGCAGGTCCCGCTTGAGAGGCATCCCCTGAGGCGAATTACCTCAATTCTTGGGAGACGAGACAGATTGTTAGCGAGAGGAGAAAGCTGCATGTCATACATGAACTGCGAAGTGAAACGTGCCGGCCTCGGAGTTGCTATTCTCGGGGCCATTTTGGGATTCATCCTGCTTCTGCCCGCTACCGTCTGGGCGGGCGGTCACACCGTGAAGGTTCCGCCGCCAAACGGCGTGGACGACACGGCCAACATCCAAGGGGCATTGAATAAGTGCGTGGCGTACGGTCCGGGCTGCACCGTGCAGCTGGCGGCTGGAAAATACTTAACCCAGCAAGTCGTCGTTTACAACTTTCAGGGAACCTTCAAAGGGATAGGCATGGACAACACGACCATCGAAGCCCTTCCCAATCTACCTGTCAACTGGCCGGACGGTGACGTGCGTTTGTGCCAGCCCAACCTCACGGATTGTGTCTGGGCTAGCTTGTTTGAGTTTGTGGAGGGCAACATTAGCGTCTCGGACTTGACCATAAAGGCTGCCGCTGTGCCAGCTACCCAACCCTGGGTGGAGGAAGGCACCACCTATACCATGCTTTACGAGGTCTTGGGCTTCACGGGCCAGCATCCCACCGACGTCTCCGTTGACCGAATTCGCATGGAAGGGCAACCCAGCGAGCTTTCAACTGATTGGGGCTATAACGTACTGAATGGAGCCCACTACAGTGGCGATTTCCCCCGCAGTTCGGCTCCGTTCGACTTTTACTTCCTAAGCGGTTCGTTCGCCGTCCGGAGCAGCTTCTTTGATAATTTGTACGTCGCTGTTTCGCAGGATGCGTTTTCCACGTCGAGCCAAGTCACCATAGGCGGTTCGCCTTCTGCTGGCAATCACATTGAAAACACCTGCGGTGGGCTGGACATAGAAGCTTCGGAGAAATCGGTCTTCGAGATTTCCTATAACGAGTCCTCTGGTACCTGCGCGGGCATGTGGGTTTCTCCAACGTGGGTGCCATTTTTTCCAAGCAGCCCATCCCGCTACTTTATTCATGACAACAAGTTTATCGGGACAGCGGAGGATGCCGACGGCATGTACCTCTACGACGAGGCACCACCTTATATTCAAGCGGCGGTCTGGAACAACACCATGGAAGTACAAAGCAATCTGTCTGAAGGTTTCGGTATTTACAACACCAAGGGCACCGCAGCATGGAATAACACTGTCACGGGGTCGGATGGATACGATGGAATCGGCTTGTGGAGCACCGCACTCGACGCTGTGACAAACAACAACGTGAGAGGCTTCACGGTCGATAGCACAGCGGGGCTGGCCCAGATATATCTCGACCCATCTACGACCAACGATCTCGTTGTCTGCGCTGAACGCAGCGACACTGTCCTCAACCAAGGCACCAACAATGCCATCATTGGCTGCCAGCACTCCACAGCGTCAGCGACCTCTGCGGAAGACGCCAGGAGCGCCGCTCGTGCTGCTTCCGCCACTCGGCGAAGCCTCCCGAGAAAGAAGCCACTAATGCCACAGTAAACATGCATCCGCGACAAACGACAAAGCTGCCCGACGGTTCGTCAGTAGTGGCAAGGAAAGATAGGAGTCACTCCGATTAATACCGGTTGACTCCTTTCTTTAGAAACGAATTTCCATCATGGAAAAGGAGAGACTAATGAAATCCCGTACAATTCTGATATTAATTCTTTTCACCTTCTTTGCTTCGGCCGCATGGCCGCAAGCGGAGCCACAATGGAATTACGAAATCATCACGTACGATGCTCCGGGCGCAGGCACAGGCGCCGGCCAGGGCACCCAGGCGCCCGGCATCAACCCGGCAGGGGCGATCACGGGATTTTACTGGGACGATCTCAGTGTGGCTCACGGCTTCCTGCGCAACCCCTGGGGCAATATCACCACCTTCGAGGCTCCCGGCGCGGGCAGTGAAACGGTCGCTGGGTTTTATGGAACCGCCGTCGGTTTGGGCGGCCAGGGCACCTACGGCATAGCCATCAACCCTGCGGGAGCCATCGCGGGCACGTATATAGACAAGGACAATGTGATGCACGGCTTCCTGCGCGATCCTGACGGCAGGTTTACGACGATTGACGTTCCCGGCGCGGGCACGGGCTTCGCCCCAGGGGACTGAAACCGACAACATCAACTCGAAGGGGACAATCGCGGGAACTTACGCGGACGCGAACAATGTGTATCACGGTTTTGTGCGGGATCCTGATGGCCGGATTACGAAGTTCAGTGTTCGTGGCGCGGGCACAGGCGCCGGCCAGGGCACATTGGTCGAGTGGGCCTCATGCCTCAACGACGCGGGGATGATTACGGGTAACTACGTGGATGCGAGCGGTGTGAGCCACGGCTACGTGCGCGCTCCCGACGGTACCGTAACCAAGTTCGACGTTCCGAGCGCAGGCACAATCTCCGGGCAGGGGACTTGGTCCTGGAGCATCAACCTCGCGGGTGAGGTTACGGCAGAGTACGTAGACGTGGACAATGTGGGTCACGGCTACGTGCGTGCTTCTGACGGCACCATCACCAAGTTCGACGTTTCGGGCGCGGGCACAGGCGCCGGTCAGGGCACGATCGGAGAGGGCATCAACTCGGCAGGAGTGGTTGCGGGCAACTACATTGACGCGAGCGGTGTGAGCCACGGCTACACGCGCGCTCCTTACGGCACGATCACCAAGTTCGATGTCCAGGGCGCGGGTACAGGCGCTGGTCAGGGCACCATCCCTTTGACCAACAACCCTTCGGGGGCGATTACCGGAGCGTACATAGACAACAACAATGTGCTCCACGGCTTCCTCCGAATGCCGTAAAACGAATCGCAACCAATACCGTGCTACGATGCCGCCCGAAGTCCGGGCGGGGTTGCCCACTCATCGCGCACTTTGCGATGAGTGGGTTTCCCTTGCAACTGGCGGAAATTATTACCCGAGGTCAGCCAGGTACGACATCGCGCAGCAGCAGACCAGGAATGAAATCTAGGCGAGGCGCGTAATGACTGACGCAAATCAGCCGTGCAGAGAACTAATAGCGGCCTCGTTCTATAAGGCAGTCGTATGGGACAACCCCGAAAGGGTCAAGGCGCTGCTCAAAGACAATCCTGATCTGGTTTTCAGCAAATACGTCCTGGGCGAAAGGCCTTTGCATCTGGCCGCGAAGTGGGGACATAAGGAAGTTGTGGCTTTACTTTTGGCCAACCAAGCCGAGGTCGATGCCAAGACCGAGTCGGGCGAGACGGCTTTGCACTACGCAGCGGAAAACGGCGAAAAGGATGTGGCGGCATTGCTGCTGGCCGGCCAGGCCGAGGTCGATTCCAGGAATAAGTGGGGTCAAACAGCTTTGCACTGGGCAGTACAAGATGGCCACAGGGACATGGTGGCATTGCTGCTGGACCATGGGGCCCAGGTGAATGCCAAGGACATCCACGGCCAGACACCTTTACACCTTTCGCCGAGATGGGAACCCGAAGTGGAGGAATTGCTGCGCAAACGCGGCGGAGACGATGCGCCTACGACAACGTGAAGACAGGCACTAGTCAACCGTGTGTTTCCTCTGACACTTACTTGTGGACTTTGATATTTTGTTGTGCGGCACAAGTTGCCGGACGAATCGGCATAGACCCGAGCTAAAATCCCCACCCGGATTCACCAAACGCAAGGCTGGAAACTCAAGTATTTATGCGGATGGTCTGAACGGGCGGGAATCAACAGTTTTCCGCTCGTTGCAAAACCCTGTATTGCCCTATTTAGAACCGCGCGCGGGGGTTGATAGCCCGTTTGCTTTGAGCACTACTTCGCCTTGGCTTTGTTCTTCTTCAAGCCGGGTATGGTGTACTTCATGTAGTTGTACTCATCAATTCGTTTCAGCAGCGGTTTTCTCGACAGCCATTCCTTCTCCGGCTCTGCGGCGGTCGCCAAATCGGTAGTAAGTTGGACCGCGATCGCTCGCATTTTCCGTGTGAATACGATATACGCGACGCTTCCCAGTTCTCCCGTGTAGGGGCAATCGTATGCAGGCGCGATATATTGATCCCACAGAGGAAAGAAATTCGGGGCCAACAGGTGGAGCGCCTTGCCAGCCGACACCGGACTCTCAACGCCGTCGACCTTGCGCCCAAGTGCTTTTGACACCAGATTGAAAAGTCTTCCCATCTCTTTTTCGTCTGCCTCACTGAATGAGGCAATTGCGCGTTCACGAAATCCGTCGAGTACGGTCTGGTTGGCGCGCATGCACGTTTCCGCAGTCGCCTCATCGAAGGTGCCATAGCGGTAAAACGCTCCGTTCCAAATCAGGAGCAGCACGCTAAGGGCATCAACCAGCTTCGCAGGATCGCCCCACCATTCACGCACCAGAAACGTCGAGACGCGGTACATGGAATCACGCGGCTCCCATGCCTCAAAGGCGTGGCATTCAATTTCCACCTCCGAAAGCGAAATTGTCCCGACCGGAGACGAATGCCGTTTCAAGAACCCATCGAGAGAATATTTCTTTGCGGCCTCGGCGATTTGTTCGTTTGTGAGCATCAACACGCGTCCCTCGCCGATGATCGTAAAGCCCCGACGGGCCGCCAAGGGCTGAAACACATCCGGGTTCTCAAGTAACGGACCTACAGCCATTTTCGTAGATTGGAAGCATGGAACGACTCATCGTGCTTCCGCCAGTCAGGACACAGTCCGCACGGCTTTGCTGAATCTCGCAGACTACAAGGACACTCCCACAGAGGAACTCAAAGCAAATGGCTCGGCTGCTTCCGGGCGGTAGCCGGGTGCATTTTCCCCGACCGCCTCACAACAATATTGGGAGCATCCCCCGGTACGGTAGTACGCGTCTACTGTGTCGGTGACAAATTGCGCGGAGTTCTTCCAATCGGAGTTAGCTCAACAGATCGGAAGATTGCCGAGCAGTTTTTCCTTAAGCCATGTGTGACCTTCAAAAACATGTCGTTTGCC
>Ga0209415_10012657_pt1 | contig 14022 bp, 7 predicted proteins | sample PeaSoiSIISIP2007_FD_187696 | JGI IMG/M metagenome (GOLD analysis project Ga0209415, IMG submission 187696) | Peat soil microbial communities from Weissenstadt, Germany - SII-SIP-2007 (SPAdes) (version 2) | ecosystem: Environmental > Terrestrial > Soil > Wetlands > Peat | place: Germany... | reverse complement strand
TCGAGTCCCAGTTGGTCAGCCCAGAACGCCAATCCAGGCTGAATGGCTTCGGCGGTGAAGGTGGCACTAATGGCGATCGCGCGGGCTTCACCACGTAGGACATCGGCGAGCGGCATGCGTTTTTATTATGCCAGAGGGATTCATGCGACCTTGAGGAGCGCGGCTGCCAGGAGGCATTCGATGCGGCACCGGAGATCCTGGAGGGAGATGGGGCGGCGCAGGAAGGCAACGGATCCGGATGGCAGGATTCCGATGGCGGTGCGCTGCCGGGCGGTGCAGAGCATCGAGCCGCTGTAGGTGAACAGGATTTTTAGCCGGGGGAAAAAGCGGCGGAGGTTGAGAGCAACGTCGATGCTGGAAACGGCCGGGTCGAAATCGGTATCGATGACGAGCAGGTCGATTCGGCCGTTGGAGTCGACGAAGCGGTCCAGGATCTGGGCGATGGAGTTGGCTTCGAGATGTTGGAAGGCCCTTTGCGAGTTGAGGCAAAGACGCGTTGCGGTGGCGAACAGAACGGTTTTCATGGTCACTCCTTTTAGAGACACTTCGGGTTAGCGTTGTGGGTGAAAAGTTTCGTTGCGGCGGCCGGGGCTAGTCCCGCTTTCGGACCGGTTTATCACCGTGCGTTATCCGGCCGCCAATGGTTTGAGCCGCATCCTCGAGGAATTACACGGCTTTGTGAGCACGCGACCTCGAGGAATGCCCGACTCTCTGATGACTCGGCGATTTACCATCTCACCGAGTATTGTGGGACCGCGATCCCAACTGTCTCCCCGCCGATGTTGCGTTCAGGCTTTCTTAAGGCCTTACGGGGAGATCAGTACCACCGCAGTGCAACGTTTCCTGGCCAGGAAAAAAGCTCGTTTGGGAAGAGAACACAGGCAGGCCCGGTAACGGGTCAAGAAATGCCTGTGCCACGGCGTAACTCTCTTCCTAACTTAATATTGACAGATCGTGTCAATAGCCCTTACCCCAGTTTCGGGTGTTTGGGAGGGTAGAGATCCTTTAGAATCAACGCTGAAGATTAAGGAATTTTAACGTGTGCCCTTGTGACTGTGTTTTTCGGGTGGGGTCTAAAATGCCATGGTGAAGACTCTGCTGGCGATTGTGGCGGCCGCGATGGGAACGGAAGCGCAACCGGCGTTCGAGGTGGCCTCGATCAAACCGAGCGCGGTTATGCGGGCCGCGGGCGAGGGCGGGTCGCGCAACAGAATCCAGTATTCCCCGGAGAGGCTTACGATGTGGAACGTGGATCTGGGCGATTGCGTGCAGTGGGCCTACGGAGTCAAGTTTTATCAGATCTCCGGACCGAAATCGCCGATCGCTGAACGGTACGACATTGAGGCGAAGGCGCCGGGGCCTGTTGCGGCCAGCCAGCTCAGGATGATGCTTCAAGATCTGTTGGTGAAGAGGTTCAGGCTAGCGCTGCATCGGGAGACGAAGTCAGTCCCGGTGTATGAGTTGGTGGTGGCGAAGCGGGGGCCGAAACTCGCCGCGGCGAAAGCTGAGAGTGACCTGTCTCCCACGCATGCCGCCGAGTCACTTCCGCGAGTAAAGGACGGGAGCTTCGTGTTCCAGGAGACATCGATGGCTGAGTTTGCGGCGAAGCTGTCGATGCTGCGGGGAGTCGACCGGCCAGTGGTGGACCGGACGGGAATCCAGGGATACTTCGACATCACGCTGAAGACGGCTGCGAGCGCGATTTTGGAGAAAGACGGTCCTTCGCTCTTCACGTTGGTGGAGGAGCAACTCGGGCTCAAGGTGGCCGCGGCGACGGCCCCGCTGGAGATGCTGGTGATCGACCATGCGGAGAAGCCTTCCGAGAATTAGGCGGGGTTAGGCGGGGGGCGAGTTGCCATACTTGCTCCTCGGCCGATTTCTACTAGATCGACAGTAGCATCCGTGCGTTGCGGGACCGCATCCTCTGAGTAGAGGTTTATGTATGACGAAGCGGTCAAGGAAAGCGGTTGGCGGTTTTTTCCTGGCTGCGCTCTTATCCAGCCCTGTTTGGGGCTCGGTACCCCCGCAACCCGGAACGGTCAACTATATAGAAGGGCAGGCTGTTATCGGCGCGCAAGCCCTTACCGATAAATCGGTGGGCTCGGCCAAACTGGCGGCAGGCCAATCCCTCTCGACGGAGAACGGCAGAGCGGAGATCCTGCTGACACCAGGCATCTTTTTGAGAGTCAACAATCAGAGTTCTGTGAAGATGATTACGGCAGGACTGGCGGACACGATCCTGACGCTCGAAAAAGGCCGGGCGATGGTGGAGGTTGCGGAGATTCGGCCGGAAAACAACGTTCGCATCAATGAAAACGGCTCCAGCACGCAGTTGCTAAAGGCAGGTTTGTATGACTTCGATGCGGATGGCGGCCTGATCCGCGTGTTCGACGGCAAGGCAGAGGTACAAACGGCCGACCGGCAGATTGAGTTGAAGGGCGGGCACCAATTGAATCTCAAGGCCGCGGGAAAGCGGAAGCCGCGGAGCTTCGACAAGAGAGCATCCACGGACGATTTTTACCGGTGGGCCAGCCTGCGGGCCTCTTACCTGGCGGAGGCCAACGTCGATCAGGCCCGTAGATACGCGGGCGGGGCCGGCTGGTCTCCGGGCGGCTGGTATGGCGACGGGTGGTATTGGAACCCGTGGTTCAGTACGTATACGTTCATTCCGGGCGACGGAATCTTCTACGACCCATTCGGCTGGGGCTTCTACTCACCATGGATGGCGTTTGGAGCGCCGTACTTTGGGTACGGCTACGGTGGTTTCGGATACGGTTACGGTCTGGGTTATGGCTACGGTTACCGGGGAGGGATTAACCATCGTTTCGGACCAGGCTATCATCCTCCAGTCGTGGCCGGCGGCCGCTCAAGCGGGTTCGTTGGGCATGCGTACGCGGTTCGCGGCGGCGCGGGAGGTCTTAGCCGGGCGGGGGGTTTCGGCGGCGGTGGGTTCCGTAGCGCCGGCGGTGGAGGGTTCCGAGGGGTCGGCGGCGGCGGCGGTTTCCGCGGCGGCGGAGGCGGTTTCCACGGTGGCGGCGGCGGCGGACGCGGCCGTTAGCGCCGGTTCCCGGAAGACTGAGGAGGTTGGCAAGCGGAAGCGCCTGCCCCACCATAATAGCCGGCGCAAGCGCGAACCAGCATCTTCGGAAGTTCGCGGAGTTTGGCGAAAGCGCGGAAGTTGTCGCGATCCCGGACCAGCTTGACGTCGACGCGAAGCTTGGCGGCGGTTGAGAGTTGGCGGGCGATTCGGGCCGCATGCGGTCCGTCAGCGTGGACCGCGCGCGCTGAAGACCAGCACGCGATCGGAAGCGAGGAGACAATCATCGGGGTGCTACGGTCCCTCGCTCGGACGAGTCGGAGCCAATGGAGGCCGGGTCTGACGCGGAGCCTTGACCACGGTGCCCATGGCGGAATGAGAAGGGAAACTGGGCGGAGGCAGCGGGACCCCAGTCGGCTGGGAGGCGCCGAGGAAGCGTCGACAAGAGTGTCGACGCGGCACGCTGAGAGCGTGCGCCACGGTTGCATACGAGACCCTGCCGATGCGGCGTGCGGCGGCAAGACGACCGACGTTACCGCGGCAGGACCGAGATTCCGGAGGCGAGGGACTGGCTCAAGCGCACGCGATCGGCGCGATCGCCGATGCGTACGAGCAGAGAGGCGTTGCGGGTTCCGGCTTCGACCGTGATGGCGACGCCGGGCTTGAGGCCGAGGCGTGTCATCTCGCGGAGCAGCGAGGGATCGTGGTCCGAGACGCTGCTGACCACGGCGGGTATGCCACAGGCCCATCGCGGCAACAGCACCTCTTGACGGGCCGGAAGGGCTCCGCTGCGCTCGGGGATCGGGTGGCCATGCGGGTCGGTCTCCGGGTCCCCTAATTTCGCGGCGATGCGGTCTTCGAGTTTCTCGGAGATGAAGTGCTCGAGCCGTTCCGCCTCATCGTGAACTTCGTCCCAGGAGTAGTCGAGGAAATCGTGGAGGAAGCGCTCCAGGAGGCGGTGATGGCGAAGGACCTCCAAGGCGCGCATCTTCCCGGCGGGAGTCAAACGCACGCCGCGGTGCTTTTCGTATTTGACGAGCGGCGGTTTTTGGGCGGCGAGTTTTTGGAGCATGCCGGTTACGGAAGCGGCGCGGATACCGAGATGATGGGCCAGGGAGTTGCCAGCGACCTGTTCCTCTTGGGGACCTCCCAGCTCCAGGATGGCTTTCAAGTAGTCGTCTACGGATTCGGTAGTGTAGGGGCCGTGCTTTTTAGGGGGCACTAAGTTTGAGGATAACAGTGGGCACGCGGCGGCGGCAAATGGGCCGGCGACAGTCTCGAAGAACATCCACCTCTGGTTCGGCTCCGAGAAACGCCGAGATGAGTCTCGGCGCGGCAGGCACGAGTGCCTGCGCCACGTAGTGTGCGCCACAGGTTGACTGGTAGTGCGCTAAACAAAATTAGCGCACTACCGGTTGACGGGAGGGTGGGGAATGTAGTTAAATTAGGAATGCCTAAATTCTGGGTCGGGTTGCTGTTCTGCCGGCTGGCGATGGGACAGGGCGAGACGACCAGCGCGATTGCCGGGTCGGTGACGGATCCGGCCGGCGGGGCGATTGCGGGCGCGATGGTGACGGTTACGGGCAGCGAAAATGGCATGAAACGCACCGTGAAGACGGACGATGCCGGGCGCTACAGCTTTCCGCAGCTCTTGCCCGGAACGTACTCGGTGAAAGCGGAGGCGGACCGCTTTGAAGCGCAGCAGAACAACAACGTGTCCGCCGGCCTCGGGCAGAAGCAGACGGCGGATTTCCAGCTCCGTATCGCATCCGCCAGCGAAAGCATCCTGGTGCAGGAACTGGCGGCTCTAGTCAACCCGGAGAATCCCAACACCTCGACGACGCTGACGGCGCGGGCGCTAGAGGACCTTCCGAATCCGGGCGGGGACTTGACTTACCCGCTGCAGTTTGCCGCCGGCGCACTCATCAACACGGCGGGCAGCAGCAACGACTTCGTGGGGGGCACCAACGGCTATGGCAACGTGCAGTTCAACGGACTGCCATCGCTCTCCAACGGCTATATCGTGGATGGATTGGAAAGCAACGATCCGCTGACCAACCTGAACAGCGGTCTTTCGACCAACCTGGTGCTGGGATTGAATTCGATCGCGGAGGTGACGGTAAACACCCTCTCCTTCGCGGTGGATCAAGGGCGGTACGGAGCTTCGCAGATCAACTACATCACGAAATCCGGCACCAATCGGCTGCATGGAAATTTGTACGAACTGTGGAGCGGATCGAAGCTGGATGCCGCCGATTTTTTTACGAACGCCACGGCCGGAAACCACAAGCCGCGCTCCACGGTGAATCATTTCGGCGGAAGTTTGGGCGGGCCCGTCCTGCACGACAAGCTGTTCTTCTTTTTCGATTCCGAATGGGTGCGGATTGCGCTGCCGATCGTGAGTCCGACGACGGTGCCCACGCCGGCGTTTCAGAGTTATGTGCTGGAGCAGTTGGCTCCGCCACTGGCGCCGTTCTACCAGAAGCTGTTTTCGCTTTACGGCAATACCGCGGGGACGCCGCTAGCGGTTCTGGGCTGTCCGTTCGACAGCGGCGGAGCGGCCGTCGGCGGCAATCCGCCGAATGGAAACGGTTGTGCGAACCGCCAGAGCATCTCGCATTCGAGCGACGACCGCGAGCAGGTGCAAACGGCCCGCATGGATTACAACATCGATACGCGGAACATCGCGTGGTTCCGGTTTCAGGCGGATACCGGCCTGCAGGCCGCTTACACCGATCCGATCAATCCGCTCTTCAACGCCAACTCTCCGCAGCCGCTCTACTCGTTCGCCTCGGGCTACACGCACGTGTTCTCGGGGCGGCTGGTGAACTACTTCAACCCGGCGTTCTCGTGGTACGAGAGCCTGTTCGGTCCGGCCGACTTCGCGAAGGCGCTGGCGGCGTTTCCGATTGTCCTGCAGGGCAGCGGCGCCGGCGCGCCGTTCACCACGCTGGGAGGGCTGGATAATACGTGGGTGCAGGGGCGGCGCGCCACGCGGTTCTTCATCAACGACAATCTGGCCTGGACGGTGGGGCCGCACGAGTTGCGATTTGGAACGAACAGCCGGATCTTCCGCCTCAACGATTACGATTTCGGTGAAGGCACGGTTCCCCTCGTGACGTATACGACCCTGCCGCAGTTCATCCATGGGGAGGCGTCCACGGCTACGACGACGTTTCCGCTGGCCGATTCGCAGCCGTACGATTTCCTGAATCTGGACTTTTACGCGCAGGACACGTGGAAGTTGACGCGAACGCTGACTTGGACGTTCGGCGTGCGCGACACCTACAACTCCAATCCTGCGAATCCGCATCACGCGGTGGCGCGCCTGGAGGGGGCGTTCGATTCGATTTCGCACGACGCGAATCAGCCGCTGAGCCAGGTGATTCGGACCGGGCAGGGGACGATCTTCGCGGCTACGCCGGCGGCGATCTTGCAGCCGCGGACCGCCATAGCGTGGCAGATGGCGCCGCACACGGTGGTGCGCAGCGGGTTTGGCCTGTTCAGCGACATCCTGCCGGGCAGCGTGGTGGACCTGGTGGGGACCAATCCTCCGTACTCGAAGACGTTTCAGGGCGGGCTGCTGGGGTCGGCGGGCGGAGTGGCGATTGCGCCGGGAGTGGCGTCGAGCGCGGTCGACGCGGCGTCGTCGGCGAATGCGCTGTTCGACTCGGGCTTCGCGATCGGGCGCGCGGGGCTTCCACCGATTTCGATCACTGCGGTTCCGGACGGCAAGCTGCGCGCGCCTTACTTCATGCAGTGGAGCGCGGCGGTGGAGCACCAGGTGGGCGACACGCTCAATCTGCGCGCGCAGTACGTGGGCACGCGCGCGGTGAACCAGCCGTACCAAACGCAAGTGAACGGTTACCAGACGGTCTGCGAGGGCTGCTTCGCGCCGTTCCCCTACGGGCAGCCGAAGGACCCGCGCTTCGGGGCGGTGACGCAGTTGAGCACGGGGGCGAACAGCCACTACAACGGCCTGCAGTTGACGGCCGGCAAGCGGCTGGGACACGGCCTCCAGGTTCAAGCGAACTACACGTGGAGCCGCTGCATGGACACGGTGTCGAACGGCGGATTCCTGCCGTTCGCGGCGGGCGCGATTCTCTCGCCGCTGCCGGGCGAGCTTGGCCGCCAATACGGGCCCTGCGACTACGATGTGCGGCAGAACTTCACCGCGCAGTACGTTTACGAGCTGCCGATCCGGTTCCGGAATCGCGCGCTGGCAAGGGCGCTGAACGGGTGGCAGGTGTCGGGCACGGTGTTTTGGCACAGCGGCTTGCCTTTTTCGGTGTTGAGCGCGCCTTATTCGGCCAACGGAAACGGCATCGTGCAGGGAAGCGGCCCGCAGTACGCGAGCGCGATTCCCGGGGCGCCGGTGTACGAACACAATCCGATTCCGGGAGTGACTCAGGCGGGCACGATCCAGTGGCTCAATCCCGATGCGTTTGTGTCGGCGGTCGATCCGGGCACGGGGGCTTGTGCGGGCGGCGACAGTCCTAGGAACTGCCAGTTCGGGAATCTTGGACGGAACGCGGTGCGGGGTCCGGATTTTGTGTGGAGTGACTTTTATGTGACTAAGTGGTTCCGGTTGTCGGAGCGGGTGAAGGTGCGGGTGGATGGCCAATTCTTCAACGTGTTCAATCACCCGAATTTCGGGCTTCCGGTTTTGGGGTACGCGGGAATTCCGGGAAAGACTTCCACGCAGACCGGGTTTGGAGCGTTGAGTTACCCGACTTCGCCTCCGACGGGGCTGTTGGGGGTGGGGCTGGGTGGGGACAACTCACCGCGGATGATTGCGTTTCAGGCGCGGGTGGAGTTTTGAGGGGGGAGCTTGACGCGGAGGCGCGGAGGCGCGGAGACAATCGCGGAGAAGGCAATGAAACCGCCGAGACGCCGAGACACGGAGGAAAACAAAGTCAAAACCTGAGAGCGCAGAGGGAGCGGAGAAGATCAGCCGAGGGGTGACTGGGGCCCGGACGAAGTGGTGAGAGGGAACGGTTTTTGATCGCAACGCGCAATCGCGGCGGGAGCGAGGCGTTGGCAGACGAAAGCGCCTGTCCCACGTTCCTGCTCAAGGGCTTGCGGTTGGAACGGCAGGTGAAAGGGCCTGACCCACAAAAGCACCGGCTATTGAGTGAAGTAGATCTGGACGGGGAGGGAGGTGCGGGTGTTTGCCTGGATGGTGAATTCGAGAGACTGCTGCGACGCGACGAATTCGGGCGCCGGAATGCGGAAGTTGATCTGGACTACTCCGGCCACTAAGCCGGGAGCGGCTCCGGAGTAGAGCACCTCGGCGGGGGTTCCTCCGGCAGTCACCTGGCAACATTCGAAATCCTGCGCAGCGGTGGCGATTTGGCCATCGTTTTGCGCCGAGAAGGGCGGCGCGCCGGCGCCGGTGGCCCAGACGGCTACGATGGAGCCGACGGCCGCCGGGTGATCGGGTGAGTTGAGGGTACCGTCCTGGTTGATGGCGGCCGCGTAGCCGTCGGGGTTGCGGAAGACCTCCGGTTCGGCGGGGACGATCGCCGCGGGAAAGGCGGGGCCGGTCACACCGTTCAGGACGATGCGGACCGGAGCGGTGAGCAGGCCCTCGGTGCGGAATGGAACGATGGCGTTGATCTGCGAATCGGAAGCGTAGAGCAGCGGGGCGATGGTACCGCCGATCAAGACCTGCACGCTGCCGGTGAAATGCGCGGGCGGGCCGATGTGCGGCCCGTAAATCGCGATGACCTCGCCCGGCGCGAGGTGCCCGGTGGCGGGACCGGCGGCGGCGTTCGAGACCGCGAAGATCCGCGGGAGGGGCGTCTGCTGGGGCGCAATGGTGGAGACGAGGCCTGTGGAACCGGCCACGTGCAGCAGGCCCGTGGGGCCGGCGGCGGCGGATTGCCAGGCGGTATCGTCGGGGAAACGCGCGGAGTAGGGCAGGGAAGAGCCGGTGGCGTCGAGTCCCACCACGAAGTCGCGTCCTTGCGACCAGCCTTGCATGTTCGGAAAGTCAGTGGAGGCGGTGGTGCCGGCGACCCAGACGCTGCCGGAGGGGTCGAGCGAAAGGGCGTTGGCGGAGTCCGTGTCACTGCCGCCGAGGTAGGTGGCCCAGACGACGCCGGTTCCATCGGGCTGGAGCTTGGCGACGAAGGCGTCGGTGGGGGGCAGGAAGCCGGTCGAACCGCGGAACGCGGTCTGATACGCGCCGGGAGTGGCGGGGAACTTAGGGTCGGAAGTGGCGCCGGCGACATAGGCGTGGCCGTCCGCATCCACGGCTATGGCGTTGGCCGTGTTAGCCGGATTAGTAAATGGACTTAGCGGATAGTAAGTGGGGCCGATGTAAGTCAGGTAAGTGAACGCCGAACCCGCCGGATTCACCTTGGCGACAAAGGCTCCGGTGCCCTTGGCGAGCAAGGCTCCCGGGGTGGTTGGGAGGTCGTTGGTGTCGGTGTTTCCGGCGAGGTACGCGGCTCCGGAAGGGTCCACCGCGACCGCTACTCCGAGGGTATTTCGCTGGCTCAGGAAGCAACTGCTGCCGGCCCCGCAATCCTTGTTGTGGCCGGCGATGACGGCGGAATAGACGATGCGGTCGCCGGCGGCCGAGATCTTGGTGAGGAAGGCGCCTGAGCTGGCATCGATCACTCCGGAGGACGGTGTACCGGCCGACAGACCGGGGGTGACGGGAAAGCTCGACGAGATGGTGGTTCCGGTGACGTAGAAGTTACTGGCGGAATCAATAGCCATCGCGCTGATAGCAGCCGGAAAGTAAGTGGAGTAGAGCAACTCGGTGGCGTCGGGGCTGAGCTTGACGAGGAAGCCGGGGCCGGGCGTGGATTGGAGCGGGTTGTGGAGGGGAAAATTTGCCGAGTTGGTACTGCCGGCGAGGTAGATGTTGCCGGCGGCATCGAGCGCGAGCGAAGTGGCCGAGTCGCTGCCTTTGCCGCTGATAGTGGTGAAGAGCACGATGTTGCCGGCGGGGTCGAGCTTCATGGCGAAGATTTCGGTGGCCTGGCTGGCGAGGGTACGGCTTCCGGCGAGGTAGGTGTTGCCCGAGGCATCGGCGATGGCGCGGGCCACGTGGTAATCGTTGGCATCTCCAACGAAGGTGCTGAATTCGGCCGCGAGCATTGCCGCAGACTGGGCCGTGCACACGACGGTAACTAACAGGACGGGCCGCATCTAGCTCTGACTCTAAGACCCGGCGCGGGGAATTGCAACTACAGGGAGGGGGGCGGAATTACGGGATGGCGGCCGAGCCAACGGCTTGCCAGTTGGAATTCTGGCCGCTCGCGTTGCGGGCGGCGAGGAAAAAGAGTTGGTTGCCGGCGAAGCTCAGGCTGAACGACATAGCCAGCGTTAATGTCAGTGTGTTGCCGCTTCCGGTCACCGAGCTTCCGGCGCCGTAAATCGTACACTGACTGTTGGATACACTGCCGGAGCTGGGCAGCACCATGCCGGAGTAGGGACCGCCGGCGTCGCCCGCGTCGTCCACCAGAAGCACACTCGAGGTCGCCGGTACGAAAGCCACATAGCAGGCGCGGCGGCCGTCGATGGCGCCGTTGACCAGGATGTTGGCGACCGAGATGTCCTGGAATCCGTTGGAATCAGTATAAGTGAAGGTATAAGTCAGGGCCGGGTAATAGGAGCTCGCCGGACTCATGCCAGTGACCCACGGGCCGGCCGGCGGCGGCGACGGCACGTTCCACGTCCCCAGCGCCAGCCAGCCTGAGTTGGCAGCCGACTTATCCTGGGCCGAGAGGTAAACGACCTTATTCCCCGAGAAGCTTGCGCTGAAGGCGATGGCGAGAGTGAGAGTCAGTATGTTACCCGTGCCGGAGGCTGAGCTTCCAGAGCCGGTGATGGTGCACTGACTATTCTGCACGGTGCCGCTACCGGGCAGTAACATGCCCGAGTAAGGTCCGCCGGCATCGCCCGCGTTATCCACCAGGTAGACCGACCCCGAATTCGGACCGGAAGGAGCAAACGCCACGTAGCAGGCCTGCCGCCCGTCGAGCGCATTGTTGATGAGCACGTCCGCCACGGCGAAGTTTTCATAGCTGGCGGCATCGGTGAAGGTGAAAGTAAAGGTCTGGGTGACGCCGCTGCCCGCCGGCGGATTGGAAGAACCCGGCACGGGAGGCCCAGCGGCGGGGAAATCGTTGACCAGCGAAAGCCACGTGCCGCCGTTGTGAGCCACCACCAGGTCCGGCCCATTGCTGCCGGCGAACCTGGTGGCCGCGATGGCCACGGGGGCGGCTCCGGAGACGAAATGCTGCTCGGTCTGAAAGGTGCCGTCGCCATTGCCGAGCAGGTAGGTGGCATCCTGGCTGCTGTCGGAAAGCACCAGGTCGAGTCTGCCGTCTCCGTTCAGGTCGGTGAGGATCACGCTCCGCGGACCGGGATTGTTGCTGGCCGCGGCGGCGGTTTCGACGAACCCGCCCGCGCCATCGCCCAGCAGGATGTCGATCAGTTGGCCGCCGTAACTGGTCACCACAGCAACGTCCAGTTTGCCATCCCCGTTCACGTCGCCGATGGCCACGCCACCGTGGATATCGGCCAGCGCTTGCAACGGAAAGGTCCGGGCCGCGGCGAAGGCGCCGTTGCCTTCGCCCAGGAAAATCGCGAGCGTCGCCGGCTGCGCCAGGGTGCCCACCATTAGGACGGCGAGATCGAGCTTGCCATCGCCATTCAGGTCGCCCTGGGCGACCGCCACGGGATGCAGGCCGGCAACGGTGAGAACGGCAGGCGAGGGCTGGAAGGTGCCATCGCCTTTGCCCAGCAGCACGGTGACTGCGCCCTGATCGGCGCCGCCAAATTGATCTCCGTATGCCGCGACGGCGACATCCAGCTTGCCATCCTTATTGAAGTCTCCCAGCGCGAGGCTCTGCGCAGTCTCGTTGACGGTAGTGGTGGTGGGCGACTTCAACGTGCCATCGCCGTTGTTCAGGAAAACGCTCACCGATCCGGTCGGGGCGCCGAACGGATTGCCGCCATTGCCGAGGTTGGCGACGATAACGTCGGGTCTGTTGTCTCCGTTGAGGTCGCCGAGAGCCACCGCCTGCGCACCCGACGCGCTTGGTCCGAGCGAGTAGCCCACGGGCGCTTTGAACTGCGTGCCGCTCTGCGCGATCATCACCGAGACGTCGCTGGAGCCGCCGGTGATCACTACGTCGGGCTGGCCGTCGTTGTTGAGGTCGGCTGCGGCGATCCCGGTGGGATGGCCGCCCACGGTGTTGAACGGCGGAGCCGCGACGTCACCCTGGGGCGTGACGGGGGTGAACAGAAGCTCGCGGGTTACGTGATCGGCGGTGAAGATCTCGCTCGATCCGTCTCTCAGCGGCAGCACGCCGATGGATGCGGGAGAGTTGCCGGCGCCGTAGGAAACCGGCGGTTGAAACGTACCGTCTCCATTGCCGGTAAGGATCACGAACGCATTGGACTTGGGGCAGGCCGCCGCCAGATCGGGCTTGCCATCATTGTTGAAATCGTTGTACGCCAGGAATACGGGGTTGCACGGGATGGGGGTGATCCGCGGCTGCCCGAAGGCGCCGGCCGAGCTCAAGAGCACGGAAATACTGTTGTCGTTGCGGTTGGCCACCACCAGGTCGGGGGCGCCGTCGCCGTTGAGATCGAGCGCGAGGATCGAGGCGGGCACGCCTTGCAGGTCCTCGCCGGTGGAGATGGCGACCGGTGCGCCGAACGTGCCATCGCCGTTGCCGGGCAGAAGGGAAATGGTTCCCGAGTTGACGTTGGCCACGGCGAGATCCGGCTTGCCATCGTGGTTGTAGTCCAAGGCGGCCAGCGAGCCCGGATTCAGGCCAGCCGGGAACGACCTTGGAGCGCCGAAGGTTCCATCGCCGTTGCCGAGCAGGATGAAGACGGCGCCGGTGTCGGAGCCGCCGGTAACACTCCCGTAGTTACTGAGGACCAGGTCGGGTTTGCCGTCGCCATTCATGTCCTTCACGATCATCTGAGTGGTGGTGGGGGTCGGTGTGAAGCCGACCGAGATCTGGTGTCTGGAGAGGACGGTCAAGCCGTCGGCCGCCAGCAGGATCACCAAGACTCCGGTTGGGGTGATCCGCACCGCATCGGGGTGGCCGTCGCGGTTCACATCGACAAAGGCATTGACTTGGGAGGCTTGACCCCTGGAATGCAGGGTCCTGGCGGCGGGGGTCAGTGGTCGCGCCTTCCCGCTGGCGCCGGAACTGCCGCCGCAGATTGACCCGCCCCAGGATTGGGCTGAGGTGGGGTCGCCAAACGGATCCGGCGGCAGTGGAACGTCAAAAGGATCCGGTAGAGGGGGTATAGGCGGTGGAACGTCAAATGGATCGGGGAGATCGGGTGGAGAGTCGAAGGGATCGGGGAGGGGGGGAAGATCGGGGAGATCGTCGAAGGGGTCGTCGAAGGGATCGGGGAGAGGGGGGATGTCGAAGGGGTCAAAAGGCTCGGAGATTTCGTCGGGGAAGGTGTCTGGAAGAGGCAGGTTGGTGCGGGCTTTGGTTGTGGCAGGCCCTTTCCCCGGGTTTTTCGTGAACTGTGGGGCTTTGCATTGCGCCAACGCAGGCGCGGTCCACAACAAAAAGCAAGCGAAGCCAAGGCCGATTCGAAGCATGACGGATACTCCCTTGTCGAACATTCTACGGTACCGCGATCGATCCCACGGCCTGCCAGTTGGAATTCTGGCCGTTGTTGTTGCGGGCGGCTAGGAAGAAGATCTGGTTGCCGGCGAAGATGGGGTTGAAGGTGATGGCGAGAGTCAGAGTGAGTGTGTTGCCTGTGCCACTGACTGAGCTTCCGGCGCCGTTGATGGTGCACTGACTGTTGGAGACACTGCCGGAAGACGGCAGCACCATCCCGGAATACGGACCTCCGGCGTCGCCGGCGTCATCCACCAGCAGCACACTCGATGTGGACGGCACAAAGGCCACGTAGCAGGCCTGGAGGCCGTCGATGGCGCTGTTGACCAGGATGTTGGCGACGGAGATGTCCTGGAAGCCGTT
>Ga0209415_10012656_pt1 | contig 14025 bp, 13 predicted proteins | sample PeaSoiSIISIP2007_FD_187696 | JGI IMG/M metagenome (GOLD analysis project Ga0209415, IMG submission 187696) | Peat soil microbial communities from Weissenstadt, Germany - SII-SIP-2007 (SPAdes) (version 2) | ecosystem: Environmental > Terrestrial > Soil > Wetlands > Peat | place: Germany... | reverse complement strand
AAGGGGTTCCCCCGCCACATCAGCGGGCGGCCGCCTCCAAAGCCGGGTCGAAACAGGCGGCCAGGCCGGCGATGACCGATGCGCAACTGGAATCGGCGATCCGCGCCAGGTTCGCCAAGTCCAAGATCGACGCGGACAAGTTTCAGGTGCGTGTGCAGGGCGGGGTGGCCACGATCGATGGCCGCACGGACGTGATCCAGCACAAAGGCACGGCAACCCGGATGGCGAAAGCCGCGGGCGCGGTGGCGGTGAACAACCACATCAAGCCCAGTGATGCGGCCAAGAAGAAAGCCGCGGCCAACTTGGCGACGGGGCGGCGGCGGGCGCAGATCAAACGCGGCGATGCGCGTTCGGACCCGACGCCGCCGCGACAGGGAAAAGAGTAGGGGCGGGGCGGACGCACTGTGGCAAGCCGTGGTGCCAGACTTCGCTCACCATGAAGCAGAAACTATACTTGGAGACCACGATTCCCAGCTATCTGACATCGAGGCCCAGCCGGGACTTGATCGTTGCCGGCCACCAGCAGGTCACGAGGGAATGGTGGGAGAAGCGACGAGACGCCTTCGAGATTTGCATCTCGCAACTCGTCATCGATGAAGCCGGCGCGGGCGACCCTGGCGCAGCGACTTTCCTGCTAACCTGGAATGCGTGCATCTCGCAAATGCCCTCGTAATCAAGGTGGTAGCGAATACTTGCACGCTCCGAGGTTTCGAGTGTCCGGTGATTTGTACGCCTGAGGAGTTTCTGGGAGAGTAGGTCTATGTCGAAGGATTACATTGTGGACCAAGTCCCGCGTGTTCGTGAAGAACAGGCCGCCAAGCACGACTTTGACGTGAAGGCAATGCTCGACTCCGCCAGGAAGCGGCAGCGCCGATCCACCCGGAAGGTCGTGTCCCTCGTCCAGAAGAAAATCGCGAAGCCGCCTCGGGATCTTCCTTCACTCCCCGGAAAAGTAATCGGGACACTACGCCGCGTTGACATTTATGAAGAGCGATAACCATTCGTAGTTCGTTGATGCCCCGCCCGACAGCTCGCCGCCACGCCCCGTGATAAACTGGAACGAAACACAGATCCAACATGAAAGTTCTCACTATCTATTTGTTCGCCTGCCTGGTCGCCGTCAGGGCCCAGACTCCCGACGCGATGCGGCCGGCTCTCATCTTGCCCGATCTCCCCGATGAGACCGTCATCTGCACCTTCGACGACGGAGTTACGTTCACCATGGGAGAGTTCAAGAGGGTATACGGAGCGCTGACGCCCGACATGCAGCAGATGGCCTTGCGCAATCGCTCGGAGTGGCTCCATGAATACTCCCTGATGCGGAAGCTCACCAAGATGGCGGAAGCGAGCAAACTCGATCAGGAGAGTCCGTATAAGGAGGCTCTGACCTACTCGCGGTTGGCCTTGCTGAGCCAGGCCCAGATAATGGAGATGAACAATTCCGCCACCGTCCAACCCGCGGAAATTGTGAAGGACTACGACATCCACAAGGAAAAATACAAGCAGGCCAGGGTCAAGGCGATCTACATTTCGTTCGGCAGTTCCCCAAGCAAGGGCAAGAAGGCACTGACCGAGGAAGAGGCCAAGGCCAAAGCCGCGAAACTGGTGGCCGCCGCCCGCGGCGGTGCGGACTTCATCAAGCTGGTGAAGGAAAATTCCGAGGACGAGACATCCAAGGCCAAGGACGGCGATTTCGGGACGTTTCGCATGAGCGACAACATCCCCGACGCGATTCGGGCCGCGGTCTTCGCACTGAAGCAGGGCGAGGTGAGCGATCCCGTACGTCAGCCCAACGGCTTCTACGTATTCCGCAGCGAAGAGGCGACCTACCGGCCCCTGTCACAGGTTCGTGACGAGATCTTCATGGCGTTGAAGACCCAGCATTTCCAGGAAGTGATGGACCGGCTCAACAACGAGGCCAGGGTGAAGAGCGTCAATCCGGCATTTCTGGGCGGCGGGCCGTTGGCGCCGGCGCCAGCTAAGTAGACGCTGAGTGGTGGACGACGGCGGCCGTGAAACGTGGTTTGGTATGGTCCCTACTGGGCCATCCTAATCCCAGGGCCGTTTACTGGGCCGTCTTAATCCAAAGATTGCGGAAATTCACCTTGCCAGTGCCTTCGATCTGTACGCCGATGAGGCCGTTCTTTCGGAACTTGGTCGGGTCGTCATCGATCAGAATCGACATCACGTGCCCGTTCATGATGTGGATCAGCTCATTGCCGCGGGCAATGATGTGGATCTGGTTCCAGTCGTTGATTTTGACATAGCCGGCCAGCTCATCGCGGTCGCCCAAGGTCGCCAGAAGGCGGGGCTTCTTGCCCTCTTCGGTTCGCACCACCTGCCCGCGCCACGCGACGATGCCCCGTGACGTGCCGCCCTCGTAGTATTGGCCGCTGTAGCGGTTGGTACCGTCGAAATCAGACTGAGGACCGCCCATGTTCCACTTGGCATTGGCCGCCGGGTTGGCAGTACCGCGAGGCTGTCCACTGGGACACGGCCCGGCAGGACCGCGCCCAGCGCCGCGGCCGCCGGCGCCGCCAAATGGCCCGGCGCCCGGTCCGAGGCCTGCGCCACCGCCTCCGCCTCCCCGTGCCTGTGGCTGCTGGATGAAGCTGCGGTACTGGATGCCGCTGTTGACGCCCGCGCCTTCGCCTTTAAGTTCCGCTTTCAGCTCGAAGTCGCCGGGCTCGCCGCCCTGCCAGATCAGATAGACGGTTCCGGTAGGTTTCTCGCACGTGGATTCGGCGACGATCGCGCCATTTTCCACGTGCCAGATGTCCATGTTCCCATCCCACCCTTTCAAGCTCTGGCCGTCGAACATCGATTTCCAGCCCGCGGTGTCGGCGAAGTCGATCGGTTCGGGCTGCGTGAAACCTCCGCCCCGCCCGCCGCGGCCTCCCGGTCCCGGCGGCTGCGTTTGCGCCGGGGGCTGCTGCGACAAGACAACCGAGGCAACCATTAAGGCGGCCATGATCGTGACGATCGTCGATTTGTTCATAATGGTCTGCACCTATCACGGTCAGAAAGTCAACCGGTCCTTCTTCGCTTCGATCTTCGCCACATCGATTCCCGGGACCTTCTTCAAATCCTCGATCGACTTGAAGTCGCCGTGTTTGGTCCGGTAGTCGATGATCGCCGCCGCCTCCGAGCGCTTCAGAGTCAGCCCGCTTTCGAGCTCGATGGCCCGTGCCTTGTTCACATTGATTCGCGGAATCGCCTCGCCGGGGTAATTCCTGGCCAGGTAGTCGACCACCGCATGGAACTCCTGGTCGGTTCCCTTGGCGCCGAGCGAGATCATCTTGTTCATCGTGGCCTGCCAGCCATCGCGATCCTGGCGTAGCGAGATCGACCGTTCCAACTCGTGGCACTGCGCGCAGATTTTCTCGGTTTCCGCTTTTCCGGGGCCGTCGGGCAATTGCGCAAAAGCCCCGGCAGCCAGCATCGCCAGAAACAAACCACAGCGTGAAAACATAAGCCCTAGTGCTCGATCCACATTCCGAAGGCGTAGAACGTGCCGTCGTATGTTCCAAGATACAGTTGGCTCGCGCCGCCGGACAACCCGCCGCCATGCACAAACGAGGCGATGGTCTTGCCGCTCGACCAGAGCTCCTTGCCGGTCGCGCCGTCGAGCGCATACAAGACCGCGGGCGTTGAACGCTGCGCGCGCTGAGCCGCGGTGACCTTGCTGTCATTGGTGCGGAACTCCCCGCTCGAGACCGCAAATGCCACTCCATTGACGATCATCGGGGTGAGCGGCGCAACCATGTCGCGCGAGGTCCAAGCGGGCTGCAAAGAGAGAGCGCCATTCTGGTCCGCCAGCTTCCATGTCACGATGGCGCTCGACCCCGGCACCAGAATAAAGCGCGTGCCGGCGGAATCCTGCCAGCTTGCCAGTGCTCCCGGCGGGAGATCGGCAGCGGCGGCACTGGCAGGCGTCTTGAAGAGTGCCTTACTCAAGGCCGCGGTGTCCCACAGATGAACGCTGCCATCTTTCGCGAGGGCGGCAACCAGGGTCTTGTCCTTGTACTGGAAGATGACGGGCGAGGAGGTGAAACCCGGTCCCGCCTTGTAGGCATCCTTCGGCTTGAGGGTCTTAGCTTCGAGGGATAGCAGCTCGCCGCCCTCGGTCGCCACGAAAAGCGTGCCGTCGGAATCGATCGCGACGCCGGTCGAGCCGGCCACCCCGCCGCTCGCGGACTTCCAGGTGGCGACCTCCCTGGAGGCCAGATCGAGGGCCCACACGCCGTTGGCTGCGCCGCCGCATCCCTGGCTGGTCGCGGCATAAGCCATGCCATCCACGACGATGAGCCCGCTGGCGTTGGCGCCTGCCGGCAGGAAAGGCACTGGCGGTTCCGGCTCGTCGCCGTTCGAAACGTACAACGAGTGCAGCATGCCGTCGCTCGAGAGAGCGTGCACGAAGCTGGCTTGGCGCCCGAATCCGCCACCGCCGCCAGCAGCCCGTCCGCCGCGGCCGGCGGCATCGGCACCCCGGCCGCCCGAAACGCCAGGCGCACCCGGAGGGGCATTCATGCCCCTGCCGCCACCGCCGCGCGCGGCCGCCGCATTGATCTCGGCAATGGTAGCCGCACCTTCTCCCGCCTCGCCCACGGCGCTGTGAGCCGGGCCACCACGTCCACCGCGGCCCCCGGGACCTGCGCCCGGAAACGCGGTGGATGTCGGCCGCGTCAGGTTGGCGGTCATGCCGCCCGGGCATGCCCACGATCCGGCTGCCGGCTGCACACCCAACGCGAATTGCTTCTGCCACTCGAGCCGGCCAAGGTCGGTATCGACCGCGAAGACGCTGTTCGAACTGCCCCCCGTGAAGGCCAGAGACCGGAAGCCGCGGTAGCCGATGTAGCTGTTGAGCAGGGAGGCCGACGTGAGCGAGTTCAACTCTCGCGGATCGTTATTGAACTTGACCTTCCACAGGAACCGGAAGTCGGGCTTCTGAACGCTCTCCCTGGAAATCTTGGCGTCCGTCCGAATCCACGACGATCGCTGCGCATCACCGGCGCTGGTAGTCCATTCCGCGCCTCCCCGCCCGAACTGCGCGTGCGCCGCGCTCACCAGCACGAGGGCGCCGGCCACGAAACCAGTCAGTCTTCGCATCCGTGAAACTCCTTTCATCATAGAACCACCGCTCCCTACGGTCGCGCCTCAGCATGACCGAGCGCCTGGGCGATGGCCTTCTCCGCAAGCGGAGCCATAACGGCATATCCGGCGTCGTCGGGAACGAGGCCGTCGCTGGTCAACTCCTTCTTGAAATTGCGGCCTTCCGCCAGAGCGGAGTAGTAATCCAGATACACCGATCCGCTGCGCGCCGCGTAATCCTTGATCCATCCGTTCAATCCGATGATCTTTCCCTGAGGCCGCAGTGCGGTCTGGTTCTTGAAACAGTCGCAGACCGGCGTGACCGAAGCCAGCACCACGCGGATGCCATTGACCTTCGCCAACTCGGTCATGGACGTCAGATTTTCTCCCATCATGCCCTCGGTGGCGGGCCCCGTATACCCGGCGAGGTCGTTGGCGCCCGCCTGAATCACCACGACCTTCGGCTGCAGCGCGATTACATCCTGCCGGAAGCGCACCAGCATCTGCGGCGTGGTTTGGTGCGCGATGCCGCGATTGATATACGGCTTACCCGGAAAGAATTTCGCTTCGCCCTGTCCCCAAAACTCCGTGATTTCGTCGCCCAGGAACACTACGCGGTCCTCTCCGGGCTTGGGAGGGCGGATCTCCGTATCCTCGCTGCCGTAGCGCGTAAGGCTGGCCCAGTCGGTGAAGAGGTGGTGGAGTTTTTCGGAATCGGGCGCCTGCGCAGCAGCGCAGATGGAAAGCATCAGGGGTACGAGTGGTCGAACCATTCGGTCTCCTACTTCTTGATGCCGAAGCAGTACAGGATGCTGTCGAACGTGCCCATGTACACCCGTCCGTTGGCCACCGAAAGTCCGGTCCAGTGATTCCACTTGGCAATCTGATCGCCGCTCGACCACAGCTCCTTTCCGGTCTGCGCGTCCAGCGCATACAGCACCGCGTGCGTCGATCCGGGAATGCGCCGGCTGGCTACGTCGTCGAGCCCCACGTCGGGATACGCTTGCTCGGTATCCTCGCCATTGCCGTACGCGAACACGATCCCGTTGGCGATCACGGGCGGCTCGGCGCGGTCCATGTCGCGCGAAATCCAGGCAGGCGTCAACTGCCACTTGCCGCCTTTCTCCTCCACTTTGAACGCTACGATGGCGCCATCTTTCACCGGGCCATTTTCGATGGGCGCCTTGAAGGCTGAATGCTTTTTCCCCCAAATGGGCGTCAGCACCCAGCGGGTTCCCTTGGAGTCCTCCCAACTGGCCAGCGAGCCCCAGATGCCCGCCGACGCGAAGTTCACGTCTTCGTTGCAGATCAGCGGGCTGCGATACAGCGGCGTGCGATGGTCGTCGCCGCCGATGGACTCCGTGTCCATCAAGTACATGCGGCACTCCTTGCCCGCATCTACCATCAGTTCCTTCCCCTTGTAATTGAAGATCACGGGCGTAACCTGCATGTCCAGGTCGCGCTTCACCAGCCACTCGGCGTTGGTCGGTCCGTAGTAGTCCACCAGGTCCAGCGCCTTGGTCTGCGGATTCTGCTGCACCCCGATGATGCCGTCCCCATACGTGCCGGCCTCCGGATCCCATCGGCCATCGCCGGTGCCGGTGTACATAGTGCCGTTGGAGCTGATCGCGGGACCCGTGCGGCCCCACATGCCGCCGCCCGCGGGTCCCCAGGTCCCGACTTTATTAGTGGCCAGATCGTACGCATACACCACGTTGGGATTGCCGCCGCAGCCTTGCGCGGTGTGCGTGTAGATTACGTTGTTGAACAGGCTCAAGGCGTAGGGCTTGCCGTTGGGCGGCATGAACTTGGATGGCGCCTTGACATCTTCGCCATCGGCCACATTCAACTGGTGGAGCATGCCGTCCCACGATGCCGCGTAGATGGTGTACTTGCCGGATGCGTCCGGGGGCCCGATCACGGGTGTTGCCGTCAGCCCGCCCGGGCAGAGAACGCCGCCGCCCCGGCCGCCATTCGCCGGAGGGGTCCACGTGCTGACGAAGTGCTTCTTCCATAGCAACTCGCCCTTGTCGACGTCGATGGCGTAGATGTTGTCCGATACGCCGGCTTCGATGGCGATCTGCTTGGGGCCGCCAGGCGTGTTCACGCGGCCCACGATCAGCGGCGGGAACAGCGAGTGCATCTGGCGCGGCTCATTGTCCAACTGAAGCTTCCACAGAAGCTTCATGCCCTTGACGCTGTCCAGGGTGAGGATCTTCTCGTCCCTCTGCCAGGCGGTACGCCTGGTGTCATAGCCGTCGGTCAGCCAATCCGCTCCCCAGGCCAGGACACAGCCCAGAGAAACCGCCATAAAGCCCAATTTTGTTCGCATCCTGAACGTCATAGAGTTCCAACGCCGCCGCGCGGCTCCTTTCCAGCCAGTTTACCCCGGCGAAAGAAGGATCGAGGCCCCCGTTTTCTTAACGCACGCTAGAACGTGAATCCAATCGAGGCCACTCCGTCGCGCGCCGGAAGGGCCGCGCTGGTAATCGTACCAAAAGACGAGTAGGTATTGGATTTGCGAACAAGCTTGATTTGCACGCAACCTTGACATGCCCTTTGAGAGCTAGTACGCTACAAAAGCTCATCCACTTCTACGAGGAACTGGTGCACCGTTATGATCCCTCAGGTTGAGAAGACCACCTGCCCGACGTCAAATTCCACTGTGATCCACGATGCTCTCGCCGCCGGCGAGGGCCTCGTCCGTCTCGCCCCTTGCTGGGTGCCACGGTCGTTTCTCATGCCCGGAGGCCGCTTGAAACTCGACCCGCGAGACCTGTACATCCTGGGCGGGCATCGCGGCGGCATCGACGAGCGTTGGTTCTCGTCCACTACCAAGGCCGCCAACGGACCCCTTACCGCGGATGACGAGGGGTTGAGTTACATCGAGTTTCAGGGAAAGAAGGTCCTGCTGAAGGAAGCCATCGAAACGGCCGGCGACCTCTTTTTGGGCTCCGACGTCATGCAGCGCGAGGGCGGATGGAACCTGCTCTGTAAGTTTTTTGACAACCTCGGACCCATCCCCCACCATCTCCACCAGACAGACGAGTTCGCCGCGCGCGTGGGGCAGAAAGGCAAGCCCGAGGCCTACTACTTCCCGCCGCAATACAACTTCACGGGTAACAACTTTCCGTACACCTTCATGGGCCTGGAGCCCGGCACCACGCGCGACGATGTCCGGCGCTGCCTGGAAAACTGGGATCGGGGCGACAACGGAATTCTGTACCACTCCAAGGCTTACAGGTTGAAGCCCGGCTCGGGCTGGCAGATCGATCCCGGAATCCTGCACGCGCCCGGCTCGCTGGTGACCTACGAGCCGCAGGTGAATTCCGACGTGTTTGCCATGTACCAATCGCTGGTGGAGGGCCGCACCGTGCCGTGGGACCTGCTGGTCAAGGATGTTCCGCCCGAGCACCATCACGACATCGAGTACCTGCTGGGCATGCTGAATTGGGACGCTAACACGGACCCCGAGTTCGGCAAGCACCGCATCTTCGATCCGGCGCCCGTGACTTCGACTAACGAGATGGCCGAGGCCGGCTTCTGCGAGAAGTGGATCGTGTATTCCACGCCCTACTACTCGGCGAAGGAGCTAACCGTATTCCCCGGCCGCTCGGTGACGATCCGCGATGCCGCGGCATACGGGCTGATCCTGACCCAGGGTCACGGCGCGATCGGCAAACACGACGTGGAAACACCGACCCTCATCCGCTACGGTCAGATGACCAAGGACGAGTTGTTCGTCACCGCGGACGCGGCGAAGAACGGCGTCGAGATCACCAACAGGAGCGATTGCGAAGACCTGGTTTTGCTCAAGCACTTCGGTCCGGGAAATCCGCAAGCCCCAATGTCGCGCCCTTCATGAAACTCGCGCTGCTTTGCGCTGCCGTTCTCCTGGCTTCTTCGTGCGGCAGCAACCAACCGCCACCGAAGAAGACGGTCGCGGAAGCGCCGAAGCCCATAGAGTACTTCCACGTGGACCCGGCCACGGCCGGGACGATAAAGGGGAAGATCAGATTTCGCGGCGCGAAGCCTTCGCCTACCGCGATCTCGATGGAGTCGGACACGGGTTGCCGGCAGGCGCACGCTGGGAAGCCCGTGTACGATGAATCGGTGGTTGTCGGGAGAGGTGGCACGCTGGGCAATGTTTTTGTGTACATCAAAACAGGTCTCGAGGGGAAAAAGTTCGAGCCTCCCAAGGAGGCCGTGGCTCTCGACCAGCATGGATGCCTGTTCGTGCCGCGCGTCATGGGCATCGAGACCGGGCAGATGCTCGACGTCAAGAACAGCGACACCGTGTCACACAACATCCATCCAATGCCGGCGAACAATCGGGAGTTCAATCAGCAGCAGTCGCCGGGCGCGCCCGATATCGAGCACAAGTTTCCGCGGGTGGACGTGATGATCCCGGTGAAGTGTAACGTGCATTCGTGGATGCACGCCTACATCGGGGTGGTGGATCACCCGTATTTCTATGTGACCGGGCCGGACGGCGCATTCGAGCTGAAAAACGTCCCGCCCGGCGACTACACGTTGAGCTTCTGGCATGAGAAGCTCGGCGAACATACCCTCCCTGTGCATCTCCCACCCGCCACCGTGATGGCGGATGTGGTTGTGGACTACAAATCCGATGAAATGCGTTAAGCTCCTTCCCCTCCTGTTAGTCGCGCTGTTGACCGCCTGCAGCCAGGCTCCTTCTTACCGCGTCTACATCAGCAACGAAGCCTCGGGGGACCTGACCATCATCGACCCGGTCAAGATGGAGGCGCTCCAGACCATACCGATCGGAAAGCGCGCGCGGGGAATCCATCCCAGCGCCGATGGGAAGCTAATCTTCATGGCCCTGAGCGGGTCTCCTTTTGCGCCTCCTGGAGTGGATGAAAGCACCTTGCCGCCGCCGGACAAGAGCGCCGACGGAATCGGCGTATTCGATATCGCGCAAAACAAGATGCTGCGCAAAGTTCCCGGCGGCTCCGACCCCGAGCAGTTCGCTGTGGGCAAGGATGGAACGCTGTACGTATCGAACGAGGACGCGGCGGGCGTCAGTTTTGTGGATCCGGTGCACGGCCAGGTCCTGACCACCATCCCGACCGGCAAAGAGCCGGAGGGAGTCACTCTGACACCGGACGCGAAATTCATCTACTGCACATCGGAGGACGCCGGTACCGTGACGGTGGTGGACATCGCCGCGGCCAAAGCAGTCAAGACGATCCAGGTCGGAAGGCGGCCACGGAGCATTTCGTTCGTCCCGGACGGCTCGCGGGCGTACGTGACTAACGAAAACGACGCTACCCTATCGGAGATCGACACGGCGAAACTGGAGGTCTCCAAAACCATTCCGCTGGGCGAAGGGCTCAAGCCCATGGGCCAGGCGATGTCGCGAGACGGCTCGCGGCTCTATGTCAGCACGGGCCGCGGCAAGAAGGTCGTGATTCTCGAACCCGCCACGGACAGCATTGCCGCCACGTTCGAGGTGGGCGACCGTCCGTGGGGCATCGGCCTTTCGCCCGATGAGAAGCTCCTGTTCACCGCGAACGGACCTTCGAACGACGTTTCCGTAGTGGACCTCGCCACGCGAACCGTCACCAAGAGAATCAAGGTCGGCGATCGTCCGTGGGGGGTCCTGGTGCTCGGCCAGTGACGTAAGACGGCGCCATCTACCAGAAGTAAGTTGCCACCACCCTGGGCGGTCCGGAGTGGCCGTCAATCACTTTGGTCGCAATCACTGCCTGCAGGTTCTGGCGCTGCCAGTTACGGGGCGCCTTCCCGGCCAGTTCTTCCAGGTATGCGGGGTTGGTGAGAAACTCGCCTGCGGCCATCGTGCCGTACTGCACGATACCCGCGGCCACCACCACCATGCGCTCCGTGGCCGGATCCAGGACCCGTGAAATAATCGCGAAGTCCTCGGTCAGTTTCAGATACGGCAAGGTAGTGTCCACCTTCCAGTCGCGCCGCGACGGATTCTGCCGGTCCTCGATCCACTCCAGTTGCGTCGCCGGGTCCCGCCCAAAGCTGTAGCGCAATTGTCTCAGCAGGCGCATGGTCCACCCGTTATTGAATCCCCCGACCAGGACCACCGGGCCGCCCCTTAGATCGGCGAAGGTGGTCTGCGCGCCGATCTTCATGGAGTACGGCTTCCCCTTTGCCTGGAAGAGACCCGCCAGCCTGGAAAAAGCGGTGGCGTCCGAAAAGTCCACGTACTCTCTCCGGATCCGGTCGGTCACGGAGATCGCCAGGTTGTTCGGAGACAGAGCTACACTGGCGTCTTCGGCGATTCCCGCCCCGCCAATGCACAGCAACACGGAACCCGGCGAATCCCAAACCGGCCCCCAAAACCTTTCCAGCGGCCCTCCCGATAGTCGCCAGACCGCCGTTAGCAGAATCAGGACCAGCACCGCGCCCGCCCCCGCATAGAAGGATGCGCGGCCAGCCGGGGCGGCCAGGAAGGCCGTAACTTTTGTGAGGAGCCGCGAGCGCTCCGGTTGAACGCGCGGGTGGAATTCCGGCACATACGAGCCCAACGGCAAATCGATGCGCAACTCGCTTTCGTGCCCCGCCATGTGATAGTACTGAGCGATCCGCTTCCGGATCTCTCCGGCGGTGACGCGCACTACCGGGTCCAGGTTCGTATCGTAATCGGGGTCCCGGCCGAACACATCGACCCCCAGCGTGCGCTCCTTGAGCTGACTGGCGCGGCCTTCCAGTGCCTGCTCCACGACGTATCGGAAGAGTAGCGGATAGCGCTTGCTGTGCTTGAACAAGGGATTCGCCAGAATCCGTTCCATCTGCCGCCGAACTGCATCCCGTTCTCCGTCCGTCACTGGCACTCCGCCGGCTGCCGGCGCCGCCTCCGGTTCCAACACTCTCCTCTGCAACATGGCAGAACCCCTCACAATGGTGGGTTCGATTGTATCACCAAGAAACCCTTCATGACAGCAAAAAATTTCGCGGGTATGATACGGTACGGGTTTTACTCATCGGGTCTGGCTTTAGGTATGATACCTGCCTGGTTGACGGACCCTATCTCGCTGAAAATAAAATCTCCTACCGTATAGATCTTGCGAAAGCGCTGCAAACGGTATACTGTCCGGAAATCTTGATCTGTGTCTAGCCGCGTTTCCGGCTCATGTTCTGTGCTGGGGTTTAGCCGGTCGGGATCAGGGTCCGAGGGGACCGAAGCAAGTAACGCTTAGGTGTGGAGAAACAGGGATGCAAATCCGAGGGACGCCGCTGGTTCCATGCATTGTCAGGCGCCGGCGCGCGGGCACGCTCAACCAGACTTCTTTCAGGGGGGCCAAGGTTTTTATGGGGGTTAGGATGCTAATGACGCTTCGCAAACTGGCACGGTTGGTCTGTGCCTTGACGCTTCTTTCGGCCTGCTTGTTCGGGCAAACCGTTTCCAGTTCCATGGTGGGGACGGTCTTCGATCCCGCCAGCGCCGCGGTTCCCGGCGCCAAGGTGACCTTGACGGATGAGGCCACCAACAGCGTACGCAATGCAACGACCGACACGTCGGGAATCTTCCGGTTCCTGGACCTGGTGCCCGGCACGTACTCGCTTTCGGTGCAATCCACGGGATTCAAGGTCCTCACCGAGAAGGAGATCGTGGTCGCGGCGCAGGAAACTCGCGACGTCGGCAAGTTGACCCTGCAGGTCGGGAGCCTGTCGGAATCGGTGACGGTTTTGGCGGAAGCCACCCCGATTCAGCTCGCGACCTCCGAGAAGTCTCTGGGCATCGATGCCAACCAGTTGGAAAACATTACCTTGAAGGGCCGGGACATGTTCGCCTTCATCAGCATGGTTCCCGGCGTTATCGACACCACGGGCAGCCGCGATGTGACCACGCCGAACGCCATCGGCGGCATCTACATTAACGGTAACGAGTCGAGCAAAATTAACTTCACTGTAGATGGCATCACGGACCTGGATACCGGATCCAACAGCACCGTGCATTACGAGCCGAACATGGATTCGATCCAGGAGTTGAAGGTTCTCACTTCCAACTACCAGGCCGAGTTCGGGCGCAACTCCGGCGGCACCATCACGGCCGTGACCAAGAGCGGAACGCGCGATTTCCACGGCAGCGGCCTGTGGACCCACCGGCACGAGGGGTTCAATGCCAACACCTGGCTCAACAACCACACCCTCACCGCGGCCGGCACTGCCCAGCCCATTCCCCGGTACCGCTACAACGTCGAGAGCTATACCATCGGCGGGCCCGCGTACATCCCCAAGCTATTGAACAAAGAGCGGAAGCGGCTGTTCTTCTTCTGGGCGCAGGAGTATACGGGCCAGTTTGTCACCGGCGGAGCCCAGACGAAATACACGCCCACCGCATTGGAGCGCACAGGCAATTTCTCCCAGAGCCTCGCCAACAACGGATCGCTGGTCACCATCACCGACCCGAACACCGGCGCGCCTTTCCCCGGCAACATTATTCCCGCCTCGCGCGCCGATCCGACGGGAGTGGGTATCTCCATGCTGAATTTCTTCCCGCTTCCCAACTTCACGGCGACCGCTGCAAATCAGCTCAACGTCGTGAACTACTTCGAGTCCGCCAGCGCTACGCATCCCCGGCGCAACGACGTTCTCCGGGTGGATACGTACATTACCTCGAAGATGAACGGCTACTTCCGCTGGATCAACGATCATGACGACATGACGGCGCTTTATCAGGGCGTCCAGTTCTCACAGGACAAGGGCGGCACGCTGGGCGCTGCGGGAATCGCCCCCATCGACCACCCCAATCCAGGCCACGGCTATTCCGGATCCGTGGTTTACACCATCTCTCCGACACTGGTGAATGAGTTTTCGATTGCCGAGAGTTGGAACACATGGGCGTACTACTCCACCGACAACTACAAGACGGAAGACCGGTCGCTGATTCCGAACCTGCCGGCCCTTTTCCCCATTCCGACCCAGAACCCGTCCGGC
>Ga0209415_10012655_pt1 | contig 14026 bp, 15 predicted proteins | sample PeaSoiSIISIP2007_FD_187696 | JGI IMG/M metagenome (GOLD analysis project Ga0209415, IMG submission 187696) | Peat soil microbial communities from Weissenstadt, Germany - SII-SIP-2007 (SPAdes) (version 2) | ecosystem: Environmental > Terrestrial > Soil > Wetlands > Peat | place: Germany... | reverse complement strand
GCGGCGAGCGACATCTCGATCCGTATCTGCAACGCCTCGTCTTCCTGCTGCGTTGCCAGCTCGAGCGCCCGCTCCATCGCTGCCTGGGCTTCCGGCCACGCTCCCGAGTGGAGCCGCGCGAGACCGACCATGAGGAAGACCTCTGGCTCGCGTTCCTCCGACGCGCCGTCGCGGAAGTACGAGAGCGGACGGTTGAGCCGGTGAGCCAGAATCTTCAGGGTCGTCAACCGCGGGCTCCTGGATCCGCGTTCCAGCTCAGAGATGTACGACTTTGTGAGCTCGCGGCCCGCGAGTTGCTCTTGGGTGAGCTTCTGCTCGAGCCGCGCGGATCGGATTTTCTCACCAAGCGTCATCACGTCGTCGACGCCCCCCTAGGGACAGGCTCTTGCGAATGTGGGGGCTAGTGTACAGTGAGGTGCACCTTCATGTCAACTTATACTAAATTTAGGAACACTGTCGGCGCTCAACATTAAACATATGGAGTAACCGACCGAAAGGCCTAACTCTAAGGGCTCTGACCGCGCCCAGGCGTGGTCACGCTCGCCTCACTCGATGGCACGCTCGATTGCGCGCTCAGGGCCGACGGCACGCCAGCGCGTGTCCTGCGTATGGTCTCTGTGGTTCGCTCAAAGTCGACGTCCGTCAGTTGCCGGGTGGTCGCGCGTTGAACATGCACGTGTGTCGTCCGTCCCCAGTCGACGCCCGTTCGGATACGCCGACTCGACCGGCTCCGGGGGTTAGGCGCACCGCCACCACTCCAGTCGAGACTGCGGCCCCAGCGAACATGCGCGGTCGCGCCGATGAGTATGGGCGGCCGCCAAGGACGCGGCACGGGCGCATCGACGACGCGTCCGTCCCCGGTGAATCGCGTTTCGTCCGGTCAGCCTTCCTTGGCCACCGGGTTGTCCGGGTACGAGCACCAATCGCTCCATCCGCCAAGATACAGGACCGCGCCGCCGATGCCCGCCTCCTCCATCGCGAGCAGATTCGCACACGCGGTCACGCCGGACCCGCAATAGACGATGGGCGACTCCGCGCCCGCGTGAACCCGAGCGAAATGCTGCTGCAACACGGCGACCGGCTTCAGTGTGCCCTGCTGGTCCTGGCTATCGGTCCACGGCACATTTGCCGCGCCGGGAATATGCCCAGCGACGGGATCGAGCGGTTCGATCTCGCCCCGGTAGCGTTCGGGCGCCCGCGAGTCGACCAGATGCACGTTCCCGCGGGTCAAGCGACGACGCAGTTCGTCGAGATCCACGAGGAGCTCGGGACGGATACGGGGCACAAACGTCCGCGGCGCCCGCGGTGAAACCTCGACGGTTGTGGGAAAGCCGCCGCGCCGCCATGCGGACCACCCCCCGTTGAGGACCTTGCCCCGATCGTGACCGAGATACCGCAGCATCCACCACAACCTCGCCGCCATGCTCCCACGCTGGTCATCGTAGGCGACCACGGTCACGTGCTGATCGATGCCCGCGCTTCCCAACGTGCGGCCGAACACCCCAAGGTCCGGCAGGGGATGACGCCCCCCGTGCGCCGCTGTTGGTCCAGACAGATCCGCCTCCAGGTCGAAGTATACCGCCCCCGGAACGTGCGCCCGCCGGTACTCCGCCAGGCCGGCCTGCGGCGTCGCGAGCTCAAACCGGCAGTCCGCGATCACCACCGTCGGATCACCGAGGTGCCGGGCCAGCCACTCGGCGTCGACCAGATTGCTCTCGTCTGCCATCGGTTGATCCCTCCGTCGTCGGCGCTTGACCACTACGCTCGACCCGAGAGTAGTTCAACGCGCGCGGTCGGATCTCATCCGTCGAACGGAGGTGCGTATCGAGCGCGCGATGTTGGCGCAGTGGACTGTCTGGGTTCGCGACGTGCGTTGCTCCGGTATCGCGGCGCGCGTACGATGTGAACCGAAGACCGGTTCCGCACGCACACGCGGCACGATCATAAGGCACCGGAGGCTCCCATGCTGTTCGACAAGCTCTGGGCGCAGGTCAAAGGCGCGGAACACTCGGGCAAGCTGACCGTGGAGGAAGCGCTCGATTGCGCAACCCGTCTTCCCCAGGCCCTCTTCTGCTCGATGATGGAATGCCTGGCGGAGAACGGCGAGGACCCGCAGGTCATCGTACTGCAGGTGGCCCGCCTCCACGAGCACATGCTCAAGCGCCTCTGGGAAATCGCGGCGGGCCTGCAGGCGCGTCCACGGATGGGGCCCCACTGAAGCCGCTCTGCCACCGGCGCTCCGCAGCCCGCGCGGTGGAACGCCGTTCCTTCGGATGTGACATCGTACAGAACGATCTATGTTATGATATACGCACACGTGGTCGCGAGGAGGGTGTGCGCATGTGGCGCAGGACGCAGGAAGGCCGAGGCAACCGACACGGTGGGGACCCGCAGGCTCGCGGCGAGGCCAAGATGGGGATCCACGTCCCGAAGGAACTGCACCGTCGTTTTCGCGCCCGTCTCATTCTCGAGGGACGGCAGATGCAGGACGTGATCCGGACCTGGGTGGACGACGAGATCGCGTCGCACCGCACACGCCCGCCGGCAACGGGAGGCCTCCGGTTCTTCAAGGGCGTCGACCGGAACACGCTCGCCGCGATCGCCGTCCCGCTCGAACAGGACAAGATCCGGCGCCTCAAGAGCAAGCTGCTGATCGAAGGACGCAACATCTCCCAATGGGGCACGGAGCGGATGGAGCAGTTTCTCAAGGAGCGTGGATGAGGCCGGGTCACGGCCTGGTGCTCGGGGCGGCGCTGCTGCTCGCGCTGGCGCCGACCGCGGGGTTCGCGACGCCGGCACCGCAGCCACCACCGCTGACGGTGCGCGTCGCCGGCACGGGCACGAGCACGGCGCTCCACCTGCAGCCCGGCTTTGCGACCGTCCTCCGGGCAGACCATCAGATCGACACCGTCGCCATCGGCGATCCCCGTCTCGTGACTGCGACCGCCGTCAAGCGCGGCGAAGATGTCTACGACCTTATCCTCCAGCCGCAGGTGGATGCCGGCGCTACGAACATGGTCGTCTGGTTCGGCGACATCACCACGGTATGGAACCTGGAGATCGGGGCCGGCCTTCGGACGGCGGATATCGTGTACGTGGTCACCGGCGCTCGGGCGACGCCCGAAGGCAGCCCGGCCGCCGCCCCTGAGGGCGGCGAACCGAGACCGGCTCCCGCGTCGTCCGCAGCGTCGGCACCGGCCGACATGGCCGCTCCCGCATCAGCCGCGGCTGCAGACCCGGCCACTCCGCGGCCGCCGGCGACGGAGGGTGCGCCCACCTCCGGTTCGGTCCAGGCGCCGCCTGCCGCGCCGGCACAACCCGGCGCCGTTGGGGCGGCCTCCGGGCACCCGTCCGCTCAGGGAGCGGGGGTGAGGGGAGGGCCGCTGCTGCTGGAGGTGCGCGAGGCCGTGGGCGACCTCGCCGCGGTGTTCCAGGTTGTCCGGGCACCGGACGGCGTGTTGATCCGCTACCGCATCACGAACGGCAATGGTGCGGATCTGACGATGCGGCCGACCGGAGTCCTGGTGCGCGTGAACGGGAGGGTGGCACCCTACGCCATGGCGCGTGACAGCGTGGATCGGGGCCACCCGGACGTGTTGCCCCGCGGCGGAACGGAGACGGGCGTGATCGATGTCCCCGGCCGAACCGCCCGGTTTGTCCAACTGATCTTCTCGCTATTCCCGATCCCGTCCGGCAGCCAGGCATCCGCGGTCGCGCTCCCGCTCACGTTTGAACCGTCGTTCAACGGGGTGGACCAACTACCGATCACCGCGCGCCCTTGACGGCCCGTGCTGACGCCCCCCGTGACGAGATCGAGCCACTGCTCGCTCTTGTCCCCCGGTGGATCGTGTCCCAGATTCAGCCGGCCGAGGCTGCGCGCGTCGAGGAGATCGTCGTGGATCTGGGCCGGCCGCCGCGGGTGCGACTGCGAGGCGGCAGCGATCAGGCGACCCTGACCGGCGAAGTCAGCTACGACGACCTGCAATACGTGCTCGGCAGGGTCACGCGGTTCCGAGACGACAACCGCACCGGCATCGAGCGCACCCTCCACCGGATCGCCTGCATCCGCGATCGATACCACGAGATCGTCGGGTTTACTTTTCGCGCCGGACGCACGGTGGCGGGTGCCGCCAAGCCGCTCGCGGACCACCTCGCCAGCGGTCGGAGCCTGCTCGTTGTCGGGAGGCCGGGCGCCGGGAAGACGACCGTCCTGCGCAGCGCGGCAGCGATCCTGTCCGACGAACTCGGCCGCAGAACCGTCATCGCCGACACCAGCAACGAGATCGGCGGAGACGGTCAGATTCCGCACCCCGCGATCGGGAGCGCGCGGCGTCTCCAAGTCCCCCTCCCCGACGCCGCACGGCCGGGCTCCCGGGACGATCTCCAGGCGGCGGTCCTGCTTCAGGCGGTCGTCAACCACGGTGCCGAAGCCGTGATTGTAGACGAAATCGGCTTCGAGGCAGAAGCGCGGGTGGTGCGCACGATTGCGCGGCGCGGCGTGCAGTTGGTCGCGACCGCGCACGGCACGCGGTTACGCGACGTCGTCTTCAATCCCGATCTGGCAGGCCTCGTCGGCAGCCCGCGGCCGGTCGCTCTCTCACCCGAAGAGCTCGCGGAGCGGGGCGGCACGCGCCACATCGTGTTGGAGCGTTCGGAGCCTCCGGCGTTCGACAGCGCGGTCGAACTGTCCCGGCGCGACCTATTCACGGTGCACCCTGACGTCGCCGCGTCGGTGGATCTCATCTTGATGGGGCTCGCGCCGAAAGTAGAGGTGCGACGCCCCCAGGGACCGTAGTGGCGCTGTCCAATAGAGCCACCGTGGACCGGGGCGTTGTGAAGTGGTTCGACAGCCGGATGGGCTACGGCTTCATCTTGGATGCGGAGGGACGCGACGTGTTCGTGCACCGGCGGGTCGTGAGGCGGGCCGGGCGTCGACGGCTCGAGCCCGGAGAACTCGTCGAGTACGATGCCGAGCAGACGCCGCGCGGCGTCAAGATCACCCGTCTGGTCGTGGTCGGGCAGCCGGGGCGGGAATAGGCTCGGTCAGGAGGGTGCGACGGGCGGCTTCTTGTGCGCGCCGGGGAACGCGATAACGCCGGTTTGCCGCACCGACGCGGCGCGCTTCCGCTCCGGCACACGAGGGTGGTTGGCCAGGTTGAGGTCGAGGTTCTTCCCGCACGTGCACGTGATCTTGGGTTGCTGGCTCACGTCCACCCAGACGTTCCCCACGGACTCGGCGCGCTTGCGCGCGGCGTCGACGGCCCCGGACGCAATTTCCTCCGCGTCCTCACGTTCTCCCTGCGCGCGCGTTCCGGTCCCGTAGACCGAATACACAAACGCCTTGGGATAGTAGACGCTGTACTTTTGTCCGCACCGTCCGCACGGGAAGGTAAACACGAGTGCCACGCTACCATCACCTCGACCGTATTGTAACACGCGCCGGACCGACCGGCGATCCCGCGGTGGGCACGACTGGACCGAGGTGGCTCCGGCGGGGGGACGGCCTGGGTCGGGCGCAGAACAATGGGAGACTTCACTCTCCGCGGTGCGCAACGAGCGCCGGGCAGCATACGGGTCGAGGTGCGTCTGTCTGGCGGCAGGGGGACCTCACGTTCTGCGGCACGCGGTCCCGTCGGGCGCGGGGACCACGTGCCGCACCTCGCTCAGTGACTCTGACCCCCCTCGTCAGCGGGGCCGTTCTGTCGACCGGGGCTTGTACTCGACCAGGGTTGCGGCCGGTTCCACGAGTTCCCGGCGCCAGGTGGGGAGGGACGCACCTGCGTCTGCGACAACACCGGCGGCAAGTTCAACAGGATCTTGGCGATGTTGCCGAACTGCGGGAGCCCCTCAGGCAGCGCTCGAGGCTGAGCCGGCGCCGGCACCGCCGCATGCGGAGACGCTGGCGCAGCGACGGACGATGCGCGCCGCCGAACGACCGCCGCGCGCGGGACGGCACGCGCGGGAGTCTGCCGACGCACGGCTTGGGGGGCCGGCGGCGGCGCGTCCTTGACGACCGTGATCGCGGGGTTTTCGTGCCGCGGTTGCATGCCGAGCACTGCTTGACCCGACGGGGTCATGGCTGCCGCGACCGCGAGCGCCGTGAGGAGGCCAAGCCCCGTGGTCACAGACTTCATCATCAGCCGTCACCTCGGTGAGGAGTTACCCCATCTGCGCCCCCCATAAACGCGGCGGGCCGATGTGGTTGCTCACCGGGGCCGATCGATGCACGGAGATACCCCGCGCCCCGAAGGGCGCCGGGTCCGAGAGGCGCGGCGGCAGCGGCGCCTTAGCGCCGGGACTGAAGGCGCGCTTTCGGCCGCACCTCTGGATTCACCAGCGAACGCGGCCATTCGCCCTGCGCGACCCTGACGACTTCCTCGGCGGCGCTGCGCTTCAGCGCGACCTGCGACTCCTCGCTGTACCAGGCGACGTGCGGCGTCAGGACGATGTTGGGACCCGTGCGCAACGGGTGGTCCGCGGCGAGCGGCTCGCCCTCAAACACGTCGATGCCGGCACCGGCGATCCGCCCTTCCCGCAGCGCCTTCGCGAGCGCCGTCGTGTCGACGACGCGCCCCCGAGCCGTGTTCACCACGACCGCGTCCGGCTTCATCAGGCGCAGCTCGGGGTCGCCGAGCAGATGGTGGGTCTCCTCGTTCAACGGGGTGTGCAGCGAGACGAAGTCCGACTGCCGGAGGAGCGTCGGATAGTCGACCAGGACCGCGCCGGCTTCGATCGCGGCGTTGCGGGTGATGTACGGGTCGTACGCGAGCACGCGCAGGCCGAAGGGCACCGCGTAGGACGCGAGGGCCTTGCCGATGCGGCCGAGCCCCACGATCCCAAGCGTGCGACCGTGAAGCCGGTGGATCGGCGGTACGACGTCCGGCCCGCGCATCCAGCGGCCGGCCCGCAAGTTGGCATCGTACTGGGTGATCCTCCGGTGCACCGTCAGGAGGAGGGTGATCGCGTGCAGCGCAACCTCCTGCGTCCCGTAGTCGGGCACGTTCGCCACGCAGATCCCCGCCTCCGTTGCGGCCGCGAGATCCACGGTGTCGAAGCCGACGCCGTACCGGACGATCACGAGACACCGGGACATCGCCCGGATCAGGTCCCCGTCGTTCGGCGCGGTCTGGCTCATCACCGCGTCGGCGTCGGCGACGGCCCGGCGCAACTGGGTCGGCTCAACGGACGGGGCGACGCGGAGCTCGGCACCGATCTGGCGGAGGACGCGCTCCTCGGGCTCCAGCGTCAGGTAGCTGCTGTCGGTGATCACAACCACGAACGGCATACACCACTGTTTTGTCCCGGGTGCGGCGTCTTCCTCCACCATCTGCGCCGCAGCCCGCGCGCCCCGCCGCGTGCGCCGCGCCCGGGACCGCCTGGAGAGGATTCCTCGTGTGCACCGGAGAACCTCGCGTCCATGACCGGCGTGAGATCGCACACTCATGACAGTGCCTGGCTAACGCTGCTGCCGTACGCGTTGATCGCCGTCGGCGCCCTGCTCAGGATCCTGCCCCACGGCCCCAACTTCGCCCCGATCGGCGCGCTGGCGCTGTTCGGCGGCGCGGTGCTACCCGGGGGCGTGGGGATCGCCGTCCCGCTCGGCGCGTTGGTCCTGTCCGACGCGATCCTGGGATTCTACCCCGGGATCGGCTGGGTGTACGGGAGCTTCGTCCTGATCGCCCTGCTCGGGCTGGTGCTGAGGCGCCGCCGGACCGCAGCGCGCATCGTCTCGACCTCGCTCGCGGCCTCGGTCCTGTTCTTCGTCATCACAAACTTCGGGGAGTGGTTCGGGCCGCTCTACCCGCACACCCTCGCGGGACTGCGGCAGGACTACGTGGCGGCGATCCCATTCTTCCGCAACACGGCGCTCAGCGACCTCTGCTACTCGCTGGCGCTGTTCGCCATCTACGAAAGCGCGACCCGCCTCGCGCGTCGCCGCGCGGAAGACCTCGCGCCCGCGGTTCACCGCACGACGTAGCGAACGCTGAGCGTCACGTACGCATCGATCGGCGCGCCGTCACGCGTCGCCGGCGCGAACTGCCACCGCCGAACCGCATCGGCGGCCGCCCGGTCGAGCACCGGAGACCCTGAGGATCGCAGCACCTCGACGCCGCTAACCGTGCCGTCCGCCAGGATCAGCGCGCGAACCCCCACCGTGCCCTCCGTGCCCACCAGCGCGAGCGCCGCTCCGAGATCCTGGCGTCGGAGGGTCAGGTGGAACGCGTCGCCAGGGTAGACCATCTCCCCCGTGAAGATCACTCTCGGGGCGGTGACCACGGGAGGCACCGGCGGGGCGGGACGAGCCGCGGCCGTGCCGTCACCCGCGGAGAGGGGACCCGGCGCGGGAGATGTTGCCGCGCCTTCGTCGCCGCCGGCTGCCGACCCGCCTCCCTGGGTCGCGGACGGTCCGCCCTGCGCGGCGGCGGAGGTGGAACCACGCGGACCCTGCGCGCGCTCTTCCGGATCCGCGCGGCGCGCCTCCGTCGAGGACGCCGCGCCCGGGTGCGGCGACGCCTGCGCGCGGCGTCGCGATGGGCCGGACTGCGGGGAGGTCTCGTGCGTTGCCCGCGCCGGCTTGGACTGAACGTGGGGCCTCGCCGGTCGCGGGGCCGGCGGCGCCGCGGGTGCGGACATCGCGGACGGCCCGACCGGCGGGAGATAACCCTCCTCTTCGGCCGTGGGACCCGGCACCGTGGAGGCCGGCCCCAGGGGCGCGCCGACGCCCGCGGGCTCGGTCGACCGATGCCACAACGCCGCGCCGCCGCTCGCAAGCACCGCCGCAAGCAGCACAACCATCACTCGATGCCTACGCACGCGCTCCCCCCGGTCGGCCTCACGCCTAGAAACTCTTTGTCGCGCTGATGAAGTACGTCCTGCCCGGCTCCGGAAAATTCAGCGCCGCTTGATAGGGTACGTCGAACAGGTTCGCGACGCCTGCCTGCACCGCAAACCCGTCTCCCACCGCCTGGCTGATGGTGACCGCGGTCAACCAGTATCCCCCCACGAGTTGGGTGTTTGCCGGATCGTTGAAGCGGTCGCCGACGTAGCTGACGATGACGTTGACGCGGGTCGCCGGCGCGAGGCCGTAGGTGACTTCGACGGTACCGAACTGGCGGGGCACGTAGATGACGTCGAGGTCGGTGTTCGCGTCGCGGGCGCGCTGGTCGGTGTAGTTGGCGCGGACGAACCACCGGTCCGTGACCTCGCCGACGATCTCGATCGAGCCGCCGCTGACGATCGCGTGGCCCACGTTCAGCGGGACGAACAGCGGCGGCGAGGACGTGATGAGGTTCGTCGCGTCCGTGTAGTACCCGCTGAGGTGCACCGCCAGCGCGGGCGCGAGCGTGTACTCCAGACCCGCGTCGTACTCCACCGCCGTTTCGGGCTGCAGGTTGGGATTCCCGTTGAAGGACGGCGCCAGCTCGTCAAAGCTGGGCGCCCGGAACGTACGGCCGGCCGCGACGCGCAGCGCGAGCCGGTCGCTCAGCAGGAAGACGACCCCGGCCCAGGGATCTACCTGCGTGCCGTACAGTTGGAACACGTCGTCCCGCACGCCGATCGAGAGGAGCACGCGGGGCGCGATCTGCCAGTAGTCCTGCGCGTACAGGCCGAGATCGTTCCCGGTGTTGCCGAACGGCGCCGGCGTGCTGTCCGTGTGCGCGATCGCCTGCCCCTGGTAGTCGCTGCCGAGCGTCAACAGGTGCCCCGGGAGCGGCGCGAGCACGACCTGCGCCTGGGCGCCCCAGAGAGTCGAGACGTCGTCGGACTGAAACGGCAGGCCGGGCGAATTGAACATGATGTCGTCGTCGAGCGAGTACACGCGAAACAGGCTGCCCGGCCCGTCCGGCGCGCCGCCCCGCCACACCAGGTCGACGAGCGTCCGCCCCTCGGACGTCCGCGCCAGCGGGTCCTGCGTGACGGCCGGCAGCGGCCCGGGCGTGCCGAGGGTGTGCCAGAACCGGTTCACCGTCAACGTCCACCCGGCGTCGTCGCCGACCGCCCAGTGGAACTTCGCCATCACCGTGGAGTTGCTGTAGTCGGTGTCGGTGGTAAACCCCGTGCTTCCGGCGAGGATGCCCTGCAGCAGATACGTCAGGGTACCGGCGGTACCGCCGGCGGACACGACGCTGGCGCTCTCGCCGAACGAACCGACCCGAGCCGACACGGACGTCTGGGGTGACGACCGGGTCACAATGTTGATCACGCCGCCGAGCGCCGAGCTTCCGTAGAGCGCGGAGAACGGACCCCGCATCACCTCGACGCGCTCCACGTTTTGGATCGGAAGCGTGCTGAGGTCGACCGACGGCTGGTCGGGACGGTTGAGCGGCACGCCGTCCAGGAGGACCAGCACCTGCGTGGACGACGAGCCGCGGATGCTCACCGTCGTGAGCGAGCCTGAGCCGCCGCTGCTCTTCACCAGCACCTCGGGCAGGACGCGCAGCACGTCCCCGACGCTGAGAGCGCCCATCGCCGCGATTTCGTCCGCGGTAATGACGCTCACGAAGGCCGGCGTCGTCGAGAGGGTCTGCGGGCGCTTGCCGGCGACCTCGATCTCCGGGAGTTCGAACGTCGGGGTCCCAGGCGGGGCCTCCTGGGCGCGGCCGCCCACGGCCGTGAAAAACGGCGCGCCGAGCGCGAGCACCAACAGCGCCACCCGGGCGGGTGCGGACCGAGCAAACATCCGTGTCCCCTCCGTTCACGGCGCGCGCCGGAAAACAACAGGCCCCCGAACAAGCACGGGGACCCACGCGGCAGCACCACCGCGGGCGTACTTACCTTTCGGCCGAAGGTCGCCGTACGCAACTGGACGGGCAGGTTTCCTGGCTCCGGATCCTCGCCGTTCCGCGCCTTCCCGGTTACCCAGTGGCTTTGGCGGAAACGACTCCCCGTTACAGTGGCGGGACCGCGCCGGCGTTGCGGCACCCGCGAGCCCGTTCGATGTCTGGCTCGCAAGCCGCGCACCGGACTTCCCTTTTACCCCCGGCGACCCGGGAGCACCCAGCCCAGTACGGTATGAAGTTTGAGATCAGTCTACGCCGACGGTCGAGCCCCCGTCAAGCGATCCATCTGCCTCAAGACAATCGTTGCCGAGCGGCGACGCGCGGCCTCACCATTCCCGCCACTCGGGACGAGGATACGGCCGGGTTACTCCCGCATCTTCGAGACGGCACGGCTCCACGTGACGAGCGCGGCGACGAGCGCCTTGAGTTGCTCCCCGACCTGCGCGTCGGTGAGCCGCCCTTCGGCGTCGAAGCTGGCGGACGCGTTCCGCACGTACACCTCGGGTTTCGGCAGCACATAGGTTTCGGTAAAGACAAACACCTGCCGGAGTGCGAGCTGCGAGCGAGCCGTGCCGGCCGCGCCGCCCGCGCCTATGATCGCGACCGGTTTGCGGCGGAGCACGCTGTCCTGCGGGGGCCGTGAGACCCAATCGATCGCGTTCTTCAGCACGCCTGGAAACGAGTAGTTGTATTCGGGCGTCGCGAACAGCAGCGCATCGGACGCGCGGATCAGGTCCTTGAGCGCGCCGACGGGCGGCGGGGCCCCCGCGACTTCCACGTCGGCGTTGTACAGGGGGATCGAAGCGAGATCGGCGATCTCGATCGCCACCCCGGGCGGGGCCGCGTCCCGAGCCGCGACCAGCAGCCCGCGGTTGAACGAGAAGCGCCTCAGGCTGCCCGGGATCCCGAGAATGCGAAACGGCTGCGCGGACATGGACTCCCCTCCTACGCGGCGGGACCGCGCGCTTCGGGGCGACCTCCGAACCCACCGCCGGAAGCGCGGATACGACGACTGCGAGCTCCCCCGCGCGCCCGTACCGGTTCGCGGCAATCCGCGGAGAATCCCTGCCGGCCGAACGGAGCGGTGATGGGTCGACGGCGGACATTCGTTTCGCCTTGACGGCACTCACCGGTGGGATTCTCGGTGGATGGACGGCGTGCGACCTGCTCCCTCTGGCCAAGCGCAAGGCGCGTCCAGGGTAGGCGCGGCAAAGGGATCGGTCTCGTCGCTGCCGAACCCTGCGAGTCCTGTGGGGTACCGCGGAGGTGACGCCGTGAGGAGGTCGCTTGCTCAGCTTGTCGTCGTGGCGCTCTCAATGCTCCTGCCTGGTGCGTCGCTGGTCTCTCCCTGGACGGCCGCCGCGGCCCAACCACCGAACCCGGCGTGGCGGCCCGCGGCACCGATCCATATTCCCTTCATCGAGCAGTTCGCTTCCGGCTACGCGCCGGAGGTCGACCTTCGCCCTGAGATCAAGAGCCGCGGATTGCAGGTGCGCGACCAGGGCAATCGCGGCACCTGCACGGTCTTCGCCACGACCTTTCTGCTCGAGTATCAGAGGGCCGGTATGGCGGGCGAGCATGGCGCGGACGCGCTGTCGGAGGAGTATCTCAACTGGGCCGGAAACAAGGCGACCGGCGAGGACAGCGACGGCGGATTCTTCACCAAGTTCATCAGCGGGTATCAGGCATGGGGGATCGCCAGAAGCCAGAGTATGCCGTATCGGGCGACGTACAATCCCAAGCATCCCGCGACGCCGAGCTCGGCGACCATCGCCGCAGCCAAGGCGCTGTTTCCGGTACGATATCCGTTCACAATCCTGAAGGTCTGGGACGATACCAAGGGGATGACAGACGCGGAGTTGCAGCACGTGCTCGCCACGCTCCGGTCCGGCCGGCCCGTGGCCACGGGAATCTGGTGGCTCACGAACTTCGCCACGGTGAAAGTTGCCGGCGTTCCACTGCTCAAGGACTACCCCCGCAGCGCCAACTCGCACTCCAACACGGCGCTGAATCCGATGTTCGATGGCCATTCCATCGACCTCGTCGGCTTCCGCGAGTCGCGCACATTTCCCGGCGGCGGGTATTTCATCTTTCGAAACAGTTTTGGCCCAAGCTTCGGCAACGCCGGGTATGGATTTGTGTCGTTCCAGTACCTGCGCGGCTACGCGAACGACGCCATCGCCATCTCGCCGCAACCCTGGCCATCCGCTCGCGCCCAGCCGCATCCCGCGCATTGACCCGGCGTGCCGAGGGGGTCCATGATTCGATCAGGCTGAGCGCGTGCTGCGCCGGGCCTTCAAGAGCAGCGTCCGGGGACGCCGGCGGCGGAATGGGACGTCAATGACGAGACGCTCGTGGTGGGCCGCCCCGTCCACCCTCGTGGCCTGTCCGCCTCACGTTCTCGCAGAGAAGATGGCGTTCCCGTTCACGACCGCGATCAGCGGCCAGCCCTGGGACCCAAACGCGTTGAGTTCGTACTCCGCCGATCCACGCGCCCGACTGTAACCCTGTTGCGCCGTGATCCCCGAGAACGTGGGGCACCCGGTGATCGGACCAACGGGACGATGATGTATTGAAACTGTTGACGCGGGGCCGCAGGTGTCGCTGCGTAGGACGGTGAGTGAGACGTCCCCATCAGGAACCCGGTCGCGGCGGATGCGAGGATCAGTTCTAACCGAAAGTGGGCTCTCGGGGTCAACGGTTCTGCTCATCCACCGATGCCTCCACAAAGCCCTCCACGACGCGATGCGCCAGGGGCTCATCTCCCGGAATCCCGCCGACCTTGTGAACGTCCCGCGCCGAGGAGACTTCGAAGCCCAGACGTGGGACGCCGAGCAGTGCCGCCTCTTTCTCGGCGCAGCGAAGCACCGGTCGCGGTTCTATCCATTGTACCTCTTCAGCCTGATGACCGCCGCGCGTCCCGGCGAAGTGCTGGCGCTCACCTGGGAGAACGTGGACCTGACCTACGGCGAGGCGCGCATCGCGAAGAAGATGTATCGACTCGCCGAGAAGGAGCGGCAGGCGGTCGGACTGGCCGACAAGCTCCTGATCGATGCACCCAAGACCAAGTCCGGTATCCGGACCATCCCGCTACCGGGCGTACTGGTCGAGGAGCTACGTCGCCTGAAGCAAGAGTAGGACGCGACGAAGGCCGTGATGGGCGACCAGTACCACGATCATGGTCTCGTCTTCTGTCAGGCCAACGGGTAAGTATCTGCACAACGACTTCGTCCGTAGCGATTTCG
>Ga0209415_10012654_pt1 | contig 14026 bp, 10 predicted proteins | sample PeaSoiSIISIP2007_FD_187696 | JGI IMG/M metagenome (GOLD analysis project Ga0209415, IMG submission 187696) | Peat soil microbial communities from Weissenstadt, Germany - SII-SIP-2007 (SPAdes) (version 2) | ecosystem: Environmental > Terrestrial > Soil > Wetlands > Peat | place: Germany... | reverse complement strand
TCGAGCCCGGTCGGGAGCTACGACAGCACCTGCTCCGGCGCGGTCGACGCCAACTACACCATCAGCTACGTCGACGGTGGCGTCACCGTGTCGCCGGCCCCGCTCGAGGTGTCCGCTTCCTCCGCGTCGATCAGCTACGGCAGTGCGGCACCCAACATCACCCCCGCCTACAGCGGCTTCGTGAACGGGGACGACGCGACATCGCTGTCGGCGCCAGCCACGTGCACCTCGGCGGTGATCGCCACCACCCCGGTCGGCACCTATGACAGCAGCTGCTCCGGTGCGGTCGACTCCAACTACACCATCAGCTACGTCGACGGCACCGTCAGCGTGACCCCCGCCACGGTGACCGTCACCGCGTCGTCGGGCTCGTCGACCTACGGCGCCAACCCGCCGACGATCATGCCGTCCGTGTCCGGTCTGCAGAACGGCGAGACCGTCGCCGACCTGACCGGGCTCACCTGCTCGACGACGGCCACGTCGTCCAGTCCGGTCGGCACCTACGACAGCAGCTGCTCCGGTGCGGTCGACACCAACTACACCATCGGCTACGTCGACGGCACCGTTAGTGTGACCCCCGCCACGGTGACCGTCACCGCCTCGTCGGGCTCGTCGACCTACGGCTCCAACCCGCCGGCGATCACCCCGACCGTGTCCGGTCTCGTGAACGGCGACACTGTCGGCGACCTCAGCGGCCTCACCTGCTCGACCACAGCCAGCTCCTCGAGCCCCGTCGGCACCTACGACAGCAGCTGCTCCGGCGCGGCCGACACCAACTACACCATCGGCTACGTCGACGGCTCCGTGCAGGTGACAACGGCACCGCTGGTGGTGGCCGCCTCGTCGGGAACGTCGACCTACGGCGCAAACCCGCCGGCGATCACCCCGTCGTACTCGGGCTTCGTCAACGGTGACGGGCCAGGCTCGCTGAACACCGCGCCGACATGCTCGACCACAGCCACCGCCAACAGCCCCGTCGGCACGTACCCGAGCAGCTGTTCGGGTGGATCAGACCCCGACTACACCCTCTCGTACGTGCCCGGCCAGGTGGTGGTGGGAACGGCGGACCTCGTGATCACCGCCTCCTCCGGCACCATGACCTACGGCGGCACGTTGCCGAATGTGACCCCGTCGTACGCGGGCTTCGTCAATGGCGACGGAATCGGCTCGCTCTCGACGGTACCGACGTGCTCGACGGCCGCCACGTCCTCCAGTCCGGTGGGTGCCTACACCACCAGCTGTAGCGGCGCCGCCGACTCCAACTACACGATCACCTATGTGAACGGGTCGGTGCACGTGAACCCGGCCCCGCTCACGATCACAGCCTCATCCTCCAGCATCACCTACGGTGCCTCGCCGCCGGCGGTCGCGCCGACCGTCACCGGGCTGGTCAACGGCGAGACGAAGTCGGTGCTCGGTGCGGGCCTCGCCTGCTCGACCACGGCCGGTGCGTCGAGCCCGGTCGGTACGTACGCCTCGACGTGCTCGGGGGCCGTGGACGCCAACTACACCATCAGCTACGCGAACGGGTCGGTGCAGATCACTCCGGCCACCTTGACCGTCACCGCCAACAACCAGACGAAGATGTTCGGGGCGGCCGTTCCGACACTCACCGCCACCATCACCGGGTTCGTCGATGGCCAGACCCTCGCCACCTCGGGGGTGACCGGCCAGCCGGCCTGCACGACGACGGCGACCGCGACCAGCCCCGTCGGGAGCTATCCGATCACATGCCAAGCCGGCACTCTCCACGCCACGAACTACACCTTCACGTTCGTGGCGGGGACCCTCACCATCGGTGGCACCTCCACCATCTGTGACACGTTCGGTTCCGTGACGGTCAACGCCGGGCAGTCGGTGCTCATCCCCCCCGGCTGCTGGGTGCTCGGAACGGTGACCGTCAAGCCCGGTGGTGCCCTCGACAGTGAGGGGGCGCTCCTCCTCGGCGAACTGACCGCCAGCGGGGCGGCCTCCCTGCGGATCTGCAACACGAGCGTGGCGCTCATCGTGTCGGCCACCGGATCAGCGGCATCGACGGTGGTCGGTGACGGGACCACCTCCTGCGGTGGTTCGACGCTGATCGGCGGTGTGTCGCTGAGCGGGAACAGCGGAAGCGTGTCGCTCCAACGGGCCTGTGCGGTCGGAATCATCCTCGTCAAGAACAACACGGGCAGGGTCACGGTGGTCAACAACTCCGTGCTTGGTGCTCTGACGGTCACAGGCAACACAGGCACCGTGGTCGACCGGCCCAACACGGTGATCGGCTTCGCCAACCTGCAGTAACCGCCGGCGCACGCCGTTCGATGCTGCGGCCGGACCTTTCAGCTGAGCTGGGCATCCACAACGTCACCTTCTCCAAGGGGCGGCGACAGGCGCCGATCGACGCTGGCCCGCGCCCGAGGCTGAACAACCTGGGCTACTCCGAGCGCGGCGCCACAGACGCGGCGTCACCGGCCAGACTCTAGAAACAGATGGGGCTAGAGCGGGTGCTGCGTCACATGTGAAGAGTCGGATCACATCGTGGGCAGAAATCCCTAATAGTGGCGATGTCTACGCCGCCGAGTCAGCGAACAATGACGGAGCGTGGGTTCCTCCGTCCAGGGGCGACAACCCTCATGGGACGAAGGTACCCACGGACCCTTCGTAAACGTGGAACTGGTACTGATGATGATCCGGCTCGAAAACCGTCGCAGTCCTGTCAGGCTTCTCGCCCTGACCATGGTGATCGCCCTGCCCGTCCTGGGTCTGTCTGGCCCGGCTTCGGCCAAGTCTGCGTCCAAGTGCAGCGCCCATCCGAACCGCCCCTCCTGCAGAAAGGGAGGCGGTGGAAGCGGCACCGGCGGGGGTGCTTCCTCCATCTACATGACGGCATCGCCGAACCCGTTGGTGGAGACGGGTCAGTCCGAGATCTACGCCGTGATCCGGATCGAGACCAGCCCCTCCTACGCCGGGGACGATCTACTCCTCAGTTCGTCACAGCTCGAAGATACGTGCACGGGCGGGTTCGGCTTCGGTTCGATAGCCACCGGTACGCTGAACAGCGGTTCCAGCATCAAGATCGCGCTGGACGACGACGGCAATGCCACCGCGGTGGTCGCGGGCCAGGATTGCGCGCCGGGGTCCAGCGTGATCGAGGCCGACCTCACCACCGCCCCCTACTTGACCGCCTTGACCACGCTCGTCGCCAACCCACCGGTGGTGACCCCGGAGGGAATAACTCCCTCTCCGAGCCCCGAGGTGGAAACGGGCGACACCTCCGCTAGCGGTTTCTCCGACGTCTACGCCGTCTTCTTTGTGGAGACGAACCCCGTCTATGCCGAACAGCCTGTGGAGATCTCCTCCGCCCAGCTGGAAGGACGCTGCGGAGAAGGGTGGTCGTGGTTCGCCGGCAATGGAGGGACTCCGGCCAGTGGCACGAGCGTGAACCAGGGTGCGCCGGCCCAAACGACGCTGGACGATGACGGTAACGCCGTGTTTGTGTTCGCTGGTGCTTCGTGCGCCGCCGGTGACTCCGAGGTCATCGCCGACGTCCTGGCGGGAACACACCCGACCTATACGACCACGTACACCATCTCCCCTCCGGTCCCGAATCCGACGATCTGAACCGTCCTGGGTCTGATGAAGGCTCTGACGAACACCATGGGGAAGTACCGGCGTTCCGGGCGGCCGGCGATGGTCTGCAGGACACCGGACGCCACACACGGCGCTGAGTCCCTCTGACCAGTCGCACCTGCGCTGACAAGGCGCGGACATCGTCGGGGGAGGTGACGGGATCGAAATTTCGACCCCACCGTCATACGGGTCTTGGTGGTCGGGCTGGCGGGATTTGAACCCGCGACCTCTTGACCCCCAGTCAAGCGCGCTAACCAAGCTGCGCCACAGCCCGTTGATGCAGGGGGCAGTCTACCCATACCGACGCACGGGGCTTCGCGGCGCGACGGCTCAGGCGTGATGGACGAGCCAGCCGATCCCCTGGTACGCCCGGTATCCGAGATAGACCACGGTGGCCCAGAGGAGGAATTTGAAGTGCCACGGCACGGGCTTTCTTTCCTCGACCGGCTCGCCGCACGAGGGACACCTTCCGTCATCGGTGACGTCGCCGTCCTCGACGAGGCGCCTGCAGGTTTCGCACCACGGCATGGACGGCGTCAGCCCCGCAGTCGCACCCGGATCTTGATGGGCGTCGGTCCCAGGGCGAACTCCTCCCGGAGTTTCCGCTCGACGTAGCGCAGATAGGTCGCGTTCAGGCGGCGGGTGGCGAAGAGCGTGAACGTCGGCGGATCGATCGCCCCCTGGACGGCGTAGCGGATCCGTGACCCGGGAGCGGGGTGGGCGACCTGAAGGGCCCGCACGGCCCGGTTCAGCTCTCCCGTCGGGATCCGCCGGTGATAGGCCTCCACGGCGGCCCGCAGGGCGGGGAGGATCCGGTGGACCCCCATGGCCGTCCGGGCGCTCACCTTTACCACCGGTGACTCCCCGAGGAAGGCGAGCCGGTCGTCGACGTCGGCGAGCACCCCCGGACGGGCCTCGGTGCCCACCAGTTCCCACTTGTTCAGGATCACCACCACCGGGCTCCCCGACGCGCCGATCCGCTCGGCCAGCCGCTGGTCCTGGTGGGTGACACCCTCGGTAGCGTCGATCACGAGGAGGACGACGTCGGCCAGGTCGAGGGCGGCGAGAGCCCGCACCATGGCGAAGTACTCGGTCCCGTCCTCGGTCCGTGACTTCCGTCGCATCCCGGCCGTGTCCACGAAGCGGATGGGTCCGTCGGGCGTGTCGAGCACGGTGTCGATGGCGTCGCGCGTCGTCCCCGGGAGGTCGTGGACGATCGACCGCTCCTCGCCGAGCAGGCGGTTGAAGAGGGTCGACTTCCCGACGTTGGGTCGCCCCACCAATGCCACCCTCGGACAGTCCTCCCCTTCCCTCCCGGGGTCACGGCGGGCGGGGCCCCTGCCACCGTCGGGACCGGCCTCCTGACCGTCATCGGCGGTGACGAGGTCGTCGCGTCCGTCCGACCGGTCGGCATCGGCCTGACCGGCGGTGTCCGGACCGGGGAAGGTGGTGTCGAGGCCGGCGAAGCGGTCGACGATCTCGTCGAGGAGATCCCCGGTTCCCCGACCGTGGAGCGCGCTCACCATCCACGGATCGCCGAAGCCCAGGGACACGAATTCCCAGGCGTCGGTCTCCCGTCTCTCGTTGTCCACCTTGTTGGCCACGAGGAGCACATGGCGTGCCCGGCGGCGCAGGAGCCGGGCGATGTCCTCGTCCTCGGTGGTGACACCGACCGTCACGTCGACCACCTGGATCACGATGTCGGCGGTGGCCACGGCCCGTTCCGCCTGTCCCGCCACCTTGGCGTCGAGCTCGTCGCCTCCCCCGAGCCACCCACCGGTGTCGACGACGACGAACGCCTGGCCGTTCCACTCGGCGTCGAGCTCGAGCCGGTCCCGGGTCACCCCGGGCCTCTCCTCCACCACGGCCGCCCGTCGCCCCACGATCCGGTTCACCAAGGTGGACTTCCCGACGTTCGGTCGTCCGGCCACGACCACGACCGGCGTTCTCCGGGGGGCGGTGGTGCTCCGCTCTCCCCGCCGGCCCGTCCGCACCGGTGAGACCGACGTCATCGACTCTCCCCCAGGGCCACCGGCACCGGTCCCGACACCGCCGCCGGTTCGGCTGACCGTCGTTGAGAGGCGGGCACGGGAGCCTCGAGGGCGCGGCGCAGCGACAGTCCGTCGGTGGGCACGATCTCGACCGCCCGGGGGAGCTCCCCCACCGTCATCCCGTCGAGGAACCGTCCCTCGGACAGGCACACGTCGGGGAGGAGATACCGGTGCCCCTCCGGCTCGTCCGCCAACGCGCGGGCCACGTCGACACCGGTGAGAAGACCGGTGACGGCGATGTTCCCCCCGAAGAAGGCGTTGGGGACGGGCAGCAACCGGACCCGGGGGGTGCCGGTGCCCCCGGTGCGGCTGTCGAGACCGGCCAGCAGCGGCCCGAGGACCATCGCCCCGTACTCTCCGGTGATCACGGCCACCGGTCCGGCCCCACCCCGGCGCCGGATCCCCGCTCCCGGGTCCGTCCGCGGCGCCCGGTACCCGACCGCCGGAGCGCCGTCGACCCAGGCGAAGAATCCCGGTCGCACCCCGACCGCCGCGGCCTCGTCGCCGTCGAAGGCGGAGGCGAAGGCCCGGGCCATCCCGATCCCGTTCTCGTGCTGGGGGAACCCGTCGTAGCGCGCCGCATCCGGGAAAGGCCGCCCGGCGAGCAGGTAGTACTCGTCGGCGGCGTACACGAGCCGCCGGCCGATCGCACCGAGCGCCAGGTCCTGCCACTGCTCCACGGTGTCGATGACGGCGTTCGCCTCGGCCTCCGTGTGTGCCCTCATGGCCGGTTCCGTGGTGTAGTCGCTCACCCCGAGAGGGACGCAGGCGACCGTGGCGAGCTCCGGGTACTCGTCGAGAACACCGGCCAGGGTGGTCTCGAGCGCGTCACCGTCGTTCACCCCCGGGCACACCACCACCTGTCCGTGCACCTCGACCCCGCCGTCGAGCAGGGCCCGCAGCCACCGCAGGCTGGTCGCCCCCCGGACGTTGCGCAACATCCGGGCCCGCAGGTCGGGGTCGGTGCTGTGGATGGAGACGAACAGCGGCGACAGACCCTCTGCCAGCACCCGCTCGAGGTCGAGCTCGGTGAAACGCGTCAGCGTCGTGAAGTTCCCGTAGAGAAAGGACAGCCGGTAGTCGTCGTCCTTCAGGTACAGGCTCCGCCGCATCCCCTTCGGGAGCTGGTAGATGAAACAGAACTCACAGTGGTTGTCGCACGTCCGCACCCGGTCGAACAGTGCCGAGGAGACCTCGGCCCCCAGGGCCTCCCCCGCCTCCTTGGCCACGGTCACCGTCAGCTCCTCGTGGCCGCGGCGGATCTCGAGCTCGGGTGCGGCCTCGTCCACCAGGAGGCGGTACTCGATCACATCACGCGGCACGCGACCGTCGATGGCCAGCAGCTCATCGCCCACCTGCAGGCCGGCGCGCTGTGCCGGTGACGCGGCCGCCACCGAGACCACCCGGGGCGCCGACATGACCACCAGGCTACCGGGCGGGACCGCGACCCCCAGCCGGTAGCCTGACATCGTGCCTGTCCGTCGGGTCCTGCTCGCCTCCCCGAGGGGATTCTGCGCCGGGGTGGAGAAGGCGATCAAGGCGCTGGCGTGGATGGTCCGCGTCTTCGAGCCGCCCGTCTACTGCTACCACGAGATCGTCCACAACCGTCACGTCGTCGACCAGTTCCGGGACCAGGGGGTCGTCTTCGTCGACGACGTGGACGAGGTCCCGGCCGGCGCACCGCTCATGCTCTCGGCCCACGGGTCGGCCCCCGAGGTCGTGGCCAACGCCCGTCGCTTCGACCGGGTGGTCGTCGACGCCGTCTGCCCGCTCGTCACCAAGGTCCACCACGAGCTCAAGGTCCGTGCCCGCAAGGGCTACACCGTCCTCTACGTCGGCCACGACGGTCACGAGGAGGCCGTCGGCACCATGGCCGTGGCCCCCGAGGCCGTCCGTCTGGTGCAGACGGAGGACGACGTCGACGGGGCCCGGGTGCCTCCGGGGACCTCGGTGGCGCTGCTGGCCCAGACGACCCTGAGCCACGACGAGTGGTCCGGGATCATGGCCCGGGCCCGGGAGCGCTTCCCCGACCTCTGGATGCCGAACCGGTCCGACCTCTGTTTCGCCACCACCAACCGTCAGGCGGCCCTGAAGGCGATCGCCGGTCGTTCCGACGCCGTGGTCGTCATCGGATCGGTGAATTCCTCGAACACGCGGGCCCTCGAGAAGGTGGCCCGGGCGTCGGGGTGCCCCCTCGTGCTCCGGGTGAACGCGGCCGACGAGCTCCCCGGCGACCTCTCGGGCACGGTGGGAGTGACCGCCGGGGCATCGGCCCCCGACGAGCTGGTGGACGCCGTCCTGGCCCGACTGGCGCCGGTCGAGGGCATCGAGGAGGTCAGGGTCACCGACGAGGACGAGTACTTCCCTCCACCCCCCGAGATGCGCGACCTCCTGGCCGGGCTCGGGAGCGCGTTGGCCCTCGGCCTCGGGGCGCCGCCGCCCGGGACCGCGGCGGCGGCCGGTCCGGGCGACCCGACCGACGACCTCGGGACGCTCTCGCGTGACCGCCACGTCTCCGCCGCCGACGTCCTCGCCCGTCTGGCCGGGTGAACGTCTCTCGCCCGGACCTCCGCTTCCACAGCGCGGCGGGACGTTGGGTCGTGGCGGTGACCGTCCTCGGGTCCGCCATCGCCGCCATCGACTCGACCGTCGTCGGCATCGCCCTTCCCGCCATCGGACGCAACTTCCACCTGGCCGTCTCGAGCCTCCAGTGGGTGGTGAGCGCCTATCTGCTGACCCTGGCCGGGCTCCTCCTCGTCGGGGGAGCCCTCGGTGACCGCTTCGGGCGGCGGCGCGTCTTCATCGTCGGCGTCGCCTCCTTCGCCCTCACCTCCCTCGTCTGCGCCATCGCCCCCGACTCCGCCGTCCTCATCGGCGGGCGCGCTCTCCAGGGTGTCGGCGCGGCACTGCTCACCCCCGGATCCCTCGCCATCCTCCGGGCCTCCTTCGCGCCCGACGATCAGGGCCGCGCCGTCGGAGCCTGGTCCGGGCTGGGCGGCGTGGCCACCGCGGTGGGACCGTTTCTCGGAGGGGTCCTCATCAGCGCCGTCTCCTGGCGCCTGATCTTCCTCATCAACCTGCCGATCTCGGTCGTCGTCGTGGTGATGGCCTCCCGCCACGTTCCCGAGACGACCGACCCCACCGCCTCCGGACGCGTCGACATCGTCGGCGCCCTCCTCGTCTCCGCCGGGCTCGTCGGTCTGACGGTGGGGATCATCGACGCGCCGGGTCACGGATGGGGATCGGTGACGGTGCTCGGCGCGCTCGCCGGCGGGGTTCTCGCCCTGGCGACCTTCGTGGCCCTCGAACGGCGGACCCGCCATCCACTTCTTCCCCTGGCCATCTTCCGGTCGACGCAGTTCACGACCACCAACGTCGTCACCTTCCTCGTCTACGCGGCCCTCAGCGGGGCGCTGTTCCTCCTGCCCATCCAGCTCGAACAGGTGGCGCACTACTCCCCCCTCGAGGCGGGGACCTCCCTCCTCCCCCTGACGGCGATCATGCTCGCCTTCTCCTCACGCTCGGGGGCGCTGGCCACCCGCATCGGACCCCGTCTCCAGATGGCCGTCGGTCCCGTGGTGGTGGGCGCGGGCACGGTCCTCTTCCGTCTGGTCGGTCCCGCCGGGAGCTACCTCACCGAGGTCCTCCCGGCGACCGTGGTCCTCGGGGCCGGGCTCGCCCTCACGGTGGCCCCTCTCACCTCCACCGCCATGTCGTCCGCCCCCACCGACCACGCCGGGGTGGCATCCGCCGTGAACAACGACGTGGCCCGCATCGGGGGGCTCGTCGCCGTGGCCCTGCTCCCCGTCGTCTCGGGGATCACCGGTGCCAGCTACCTCCATCCGCTCCAGCTGTCGGCCGGGTTCCGGACCGCCGTCGCCGTCTCCGGGGTGGCGGCGGCGGCCGGAGGGGTCCTCGCCGCCGTCCTCATCCGCAATCCCGGACGCCCGTCTCCCGCCCGCCCCCTGGTGGCCGCCTGCGGACTCGAGGGCCCGCCCATGGCCGGCGCCCTCACCGGCACGACGCCGGGGCCCCGAGGCGCGACAATGGAGGCATGACGACCTCGACCACCACCTTCCGCAGCATGGACGAGTCGACCGCCGAGCAGTGGGCGGTGATCGGCGCCGAGACCTTCGAGCACCAGGGCCGCGTGGCCGACCAGGTCCTCGCCATGTTGGACGGCCTGAGCGCCATCACCGACGGATTCGCCGTCGATCAGCTGACCCACTCCCTCCAGACCGCCACCCGGGCCGAGGAGGCCGGGGCCGACCCCGAGATGGTGGTGGCCTCGCTCTGCCACGACATCGGCAAGTTCATCTCGGTCCCCAACCATCCCCGTATCGCGGCGGAGATCCTCCGGCCCTACGTCCGCGACGAGGTCTTCCAGGTCATCGTGGCCCACCAGGATTTCCAGGGTCGGCACTACTACCACCACTTCGGCGGGGACCCCGACGCCAGGGAGAAGTACCGCGACGAGACGTGGTTCTCCCTGGCCGAGCAATTCGCCGACGAGTTCGACCAGAACAGCTTCGACCCCGACTACCCGACGAAGCCGCTCTCCCATTTCGAACCCCTCGTCCGCGACGTCTTCGCCAAACCCCGCAGCCTCTGATCGTGGCCGCGGTCCTGGCGCCGTTCACGCGCGCCCACGCCCGTCAGCGCCGACGGCTCGACGACATCCGCGGGCTCGTCATGGAGTTGGCCCGGGCCGACTTCCGTCGCCGGCACCCCGACGTGGTCTTCGGCCCCGTCGTCGTCCTCATCGCCTCCTACCTCGAGGCCGACAACATCGGTGCCGTTCTGAAGGCGGTCCCCCCCGAGGTGGACGGCCTGGCCGTCTCCACCCTGGTGGTGGTGGACGGCGGTGACGACGGCACCGAGGACATCGTGGCCGAGCACGGCGCGTACTGCGCAGTCCTCCCCGTCAACATGGGACAGGGCGTGGCCCTCCGACTGGGCTACGAGCTGGCCGGGGCCCACGGGGCGGCCTACGTCGTCACCGTCGACGCCGACGGCCAGAACGACCCGGCCGAGATCCCCGACCTCCTGGCACCCGTCCTGGCCGGGGAGGCCGACTTCGTCATCGCCAGTCGCCGCCTGGGGGTCGACAAGACGAGCGACGACCTCCGCCGTGCCGGCGTCGTCTTCTTCGCGGCGGTGATCAACACCCTCACCCGCCAGCACCTGACCGACACCTCGAACGGCTATCGCGCGCTCAGGATCGACGTGCTGCGCGACGTCACCCTCGAGCAGGACCAGTACCAGACGGCGGAGCTCATCATCAGCGCGGCGGCGCGTGGATGGCGGCTCGGGGAGAGGCCCACCGTGTGGCACCCTCGGGCGTCGGGCGAGTCGAAGAAGGGCCACAACGTCTTCTTCGCACTGCAGTACGCCCGGGTCATTCTGCGGACCTGGTTGCGCGAACGACACTGAACCCGCCCTCCCCGGTGAACGGTGGCCGGGTGAGGCGAGGTCCACCACGGGCTCTCCGGCACCCGGCCGGGCGCCTTCTCGTCGTCTTCGCCGCCGTGTCCACCGCCGTCTTCGGACTGCCCGCCGCATTCGGCGCCACCTGGCTGGTGGGCGACAACCTCATCCAGAACTTCCCGCTCCGGGTCCTGGTGGGCATCGACCTCCGCCACGGGCACCTGCCCCTCTGGGATCCCTATCTCTGGAGCGGCGCTCCCCTCTTGGCCGGCTTCAACGCCGGCGCCGCCTACCCCACGACGGTCCTCTTCGCCCTGGTGCCGGGCACACTGGCCTGGGTCCTCAACCAGGTGGCGGTGGAGATGGTGGCCGCCGCCGGTGTCCTCGCCCTCCTCCGGGTCCTCGGTCGCTCCTGGCTGGCCGCGGGCCTGGCCGCCGGGGCCTTCGCCTTCGGTGGCTTCATGACGGCCCAGAGCGTCCATCTCGATCTGGTCCAGGCCGCCGCCTGGCTGCCGTGGGCCTTCGTGGCCCTCGACCGACTGGCCCACCGTGGCGAGGGTCGGCCGGCGGCGCCGTGGGTGGCCCTCCTCGGTGGCTCGCTGGGGCTGATGATCCTGTCCGGCGCGGTGGAGCCGATCTTCGACGGCGGCATCGTCCTCGCCCTCTACTGCGGATGGCTCGCCTGGCGCACGCCCGGACGCCGCCGGATCCACGTCCTCCTGGGCTCGGCCGCCGGTGTCGTCCTCGGCCTCGTCCTGGGGGCGGCCCAGCTGATCCCGGGAGCGGCCTTCCAGGCTCAGGCCCAGCGCTCCATGCACAGTTACTCGTACTTCGCCTCGGGCTCGATGAACAAGGCGCTCACCCTCCTCGGGCTCGACCCCCTCCTCCTCGGCGGAGCCCACTCGTTCCCCCTGAGCTTCGTCGGCACCTTCAACCTGCCCGAGATCTCGAGCTACATCGGCATCCTCCCCGTCATGGCCCTCGTCGGGCTCCTGGCCCGGCGCCACCGCCGCGCCCCCGAGGCGGGGCAGTGGTGGATCTGGTACGCCATCGCGGCCGTCGGCCTCTTCCTGGCCTGGGGCGGCTTCACCCCGGTGGCCCATCTCTTCTACGACATCCCCCTCTTCAACCGCCAACGCCTCCTCAACCGCAATCTCCTCGAGGTCGACCTGGCCCTCGCCGTCATCTTCGCCACCTGGGTCGACCGCATGTTCACGCCGGCCGTCGACAGACAAGTCGAGGCGCCGGTCGACGCACCGGTCGTCGACGCGCCGGTCGTCGACGCGCCGTGGGTGGCCGACCGGCCGTCCACGCGTTGGACGTCCGACGTGATCCTTCCGCTCCTCCCCGTCGCGGCCGTCGTCATCCTGCAGCTGATCCTCCTCGTCGGGGGGCCCTGGCTCCCCCACCTCCTCCACGCCCCCGGTGCGGTGACGCGCCACAGCCTGTGGCCCCTCGTCGGGGTCCTCTGCGTCCCCACCGCCATCGCCGTCGCCGCCGGGTGGATCGTCGTGCGCCGGTCAGCCCTCGGACGCCGGCTTCCCGCTGTCCTCATCGCGCTGATGGTGGTGGACCTGGCCGTCTTCAACGTCGGTATCCAGTCCACCCCCGATCCCCACGACGCCGCCTCGGCCACGAGCGTGGCGGCCAACCGGCTGGCCGCACTCCTCTCCGCCCAGGGTCGGGGACCGGCCGGAGGTCTCCACCGGGTGGGGATGTTCGATCCCGACCTCTTCCACCCGCAACAGTCGGACCGGCTCGGGCAACCGGACCTGACCCTTCTGCGGTCGCTCGACAGCGTCCAGGGCTACGGGGCCGTCATCGACGAGCACTACGACGCCGAGACGGGGACCCACCTCCAGCTCAACCTCACCCCCAGCGCGCTGTCGGGGGCGACCTTCACCGATCTCGACCTCGGTCTGCTGGTGACGGCGCCCGAGTACTTCGTGCACCTGGTGGACCGTCCCCCCCGATTCACGGGGAGCATCGCCAACGGTGCCGTCGCCCTGCCCCCCGTCGCCCCCGATCCCACCGCACCGCCCGACCGGTCGACGCCGGGACCGACCCCACCGGGCGACTTCGCCTTCGCCCCCCCGTCGGCGCCGACGGCCACCCTGACGGCGGGGACGCCCCGGACGCAGTACTTCGGGACCGTCCTGGCCGTCACCGCCGTCACCGTCCCCTTCCCGGCCGGGGGGAGCGGTGGGCTTCGCGTCGGTCTGCTGTCACGCGACGGTCGCACCACGACGTGGCTCGGTCCGTCGCGGTCCGTGGCCGGGCGCACAGAGATCACCGCTGACAATCCCGACGCCGCCGACGCGGCGTCCGGCATCGTCCTACTGGTGACGCCGGCACCGGCGCCGGGGCGGGCACCGTCGGGCACGCCGTCAGCGGTGCCGGTGGGCGACGCCCTCGTCCGCACCGCCGGCCAGGGCACCTACCGGGTCGACGGATCGCTCCGCGACACGGTGACCCCGCCGCAGTGGCGCTACGTGGGCATGGACGGCGTCTTCTCCGTCTTCGCCCAGCCCGGTGCCCGGGGACGCGCCTGGGTCACCGGCGCCGCCTCGGCCACGGCCCACGTCGTCTCGGCCTCGCCCTGGGGGAACGAGACGATCCGGGTCGACACCTCCCGACGGGCGACCCTCGTCCGGTCCGTCCAGTTCGCGTCGGGGTGGCAGGCGACGGTCACCGCCACCGGCCCCGACGGTCGCGGCGCGGGGGTCCCCCGCCCCGCCGTGGTCCGCCGCAGCGGTCTGCTCCAGGCGGTGACCGTCCCCGCCGGCGTCGATCTCGTGCGCTTCACCTACCGACCGTCACGCGCCTTCGAGGGACTGGGCGTGAGCGCGCTGGGGATGATCGCCCTGGTCGTCCTGGCCGGCGGCCCCGCCCTCGTGCGACGGCGGCGGGCACGGTCAGCGCACCGCTACTCGTGA